>Ga0194111_10001575_pt1 | contig 27987 bp, 19 predicted proteins | sample TA2KigC300mmetaG_FD_146194 | JGI IMG/M metagenome (GOLD analysis project Ga0194111, IMG submission 146194) | Freshwater microbial communities from Lake Tanganyika, Tanzania - TA2015033 Kigoma Deep Cast 300m | ecosystem: Environmental > Aquatic > Freshwater > Lake | place: Tanzania: Lake... | reverse complement strand
GCGATGTTGACCAGGTAGCAGACGGTCGTCGAGCGCTGCCCGTACTCCACGTCCGCCGTGCAGCGCTTCCGGCTCTTGATGCAGGCTACCCAGTCTTCGACGTGGTACTGCGACTCGTCCTTCCGGTTCTGCCCGGGGTTCGCGGGCGTGTTCACGATCTCCGGCGGGTCGCTGGCGAGTTGGTTGCGCTCGATCTCGATCCAGCCCTTCTCGCACATGAACTTCGCGCCCAGACCGCGCAGGCTGTCATCTATCCGGTCGGCGTGGCAGAGCAACTCGACGCCGTTGGCGTACTTCATCCGCACCTTCGCGCGTGGGCCGACGAGGCCGCCCGTGTCCTCGCTGCCGTAAGGCCGCACGCCGCGATTCTCCACCGGCTCATCGAGGACGATCTCGATCGGTCCGGTGGCGTCGGTGCCGAGCGCCCGCTGCACCTGGTCATAGGCGTGCGTCCCCCAGCCCGTCACGCCGAAGGAGAGGCCGCCGCCGTCGTAGTCCCACCAGCGCGCCCAGCCGCGGTGAAGGTCGTTGTGGTAGGGCCGCAGGACCGCCTGGTTGGTCCAGGTGTCCCACCACTTGTCATCGCCGCCCTCGGGCATCGCCTGGCCGGGCTGGTCGGTCCAGCGGAACGGGCCGACGAAGTTGGGGGCGATGACCGTCTTCACCTTGCCCAGCGCGCCGCTCTTCACGAGGTCGCTGGCCCAGTTGTTGATGGGCATGGAGCGCTGCTGCGTGCCGACCTGGGTCACGCGCTTGTAGCGACGCGCCGCCCGCACCATCTGCCGCCCCTCAGCAATCGTGAGGCACATGGGTTTCTCGATGTACACGTCCAGGCCCGCCTGCATCGCGAGGACCGTCACCCACGCGCGGGCGTGCGTGGTCGTGACCACCATGACGCCGTCGAGGTTCTCCTTCTCGATCATCTGGCGGAAGTCCACGTACTGCTTCCAGCCCTGGCCCGCGCCGACATCATGCACAAACGCGCCGATAGCGGGCTCGAAGCAATCGCAGACCGCCGCGATTCGCACTTCCGGCACGAGCGCGCACGTGCGTGCGAGATAGCGCGAGCGACCACCCAGGCCGATGATGCCGATGTTCACGCGCTCGTTCGCCCCGGGTTGATCGCCCTGAGCCAGCACGCCGGACCTGATGACATACGGAAGGGCGAGCGCCGTGGCCCCACCCTTGAGGAAGTCCCGTCGCGTCCAGCTACCTTGCGTCATGGTCGGCCTCGCTTGCGGAACGGCGATTTCGAGCTGACGACGGCCACCGTCGCCTCGTTGGAGGTTCGGTTCGCAGCCTGGTAGGACCTTCGTTGACGAGGGTTAGGGGTTCGGGTATCATGCGGGGCGTTATGACTGCAGGCAGCCCCACCGGCACCCGAGTTCGACGGCGGCGCATGCTCTCTCGCTTCCTCCTGCTGGTGGCCGGGGCGTGCGTGGGAGGGCTGCTGGTCGCGGCCATCGAGAGCCGGCTGCACCGGAGCGGAGGGGGCCACGTTCCGTCGCAGCCCATCCCGCCGCCTCCGCCCAAACGCGTGGTCCTGACAGCGGCGGGCGACGTCATGCTTGATCGGGGCGTGTGGAACCGGATCAAGTCGGAGGGCATCTCGCACGTCATGGAGGGTGTGCGGGATCGGTTGCGGGCGGCGGACCTCACGTTCGTGAACCTGGAGTGTCCGCTCTCGACTGTGCGAGGCCATGCGCAGCCCGGCGGCAGCCTGGAGTTCTGCGCCGACCCGGGCACGGTGGAGGTCCTGGAGCAGGCGGGGGTGGATGTGGTCGCGATTGCCAACAACCATGGGATGGACGCCGGCGAGGAGGGCTGTGGCGACACCATGGCGACCCTCGCGGACCATGATGTCGCCTACGTCGGCGGGCGGCCGGATGGGCTCGCGCCGGATGACATCACCTACCTGAAGGTGGACGACACCGTCGTCGCCTTCCTGGCCTACACCGACCTGGACTTCCAGCACGGCTCGATGTGCAAGGTCGAGCCGGACATGCAGAATGCTCTGTCCACGGTCAACGAAGCACGGAACCATGCCGACGTGGTGTGTGTCAGTTACCACTGGGGCGTGGAGTATGAGAAGCGCCCGACACCGCGGCAGGTGGAACTGGGTCACGCGACGATCGACGCGGGGGCGGATGTGGTGCTGGGACACCATCCGCACGTGATGAGCGGGGTGGAGTGGTATCACGGCGGGCTGATTCTCTACAGCATGGGGAACTTCGTCTTCGACCAGCGCGACGCCGACGACGGCCGCATGAACAGCGCGATCTTCGGCCTGGACATCCGAGTTGGGCGGGGCATCGACCTGACGATCACGCCAATCCGCATTTCGCCGCAGAGCTACGCGCCCGGAACGCCCACTGAAGAGCGGGGACGGGCGATCCTGGTGGAGCTGGCGGAGCTGTCGAAGGACCTCGGCATTGACCTGACGATCGACGGACAGAAGGCCCGGGCGTCGTTCACCAAGGCGGAGGCGGGGTCCGGCCAACACGACGCCGCAGAAGGGGATAAGGGATGATGCGCAGGATCGGGACAGTGGTCGCAGCGATGATGGCCGTGTGGTGCGCACTCGCCGCCTGTGCGGGCGCCGAACCGGCAGCAACCGTGAACGGTCAGCCGATCGACCAGCAGACGCTGTACGAGTACATGCTGAAGCGGCACGGCTCGATCGCCCTGGTGAACCTCATCACTGCCGAAGCGATCCGGCAGGCCGCCGAGAAGGCGGGCGTCAAGGTCACGGACGCGGATGTGGACGCCTCCATCGCCAAGAAGCGGGAGACGTTCGATCGGACGGCCATCGAGACGGGTGTCGACTTCGACATAATGGTCTTCTCACAAGGCAACACGCTCACGACCTTCCGGGAGAGCGAGCGCACGCTGCTGCTCCTTAAGGGCCTGGTGGCGAAGGACGTGAAGATCACGGACGAGGCGGTCCAGGAGTACTACCGCACCCATCTGGGGGACTACAAACTGAAGGAAGGGATGAAGGTCAGCTACATCCGCATGGACGACCTGGACAAGATGAAGGAGGTGCGCAAGGCCGTCATCGCGGAGGAGGGCGGGCTCACCTTCGAGGCCGCGGCCAAGCAGTACTCTAACGATCCGTACACGAAGGACAGCGGAGGCAAGGTCGATCGGTGGGTGGGGCGCGGGGAAACGCCCTTCCTGCAGGCGGCATACTCGCTTCTGAAGGACGGAGACACCAGCGACATCGTGCCTTTCCCGGGGTTGGGGTACTACCTCATCCGCCGCGATCAGTACGCGCGCGACTACCAACTCGACTTCGACGAGGTAAAGGGCGAGATCAGGGAGTTTCTGGAGACCCAGACGACCCAGAACCTCGCCGCCGCCCAACAGCGAGAGCTGATGAAGGCGGCGGACATCAAGTTCCAGCTCACGTGGCCCGAGGGCTCGTTCCTGCCGCCGAAGCCCCCAGAGGCGCCGAAACCGCCGGGTGCAGGGAATCCGTAGGACCTCACAGGCCCCAGATGTACAGCCCGTAGCGGTCGATCGAGAAGTCAAAGACTACGGCGCCGAGCTCCTTGAGGGCCTGCTTCACCTGGTACTCGGCGTTCTGCTCGCAGAAGAAGATCATCGTTCCGCCGCCACCGGCGCCGCAGACGCGGCCGCCGGTGGCGCCGCTCTGGCGGGCGCCTTCGTGGAGCCGATCGAGGCATTCGTTGGTCACGTCCGGGTGCAGCTGCTTGTGGTACTCCCAGGTCTGCTCCAGCAGCGGGCCGAGGTCATCGAGGCGTGAGCGCAAGAAGGCCCGGCGCATCTCCTCGGCACACTCGCTCATCCCCTTCAGCGCCACGATCACACCGGGGTCTTCGCCCGCGACGCCCTGTGCGACCTTATCCAGGATGCCTTTCGCCGGGCGCGAAATCCCGCTGTAGGCCACGACCATTCGTTTCTCGATCTCGACGATAATCTCCGGCCCGAGCGGCAGGATGTCGATCTCGATGTCGCGTGAATCGGTCCGCGGCCAGTGCACCATGTACTTCACGCCGCCACCGGTGACGGGCGAATACTGGTCCTGCCAGCCGTACTCGGTCTTCAGCGCGGCCTTCTCGCATTCGATGGCCATCTCCGCGATGTCGAAGTTCGTCAGTCGGTGACCGGTGAAGGCGCTGAGAATCGAGAGGACACAGGTGGCGATCGTGGAGGACGAGCCGAGCCCCGCACCGCCCGGCATCTCGGAGTAGGTCGTGAGCTCGATCCCCTGGTCGATTCCCATGCGGCCGATGATGTGCTGAACGAGACCCAGTTCCCCGTCAGCGCTTAGTTCGCCGGGGTCGGCCAGCTCGACGACAACGCCCTGGTCGGGCGCGCGGAGGATGATCCGCCGGTCGTCGCGCGGCTCGAGGGTCGCGTAGATGTACTTGTTGATCGTGGCGTTGAGGATTCGTCCGCCGAACTGGTCACAGGCGACGTGGTAGTCGGTCATCCCCACGAAGTCGATGCGCAATGGCGAACGGGCACAGAGCATGTCAGTTCCTCCTGAGGAACTCACCAACCACGTTGTACCACACTCACGAGCCCGCTCGTCGCGCGATCCCCTCGCGTACCGCGCTGAGGTGCTCGGCCGCGCGTTGGCGCGCCCAACCGATCTCATTGCCGCAAGGCAGGAAGAGCATTCCCTGTTCGGCCCGGCGGAGGCAGTCCTGGGTATCGGCGCAGGCCATCCCGACAGGGACGCCGCGGCGCTTGCCCGCCTCGATCACGCGCACGATGCACGCCTCGTGTTCCTCGCTGCGACCGAGGCCCAGGCCCAGCGACATCGCCAGATCGCCGGGGCCGATCATCACGCAACTCAGCCTGGCGACGGCCATGATCTCGTCGGCGCGCTCGACGGCCTCGCGCGTCTCGATCATGCAGATCGCCATGATCTCGTCGTTGGCCGCGAGGGCGTAGTCGGCGCCGTAGCGCTCCCGCCGGACGCCGCCGGAGGAGCGCTTCCCCGCCGGCGGGTAGAGGCAGGCCTCCACGGCGCGCTGCGCGTCGGCGGCCGAGTTGACCATCGGAATCACGATGCCCAGCGCGCCGGCGTCCAGCACCCGCCCGATGAGCCCGAAGTCGTTATCCGCCACGCGGACCAGCGGCGCCGGACCCGCGTCGGCGATGGTCGGCAGCGTATTGAGCAAGGCCTCGTAGCTCCAGTACCCGTGCTGAGCGTCCAGCAGAAAGCCGTCAAACTCTAGCACGCCCATGCACTCGGCCACGAGCGGCGAGCCGCCGACCAGCCACCCTACGACCGCCGGCTCGCCGGCGCGGATCCGCGCGAGAACCTGGTTGGTCTTCATGGTGCCCTCAGTCTGATGATCCGGCAGCGCCCGGGCGACGCCGGGATCAGGACCGGCTGCGCTCCGGGAATCCGCAGGACGACGTTCGCCTCGATGCCGCCGAACTCCGTGCGCCGGATCAGCACGCGGTCATCCAGCCGGACACCGGACACCACCGGCGCGGGCACGGTCGGCACGTCGAAGGTCACAGGCGTGCCCTTGTCGAGGAACTCCTTGTACTCCAGCGAGGCGGCGTAGACCTGCTGGATCAGCGCAATCTCCTTCGCGGTCTCGGCGTCCATGCACCAGTTCATCAGGCCGTCCGTGCCGCGCAGGAGCATGTGCCAGATCAGCTCCTGGTACTGCTCCTCGCTGAGCTGCTTCACGTTCGGATCGGCATCGGGCGGCGGCGAGGTCGTGTGCCAGTGCAGCCAGGAGATGATCGGCACCGTGTCGCCCCCGCTCTTGCAGGGGTTCGTCGCCACCAGCAGCATGTTGTAGAACCAGCGGTAGTCCGAGTCCTCGAAGTCGTACCAGCCGAAGGTCGGATACCACGTGTAGACGACCGGCATCGCGAACGTGTAGCCCGTCGAGGGGAAGAGATTCGGCCACTCGCGGTACTTTGCCCGGCAGTCGGTCTTGACGGGCGCGCCCTCGGGCAGGACCTCGAAGTAGTCGTACCAGTACCGATAGCCGTCGTTCGGGTACTCCGCGTAGTTGCCGACGAGCGCCTGCGGGAAGTAGGCCTTCACCGTGTCGGCGTAGACCTGCCGCTGCATGTCGGCGCGGATCGTGCGGAGTCGCTTCTGGAAAGCGCGGAAGTCACCGATGTCGGGCACGTTCTCACGGCAGCGCTTGCAGCGCTTGGAGGCCTCCCACGCCTCGTTCCACTCGATCGGCCCGTCGATCTCCCAGTCCAGGTAGATGAAGCTGACCTGCAGGCCTGCGTCCTGGTAGGGCTTCAGGAAGGCCTCGAACTGGGCCTTGATGGCCGGGTAGCGGAACTCCAGCGCGAAGGGGCAGCCCATCTTGTGCTGCTCGCCGAAGCTCGCATCGAAGAAGGGCTGGTCCGCATCGTCGATGTGCGCGGTCCGCTCGTCGCCGTTGAAGAAGCTGTGCATGCACGCGTTGGCGTCGATGCCGATCTCCAGACCGAGCTTCTGCTGCAGCCGGCCGAGGCGCATTGCCTCCGCGAGGCTGTGCTCGACATCCCCCGGGTTCCAGCGGGCGCTGAGCGCGATGCCCCGCGCGTCGAGTTCGCGGAGCAGGCGCTCGTTCTCCGCATCATCCTCCGAGGGCAACCCCTCCAGTCCCATCGCGCGGATCGGCAACCGCTCGCCGCGTGGGAACTGCAGCGGCTCGGTCGCCGCGAGAACAGCGTCGATCCTGTCCCGCAGTGTCATGCGCTTCGCCTCCTGACACCGGCCGAGGGTCGGCAAGATCACCAACAGAGCCAACAGGATGCGTCCCACGGTTCGTCCTCCATCTCAGTGCGTCTTCGCCGCGTCGATCAGTGCCTGGGCGAAAACCGGCCCGACCGTCTGGTTCGCGAGCGCGTTCGGGTGCGAGTCGCCGCCGGAGTGGCTGCCCTCGTATTCCCAGCGCAGCATGTTCGCCGTCGCGCTGCCGTCGTCGGGCTTCGCCAGGAGATCGAACAGGTCGAAGCACACGATGTTCGGGTGGCCGCTGAGGTAGGTCGAGCTCTTCAGCCAGTTCGCGAAGCGGCGGGCGTTTTTCGCCTGCGTGGCGTTGGTGCTCAGACGGTGCAAGGGCGGCGTGGACATCACCACAAACATGCGGTCCGGGCGGGTATCGAAGAAGCTGCGCATCGACACGTACCAGCTCTTGTATTGGTTCAGTGTCGCCGCGTCGGGGATGGCCGAGGCCGGGAAGCAGGACTTGAACGCAATGACCTCGTGGTTGTTCAGGATGAGGTTGCGGCACTGGACGGCGTCGGTGCCGGAACCGGCCCACAGATAGGCCAAGCCGTCCGGGTCAGTGTTGTCGTTGGGGATGCTGTAGTTCGTCCCGGTGGGGTTCCCCTGCGGGTCGGTCAACCCGTCGCCGTTGTAGCCGTGGTCCCAGAACTCGTAGCTCGTGCTGTGCTGCTGGTTGTACGTACGGATGCAGCCGCGAACATCGCCTCCGACGATGATCCCGGCGCCGGTGGAGTGGTGCAGGAAGAAGAGGTTGGTCAGTCCGCCGCCGAAGTTGCCCGCGACGACGGCGCTGGCCTGCACCCGCACGACCCGCGCCATCCACGTCGCATCGGCGTTGCGGCAGCGAACCCTCCACCGGCCGGGAGGTACGTTGGCGAAGCCGTACCGACCGCGGTTCCCCGTGTTCACCGCGGCGGCCACGGCCTCGGGCGCCTCCTCCCCCAGCGCGGCGGATTGTGTAGAGACCGCCGAGATCGTGACCCGCGCCTGCGGGCGGGCCACGCCCTGGTCGCCCAGCACAGTACCGGTGATCCCACCCGTGCCAGCGATGGTGAGATCAGCCGTGGTGACGCGTCGCGAGTAGGCGACGATCCCCGACTGCGCACCGTGGTCCTTTGACTGCCGACCGCCGCCGCAACCACTGAAGAGGACGACGGTGAACGTGACCGCGATCATGAGGCAGCGGCTGCATTGCAGTGGTTGCATCGGTCAGTTACCTCCCCGCGTGTGCCGTACGTTCAGCGCTCGACGGCCTCCAGGTACCCCACTGCGTCGCGGTCCAGCTCCGCGGCGTTACCCTCATCGGTATCGACATGCATGTCCAGGCGGAAGTCCGGGTGCACGCGCACGAGCACCTCGCCGAAGGAGATTGGGCGGGCGCCTTCGACGCGAACGGCAATGCGGTCCTTGTCGCGGACGCGGAAGCGCAGGGCATCCTCCGGGCTCATGTGCACGTGGCGGGCGGCGCAGATGGTGCCCTCCTGCAGGTCGATGGCTCCTTGCGGTCCCTCGATGCGAATGCCCGGGCTGCCGGCGAGGTCGCCCGAGGCGCGGATGGGGGCGTCGATACCGAGCTGGAACTCCTCGGTGCGGGAGATCTCGACCTGGGTCTGCGGGCGCACCGGCCCGAGGACGCGGACACGCTCGACCTTGCCCTTCCCGCCGACAAGAGTGACGGTCTCCTCGCACGCGAACTGACCCGGCTGGCTCAGTTCGGAGCGGAAGTTGAGCGTGTGGGCGGGCCCGTAGAGCGCCTCGACATGGTCCTGGCGCAGGTGGACGTGGTGCGCCGAGATGGCGATGGGGATCGGTTGCCGACGACGCCGGAAGAGCGACGCCAGCCCCGGATGGCCCGTCGCGGACAGGGCCTCGCTTGCGGCCATGCGGCACTCGTCGGTGGAGACGAGCAAGATGCGCGCCGACGAGCGGGCTGCCGAGATGTCGCTCGCTCCGCCGGCGGAGGCCTCGGGCGCCTGGTTGAGCCGGGGGTCGAGTTCCAGGCCCAGCCCCTGCAACCCCTCGCAGGCCCGGGCGCGCAAGGCGCTCTCCGTCTCACCGTAGGGCCCTGTGAACACCAGAGCGTCCAGCCCACCCAGCGCGGCGACGTAGGCCCCGATATGCTTGCGCAACGCGTAGGCCCACACGTCCAGCGCGAGCGCGGCGCGCGAGTCGGTCGCCGTCGCCAACTCGCGCAGGTCGCCCGAGAGGCCGGACAGCCCGAGCAATCCGCTCTCCTGGGTGAGCAGCCGCTCGGTCTCCCCAAGGGAGAGGCCCTTCTGCCGCGCGATGCGGAATACGACGCCCGGATCCAGCTCCCCGACTGACGACGGACCGGGCAGGCCGCCGCCGTTGGGCAGGGCGTCGCTCACGTCAACGGCTCGCCCCTCGCCGATCGCACACAGGGAGGTCGTCCGGTCGAGGTGACAGACAACGAGGCGTAGCTCCTCCGGCGGAGCCTCCAGATGGTCGGCCGCCAGCAACGCGGCCTGATGGTGAGCCAGGCCGTGGCGCCCGTAGCGCCGCAAGCCGCCCGTGCGGTACAGCTCGTAGGGGACCGCCTGGAGGAACGCGGCGGGGGACATGCTCTGAAAGAAGGCTGTGTCAAAGACGGCGATCTGGGGGACCTCGGGCGCCAGCCGGCGGCACGCCTCGATCGCGTCCAGACTCGCGCCCAACTCCGGTCCCGCCACGGACAGGTTGCGCAAATCCCGAATGAGCGTCTCATCGACGGAGGCGGCGCGGTCATGCCGCTCGCCGCCACAGACCAGCCGGTGCGCGATGGCCGACAGCCCCCGGGCCCCGCCCTGAGCAGCCCCGTTCCCCTCCAGGCTGCGGAGCACGGCCTCCAGCGCCGACGGCAGGTCGCCCGGCACGGGCGCCGAGGTCCTGCCGCGCAGCACGGCTTGGACGTGCTCGGCGCGCTCACCGCCCAGCCCCGTTACCGATCCCTCGCGGTTGTGGAACTCCCGCTCGGTATCGAAGTAGCTGTAGGACAGGCGGTCCGTCCCACACGCCAGCACAAGCACGCGGAGTTCGGCCGTTGAGGAGCCGGCGGAGGCGGCGGTAGTCGGTTCGGCGGCGGGCACGGCCTCGGCGGCCGCCCGCAGCGCGATCTGCGCCCGCAGCCTCTGCGACACGGTGCGGGCGAGCTGCTGCAGTGCCTGCGGGTGCCGGTTGAGCGCCTCGGAGAAGGCGTCGTGGGGAATGAGCAGCACCCGCGAGGGAATCAGGGCCCGCACATCCGCCGTCGTCGGCTCGCCGCTGATCAGCGAGATCTCGCCGAAGTAGCTCGAGGGCCCTAGCTCGGCGTACCGCCGAGGCCGACCGCGGTCGTCCTCCCCCACCACCTGGACCCGGCCGTCCAGCACGATGCCTAGATGCGTCCCCGCCTCGCCCGAGCGGATGATCGTTTCCCCCGCTTCGAAGTCCTTCACCTCGCCCGCGCTACAGAGCGCCGTAACATCCTGAGGCGCGAAGCCCGCGAGCAGCGGATGGTCCGACAACTGAGCAGCAATACCCAAACCGATACCCCCTGCTGAGATGCGCGTAGGTCGTCGCGGGGGAGTTCGTACCGGGCACGCAGCTTCCCTTCGCCTCCTCGCTCAACAGGTTGCATCGCCGCGGAGAATCGTGTATCATGGCGGCTCGGTGCGAAGGCCTTGCGCCGAGGCGCCAGCCAGTGTAGCTCAACGGCAGAGCAGCTGAATCGTAATCAGCAGGTTGGGGGTTCGAATCCCCCCGCTGGCTCCATTCTCGATCACCCCCAACACGCCGCACCTGCCAGGTGCGGCGTGTTCGCTCGCGGGCCGCGCCGAGCGTGGTCGCGTTGACACCCGTTCTTCGCCGGTGCTATACTGCGGCGACTCTTGGGGAGACGGCTCGGAAGGGCGTTGGGGAACGACTATGGTACTGCACGAGACGACCCGTAAACTGCGGGTAGAGTTGCGCCGCACGTGGTTGATCTGGAGCTGCGTGCCGCTGATCGCGGTGCTGATCGGGCTGGCGGCAACGACCGCGCTCGCCGCCTCACAGCCCGTCCTCTCGCAGAAGCGCGCGGAGGACTCGTTCTACGCGTTCCTGGCCATCTCGGCGCTCGTGTTCCTGTTCGCGTTCAGCGTGGACGGCCACTGGACCAACCCCAAGCAGGTCGCCGAGCACATCCGCAAGCGCCTGGCCGGCACTCAACCCGACCCTGGAGCGGCCGCACAGGCCGCGCCGCAGGGACCTGCCGAGATGCGGGCCGCCGTCGCGGCCGACATCATACTGGGATCGTCCTCGAGTCTCGGGCTGATGGGCCACGCGATTGGGGTCATCGCGATCCTGTGCCTCATCAGCGGAGCCGGGCCCGTCCATGCCTATCTGCTGCTGGCGGTTGCCGTGTCGTACCAGCTTTACCTCTTCTCCCGGCACCCGTATTACGAGCAGGTCGCGCAGGCCGCCTACGCCGACGAACTCGAGCCGGAAGAGGACGACAAGCAGAAGCAGAAGGGTAACCGTCGCAAGTAGCTGCGCGCTCCGCCGATCAGGGAGCTCCACGCGGCCGAGTCAACAAGACTCGGCCGCGTTTCGAATCAGACGGGCGTTACTTGCGCGCGGTGTGTTCGTAGTGCATCACAAGACGTCCCCGAAGGGCAGGCGAGGAGCGATGGCCACACTCCAGGCTTGGCAGAGGACCCACTGGTGCGGTGACGTCCGCAAGGGCGACGTCGGCGGGGAGATGACCTTCAATGGCTGGGTCCGCCGACGGCGCGATCACGGCGGCCTGATCTTCGTTGACCTCGCCGATCGGACCGGCCTGTGCCAGGTGGTCTTCGACCCTTCGGAGAGCGCCGAGGCGCACGAGGCGGCCGGCGGGCTGCGTTCCGAGTATGTCGTCAGCGTCAGCGGCGTGCTCGTGGCGCGCTCGGAGGAGACGATCAACCCGAACCTGGCGACGGGCGAGGTGGAGCTGCGCGTGCGCCGGCTGGAAGTGCTGAACCCCTCGGAGACGCCGCCCTTCTCGCTGGTCGAGGAGGACGCGGCGGCAGACGAGCTGATCCGGCTGCGGTACCGGTACCTGGATCTGCGGACGCCGCGCATGCAGCAGAACCTGCGCCTTCGCCACCGCGCGGCCCAGGCGGTGCGCGCTTACCTGGACCGACAGGGCTTCTGGGAGGTGGAGACGCCGATCCTGTTCCGCCAGACGCCCGAGGGCGCCCGCGACTACCTCGTGCCGAGCCGCGTGAACCCAGGGCACTTCTACGCGCTGCCGCAATCGCCGCAGATCATGAAGCAGCTCCTGATGGTGGCAGGGGTCGAGCGATACTACCAGCTCGCGCGCTGCCTGCGCGACGAGGACCTGCGCCGCGACCGCCAGCCCGAACACACGCAGATCGACATGGAGATGGCCTTCGTCACGCGGGAGGACATTCTCAACGTCACCGAGGGCCTCTTCCGCGCGATCTGGCGTGACACTATCGGCTATGAGCTGCCCGATCCCTTCCCCCGCATGACCCATGCCGAGGCGATCGACCGGTACGGCACCGACAAGCCGGACCTGCGCTACGGCATGGAGCTGACGGACCTCAGCGACCTCGCGGCGCAGTGCGAGTTCCGCGTCTTCACGAGCGCGGTGCAGACGGGCGGGCAGGTCAAGGCGCTGGTGGCGCCGGGCGGGGCGCAGTGGGGGCGGATGGAGATGGACCGCATGACCGAGGAGCTCCAGCGCGAGACCCGCGCCAAGGGGCTGGCGTGGATCGCGGTCCTGGCTGAGGGCCCGAAGTCGCCGATCGCGAAGTTCTTCAGCGAGGAGCTGATGAGCACGCTGCTCCAGCGGACCGGCGCCCAGGCCGGCGACATGGTCCTGATGGTCGCCGACAGGCCGGATGTCGTCGCCGAGGCGCTGGACCGTCTGCGCAGGAAGCTGGCGCTACGACTGAACCTGATCCCCGAGGGCGCCTTCGCGCCGCTGTGGGTGCTGGACTTCCCGATGTTCGCGCGGAATGCCGACGAGGGTCGCTGGGATGCCGAACACCATCCCTTCTGCATGCCCCACCCCGACGACATCGACCTCATCGAGAGCGATCCGGGTAAGGTGCGCGCGCAGGCCTACGATGTCGTCGTCAATGGCGACGAGCTTGGCTCGGGGAGTATTCGTATCCATCGCCGCGACATTCAGCAGCGCATCTTCAACATGCTCGGGATCACGCCCGAGCAGGCCGAGGAGCGCTTCGGCTTCCTGTTGAAGGCCTTCGAGTACGGCACGCCCCCGCACGGCGGGATCGCGCCGGGCTTCGACCGCATCGTCATGTGGCTGTGCGGCGAGCCGAACATCCGCGAGGTCATGGCCTTCCCGAAGACCCAGACCGCTCAGTGCCTCATGAGCGGCGCGCCGTCGATGGTCGATGAGCGGCTGCTGAGAGACCTGCATGTGAGGGTGGATCTGCCGCCGCAGGAGTAAGAGGCGGAGTTCGGGAGTCGCGGAGCTGCGGAGAACGCCAAACGACACGGCTACGGCGCGGGTGCTTCAGGCTTCACGGCGCCGAAGTCGTCCGGCTGGAGGAACTGGCGGCGGATGGCCTCCTCTTCCTCCGCGTTCGGGAGCTGACCCGCCTCGGTCAGCAGGCGCGGCGTGACGAGCAGGACGAGGTCGGTGTTGGTCGAGGTCTTCGCAGTGTGCCGGAACACGTTCCCCAGGATTGGGATGTCCCCCAGAACCGGGATCTTCTTCTTGCGGACTTCCTCCTGCTCCTGGGTGAGCCCGCCGATGAAGATCGTCTCACCGTCGGCGGCGCGGACCGTGCTCTCGGCGCGGCGGGTCGAGAGCAGCGGCAGGCCGCTCTGCGGGTCGATCTCCACGATGTTGCTCACCTCGGCCACGAGGTGTGACGTGATCTCCCGATTGCCGCCCGTCCACGGCGTCACCTGCAGCTTCACCCCGACCGGCACCGACTGGATGCGCTCCTGCTGCTGACCCCACTGCACGAAGTTGACCTTGATGAAGCGCTGGGCGCCGATGAAGATCTCCGCTTGCTGGCCGTTCACGGCCGCCATGCGGGGGTTGGCGCGGATCTTCGCTTGGCCGTTGCCGGCGAGCGCATCGAGGTGCACGGCCAAGTCGCGGGTGCGGGCGACGAGGGCGCCGGTCGTGGGATCGACGAAGTCCTCCGGCCCGACGATGCGGTAGTCCACGGCGCCGCTGCGCGGGTCGGTGCCGACGATGTCGCTCGTGCCGAAGTACTTCCAGTGCAGCCCGCGCGTGAGCTGCTTCGTGTCGGTCAACTCGACGGCCAGCACCTCCACCATGATCAGCGGCGGCGCAACGTCCACGCGGCGGAGGTCGCTCTCGATCTTCTCGAGCATCTGGCTGGGCGCGGTGACGACGACGGCGTTCTGCTCCATGTTGGCATGGAGGTAGCTGAACAGGAACGTGGGCAGCAGGCTCTGGGCATCCCCGGCACGCAGGAACCGCATGGGGAAGGAGGCGGTCTCCGAGCGGTTGTAGGTGGCCATGTCGCGCGGGACGCCCTCGGAGATCATGATCACGTCGCCGTCCTGTGACAGCGCGAGCCCGTAGCCGCTCGCGATGCCGCGCAGCACGGCCAGGGGCTCGAGCCCACTCAGCCGGAGGCTGACCTTGTGCTTCACGGCGTCATCGACGGCGGCGTTGATCCCGGCCTGGCGTGCGACCTCACCGATGACCTGATGGATGTCGGCATTGGTGGCGCGGACGGACACCTTGCCGTCCTTGACGCTCACCTCAAGCTCCGTCCGCTTGCCCGAATCGGCTGCGGCCGTGCCGGTGGCGCCGGCCTCGCGCTCCACCGTACGCTCGCTGTGGAAGGTGAGCATGAAGGACTGGCGGTCGGCGCCCATGCTGTTCTCGAACTTCGCGGATTCGCTGAGCACGACGCGCATCTCGAGCCCGATGCCCTGCGGTGCATCTTGCGGGACGGAGACCTGGATGTAGCTCACGGGCGGCACGCTGACGTCTATGAAGTTGTCGGCGAGCTTCGAGCGCGCTCCGGGGAAGCGCACCGTCACCTCAGTGGCGCCCTTCTCGCGCTTGTCCCACCAGGACCCAAAGTCACGGTTCGGCGGTTCCCACTCGAGGAGGCCGTCGGCCTGCACGGCGATCTGCACGCCATTGGTCAGCGGCTTGGCGTCGATCGAGGTGAGGTTGTAGTAGACCTGCGCCCCCGCCGAGCCGGTGACGAGCAAGGCCAGGGCCGCGAGGGAGGCCAGGAGGGGGGCGCGATGAATCGCGCCCCTACATGATTGGGCGCCATGAATGGCGCCCCTACATGAGAGAGGTTTGAGGCTCATTCAGCGGTACCACCTTTGGAGTGCTTCCGGACGCTCGGACGACCAGCGGTTGGGGGGCCGGGCCGACGAGCGTCGGGGTAGGCTCAGGGCGCGCGGCTCGGGAGTCGGTGCGAAGCTGCGCGGGTCGTAGGAGGCCTGGGCTCCGAGGAGCACCAGGGCCTGCGTCACGTTCTCGGTACGGTTGCGCGCGCGGCCCAGGTCACCGATCAGCGGGAGGCGGAAGGGCCGGGCGCGACGGTGGCGGTCCTCGGACGACTCGAGACCCAGGCCGCCGAACACAATCGTGTCGCCGGAGGCCACTCGCACGGTGCCTTTGGCGGAGCGCGTCGCGACCAGCGGAAGGCCCTGCCGATCCACGGTGAGAACGGTGTTGGCCTGCACGCTCAAGGCGAGGGTGATGGTCTGGCCGTCGCCGCTCCACGGTTCGACGAGCACGCGGGAGCCCACGTCGGCCGATTCGAGCACGACCTCCTGGGTCATGGTCTCACCCGTGTAGACCGGGCGGGCGAAGGCGAAGAACTGACGCCGCCCGAGAAACAGCTCGCCCTGCGCCCCGCTGCCGACGGTGACGGAGGGGCAGACGCGGGTGCGGATGGTGCCGGCCTCGCGAAGGGCGCGCAGCTTGAGTTGCAGGTCGCTGAGGTGATCCTCCACCAGGCGGTAGCCCAGCCGGCCGGTGTCACCGTTGGTGGTGAACTCATGCCGACCATCGGCGAAGATCAGCGCGGAGGCCGCGTCGAGCGCGCCCTGCGTCACCTGCTCGACGATCATCGCGGAGAGCCTGATCTGCGGCGTGGGCCGGTCGATCTTCCGCAGGTCGGCGTCGAGCTTGTCCAGGAGCTGCGGAGGGCCGGTGGCAACGACGGCGTTGTCACCGGGATTCACATGGACGTAACGCAGGAGGAAGTCGGGCAGCAACTCCACAGCCTCATCGGCCGGCAGGTGCTGTAGGCGGAAGGTGGCGGTCGGCGCGGCCCAGTACGAGTCGACTTCGGTCGGCAGGCCCTCGGTCACGTAGTAGACGCCGCCCACGGAGCGCACGCTGAGGCCGTAGGCGCGGGCGATGGCGCGCATCAGGTCCTCGGGCGGGACCTGTCGGACCGCGAGGCTGGTGCGGTAGTTGGCGCCGCCGCCAATGGTGACCCGGAGTCCGGTCGCCTCCGAGATCCGGCGGAGGACGTCGCTCAGCGGGCGGTTCAGCGCGTGCACGGTCACGCAGCCCGCGTCGTCGGCGGTGACGCTCAGCGATGACTCGCTCGGCGCGACCTCCGTACGCGGCGGCTCCGGCTCGTAGTAGCGGTCGCTGGTGGCGATGACCACGATGCTGTGGCCGTCGCGCGAGCGCTCGGCGCTCACCCCCGGCGGCTCGGGCACCCACATCCCGAAGCCGTCCTGGCCGAGCCAGATGTAGTCCAGGTAGCCGCGCTTGTAGAGGACCACCTGGACCTCGAGACCGACGCCCTCGCGGGATTCGCGCGGGATGCTCAGGGACACGTGGCTGATCGGGTAGGCGCTCACATCCACGAAGCTGCCGAGCTTCGTGCGGCAGTTCACGAGCCGGAGCGGGAAGCTCCGCAGTGGCCGAGGCCTGGAGTAGTTCCCCTCGCGGACCTGGAAGTTCCCAGGGTCGAAGGTGCCGCGCACCATCCCGTCCGTGTTCAGCGTGATCCGTGTGGCATTGCTCAGCCGGTCAACCTTGATGTCGGTGAGGTTGCAGTAGACCTCCGTCTGCGCGCAGACGGACGGCAACGGCTGAAACACGAAGAGCAGGGGGAAAAGGGGACACCATACCAATTCGGGACGTCGTGAATTGGTATGGTGTCCCCTTTTTCCCGCGCATCGTGCCTTCACGGCTTCGTCTCCTGCGGTGGGGCCGGGGGCGCGATGTCGAAGCGGTCCATGAGGGCGCGCTCCTCTTCGGGCGGACGGTGGCCGGTCGGGGTGAGGATGCGCGGAGTCACGAAGACCGCCAGATCGGTCTTGGTCTTGTCGATTCGCTTGGACTTGAACAGGCCGCCCACGATCGGCAGACTCGACAGCACCGGGATTCGCGAGCGCACCGAGCGGGTCTCCTCCTGCTGGAGGCCGCCGATGATGATCGTCTCGCCGTCGTTGGCGCGGACGACGGTGCGCGCCGAGCGGGTAGACTTGTCCGGCAGCCCCGTGTTCGGGTCGGGGGCGCCGAGGGTGCTGATCTCCTCGTCGATCTGCAGGATGATCTCGCCCTGGCCGCCGGTGAGGGGCGTCATGTCGAGCCGTACACCCGCGTCGATCGAGTTCTTGGTCATGTAGCTGTCCTGATCGCCCATCGTGACCGGCGTGCTGAGGTAGCGCTGTTGACCGATGAAGATGCCGGCGGGCTGCCCGCTGACCGTAGAGATGTGAGGGTTCGCGCGCACGCGGGCCCTGCCGGCGCTCACGAGGGCGTCCAGGTTCACGTAGAAGTCGGCCGGCAGATTGGTGACGCTGCGGAACAGGAGCGTCCCCAGGAGCGTATTGGCCGAGAGCCCGTGGCCGGCGTGCACGAAGCCGGCGTCCAGGGCGAAGGTATCGAGGCTCGTATCAGTCAGCTCCACGACGAGCACGTCCAGCGTGATCTGCGCGGCGGGCTGATCGAACTTACGGATGTCCTCGGCGAACTTGTTCAGGACCGAGCGCGGCGCCGAGAGCACCACCGCGTTCTGCCCGGCATTGATCTTCACATGGTCCTGCAGGAAGACCGGCAGCAGCGACTTGGCCTGAGGCGCCTGCACGTACTTGGTGGTGATGCTGTCGATCTCGCTGAGGAGGTACGAAGATGGGTTCTTGGGGATGCCCTCGCTGACGATCAGGATGCCCTCGACCTCCGCGAACGAGAAGCCATAGGCGGCGACGATGTAGTCGATGGCCTCGCGGGGTTGCTTGTCCACCAGGTTGATCGTGATCTTGCGCTTGACGCTGTCATCGACGATGAGCTGCAGGTTGGTCTTCTCCGCGAGCTGCGTAAACAGCGCATGTGCATCGGCGTTGACTGCAAAGAGCCGGACGCCGCCATCCGTGACCTGTATGTCCAAGGAGCTGCCGTCCGTCTTCTTCTCCTCGGTCTCACCGGTCTTGGCTTCCTTGGGGGCGTCCTTCGCTCCCTCGGCCTCCTGGGCGAAACCGCCGACGGCAGAGGAGAACGCCAAGAGGGCTAGAGTCAGGGCGGGCACAAGGGCTACTCGTATCGTGCGCAACGCGGGCACCTCGGATCGAGCATGGGGGAGTGGACGAACGGCACTCGAAGGGCAACGTCGCCCCGGGCCCTCCCTTCCCGGGGACACGCCGATACGGCCACACTCACAATACTGATGAACACGCCCGAAGGTTCTGCCAGTCAAAGGACGGATTCCGAGTGGCAAACGTTACGTCGCCTCCCGGGAATTGTGCTGCCCGCACCGGGGGCTACCGCACGTGACCGACCACGGAGAGGTAGACGGCCGTCTCGGTCTCGCCGTCCACACCGACCAGCGCGTTGACTTCATCGTCCAGGAACGCCCCGATGGCACAGCAGCCCAGACCGAGGGCGACGGCGGCTAGATGCAGCTGCGCGCCGAGGTACCCGGCGTCCAAGTAGATGTACCGATGGCCTCGGTCGCGGTACTTGGGCTTGCAGCGCGCGGGGACCGCGACCCAGATGAACACGACCCCGCAGTCGGCCGCCATCTCCTGCTCCAGCGCCGCGGCAGCAACTTCCTGGGAGAAGTCGCCCTCCGCCAGTAGATTGAGGCCCGCCGCGCGCACGTCATACTGCGCAATGCCCGAAGGGATGCCGCTCACGCGGTTGATCACCAGGTAGGTGTCGAGCGGATGGAGCGCGCCGGCGGACGGCGACGCGCGGAAGCGGTCATCGGATGGGTGAAACGTCAGGCCCTGTGTCGCCCAGAACAACTGGGACAACTCGGCCGGGGTCATGGGTCGGGAGGGATCGAAGTCCCGCAGGCTGCGGCGGGTCCGGATCGCCTGCCACAAGCCCGCGCCGTTCTCGGTGACAGGGGGCGGGAGGTCGATATGTCGGCCGGGTCGGGCAATCGCAACCGGCTGAACCGCCGATCCGCCGGGCCTGGCGTACTTGGTGGCCCGGTGGTACGCGTCCCCAAGGCTCTCATTCGGACTCATGGGCCGGTTCCTCACCGGCGGCAGGTTCGGGTTCCTCGGCTGGCGGCTCCGTGGGCTCCTCGGGCGTCTCGGCCGGGACCTCAGCAGGCGGCTCGATCGGAGGATTCCACGCGGACCGGCGACGCTCGGGGCCCCGCAACTCCACCATGAACGGACGCCCGACGTCGGCGAGCACCGCGTCGAAGGATCGGCCGCAGTACGGGCAGGCCGGCGCCGGGAGAGGACCCGACAGCTCCGTAGGCCGCCAGAGACTGATGGCGAGGCCTTGCCGACACCCGCCGCAGGCCACCCACGAGGCCTCCTCCCAGCGCGCGGGCGCCTCGGGAGGAGCGTGGGCTACGACCTCGGCCGCCAGCACATCCAGGCGCGCGATGACATCATCGAAGACGAACATCCCGCGCTCCGAGAGCAGCACGTAGTCGGGGCGGTACTCCGCGAACGGCGCTCCGGCCGCAGTCTCCGGCTCGTGCACGAGGCTGCCGCCGGACTCGGCCACCTCCGCTGGCCCACGACCGCAATCGGCGAAGAAGTCATGCACTTCGCGCCAGGGCACGCGGGTGACGGCTCCGAGCCCGCGACGGAAACTGATGGCTGTGGGGTCGGTCTTGATTCGGAACTCGGCCTCGCTCACGACCGCCCAGAGCAACACGATGAGGGGCAACGGTAGCAGGCGGAGTGTCCAGGTCAGCCAGGCGGGGTAGGCGGCGGCAACCGGCGAGTTCGGGAGCGTGGTGAGGAGACCGATCCCGGCCACGAAGAGCACGCCGACGGCGGCCACGAGACCGCCGCAGGATTGGGTAGGGATGAAGTAGCGGGTCGTGGGAGGCGACTCAGCGGCAGTGACAGGCTCGGATTCCATGTGGTAAGCGCCCTAGCCGCACTGGGAATACGCGCAGTCGCGGCAGACGAGGCAGCCGCCCTCGGGTTCCATGGCGCCACCGCACTCGGGGCAGGCGCCGGCGCCGCCGTTCTGGGTCTCGCCGAAGTCGATGGTGAGCTGCTCCCCATCCGGGCTGATGGCCCGTTCGATCGTCTTGGCGATCGCGTCGGGGCAGGAGAGGATCTTCCCGCCGCCCTTCTCCCACCCGGGCAGGTGGCAACTGATGCCCTTGAGCTGCTTGATGATCTGCTCGGGATCGACGCCCGACCGCAGAGCGAGCGAGGCCAAACGCGCCAGACCCTCGGACTGCGAGGCCGCGCAGCCGCCGGCCTTGCCCATCTGCGCGAAGACCTCGAAGGGCCCGTGCGGGTCGCTGTTGATGGTGACGTACAGCTTGCCGCAGCCCGTCGTCACCGCCCGCGTCTGGCCCTGGACGACGTCCGGCCGCGCGCGCGGCTTCAGGCGCACGGGGCCCGTCTCGGCGGGCTGCTTCTGACCGCTGCCCAGCGTCAGCACCTGCTGGTCGAGGCAGCCATCGCGGAAGATGGTGATCCCCTTGCAGCCCAGGTCGTAGGCCAGTTCGTAGACGTTCGCGACGTCCTGGACGCTCGCGTCGCGAGGGAAGTTCACGGTCTTGCTGACCGCGTTGTCGGTGTACTTCTGGAAGGCCGACTGGATGCGGACATGCCAGGTGGGGTCGATGTCGTGGGCGGTGGCGAAGAGGCGGCGGGTCTCCGAGGGGACGGTGGGCAGATTGCGGACCGTGCCGTGGGCCGCGATCTCCTTCATCAACTCCGGCGTGTGGAAACCGCAACTCAGCGCAATCTCCTCGAAGAGGTCGTTCACCTCGACCAGCTCATCCCGGTCCATGACGTGCCGGGTGAAGGCGACGGCGAACAGCGGCTCAATCCCGCTGGAGGTCCCGGCGATAATGCTAATCGTGCCCGTCGGGGCGATGGTGGTGGTGGTCGCGTGACGGAGGCGGCGCCCTTCGGAGCCGTTGAAGATGCTCCCGGGCCAGTTGGGGAAGACGCCGCGCTCGTCGGCCAGGCGCTCCGATTCGGCGCGCGCCTCCTGGCGGATGAACTTCATCACGTCCTCGGCGACGGCGACGGCCTGATCCGAATCGTATGGCACGCCCATCTTGATGAGTAGCTCCGCGAAGCCCATCACGCCGAGCCCGATCTTGCGGTTGGCCCGCGTCATCTCGGCAATCTGGGGCAGGGGGAAGCTGTTCATGTCGATGACGTTGTCCAGGAAGCGCACGGAACGCCGGACGACGTCGCCGAGGTGCTCCCAGTCGAGGGTCGCTTCCGTCGGGCGCCCGCGCGTCATCTGGGCGAGGTTTATGGAGCCGAGGTTGCACGACTCATAGGGCAGGAGCGGCTGCTCGCCACAGGGGTTCGTGCTTTCAATCCAGCCGACGTGGGGTGTGGGGTTGTCGCGGTTGACGCGGTCGATGAAGATGATCCCCGGGTCGCCACACGCCCACGCCGACTGGATCAGCTTGCTCCAGACCTCGCGCGCGTTCAGCCTGCCGCTCGGCCGCCCGTTTCGTGGGTTGATGAGGTCATACTCGTGGCCCGCGCGGGCGGCCAGCATGAAGTCGTCGGTCACGGCGACGGAGATATTGAAGTTGTGCAAGCGTCCCTGGCGCTGGGCCTTGCACTCGATGAACTCCAGGATGTCGGGGTGATCGATGCGCAGCACAGCCATGTTGGCGCCGCGCCGCGTCCCGCCTTGCTTGATCGCCTCGGTCGCCGAGTCGAACACGGTCATGAAGCTCACCGGCCCGCTCGACACACCCTTGGTGGAGCTGACGACATCGTCCTTGGGCCGCAGCCGGCTGAAGGAGAACCCCGTGCCTCCGCCGCTCTTGTGGATGAGGGCGGTGTTCTTGACCGCGTCGAAGATGCTCTCCATCGAGTCATCGACCGGCAGCACGAAGCACGCGGACAGCTGCTGGAACGGACGGCCCGCATTCATCAGCGTGGGAGAGTTGGGCATGAAGTCGCGGCTCAGCATCAGCTCCAGGAACTCGTCCGTGCGTGTCTCGACCTCGGTTTCGGTGGCGCCGTAGTAGCGATCCGCCTGCGCGATGTTGCCCGCGACCCGCGCGAACATGTCCGCAGGGGTCTCGAGCGGCTGACCCTCCTCATCGCGGACAAGGTAGCGGCGCTCGAGCACGGTGAGGGCATTGTCGCTGAGTTCGATGGAGAGCTGCGTCTGCTGGGCCATCGCGGCATCGACCTTTCTGCGAGTGGCGACGGCGGTCGCCGATGGAAGTGATGTGGAGAGTGAGTTCGTGCGTCGGTCCGAGTGTGCTTGTCGGCGTCGGCGGCCTATCGCAGCTGAGGCCTAATCAAGGCGGCTTCGGAGCGGTCAACACGTCGTAGAGCCCAGATCGCAGAGCCTGGTGAGAGGTGTCTAGCTTTTGCCCCAGAGGGTTGCTGCGAACTGGACTATATTCCAGAGGCCAGCGCCTGTCAAGGTTCGCCTTCGCCAGCCTCCGAGCCGCTCCAAAGGACGCACGGGCCTGCTCCGTCGAGGGGTCTATCTTCGTCAGAAGGACCGACACTCCTTCTCGGCGAACGGCATTCCTGCGTTCCTGTCTGATCCCGCCAGAATGGCTCAGAGGCCCCCCATGAAGGCGATTTGGCTGTTTGGACCCCGTAATGCGAGGCTTGTAGACACTCAAAAACCCTCAAGAAATGCGAATGAAGCCCTCATAGAGGTTAAATCATGCGTTATCTGCGGCTCTGACGTGCATCAGTGGGATGGACGTCGATACCACGGGCCGTATCCCTATGACTTCGGCCACGAGACCGCCGGCGAGGTTGTCGAGGTCGGCCCCGAAGTCCGCGGGCTGCGCGTGGGTGACCGCGTGACATGGTACCTGCAGCACGGCTCTCTGTGCGAGTACTTCGCCATCCGCCCCTCGGAGTTGGCCGTGGGGAAGATGGCGGATCACCTCTCCTGGGAGGAAGGCGCGAACGTCCAGCTCCTGTGCGCCGTGCTGCGCGGGGTGGACAACGCCGATCCCGGCCCCGGCAAGCGTGCGCTGGTTCTGGGCTGCGGCGCGGTTGGCTTGACAGCGATTCAGGGCGCGCTGACGATGGGCGTCGATGAGGTAGTGGCCGGCGACCTCATCCCCTTCCGCCGGGAGTTCGCGCTACGACTCGGCGCTTCGCACGTCGTTGACCCCGGGCATGAGGGCTGGCACACGCAGCTGGATCCCTTCGACATCGTCCTCGACTGCGTGGACGAGGACCGCAGCCCGCAAGGCGATACGCTCGATCTCGCGCTGAGTCTGGTGAAGCCGCTTGGTTGCTGCGTCGTCATCGGGCTCAGCTCTCAACTGCGCCGCATCGACACCTCCCGCATCGTCAACCGGGGCATCCGAGTGATCGGCGCCCACCACACAGACATGGCGCGCTGTCGCGAGATCATGGCGCTGAGTTGCCAGTGGGTCGCCGACGGCACGATCCGCGTGGCAGACTACGTCACCCATCGCTTCCCCATCGAGCAGACGCAGCAGGCGCTCGAACTCGCCGCGTCGCAGGCAGAGGGCGTGCTGAAGGTGGGGATCACGGTAGCAGCCGATGAGTAGGCTTGTGCAGCTCCGGCTGCTCCTCGTCCTGCTTGCCGCGTTGTGTGCCACGGCTCGCGGGGACGTCTACGTCGGCGCATGGACGCCGATCTACCGGGGCGTGTCGTATGCCATCGGCTTCGCGAGCCCCGGCGACCCGTGTGTACAGAAAGTGCACGCGATCCGCATCGACACCCAGGCTCCGGGCATCCGGTTCACGACCACTCCGCGCTGTGAGGGCTGGGTTCCGAACGAACGGGAGACCCAACGCCAGACGACCCGCGAGTTCCTGACACAGACCGGCTGTCAGGTGGCGATCAACGGCGACTTCTACGCGATCTCGTCCCCGCGGCTCACAAACCTCACCGGCCTGGCGATCTCCGAAGGGCAATTGGTCTCACCTTCCGCCCGCACCGATTCGCTCCTGATCGACCGCCGCAACCAAGCGCGCTTCGAACGCACCACGAAGCGTACGGACCTGCGCGGCGTGTGGACGGCGGTCAGCGGGCGCGGGCGGATGCTGGTGGATGGCGTGGTGCAGGAGACCTGGCCGCAGCGACACCCGCGCACTGCGGTAGGAATCTCGCGGGATGGCCGCTACGTCTACCTCGTCACCCTTGATGGCCGGCAGAAGGGAATCAGCGAGGGCGCGACAACCGGAGAGCTGGGTGAGTGGATGAAGCGCCTGGGCGCCTGGAACGCGCTGAACCTGGATGGCGGCGGATCGACGACGCTCGTGCTGCCCAGCGCGAACGGCGGAACGGCGGTGTTGAACGTGCCGGTGGGCGACAGCAAGACGCCCTACACCGAGCGGCGCAACGGCAGCCACCTGGGCGTGTTTGCTGGGCCGCTGCGCACGTCGAAGAGGACCGATGAGGAGGGAGGCTGTGCTATGAGCCATCCACCGAGACTACGGGTCGAGCGACGGACGGACGCCCCGCTGTTGGTCGCCGACCAGCCGCACGAGGACTACTGCATCGGCTACTGCACGGTAGTCCGCGAGGCCGGGCGGTGGCGCATGTGGTACGAGGCGTATGACCACACGTACCGCACCGACGCCGACGGCTATCTCTGCTATGCGGAGTCCGGCGACGGTGTGCGCTGGCGGAAGCCGAAGCTGGACCTCGTCGAGGTGAACGGCTCGCGCGACAACAACGTGCTGATCAGCGGGCGGGAAACCGGCGGCATCCACGGGCACAACGTGTTCCTCGACCCCATGGCGCCTCCCGCCGACCGCTACAAGATGGTCTTCACGCGCTGGCGAGAGGGCCAATGGCAGGTCTTCGGGGGCGCGTCGGCGGACGGGTTCTACTGGCGTCTCTCCGACGCGCCGTTGCTGGCCCACAACAGCGACACACAGAACGTGTGCTTCCGCGACGGGGATGTCTATCGCCTCTACGTGCGCCAGTGGAGCCAGCCGAACTTCGGGGGGAAGCGAATCGTCGGGTACACCTCATCCCCAACCTTCGGGAGCTTCCCCGACCCCGAGACGATCCTGCGGCCGGGTTCGCTCGACCCGGACAACCTGCACTTCTACAATAGCGCGGCGACGCGGCTGCGCGAGGGGCTGTACCTGATGCTGCCCTCGGCGTTCTACACAGGTGAGGATGCGCTGCGGGTCCACGCAGCATGGAGTACGGACGGGCATACGTTCCACCGGCTGGGGCACGAGCCAGTGCTCAACCCCGGCAAGGGCTTCGACAGCATGGGCCTGTACGCCGCGCCGGGCGCAATCCCCGCTGACGAGCCGAACGCCTACTGGTTCTACTATGTGGGCACGAACCTGGGCCACGATGCGAGTGTGCCGGGCAAGGCGCACTACATGGGAGGGATCGGGAGGTTCCTGCTGCGGGTGGAGTAGGCTGGAGCCGGCCGGGAAGGAGAGGAGGACGAACCGATGAGGGCACTGCTGTGGGTGGTCCTGGCGGCCCTCGGCGAGGCAGCGTGGGGGCAGGGCGATAACGAGGTGAGGCTGCGCCTGGTCGATGCTCTGACCAACGCGCCGGTGGCGAAGGTGCAGGTGAAGGTCTGGGACGACAGCCATCCGTTCCTCTCGGAGGAGGCGTCACGGGCCGAGGCGGCGGGTCTGGTCGCTACGAGCGATGAGCAGGGGATCGTGGCGTTTGCGGGTCTCGCCGACGGTAAGTGGACGCTGCGGCTGCCCGACCTGTACGTGACGCGGCGAGTGTGCCAGGCCGATGCGATTCTGCGGGTGACGGCGGGGAATCGAGGCGAGCTGCGTGAGATCCGCACGGTCGAGAACGGTCGGCTGAGAGTAACCGTGCGATACGCGGACCTCAATCGGCCCGTGCCGTTCGCGGCTGTCCGCTTCGAAGCCCTGCCGTGGGAGGGGCCGAATCCGCTCCCGTGGCGCAGCGAACCGATCGAGGCCATGTCGTTCCTCCCTCACACCGACGAGCAGGGGCAAGTTGAGAGGTCTTGCTCACCCGGCCGGTACGGCATATGGGCCGAGCCAGTGGGCATGGTGCCCACCGAGCATGTCGAGGCCATCGTGGAACCCGGGGGGGTGTGCGAGGCGCCGGTGCTACTCGTGGACCCGTCGGCCGCCTACCCCCGCGTGCTGGGGCATGTCCGCAACCAGAGCGGACAGGACGTCGAAGGGGCAACCGTTGCCGTACGCAAGGTGAACCCGACCCTTCTCAAGACAGCGGCCTTCACCGTGCCCGACGAGACCGGGCAACACTGGCATACGTCCCGCACCTCAACCGAGGGCGTCTACGAAATCCGGGACGCGCGTTCGTGGGGCTACCACGACATGCGGGAGGCGGAGGGCCCGTTCGGCATCGCGGTGCTGAGTGACAAGCACGCGATCGACTGGATCGACATGCCCGAGCCGCAGATCGGGGACGCGCCGCGGGTGATCGACTTCGTGCTGCGGTCCCCGGTCCGCGTGTCGGTGGGCCTAAGGGACCGCAAGACGGGCAAGCGGATCGAGGGAGACTCGTGGGCGATCGACCTGTACTGGCGGGGTCGCGAGCGCGGGGAGGGGCCGCTGCGGTGGCTGCTAAGGCCTGACGAGGAGGGGACGATCCGACTGAACGGCTGTCCCCCCGGCGAGTGCCGGTGGGAGCTGATGCGTGTCACCGAGACGGATCACTGGGGCGTGCCCACGGCCTGGGGCAAGGTGGCGGAGGGAACAGCTTCGGTCACCTATGGAGAGGGATGTCTCATCCGGGCGGAGGTTGACGTTCCGTGACGCCGGGAACCCCTACAGACCTCGACCTTCCCGTCATCTTCCTGGACAACGACGGCGTACTCACGGATGCCGAGGCGCATCATGTCGCGTACTGCCAGCGGTATGGCGCACTGATGGCCGCGCGGTTTGGTGGAATGGTTGAGGCGTGGGCGGAGGCGAACAGCGCGGCGTTCCATGCGATGATGGAGTGGTATGAGGCGAACGCGGACCGGTACACGGAGGCGAGGTTCTTCGAGGACTTGTACCAGGTCGAGTTGGGGGCCGCGTTTGCGCACATGCGGATGCGGGCACCGGACTGGGAACCGGAGGGCCGGCTGCTGATGCGGCGACTGCTGTTCGAGTGCCCGCTGGGAGCGTGTGCGCTCTTCGCCGGGGCAAGGGAGGCCGTCGAGGAGCTGGCGCTGGCGGGCTACCGGCTCTGCCTGGCCTCGAACGCGCACAGCCTGCACTGCGAGGGCGTCTTGATCGGCTGCGGCTTGCGGCAGCACTTCATCTGTGCGTTCGGCCCGGACCTGGTGAACTGCGCAACAAAGTCCGCCCAATTCTACCGGCGAGTCTGCAACCACGTGGGCGTGCGACCAGAGCAGGGGATCCCGGTCGATGACAACGGGCTGCCGCTGGCGATGGCAAGCAGCCTCGGCATGAGGACCGTGTTCGTGGAACAGGGACACTCGCGGGAAGTGCCACAGACCGAGCCGGACGCGCGCATCGCATCCATCGCCGAGTTACCGAGCGTCCTGGATGCACTCACCGAAGGAGCGAGGAAGTGGGATTCACCGTCAGTGTCTGCCTGACCGCCGCACTGCCCGTCTCTGCCGGCGCGACATGCCTGGCGGCGCCGGTGACTCTCACAGCGCAGAGCACGCCGCCGGCGTTTGCGTGGCCGAGGGCGGTCCCAGCGCGGGCGCGCGAGGTGGAAGTGCGCCTGAGGATGACGCTCGAGGGGCCGCCGGAGGGGGCGGGGCTGGTGCTGCTGCAACCGGGCGCTGCGGTTGAGGGCCTCAGCTGGGTCGAGCCGAACGTGAAGGGCTGCTTCGGCGTGGGGTTCGATACCTCAAACCCGCCGACGGAGAACATCTTCAACGCCGACGGCAACGTCTACGACTGGCCGCAGCGGGAGGTCTCGC
>Ga0194111_10001561_pt1 | contig 28169 bp, 25 predicted proteins | sample TA2KigC300mmetaG_FD_146194 | JGI IMG/M metagenome (GOLD analysis project Ga0194111, IMG submission 146194) | Freshwater microbial communities from Lake Tanganyika, Tanzania - TA2015033 Kigoma Deep Cast 300m | ecosystem: Environmental > Aquatic > Freshwater > Lake | place: Tanzania: Lake... | reverse complement strand
CGAACGGTCGCTGCAACGCTGGCGAAGGCGCCCTGCGGCGACGAGAGCCAGCCGACGCCGAGCCTGTCCTGAGCTTGCCGAAGGATCGGCTGTGCAGTGGTGGCAGCGGTTTTCAACCGCCCGACCGTCCGGCTTGGCATTCCTTGACCGACGTTCTAGAGTTCGTTCAAACAGCCCCTGAAAGCTCCGTAAGGAAATTGTAAGCTTGCTGGGGGCCAAATAGCCCTTAAGTACTATGTCGCTATTGGGGCTGATCTGGTATTCTTACGCTCGATGGCTTAGGAAAAAAGTACTATTTCTGGTATACCCTGTGGCCATCCCAACGACAAGGCAAACCTGTCGAAAGGCGGGGGCGCAAAGCCATGGATCTAAAGCGTAAAGCCAAGATCGCCAGGCTGCCGAAATGGACGCACATGCACCTGCGCCGGCAGCCTGGTGGAAAACACCAGGCTGTTTTCTATTTGAGGAGGGTCTGATGAACGTGACATGCAAGCGGGTCTTATCGACCGCCAGCCTTTGCAGGGTTCTCAGCATTGTAGCGGCCTTGACGCTCGTACTCCTTCTCTTGCCGGCGGCTGCCGCGCCGGCGCTCCCCTCGTTGCCCATCCAACCGATCTTGCTCCAACTCGCCGACCATCAGCCGGATGCCGTGGTCGGCGTCATCGTGCAGAAAGCGAACGCAGGCGCGGACATCGAGGGGGCGGTCGCGCGTCTGGGCGGCGTCGTCACCAGAGATCTGCACATCATCCGGGCGATTGCCGCCCGCCTGCCGGCCAGGGCCGTGGTGGAACTCGCGCGGAACCGGGATGTGCGGTGGGTCTCGTTGGATGCGCCGGTGGAGGGTTCGGCCAAGAAGCCGCCTGTTGGGAACGGCGCGCCTCCCTCGAACTACTTCCTGGACACGGTTGATGTGCGCCGCGTGTGGGCCATGGGACTGCGGGGCGATGGCGTCACGATTGCGGTGGTGGACAGCGGCGTCTCGAAGGACAACGATTTCAGCAAGGATAACGGCGCTGCGAGTCGGCTGACGAAACAAGTAGCGTTCAGCCCGAATGCCTCTTCGGCGTTGGACGTCTACGGTCACGGCACGCACATCGCGGGGATTATTGCGGGCAACGGGAGAGACTCGACCGGCTTATACAGCGGCATCGCGCCGAACGCCAACCTGATCGGTCTCAGGGTCAGCGATGATACGGGCATGGCCTATGAATCGGGCACGGTAGCCGCTCTGCAATGGGTCCTCGACAATGCCAGAACCTACAATATCCGCGTCGTCAACCTGTCTGTCAACTCCACGATCGAGCAGTCCTACCATACCAGCCCCCTGGATGCGGCCTGCGAGATCTTGTGGTTCAATCAGATCGTCGTGGTGGTTTCGGTCGGCAACAAGGGCGGCTCTAACGGCTACAACACCGCCAATGCTGCGCCGGCCAACGATCCGTTTGTCATCACGGTCGGCGCCAGCGATGAACGCGGCACGACGGCGCTCAAGGATGACTTCATCCCGCCCTATTCCGCGCACGGCACCACCGGCAATGGCTTCGTGAAGCCGGACATCATCGCGCCTGGCACCAATATCGTCAGCGTGCTGTCCAAGAACTCGTCATGGGCGACTCAGTATCCGGACCGCGAAGCGCTGAACGGCGAGTACTTCCGACTGAGCGGCACCTCGATGGCCGCGCCGATGGTCGCCGGCGCCGTAGCCTTGTTGTTGCAGAGCGAGCCCAATCTGACGCCCGACCAGGTCAAGTATCGTCTGACGCGCGCAGCCAACACAATCGCAGGCAGCGGCAACGGCGCGTACTACCCGTATCTCAGCATCTACAAGGCCATCACCAGCCAGACGAACCAGTCGGCGAACACGGGCACGCCGATCGCCCAGTTGCTGACTACTGGCTCGCAGCCGGTGGCCTGGGGCAGCGTCAACTGGAATTCGGTCAACTGGAACAGCGTCAATTGGAACTCGGTGAACTGGAATTCGGTCAACTGGAACAGCGTCAACTGGAACGGCGATTTCTGGGCCGAGATCGGTGTGACCTACATCCCCTTCTTCGTGGCCAGCGGCCAGTGAGACCTGACGAAAGCTCCTGACTTGCCCCTTCCCGGTTTCTGAGCCTGGTTCCTTACGAACCAGGCTCAGTTGTCTAACTCACCTCCAACTTCGTGTCAGGCAAACGTAAGCTTTGCGCAGCCCATTCTGTACTATAATGCTGCCAATAGGATAGGCTCGTATCTTCTCAATTTGTAGGGGCGCACCCTTGCGGTCGCCCCGGCGGGCAGGCGCAAGGCCATGCCCCTACCCCGGATTATTGAGAAGATACTTAGATGTCATCCTTGCGCCCCGGCCGATTTTTAGAACGGCGTCCTGTGACAAAAAAAGACCCCGGCGGTCTACTGACCGCCGGGGTCTCTCTGTGTACAGCGTCGGATCAAACCGTGTAACACTTGCGATGGTAGATCACATTGTGCGAGCGCGGCCGATTGTCCTGCATCTCCGTCATCTTGACGATCAGCAGGTCGCCGAAGCTGATGTCCTGGCCGCACTTGCTGCACTGGTGTCCGGTCAAGGCCTTGCGGCGCTTCTCCAGGGTCGCGGTGTCCGCGCCCATCTTAGTTGCTTGAGCCATCTTGCTGCCCCCTCTCAAAGAACGCGATGCCCTGCGGCGTCGCCATCAGTCTACATGCTCATTATCCGCGAAACGGGGCGATTGTCAAAAATGCTCCTGACGTTTTACTCTTTGCGTTTCATTCCTGGTATAATGCCCTCCATGACCGAACGCGCCATCTCGCCCCAAAGCCGGCCCGAAGAAGTGGTCGTGGACGCCGCGCTGCGACCGCGCTCGCTGGCCGAGATGATCGGCCAGGATCGGCTGCGCGACAACTTGCGCATCTTGATCCAGGCCGCGCGCGGCCGCGGGGAGCCGTTGGATCACATCCTGCTCTATGGCCCGGCAGGGCTGGGCAAGACGACCCTGTCGCACGTCGTCAGCCACGAGATGGGCGTGGGTTTGAAGGTGACGGCCGGGCCGGCCATCGAGCGCGCCGGCGACCTGGCCGCGATCTTGACCAACTTGCGCCAGGGCGACATTCTGTTCATTGACGAAATCCATCGGTTGGGTCGCGCAGTCGAGGAGGTGCTCTACCCGGCCATGGAAGATTTCGCGCTCGACATCGTGATCGGCAAAGGCCCGAGCGCACGCAACATCCGCCTGAAGCTGCCGCGCTTCACGTTGGTCGGCGCGACGACGCGCCTGGCGCTGATGACCGCGCCGCTGCGCGCGCGCTTCGGCGCGGTCTACCGCTTCGACTTCTACGACTTGGCGGCCATGGAGCAGATCATCCGCCGCGCGGCCAGGCTGTTGCAGGCGCCGATCAGCGACGACGGCGTGACCGAGATCGCGCGCCGCGGCCGCGGCACCCCACGCGTGGCGCTGCGCCTGCTGCGCCGCGTGCGCGACTACGCCCAGGTCAAGGCCGATGGCGCGATCACCGCCGAGACCGCGCGCCAGGCGTTGGCCCTGATGGAGATTGACGACCTGGGCCTCGACGTCCTCGACCGGCAGGTGTTGGGCCGCATCATCCGCAACTTCGACGGCGGGCCGGTGGGCCTGGAAACGATCGCGGCCGCGGTCTCCGAAGAATCGGACACCATCATGGATGTGGTGGAGCCGTACCTGCTGCAACTGGGCTTCCTGGAGCGCACCCCGCGCGGCCGGCTGGCCACGCGCCGCGCCTACGAGCACCTCGGCGAGCCATACCCCGAACGCGGCGAGCAGCCGGGGTTGTTCAACTCAGCCCCAGCATGAAGACCAGCGACTTCGACTACTCGCTGCCGCCCGAGCTGATCGCCCAAATCCCCTGCGAGCCGCGCGATGCCTCGCGGCTGTTGGTGGTTGACCGCAGCACAGGCCGCCTCGAACACCGCATTTTCCGCGACATCGGCGAATATCTGCGCGCGGGCGATCTGCTGGTGGGCAACGATAGCCGGGTGATTCCGGCGCGGTTGCACGGGGTCAAGGCCACGGGCGGCGCGGTAGAGATCTTCCTGTTGCGGCCTTATCCATCCCCCCAACCCCCTTTCCCGCTGCGCGGGACGCAAGCAGCCCTCCAAGAGCAGGGGGCGCTCTCCCCTTCCCTCACAGGGGAGGGGCTGGGGGAGGGGACGCCAGCGCCACGGGAGAGGTCGAAGGGGTTGGGGGAGCGGTCGCCAGGGCTGGGAGAGACGTGGGAATGCCTGATCCGGGGCAAGGGGTTGCGGCCAGGCGTGCAGATACATGTGACCGGCCGCGATCCAGCCCGCGCGATCACTGCCACGATCCTGGCCGAAACAGCGGCCGGCGGCCGGCGGATCGCCTTCGATCCGCCGGCGCGCCAGTGGCTGTGGGACGTGGGCGAGACGCCGCTGCCGCCCTACATCCACCGGCCCCTGGCCGACGCGGAACGCTACCAGACCGTGTACAGCCGGGTGGATGGCTCGGCCGCCTCTTCGACGGCCGGGCTGCACTTCACGCCTGAATTGCTGGCGGCGCTGCGAGAGCGCGGGATCGGTCTGGCTTTTGTCACCCTGCACATCGGCCTGGACACCTTCCGGCCGGTGCAAGAGGAAAAGATCGAGGCGCATCGCATCCATCGAGAATGGGCCGAGCTGAGCGCGGAGACGGCGCGGCGCATCAACGAGGCGCGGCTGGCCGGGGGACGGATCATCGCCATCGGCACGACCGTGGTGCGCACTCTCGAGAGCGCGGCGAAGATCGCCCTGGGCTATCGGCCGGCCGACGATGTTCCTGCGGGCGCCGTTTGCGGCTGGCAGACCGTGGCCGCATTCACCAGTGAAACCGATCTCTTCATCCGGCCGGGTCATGTCTTCCGGGCGGTGGACGCGCTGATTACCAACTTCCACCTGCCCAGGTCCACGCTGCTGATGCTCGTTAGCGCATTCGCTGGCAAGGAGCTGATTGACCGGGTCTACGCCGAGGCGATCCAGGCGCGGTATCGGTTCTACAGCTTTGGGGACGCAATGATATTGCTATAGCCTGCCGACCGGTCACAGCGGCAGCGCCGCCAAGCAAGAGGCCCTGGGAAACGGTTGTATTGTTTGCCAGGGCCTCTGATTTCTTTACCGTAACGATCCGCTCACCGCCGGCGAGAATGCCAGTGGGCGTTACTCGCTCACCCCAATGCCGCATCCACCTTGGCCCGATCGAAGTTCACGACTATCGCGCCGCCGATGTCGAACGTGGGGGTTGTTTCGTAGCCGCCAGCCCAGCCGCGCACGCGCATGGCGGCCGCGCGATCCTTGGAGATGTCAATCTCGGTAAACTGGACCCCGCGCTCCTGGAGGTAGGCGCGCGCCCGCCGGCAGGCGGGGCACCAGGGGGTGCAGTACAGGATGACGCCGCGCTCTCCGGCCGGCGCGGCCGCGGGCGGCGCAGCTTGCGCTGCCTTGCGAAGAGCCGCCTCGGTCTCGGCCTGTTTTGTGGACCAGGCGCTCGCGGCTTGCGGCTCCAGCCTGGCCAGCTCGGCGAACAAAACATCGTTGTCCGGTTGGCCGTTGATGTCGTGCACGTCCACATAGCGGACGATGCCCTGCTTGTCAATCACGAAGATGGCCCGCTCGGTCTTGCCGTCCTTGCGCAGCACCCCGTATTGCTCTGCCACCCCACCATGCGGCCAGAAGTCGCTGAGCAACGGATAGGTGATCCCGCCGAGGCTTTCGGCCCACGCCCGCAGGCAGTCGCCGCTGTCTACACTGAGACCCAGAACCTGGGTCTGGACCCCATCGAAATGGTCGAGATTGACCTGGTACGATGGGATCTGACTCGTTCAGATGGGTGTCCAGGCCAACGGGAAGAAGGCCAGGACGACGTTGCGCTTGCCGCGGAAGTCGCTCAAGCGAATCGTCTGGCCGGTGTGGCTCTTGAGTGCGAAGTCAGGAGCCGGCTGTCCAACCTTGAGTGCCATGCGAAACTCCTTTCGGTTCCAATCAGATTGCGGTCTGCCAACCTCTGACAAGCAATATAACCGAGTGAGCAGACTCCTTCCGTAGGCTGCGTCTCATTCGCTCTTTCCTGCGGTCGCCGACGATGTGGAGCGTCTGGCGCACGCGGTCAACGGCATAGCCGATGGGCCAGCCAGTCACCCAATCCCGCCAGGTCCTCGGTAGGCAGATAGTGGCCCGCGTGCGCATCGAACAGGATGCGGGCCTGGCCTGGAAACTCCTCGTCGCCCGCCCACAAGAGGGTCGCGATGGCCAGTCGCGGCAGCGCCTGGAAGCGAAAGCTGGCGTCGGCCAGGTCAAGCGCTTCGCCGCCCAGGGCCGCCCCTGCGCGGCGAAAACCGGCTACATCGGCGCTGAACTTGTGCGCCAGTTCGCTCTCCGCATGGCCGGCGAACGCCTGCGCATAGAACATGCCATCCGGCAGCTCACGGAAGGCCAGCCAGCGATCGGCCGGCGCCACGCCATCCGCGGTCAACAGATAGTGCAGAAGCACGATCACAATCGAAGGGTGCGCCGGCTTGCCGGTGGGCTGAAACGTGACCTGGCCGGCCGGGTGTGTGACCAGGTGCGGCCTGCCGAAGAACGGCGCCACGATGCCGTCTGGCGTCAGATGGCACCCGGCCAACGCCGCCGCTCGCGCCGGGTCAGCCGTGGCCCAGTCCGCCCGCGCCTGATCGAGCGCGACCTGGAAGCGACGGTGGGGGTCAGGTTGGGTTTGGGACATCGGTCTCGCTCCGCTTGAATTGCTCTCAGTAGTATGGTAGAATCAGGTCAGTCCTGGGTGAAAGGCAGGTGACAGCCATGGGGCTATTTTTGGATCAACGCGTCGCCAATTTAGAAGAGCTGATGGCTCAGGTGTTGCACACGGTTGACCGGGTGGATCGCCAGGTCGAGCGGCTGTCCCGCGAGATGCGCGAGTTCAAGGACGAGATGCGCGATTTCAAGGACGAGATGCGCTACTCCAGCAACGAGATGAACCGCAAGTGGGGCGATCTGGCCAACAAGATGGGCACAATGGCCGAGGACCTGGTGGTGCCCAGCATCCCGCGCATCCTGCGCCTGGTGGTCGGCTGTCCGCCGGACGGCATCCAGAGCATGGCGGTGCGGGTGCGCCGCCAACACCCGACCGAGCGCGGCCGTTCACGGGAGTTCGATGTGGTGGCGGCCTGCGGCGAGTACGTCTTGATCAACGAGACCAAGAGCCGCCTGGATCCGCAGATCGTGCGGGATTTTGCCGACCACCTGCCGGAGGATCGGGAGTTTTTCCCCGAATACGCCGGCCGGCAATTTATCGGCGCCATCGCGTCCCTCTACGTAGACGAAAGCCTGGTGCGACAGGGCGAGAAGCTCGGCCTGATCGTGTTGGGCTTCGGCGAGGGCGTGATGGATGTGCTGAACTCGCCAGGCTTCATCCCCAAGGCGTTTTGAGTGTTTGCAGAGACCCGGATTTCGGAGAAACCGGGCCTCTGCAGATCGGTCCTCGATACTATCCTCTCAGCGATGTATACTCTGCCCCAATCAGTTCGCGGGCGATGATGATCCGCATGATGTTCATGGCGCCCTCCGCGCCGATGGAGTAGGAACGCACTCCGCGGATGCCCATCTCGATGGGATACTCTTTAGTGTAGCCCATCGCGCCCAGCCAGTTGGCTACTTCGTTGAACGTCTCGAACGCCATCACCGGCGCGCGTAGCTTTGCCATGGCTGCCGCCAGCGCAACCTCTTTGTGCTTGAAGCCGTTACGCGCATACAGCTCATCGGCCATCCAGGCGGCCTTATAGGTCAGCAGCCGGGCCGACTCGATGTCGGTGAAGCGCTCGGCTGCCGGGAAGGAGATACCCTGGTACGTGGCTAGAGGTTTGCCGAACGCCTTGCGCTGCCGGATGTAGTCCACGCCCATTTGCAGTGCGGTCTCGGCCGCGCCCACGCACGTCGCGCCGATCAAGATGCGGGCCAGGGTGAAGCCCTCCATGGCGTAGTAGAAGCCGCGATTGACCTCGCCGATGCGGTTCACATCGGGCAACGGCAGGTTCTCCATGTGAAATCCGCCGGTCGAAATCCCCTGACGGCCCCAGTCCTCGACCAAGGTCGTCGTGACATGCGGATTGTCCTTCAGCGGCACGGCGAAGAAGGTGAACCCCCGGTGGCCGGCTTGCGGGTCGGTGCGCACCAACGTCATGTGGCAGCCGCCCAGCGCCAGCTCCTCCTTGATGCCGCTGATGTACATCTTCTCGCCGTTGAGGAGCCAGCCATCCGCGGTGCGCTCCGCCTTGCAGCGGGTGGCGCCTTCGATGTCGGAACCGCCGCCCGGCTCAGTGGTGGCGATGCCCAGGAACGCCTTGCCGGCCGTGACGCGCGGCAAGATCTCCTGTTTCAGGCTGGCCGACGCGTAACGGTCGAGGATGTAGCCCCAACTGGCCTGTACCAGGTAGAGCACCGGCAGCGCCAGGCTGATCTCGGCTCGCCCCAGCTCCTCGGCCGCGATGGCGGCCATCGTGATGTCCATCCCCTGGCCGCCGTACTGCTCGGAGACGGTCGGGGCCAACAGGCCCATCTGGGCCATGCCCTTGATGATGTCGGGGGGAATGTGCGCGCCAGAGTCAATCTCGCGTGAGCGCGGAGCGATCTGCTCCTGCGCGAACTCGCGCACGGCGCGGCGCCACATCTGTTGTTCATCGGTCCAGCCGAAATGCATCGCACCCTTCCTCTCTGAAGTGTTTTGCCTACTCTTTCGCCTTCGCGACCAGCGCCTTTACCAGATCGCTGCTCGAGATCACGCCGGCCAGACGGTGCTCTTCGATGACGATCGCGTTCTGGATGCCCACCCGCGCCAGCAACTGCGCCACGAACGGCAGCCGCAGATTGGGATTGACGACGATCAGCGGCTTCACCATGACCTCGGCGACGCGTACGCGGGTGGGCGCCAGCGATTGCGCCAACACACGATAGACGATCTCCTGAAAGGTCAAGATGCCATAGGCGTCATCCTCGTCCGTCCGATCCACGATCACCGTCGGCGTGCCCTGGCTGACCATGGTCTCGACGGCTTCTTGCACCGTGGCCAGCGGCGAGACAATCACGATGTTCGGGTTCATCACATCGCGCGCCCGCAGCGAATAAAGGCGGTGAGTCTCCATCTCCTTCTGGCTCCTTTGGTTCGAACGGTTGAACCTGGCCGCATTCTAGCACGAACCAGGCGCGGTGTCCACTGGACGCAAGCAGTACCAGCCGAGCACGGCCCCGAACACGGCAAGACACAACAGATAGACTGTTCTCAGGCCGAAAGTTGGCGCCAGGGCGAAGGCAACGAGGGGTCCGGCCATCAACCCGGCGTCGCCGATGGTCGCGAACACGCCCATCACTGTCCCGCGCCGACCAGTCGGCGCCAGGTCGCCGGCCTGGGCGGTCAGGGCGGCCAGCGCCGCGCCGCTGCCGAACGCCAGCAAAATCACCCCGAGGATCAGCGTGAGCGCCGACCGATCGAGCGTCAGCAGTGCAAAGCCGAGCATGGCAAAGCCCAGGCTGGCGGCGATGACCGGCCGTCTGCCGGTCCGCCGGTCCGAAAGGTAGCCCGCCAAAGGGCCGGCCGCGGCCGCGATGAGTGAGTGCAGCGCCAACAAGGCCCCGCCCGCCGAAGCTGCGCCGAGCGCCAGACCCCCGACGATAAACGAGCTCCCAAAGCGTTGCTCCACCAGCCAGGTGAGGGTCGAAGTGACAACCCCTTCGCCGCCGAACTGGGTCGCCAGAAAGAGCACCGCGATGACCACCAGGCCGGTCCGAGAAGGCCCGATCCAGCCGAGAACTCCCGTGGCCGATAGCTTTGGAGCAGGCGGCGTCGCCCTCTCGCCCAGGCCGCGCGCTGCGGTCGCGGACGAGAACTGTGTTTCAGGCACAGCCACAAATGCGACCGCTGCGCCGATAGCGGTCAGCACCGCCAGCGCGAACATCGCGGGTCGGAAGCCCAGCAAGTCGGTCAACAGCCCACCGATCAGGGGGCCGGCTGCGAACCCAGCCCACATCCAGGCGTGGTACAGCCCCAAGAGACGACCACGATCTGCGGGCGTGCTGACGTCCAGGATCATCGTGCGGCCACCGACATTGATAAGCATCCAGGCGACGCCCCATGCCAGCCGCGCCAGCAAGAACGGCCAGAAACCACGAACCAGGCCGTAACTGCTCGTCGTCAGCACAGCCAACGCCATGCCAGCCAGGAAGAGCGGACGCCGGCCCAGGCGATCGAGCAGCAAGCCCACGATCGGGTTGCCGGGGATGCGGATTAGCCGATTGACGCTCAGCATCAAGCCGGCCGCGGCCAGGCTCAGCCAGACGAAGTCAAGCTGCGTCACCAGCACGGCGTACATGGCCAGGTCGCCGAGCAGCGAGAGGCAAACAGCCAATCCGAGCCCATGCACGAGGGGAATTGTGAAGTTGGTACGCGACATGATCGGCTCAAGATTCGGGGAGATGGCGCTAACCGGTGTTTCTGATCCACTCTACCACGGCCTTGCGCAAGTGTCAATCCACTTGCGCGCGATGGCCGCGCGGTGCTACAATGCGCGCATGGGTGAACGTGTGTTGGTCGTCGAGGATGAACCGAAGATCGGCGATCTGCTGCGCCGGGGGCTCATCTACGAAGGCTACGCGGTGGAACTCGCGCCAAATGGCGAGACCGGTCTGAGCGCAGCGCGCGATCGGCCGCCCGACATCGTGCTGCTCGACTTGATGCTGCCGGGCCTGGATGGGCTGACCGTCTGCCGGCGGCTGCGCGCGGCCTCGGACGTGCCGATCCTGATCTTGACGGCCAAAGAGGCCGTGCCCGATCGGGTGGCGGGCCTGGACGCCGGCGCCGATGACTATCTGGTCAAGCCGTTCAACTTCGATGAATTGCTGGCGCGAGTACGGGCGTTGCTCCGCCGCCGTCAGCGGCGAGCGACCGAGGAGTTGCTGCGGTTTGCTGAGCTGACGTTGAATGACAAGACGCGCGAGGTGTTCCGCGGCGACCGCCGCGTCGAGCTGACTGCGCGGGAGTTCGAGCTGCTTGCGCTCTTCATGCAGCACCCGCGCCAGGTGCTGACGCGCGAAGTTCTCTACGAGCGGATTTGGGACTACGATTTCGGCGGCGAGTCCAACATCATCGAGGTTTACATCCGCTATCTGCGCGCCAAACTGGAGGCGCGCGGCGAGCCGCGGCTCATCCAGACGGTGCGCGGCGTCGGCTATGCGCTGCGCGAAGAATAACAGCATGTCCATCCGCACCCGGCTGACGCTGTGGTATACTGGCATCCTGGCGATCACGCTGGTGGTGTTCAGCGCGTTGCTCTATTCGCTGCTGGCGGGCATCCTGCTGGCCGTGATGGACGAGCGGTTGGCGAGCCAGGCGCAGAACATCACGCGCTTGATCCAGGCTGAGAACGATCCGGTCGCCGTTCTGCTTTCGGGCCGCGTGCGCCTGCCCGAGATTGACATCTTCGCATCGCAACACTACATCCAGATCGTGACCGCAGACGGTCAGGCAGTTCAATTGTCAGATAATCTGCGCGGGCAGGTGCTGCCTGCGCCGCCAGTCGTGGCCGACAAGATCGTGGCCGGCGAGTCTTATGCCTTTACCACAGATGCTGGCCAGGGCGTGCGCCTGCGCGTCTACAGCCGTCCCATCCTGTTCGCTGGCCGGCCGGTTGGCGCGGTGCAGGCGGCTCGCAGTCTGACAGAGCTGTACGATTCACTTTCCGTTGTACGGCGGGTGATGGTGCTGGGCGGCGGCATCTTTCTGCTATTGGCGGCTGTCGGCGGCGTCATCCTGGCGGCCGCGGCCTTGCGTCCAGTGCAGGCCATCACGACGACAGCCCAACGCATCGCGGGCACGCAGGATTTGGGGCAACGTATTCCCGTTGCTGTGGCCAATGACGAGCTTGGCCGTTTGACCAGCACCATCAATGCGATGCTCGCGCGCCTCCAGACGCTCTTCCAGGCGCAACAACGCCTGATCGCCGACGTCAGCCACGAGCTGCGCACGCCGTTGACCACGATTCAGGGCAACCTGGATCTCCTGCACCGCGGGGCAGCCAACGATCCAGCCGCGCAGCGCGAAACATTACGCGCGATCGGCGACGAGACTGTGCGCATGGGGAGACTGGTCAACGATCTGCTGTTGTTAGCGCAGGCCGACGCCGGGCTCCGGTTGAGCCTTGTGCCAGTAGAGATGGACACGTTGCTGCTGGAGGTCTATCGCCAGGCCCAGGTGATGGCGCAGGGCGTAGCAGTGCGCCTGGGCGCCGAGGATCAAGCGCAGGTCATGGGTGACCATGATCGGCTACGCCAACTGCTGCTCAATCTCGTGGACAACGCCCTGAAATATACGCCGGCTGGCGGCGAAGTCACGCTGAGCATGTATCGTCGCGATGGTTGGGTGCAGGTCGCCGTCGCCGATACAGGCATCGGCATCGCGCCCGATGACCTGCCGCACATCTTCGAGCGTTTCTATCGCGCCGATCACCGTCTGACGCGCCCCAGCGGTTCTGGACTTGGCCTTTCGATCGCCCAGTGGATCGCCCAGGCCCATGCTGGTCGTCTGGAAGTGGCCAGCCAACCCGGCCGCGGCAGCACCTTCACGCTTTGGTTGCCGGAGATGACAAATAGCAAATTGCAAATAGCAAATGGCAAATGGCAGATGGCAGATGGCAGAAGGCAGAAGGCAAACAGCAGATGGCAAATAGCAGATGGCGGACAGTAAATCGGAAATCCAAAATCCAAAATCGCCGATCGCAAATCGCGAATCGCAAATCGTCGGTCGGCTCTTGCTCGAACGCGGACTGACGCTGGCAGTAGCCGAATCGTGCACGGGCGGACTGGTGGGCAGTCTGATCACGGATGTGGCAGGCAGTTCTAGCTACTTCCTGGGCGGCGTCATCGCCTACGCCTATGCTGCCAAAGAGCAGGTCTTGGGCGTGAAACACGCGACTCTCATGGCACAGGGCGCGGTCAGCCCCGCGGTGGCGGCCGAGATGGCGCAGGGCGCACGGCGGCTCTTCGCCGCAGACATCGCGGTGGCGGTCACCGGCATTGCGGGACCGGGCGGCGGCTCGACCGAGAAACCAGTTGGACTGGTCTACATCCATCTATCGGCTGCAGACGCGGAGCTCGCCGAATGTCACGTGTGGGACGCGGATCGCGTCGGCAACAAGCAGCGATCGGCCGAGGCCGCGCTTGCCCTGGTCGCCAGGTATCTGAGCGGGCAAGGAAACAAGGAAGCTACCATGCCTTTACCCGAATTCATAGATGAACCGATTGTTGTCCAGGCTCGCTTTCTGCCTGATGGCCAGGTGCAGCCGCTGGTCTTCATCTGGCGCAACCGCACGCGCTATATCACCGATTTGGGTCGCCAATGGCAAGAGGCGGTCGGCGATGCGATCTGGCGCTGCTATCTGGCGCGCACGCCCACCGCCGAGACGTTCGAGTTGCGTTTCAACTCTGGCAGCGGCCAATGGATGCTTGCGCGTGCATGGCTGCCGCCGTCGGCAGGCTGAGGATGGTCATCGAACATGTCTAGAGATGTCTTACGGGGTCGCCTCTGGCTACGGGTGATCTGGCTGAGTCTTGGGCTGGCGCTGGCGGCCTGGACCGTGGGCTGCAACGCGGCTAATACTCCCGTGCAACCTGCGACCGCTTCCCCGCGGCCGCCCACACGGACGCCGCCGCCAACCAGACCTGATGCGCCGGCTGCACAGCCGACCATTGCGGTTACGACGACGAGCGGCATCATTAGCCTGACCTGGTGGACCCCCGAATTCATCAGCCCCAAGGCGTCGGCGCCGGCCGGGCCCCTGCTTGCCAAACTGTTGGCCGACTTCGAGGCGGCGCAGGATGGCAAGATACGCGTAACCCCGGTGCTGAAGGCCAAATACGGCAAGGGCGGCCTGCTGGATTTTTTGCTGGCAGCGCGCTCTGTGGCGCCGACCGTGCTGCCCGATGTGGTGATTCTGGATGTGGCTGAGCTGGAGCCGGCTGCCGGAGCTGGCGTGCTTCAGCCACTCGATAATCTCTTGACGCCCGAGGTCGTTAACGGACTCTATCCGTTTGCGCGCCAGGCGGGCCAGTTCGGCGGCCGGCTGCTGGCCGTTCAGTACGTCGCCGATCTCGACCATGTCATCTACAACCGCGGTCGCTTGACTTCGCTGCCGAGCACGTGGGCGGGCCTGTTGGCCGGAAAGGTGATCTACGTATTCCCGGCCAGCAGTCCACAGCCGCGATCGGGAGCTGTTCCGTTCGATGATGTGCAACACAGCGTCCTCAGCCAGTATCTTTCGGCCGGCGGCTTGATTGACCCCAAGACGCGGCATCTCGCGCTCCAGGAGCAGCCGCTGCTCCTGACCCTGTCGTACTACAGCGATGCGCTCCAGGCGAACCTGCTGCCGCCGGAGGTCCTCGAAGCGTCCAGTCTCGACGACGCCTGGTCGCTTTATGTCCAGGGCCAGGCACACGCCGCCAACGTCAGCGCGCGTCGCTACCTGGCCGGTCGCGAGAGCCTGCCCGATGCCGCTTTCGCCCCTGCACCTGGCTGGTCAAACCCCGCGCCGCCCATTACGAGCGGCTGGGCGCTGGCGGTCGTCGCTGCGGATCCGGCGCGGCAGAAGGCCGCGGCTGCATTCATCAACTGGCTGCTCGCGCCAGAGAACGCGGGAGGCTGGGCGCAGGCCGCCGGCTGGTTGCCCACAGCGCCGAAGGCGTTGGCCGTCTGGGGCGCGAATCCTTATCGCGAGTTCCTGGATCGGCAACTGGCGTCTGCTGTCAGTCACCCGATCGGCGCCGACTATCCCCAGGTTGCCGGTCGCCTGCAGAAGGCCGTAACGTCCGTCTTGCGCGGCGCCAGCAGCCCGAACGACGCAGCCCAGGCGGCGCTGAAATGATTGAGATGAACCAGGACACCCACAGACTATCGTTTCGGCAGAGCATTGCCCATATTCTGACGGCCGCGTTACAGGCCGTGGACCCGCAGCAGGCAGTGGTCGCGCACGTGTCTTTGGATCGCGACCTCCTGTGCATCGGCCGGACGGATGGCGGTCAGGCGCGGCGGGTCTACCGTTTGGCAGAGATAGATCGCATCTTCGTTGTGGGCGCAGGCAAGGCTGGCGCGCCGATGTCGGCCGCGCTTTTCTCTATCTTGGGCTCCCGGATCACCGCCGGCGTGGTCAATGTCAGACACGGCCACACGTCAGCCGCCGGAGACTGGCGCGTGCGCTTCGGCGGCCGCGGCGAACTGCTGGCGCGACCACGACGCGCCGAGACCGGAGCGATCGCCATCGTCGAAGCTGGTCATCCGACGCCCGATGCGGCCGGTCAACGCGGGGCCGAACGCATCGCGAGCATGCTCACGGGTCTGACCCCGCGCGATCTGGTCATCGTGTTGATCTCCGGCGGCGGGTCCGCGCTGCTGCCGCTGCCCATCGCGGGCGTGACGCTGGCCGACCTCCAGGAGCTGACCGCGCTCTTGCTGCGTTCCGGCGCAGACATCACCGAGATCAACATGGTGCGTAAGCACTGCTCGCAGCTTCAGGGCGGGCAATTGGCGCGCCGCGCCGCGCCTGCCCAGGTCGCCGCGCTGATTCTTTCCGATGTCGTCGGTTCGCCGCTGGATGCTATCGCTTCTGGCCCCACCGTGCCCGATCGCAGCACCTTCGCCGATGCGGTGGCCGTCCTGGAGCGTTACGGCATCCGCGACCAGGTTCCTGCCAGCCTGGCTGCGCACCTGGCAGACGGCGCGGCCGGTCGCCTCGCGGAGACGCCCAAGCCGGGCGATCCAGTGTTCCAGCGTGTGGTCAATGTTGTGATCGGCGACAATGCCAGCTCGTGCCGCGCTGCGGCTGCTGCTGCCCGCGACCTCGGTTTTCGGAGCTACTGGCTGACGACCTTTGTGCAGGGCGAGGCGCGGGAGGTGGGCAGGGTGGTCGCCGGGCTGGCGCAGGGGCTCGCTCATGGACAATCGGACTTTGCGGCACCGGCCTGCCTGGTGTTGGGCGGGGAGACGACCGTGACGGTGCGCGGACAAGGCGCAGGAGGCAGAAACCAAGAACTGGTCCTGGCGGCCGCGATCGCGCTGGACGGCTATCCTTTGCCCCCCGATGTGGAGGTCGGGGTGGTCAGCTTGGGCACCGATGGCGCGGATGGCCCCACCGACGCCGCCGGCGGCATCGCCATGCCTGACACGCTGGCGCGTGGTCGCGGCCGCGGCCTGGACGCCCGCGTCGCGCTGACCAACAATGACAGCTACCCCTATTTGGCCGCGCTGGGCGACCTGATCTTTACCGGCCCGACGAACACCAACGTCAACGACTTGATCTTTGTCGTGGCGCGATGCAGCCCCGCATAGACCCCCTGTTCGGAAAATCGCCCCCGCCAGTCATTGCGAGCGCATCCTTCGACAAGCTCAAGACATGGTTTGCGAAGCAATCTCCCCGTAAAAGAGGGAGATTACTTCGTCCTGAAGGATGCTGGCGCAATCGCACACTACGCTCCTCGCAGTGACAAATGCGCCGACAGTTTTGCGCTATACTCGCGCTGTCCCTCGGGGAGGCTGCGCACCCTGGCCTGCGTGGCGCAGCCAGGGCAGGCTGGCGGCGCACACGGCATGAGCAACTGTCCTGAAGATAGGACGCGGATGAACGCGGAAAAACGCGGAGAAGAAAAACCATCAACGCTCGTGCGCGTCCCGTTTTCATCGGCCGCGGCGCCGGCCGCGGCATGGGCATCTGCCCTGAAGACGGTCGCCGCTCCGTCATTGCCCCAAAGGGGGCCTGCGGCTCCGAGCGGAGTGAAGCAATCTCCCGCCCACATGGGAGGTCGCTTAGTCACAATCTCGGCGCAAGCGTTTGACAAGTCCGCCGCGGCGTGCTATAGTTGCCCCGATGTGGATGGAACGATCGTTACCGCAAGGCGATGTTCGTGTTGCCAGGACGAGCTACGGCGCGGCGTTGGCTGGCCTGGATCGTGCGGCGACAGATGCGGGATGGCGACTGTTCGACCGGATCGCGACGCGTAACTGGCTGCTGGAATGGCGGCTGCCGCGCTGGCTGGGCGAGTCTCTTGACCTGGGGGCCGAGGCGGCCGAGGCGCTGGCGCTCGCTAACGTCTTCGGCCTGGCCTACGTCCGCCTCCGCGATGATTTGGCGGACGGCGAGACCGAATCAGCGGATTGGGCGCAGACGCTGGCCGCGACCCTGCACGACAGGTGGGTGGCGGTATACATCCAGCTATTTGACGGGCAGAGAGCCTTCTGGCGCTGTTTCCAGCAGTATATGATCGAGTGGCGGCAGTCGGACGAATCGCCGACGCGCCCCTTCGAGGCGTATACCACAGACGACTTCTTGCGTCTAGCGCACCGCGGAGCGCCGCTGAAGATCGGCTGCGCAGCCGCGTATCTGCTGGCCCATCGGCCGGGCATCATGCCCGCGCTAACGAAGACCATTGACTGTTTGCTGGTCGCTGCAGTGTTGCTCGATCACGTGAAAGACTGGCGTGATGATCTGGCTGCGGGCCGTTACAACGCTTTTGTGTCCTACGTCTCGGCTTTGGCGCAGACGCCGGAAAACCGCGTCGCAAACCGCCGAGCGGTCTGGCAGGAGCTGGCGGCTGGCGACGTGGGCCGACCATACTTCCACACGATACGTAACTGGCTGCGCCTGGCGGCCGCCGAAGCGCAGCCTATCGGATGCAGCGGTCTGAGCCGCTACCTGGCATGGCTGGAGGCTGAGGCGGTCGGCTTCGGGGAGCGGCTGGCGACAGCCGCCGACGCGGGGTTGCGCGCCGCAACCGAACGCCTGTGGGCGGCCTCGACTGCACCTGGCGGCCGTGCAGATCACTCGTGGCAGGAGGGATATAGCAATGGCAACTTTGGCCCAGATGGATCGCCTGGTGGGGCGGGCGATGTTCGACGGTGAGTTTCGAGCGCGTCTGTTGAAAAACCCGGAGAGCGCGGCCAAGACCCTGCGGATCAAGCTCACGGCTGGACAGCTCGAACGGCTGGCTGGCCTGGATGCAGATGTCCTGGAGCGCCTGGGCGCGGAGTTCGAGGGCCTGGTAGATCAGCAAACAGACCAGTCGTTCAGCTTCTGGTGATGCGTGCCCCTGTCTAGCGGAACAGCGGAACGACATAGGCTGAGAGCAGCTCGTTCAGGATGAAGTAGATCAGCGGGCTGACAGCCGCAGTGATGGCGCGTGCGACGGCCGCTTCGGTCTGGAAGGGCCAGTTTGGTCCCTCACGGATGGCCCTGCGCAGGTTCAGCAGAAGGGCGGTGCGATCGGCTGCGGCTTTGAGCTCTTGGGGATCCACCTCTGGCAGGCGCAGCGCGATCTCTTGGGCGCGCGCCAATTGGATGTGGATGGCATCCTGCGCAACCTCCTTCGCCCGCACTATCTGGCGGTGAACGCCCCAGATCGGCGCAAGCAGGGCCAACAGGCTGCTGAGCGCCAACGGGATGATCACATAGCCCCCCAGCCGCGGCGGCCCGTAGAGGATCAGCGGGATCAAGCTGACCGTGGCGAAGGAGACGCTGGGGAGGAGGCTCAACCGGCCGAAGTGCTGCAAGGCGAGTGGATCGAAGACATTGACGGCCAACGGTCGCTGCGCCAGACGCCCCAAGGCGCGCGCACACCGAATCCCGGTGTACACCAGCGTCAGCAGCAGCCAGCCGAATAGGGCATAGATCGCTGCGACGAACGCGATCACCAGCGGGGCAGTCCACGCGCCGCGCGCTGCCTGCGAGACCTTTCCCAACGATTCCCCGAACAAAGCCCAGACCGCCGCCCCTGCCAGGGCCGCCAGCCCCAGCTCCATCCAGGGGTTGGCTTTCAGAATGCGCTGCGCGTGCGCATCATACTCCGCATCATCCACCAACACCGCGGGTCGCAACCCGACCAGCCCCTGCACCGCCTCCCGTTTCAACAGGCCCAGGTAGATGAGTAGATAGATCAACAGCAGCACGAAGCCCATCGCCTCCTCGAGGCGAAAGACCGGCGCAACCTGGGGGCGCTGCATGGACAGGTGGTATTCTAGCGCCTGCTCGCCGACCGCTAACAGCCCCAACACCAACACCGTGACCCGATAGGGGAGCGGCAAGCGCGCCAATGCCATCATGGCCCAGCCTGACCACAGGCGACGGTGATCCGAGGCGGGAGGGTCGGTGATCGCGACAGTGTCAACTTGTGTCATCCGCGGCTGCTCCGATCGTGTGCGCCTGATCTTCGCGATATGGTCTGCATGAGCCTTCGACGGTCATCTGCGCTCACCGCGCCCAGGGCCAGGGCCAGGATGCCATAGACCAACACGCCTACCGGAGCAGCGATCCACAATCCCGCGCCGCGTATCAGCCAGAGCACGAGGCCCATGCCTGCGGCCGCCGCGACCGCCCGGCCGATCTCGCGCCACGGAACATCGAGCCGGCCCGCGGCGCGCAGCAGCGACCGCGAACTGATGAACACGGCGGTCAGGAAGGTCAGGCTGGCGGCGACCGCCGCGCCCATCATACCGAAGAAATAGACCAGCGTCAACTGATAGATGGCCGCCGCGCCGACGACCAGGCCTTCGATGCGCCCTGCCAGGTCTTGCCGGTCGTGCGCGATCAGGGCGCGCATCAGCATCGTGTGCGCGAAGAACGGCAGCAAGTGCCAGACCAATAGCCGCAGCGCCCCGGCCGCATCCACGAAGCTCCCGTTGCCGTAGATCAGAAGGATCACCGGCGAGGCGAGCATGGTCACGCCGACCGCCAACGGCAGGATCGCGATCGCGCCGTACTGCAGCGAGGCCGCGATCGCGGTCTGCATCCGGCCGGCGTTCTCTCGATAGAAGCGGCTGAGCAGCGGGTAGATCGCGTCGGCATAGGCCCATACCAGCAGCACGGATGCTTTGACCAACTGATACGCCGCGTTGTAGATGCCCACGACCGCCTCGCCGCACAGTTGGACGATGATCAGCACATCCAGGCGCAGGAGCACCGCGCCGAACAACGCCATCAGCAGGATGTTGCTCGCCTCGCGCAGCAGCTTCCAGCAGAAGCGCAAGTCGAGTTGGGGCCGGCCGACCATGCGCAGCCGCCAGACCGCCAACAGGTTGACAACCGCGATGAGCGCAAAGCCCAGCACTTTGACTAGCGCCAGGCCGACCACGCCATAGCCCAGCCGCAGCACGATGATCGTCGCCGCCAACTGCCCTACGCTGCTGATGATCTCGGCCAGCGTGCTGATCTCCATCCGTTCGTGGGCCTGCAAGATCGCCTGGCCCGCGATCAGCGCGGCATAGGTCGGCAGCGCGCCGGTCGCCAGGTAGAGCATCCACGTCGTGTCGTCGGGGTAGCCGAGCAGCTCGACGGCCGCGATCATGACAAATGAGGCCAGCACACTACACGCCAGTTGCGTCGCCAGCGCGTTCCAGAAATAGCGGCCGCCCTCGTGGGGTGTGCGCGCGACCTCGCGCGTCGCCAACCGCGGAATGCCTGCTTCGGACAGAATCTGGAAGATGTTGATGTAGGCGACGAGCAGGGTGTATTTACCCAAGAAGGTCGCGCCGAGTTCACGTGCGATGTAAACGGTCAGCACCAACCCGACGCCCAGGCGCAAGGCGCTGGTGGCCGACATCGCGACAGTGTTCTTCAGCAGGCGCTGCAAGGTATTCACGCCGCGGCCCTCCCTGGGTCGTCAGGAGATGGCGCTGCTTCCGCGATCTGCGCTGCGGGTGGGTTCACCGGCTGAGCCAGGAACAGGTGCTTCAATCCTGCCCGTAGACACGCCAACCATTGGTCTCGCAGCTCGGCATAAACGCCCTTCCGCCGGTAAAGAAATAACGCTTCGTAGGCCAGCACGCGCAGCGCAAACCCCCCGACGCCGAACAGGTGCAGCAAACGCACGACGGCCGGCCCGAAGCGCGAGCGATAGTAGCGATCCAGGCTGTGAACGTTGACTGCGAAGAAATCCGCACCGCGCTGCCGCGTGCTGCGGCCGATGTGGTGGGTGATCTGCACTGTGGGCAGACAGTAAACCTCCCAGCCCGCCGCGCGAATCCGCCGGCACCACTCCACGTCTTCGGCGTACATGAAGTAGCTTTCATCCAGGCCGCCTGCCTGCCGCACGGCCGCCATGCGCGCCATCAGCGCCGCGCCCGAAACCCAATCCACGCGGATCGGCGCGGGCTGCAGGTACTGGCGTTTGGCCAGCCACAACCCACGAAAAAGCCGGGGCGCCAGTTTGTAGAGAAAGAAACTGTAGTTGAACACGGTCCACGGCGAAGGCTCATAGCCGGCTGCGCCGCCTTGCAGCTTGCCGCTGCGCACGGCCAGCCGTGGACCCACCACGCCGACCTGCGGCCGCTCATCGAGGAAGCGCACCAGACGCGCCAACGCACCGCGGGGCGCTTCGGTGTCTGGGTTCAATAGGATGACATGGCGGCCGCGCACGCGCGCCAGCGCCTGGTTGTTGGCTGCCGCAAAGCCGCGGTTCTGTGCATTGGCGATCACGTTGACGTGCGGGTAAAGCGCGCGCACCATCTCGACGCTGCCGTCGTGCGAGGCATTGTCTACCACCCACACATCTAGTGAGAGCTCGTCGCCGGCTGCCAGCACGGCATCCAGGCACGGCCCCAGGAACGATCGCGCGTTCCAGTTGACGATGATCACGGAGAGATCGCAGGATGAGCTGTCTGTCATCCGGCCCATTATGCCACACCTCCCGGCCAAGCGCCAGAGAGTCGCCCCTGGTCTTCCGAGAAGCATCCTGAGCGGAGATCGCCGTCGTTTGGCGAGCGAAGTTGAAGGATGTGGTTGCGAGGCACGAAGGAAAGCAATCTCCCGCATTGGGTGTTCCAGGAGAGGAAGGCATTCTCCTGCTATCGGAGGACTGCCTGGTCCTGCAGGATGCTGGCGCAACCCCCCAGGGCGTCCGCGCGGTGACGGCCGGACCTCTGGGGCGTCATCAGCAGCGCGAGCCTGGCGGTTCTCAGTAGATGGTTTCGTACTTCTGGAGGAGGGGCAGGCGGGCGCAGTGGCCGGGGACGGCGCTGAAGGTCCCCACGTATTGCCGCGGCCAGGCGGGGCCGAACCAGGTGGGCTGCGGTTCGTTCCACAGCCGGTGGTAGAGGTCGAGCCGCAACTCCCCGGAGCCGGACCACGGCGGCAGCAACATGGTGAGGCGCAGATCGTGACCCGGCGCCACTGTGCGCGGCAGATAGCCGGTCGGCGTACAAACGCCGTTCCAGCAGTAGCCCAGGCCGATCTGCTGGCCGAGGTAGCCCTGGTCGGCGCCGTATCAGGGGCTCGTGCCGCTGTTCTGCAGCCAGACCTCGATGCGGCTGCAGATGCCGTCGGGGTAGCCGCGCGGCCGCGCCCAGGCCACCTGGAGCACGGCGCCCCGCCAGGTGGGGGTAACGATGGCGTTGCCGTTGGCGGCATCCCGCACATGGACAGCGGTGTAGTAGTGGGTCAGGAGCTGGAAGCGCTCGGGCCAACTGACGGACCAGGCAAAGAACGGCACGCTGGGCGCGGGCGGGGGGCAGGGCGCCGGATAGGGGTCACAGCGGTAACTGGAACTGCCGCGCGTCCAGCGGCCAGCGCCGTCCTGGCTCAGACCGTGGCCGTGGCCGTCGGAAGGCACATCGGGGTGCGAGCTGATGGGGTCGGCCACGCCGACCAGGTTGGGGTGGGGCGGGTTGCTGAGCGTTTCCAGGGGGCGGTCGGCGAAGAACTCGGCGAAGATAGGGTCCTCGGCGGTCAGGTTGACGGTATGCCCATAGAGGTTGACCGTATAATCGCTGATGTTGCTCAGGTAGTAGCGGCCCTGCAACGCGGCGTCAACGATGTCGCGTTCACCCTGGCCAAAGGTGTCGTAGCGATAGGGAACGAAGACCTGGTAGGCGCGGGAATTGTCAAGGGGGCCTGGCGTCACATCGTCGGTGCGGATGTGCCAGTAGGCATAGGTGCGGGCGGCGATGGCCTGCGCGCCGACGGCCGTGGCGTGGAACAGGGCCGGGCTTGTCTCTTGCGATACCACGTCGCGCAGGTAGCGGTTGGTGACAGTCGCGCCCTCAATCTGTACGGTGACAGGGTTCTGGTAGGGATTCGGATAACTCCAAGGATAGGAACTCACAGGGCTGGCGCACGAGATGCCATTTCCTGGATTGTCGCAATAGGCAGTGCATCCCCACCGAGTCAGGTTTCCATTGCCCGGGTCGCACCTCATAATCGGAGCACCATTGGCGGTGAGCTCATACATTGTCACTGCGATAGTCTCCGGCGCGAGAAAATCCACTATCCTGGCTGACGAGGGCTCTGATACCAGACAACTGAACAAAGCAACAGCGATCGCTCCGATGAGCAGTTGGAGGTCTTTCGCGATGGTCATGTCTGCCTCCGTCAAGACGGGTTGTGGCTCGAAATCAGGCACACGCGGCTCTCGACTACGGTTGGTTCAGCATCAAGCACGACGGGACACTTGATGGCCAGTTCCCGGCCGTTCGGTGACCAAGCCATCTGCCAACCCCACTGGCTGCCTGTCACGCCCCAAGTTCGTTGGGGCAGCATCTGGCGCACGTCGCCCGTTGTTGGATCAACTAAGAGGAGTCTGAATTCAGGTCTTCCTTTAACCTCTCCGGTGTCTCCAAGGGCCAGCACATGTTGGCTGTTGGGCGCCCAGTCAATATCCGTCACGTAGCGCGTGGGCAACCGCGGCTGGCTAAGTTCACCGGTCACGGTATCCAAAACTGTCAGCCCGCTAAAGGTAAGCAATTGGCCTGGGAAACGAGCCGTAGTGATCATCGCCAGATAACGTCCGTTGGGACTCCACTTGGCTGCGATAGGAAAGCGAGGACTCCTGTCCTCGCCAGGCCCTAGTCCCAAATCTACTTCGCAGACACGAGCCTGGCCGTTGTCGAACAGGAACAAATAGGGGTCGGTGTAGAACGCCACATGGGCTCCGCCGGGGCGTCGAACCGCAACGAAACCTTGATAGCGGAGGTTGGAAGATAGTGAGGCGGGATACTTCGGGTATCGCCATTCATCCGGCGCGAACGGCAGCGACTGAACCTGGAAGAAACGGCGGGCCGCCTCTGGCGCTTCGGGAGGTTGGCCGGCGCCACCCGAGAAAAGGATCAGGTAGCCGCCAGGGTCGATCACTACTGAGGCGGGCGGAACGTTGTCATAAGCGCGTTGTGCTTGCTGAGGAGCGCCCTGGCCGACCCATAGGATGTCGCGAGTCAAGCCACGGCGCTGATCGAGCCACTCGTAGTCCAGGTAGGCGACGGCCTGGGCTTGCGGCAGCCAGAAGGGACGGCCATAGCCGCGTGACTGCTGGACCCCGTACACCGTTCTGGCATTACTCCGGACGTCAACCGTCTCGATCAGCGCACCATCTGGCGCACTGCGGATTACCAACAGGCGGTTGCTATCCGGCAGCCAGCCGGCGATGTCTAGAGCAAACGTGTTGGTGATCACCACCCGCGGCTCGGAGAACTCGTACTTGTCCAACCCTGGGCCGCCGCGTTCCGGCGGGGTGCCGCCGGGGAAGGCGCAGAGGGGCACACGGCCGGCGGCCGGGGTGGGCAGTGGGGGTGGGCCGGGCGGACGCGCGGTAGGGCTTGGGGGCTGGGGCGGCCAGGCCGTCGGCGTGGCCAGCGGCGAGCCTTGGGCCGCCTGCGGCGACCGCGGCCGGCTCTGAAGGATCACCCACGTGGCTGCCGCCGCCAGCCCCAGCAGCAACAGCAGCCCCAATCCACTGCGCAACAACCGGCGGCCTGTGCGATTCATCGCTCCACCTCCTGACCCCTGACCCCTGTCCCCTGATTCCTGTCGCATTATACCACGCCCCCCCCCCAGTTTGTCAAGGGGGAGAGCCGCCCAGCCGCCCCTGTAGGGCTGTTTCATGTTGCGGGCAGCGGCATCATCAGTCAGCGGTCATTGCGAGGAGCGCCGTTTGCGATTGCGCCAGCATCCTTCAGGACGAAGCAATCTCCTGCGTGTGGGGGATTGCTTCGCTCCGTCTGGCGAAAAGCGCGCCGGACGCCGCTCGCAATGACACGCCGGGGCCACCCTCTTGCACTGTCGGCTGCCGAATGCCTCGTGAGCTGCAACTTGAAACCACCCTGCCGCCCCTGGTCAGAAAACCGTCGCGGGATCGCCTTGACACAGCCATCGCTCCACCCTATAATGCCCCCATCACATCCACAGCTGGAGAATGGGAAATCGGCAAACGATGGGTTGGCTGGGTCTTCGTGGTTGGGCTGGCGCTCTGCGTGCTGGGCCGCGGGGTCGCGCTGGCGATCTTGATCCCGCGGTGGCAGACACCCGACGAGCCTGGCCACTATGAGTACGCCCGGCTGGTACAGCGGGAAGGTCTTGCCGCAGGCGGTTGGCCGGCCGGCGCCGAGCTTCAGCAGGAGATCATCGCCGACCTTGCCGCCAGCGACTTCTGGACCGGCGTGCGCACGCCGACGCCTGATCCGCTGCCCGCGGTTTTCCATGCCGATCCGTTCTTGGCGCGCTCCGGCGCACAGATCGGCGATGAGCCGGTTGGCTACTACTGGCTGGTGAGTTGGGTTTGGCGACAGACCACTCATGCCTTCGGCGGCCGCAGCGCAACGCAGGGGCGACTGCTCGTAGGCCGATTGGTCTCGACTGCCTTGCTGGCGCTGGCAGTGCTGATCACGGCATGGGCCGGCCGGATCGCCTGGCCCCATGATCGGCCGCTGCGCTGGGGCGCGACTGCTTTCGTCGCCCTGCACCCGATGGCCGCGTTCATGGGCGCCAGCCTTAACAACGACAGCCTGGCGCTGGCGGCGGGCACGGCCGGAATCGCCGTGGGTCTGAGGGTGGTGCGCCGCGGAATCATGTGGCCGGCCGGCCTGACGTTGCTCCTGCTCGCTGCGGCCGGCGGCGTGCTCGTCAAGAAGACCTTGCTGTTTCTGTGGCCTCTGGCGCTGATCGCGCTGATCCTCGCGTGGCGCGATCCCGCGGCTGGCTGGCGGCGCTGGCGCGCACGACTGAGCCGGCGGGCGCTCTTGCGCGGGGCGCTGATCGTGAGCCTGGGGCTGATCGGGCTGGCCGGCTGGCTGAGCAGCCGCGTCCCCGACCGGCCAGCCGCCTGGGTCAGCGGCGGCTGGCCGGGTGAAGGCAGTCGAGTCGTGTTGGCCGACGGCCCCGCGCTGGCGCTGCGCGATCACAGCCCCGATCGCCGCGCGATTCTGGAGCAGCGCATCAGATGGCCGCTGGCGGATGTCCCTGCTGGCCGCACGCTGGCGTTGGCTGGCCAGGCGCGCGCCGCCTCAACGGCCGCCGCGGTCGAGGTCAGCCTGCGCATCACCGACGACTTCACGGCCGGCGAGGGCGTGTGTATGGCCGGCGCGGACTGGACGCGCTGCGAGACGCGCTTCACGCTGCCGGCGGCGAGGCAGGCGCGAGTCGTGCTGGCGGTGGGCGCCAAGGGCAACACCGGCGTCTTCGGCGACGTCTACTGGCGGGACGTGCGCCTTTACTGGGCCGATGCGCCGGCCGGCGAAACGGGCAATCTGTTGGCTAACTCGTCGGGGCAGGACGCAGCCCGGCGAGCCATGCCGCTGCTGCTGTGGCTAGAGCGAGTCTTGCAGGCCCCGCGGGGCTGGATCATCGCGCTCGCGCAGTTTGAGAACTACCAGATCGGTGCGATGTTGCGCTATGCGATCTTCACCGCGCTGGCCTTTGCAGGCTTCTGGGGCGACTTCGGCTGGCTGCAGGCGCCACTGCCGTGGCCTTTCTACGCGTGGCTGGCGGCCCTGTGCGCGCTGGCCGCGTGGGGTCACCTTAGCGTCTTGGCGTCTTTGCGTGAGACCGGTGCGGCGGTTTTCAGGACAGTTGCCCATGCCGCGGCCGGCGCCACGGCGGATGAAAACGTCATTGCGAGGAGCGTAGTGTGCGATTGCGCCAGCATCCTTCAGGACGAAGCAATCTCCTTCGTTGACGGGGAGATTGCTTCGCAAACTGCGCTCGCAATGACCAGCCGAGCCATTTTCAGGACAGACCGGCCTCTGCTCTTGTGCCTGGCCGCGGTCGCGCTGATCCTGCTGCAGACCGCGCTGCCGATGATCGGCTTCGTGTGGCAGCCGCAGGGACGCTACCTGTTGCCCGCGCTGCTGCCCATCGGCGTCTGCCTGATCGTCGGGCTGCGCGCCGGATTGGGGCGACGCTGGCGACGGTGGGCTGAGACTCTGCTGCTCGGCACGTCGTTGCTCGCCAACGGCGTCATGTTTTGGGTGATCGGAACACGCTGGTGATCGAGGTCATGAACTATCCTCCAATCGTAGTGATCGGGCTGGACGGCGGGAGCTGGACCGCGCTGGATCCGCTGCTGGCGGCCGGGTTGATGCCCAACCTGGCCCGGCTGCGCGCGGCCGGCGCCTGGGGCGAGTTAGCCTCCACCCTCCCCCCCTTCACCGCGCCGGCCTGGTCTACCTTCATGACCGGCCTGAATCCCGGCCGCCACGGCGTGCTGTCGTTCTTTCAGCAGGACGCGACGAGTTACAGGCTGACCGAGGGCGGCCCGCTCGCCTCGACCGCGCTGCTGGCCGCGCCGGCCTTTTGGGATCGGCTGGCCGCAGCCGGCCGCCGCACCGGCATCGTCAACGTGCCGCTCACCTATCCGCCCCGGCCAGTCAACGGCTTCCTGGTGTCGGGCTTACTGACGCCGGTCGCCGCAGATCGCTTCACCTATCCGCCGGAACTGGCCGCGGAGCTGGGGCCAGATTACGTCGTGGAGGCGGACTACCTGACCGGCATCATGGGCAGCTTCGACCTGACCCGGCTGCCCGCGCGAAAGCGGCTGCTGGCGGACCAGGATCGCGCGGAGACGGTCCGCGCGGACGCGTGTCTGCGCCTGCTTGAAAGGCATCGGCCCGATCTCTTCCTGGTCGTCTTCGCCAGCCCCGATCGCATCTCCCATTTCTTCTGGGAGTATCTGGATCACACCGCGCCAGCCGGCCAGCCGCTCGACCCGCAGACTCTGGCGGATGTGCGCTGCCATTTTCAGCGGCTCGACCGGTGGATCGGCGAGCTAACGGCCGCAGCCGGACCGGATGCTACGGTGATCGTGATGTCGGATCACGGTTTTGGGCCTGCGGCCACCCGGTGGGCCTACGTCAACACCTGGCTGGTCGGCCGGGGCTTGCTGTCCC
>Ga0194111_10001558_pt1 | contig 28222 bp, 19 predicted proteins | sample TA2KigC300mmetaG_FD_146194 | JGI IMG/M metagenome (GOLD analysis project Ga0194111, IMG submission 146194) | Freshwater microbial communities from Lake Tanganyika, Tanzania - TA2015033 Kigoma Deep Cast 300m | ecosystem: Environmental > Aquatic > Freshwater > Lake | place: Tanzania: Lake... | reverse complement strand
CTTTTCTACAGTTCGTAGAATCTCCACGTGTGAGATGTTTGCGGGCGTTCTGCAGAGCGTTGTCAAGCTCGTTCACGAAGTTCTTATCACCGATCCATCCGTATGTAAAGACTTGGTGATTGGTGGAGATCACTGTGTCGAGGAGGGCGGGCACTGGCATCGCCGATGATGGAACAGGAGGAGTAAATTTGCGCATCTCCTGACGGATTCGCGAGCGGGCTGTTGGGTTTGGCTCCTGTGGTTGGTATTCCTGAACCACTCGATAATCTTCGGGGCTTCCTAGCCTGTCAAGAAGTGAGTCCGCAATCCTGATGCGATATGTCCACTCCGGTTCCAAAGGAAGCCGTTCGTACAGAAACGGCCTCAATTGCGGATCGTTGAGTCTCATGAGTGAATGGAGTGCGAAGTACCGGTTTTCGGGAGCTGAATCCTTGGACGCGACGTATCGGACGGTTTCTACAACGCCCAGACCATACAATGAGATCAGGTCATTGAGGGACAGACTCCGATTTCTCGGTGACGAATCTTTGGCGGAGATCTCAACCAACAGGTTCTTGGCTTTCTCGGAGAAATTGGGAACAGAGCGGGCGATGGATGCGAGAAGATTTCTTGCAAAGGGGTCTACATAGGGTTTATCGCGCTCAAGTAATTCAAAGACCAATGAGGCCGTCGCGTAGTCGCCATAGGAAAATAGTATGTCCAAAACTCTTATCTTTATCCTCAGTGGATTTAGGACGTTCTCCGGACTCTTCACATATAAATCGACTGAATCGATGAATGATTTCGTCAGCAGATAAGCACTTGGAGCATTTAGTCTCCACAGTGTTGTGAGAAACCACCTCTGCATATCCGGTTTCTTCTTCCAAACGTTCCGCTCGAGCACCGGTATTGCGTCTACCAATGTGAGCTCTTCAATCCGGTCAAGTGCCGAAAAGAGGGTGTCAAAACTAGAGCTCTCGAGTGCTGCAAGAATGTTCTCAGTGGTTTCAAGTCGTACTCTCTGTCCAAGGCTAATGCTCGTGAAAAGCAGACTCAGAATTCCCATGCATAGTATGAGATGTCTCTTCATAGGATTAGTTCCTCATTTTCGTACAGCGATCATCAAGTATGTTGTACGCTTCATCAAGAATATCTGTAACGCTTGGGTGGCGATGTGTTTCTCTTTCATGTGTCTCGCCGCGTGTCATTGCTGTTCTTCTCAGATCCGCTGCATCTTTGATCAGTGTGGAAACGAACTCCGCTATTTGGCTCTTGGCCTGTTGCAGGGCGGAGTCAGCAGTCTTGACCTTTTCACAACTCAAGCGAAGATCTGCAAGTTCTTGATCAAACTTCTTTCGCGCATCTAGAAGATATCCTTCATACTGCATCCGATGCACATTCTCATGGGCCACAGAAGCTGGTTTCAAAATATATCCCCCCTTTGGTCGCGCAGCACCATAGAGCATGGCCTGGGCAATATGTTGCGTGGCCTCACACACATCACTATCTGGAATCTCGTCCGTATTGTTCACTACCTTGTAGCCGAGACTCTTCAATCGTTCATCGCATATTGCAAGGAGGACTCTCACGTACAAGCGATCAACCGAAAACCGCCATACGCTTGAAGTTCTGTCAAAACACGGATTAGCAACGAAATCCTCCACTTCGTTGAGAGGTTCGAATACTCCTTCTCTGATCTTTTCGTCCACCGTAGATTTCATGCAAGGATCCTCTGGAAGAGTCACCTGGGTGTGATCAAGTACACGGAGTGATATTGTGGTCGGTTGCACAGCTCCACACTCCGGCGCACCGGCTCCGCATCCTCTCACCGGTGAAAGCAAAAAGTGCGGGGAGTTCACTTCTGGATTCGAGTGTGGAGATACGGACGGTCCTGTTTTGAAATCCGAGCCAAGTAGGGATGTTTGTGGCCTCGACTCAGACATCGGAAAGCGGTATCTCGCCGGTGTTCTTGACTGTCAGCTCGATGTGCTTGTTCAGTGACGCGAATGGGAATCGATGCGTCTATTCATTTCTTCTTCGGCAACCGGTCCAGAATGTACTTCGCATTGTAGTAGAGCAGCATGTATCCTTCTTTTGTCACAAACCGCTTATCACGTGGCTGGTTCTTCTTTGTTTGCTCCGAGGTTTTTTCGTATTCCCGGAGAACCTTCTTTTGAAAATCTTCAACTTGCCATGCGCAGTTCAGCGAGTCGCCGCGCGCGAGGTGCTTCTGCGCATTGTCCAAATGTTTATCCAGTTCTTTCACAAAGTTCTCATCACCGATCAAATTTGACGCAAATACTTCATGTTTCTTGATAGCCAGGCTATCGATGAGCAGGCTGACGGGTGTATCAAGCGAGGGAATCGGCGGCAGGCCGCGTAGGTGATCTTCCGTGGCACGGAGATATTCAGGACCGTCCTTATCCTCAAGATTGATAACACCGAGTTCGTCATAAATGGGATAGAAGAACTGGTCCGGCCCGAGTTCGTACTTTCTCCTGAAGTCGGGGTGCAATTCGAAGGGCCTTAGCATCAACAAGTACTGACCAGGCTCAAACAAAAAGAATGGCCGAGCCCGATGCAGGCTGTCGATCTTAATGATGTTGATTGTATCGTTGGTCATAGAACCAATCAATCGGCGTTGCACTTCGATTCGAAATACCACCCCCTCGCTGCGCACATCAAATCTGTCTGGACGCAGGAATCTGCTCTCGAGGACTCTTCCGACGAGAATTACTTCCGCATCATCAATGACTTGATCGAGAGAGATCAGAGCCGTTTGAGCATGGGAACGCCAGGGAAGGGCAACGGCCAATACTACGAAAATGGTAATTGGGAAATAGTATGCTTTCTTCATTCCATCCTCGGCGACCTAACAGTTATCGTTTCGGTGGCTTTAGATCTCTTCCACACGCTTGATAAGTGTATCTTGGTGGTATAAGATCTGATACTGCAAATGCGTCTTCGTCCATCTTCTTCCAATATGCTATGTACCGAGCCAATTCTTCTTTTTCGAACCGATCGAGTTCTGCATCGATCTTCTGTTGCAGGAGCGTTTCTGAAACGGCCTCCAGATTCTTGAGACGCTTAAACAGCTTCTCAGCTGACCACAGGTCTTTGGCTATACCTGTTTTGAACTGTCTGACATGCTCCATTTCGTGCGCCATCACCTTTTCGTAGAATTGGCATGTTCTCGGAATGAAGATAATATGCTTCACGTCGCTACGTGTCAGAGTACCGATATGGTCAACCTTCACTTTAACGACATCTCCGTGCTTGTCGCGTATAGCCACTATCCCAGGATATCCCATGACAGAGGGCGGAGGTGTTTCGCCCGCTCTCTGTAACACGAAGACGGTCATCTCAGCTTTTTCAGTGTCAAACGAGTCATCGCCAATAATGACGTTTGCACTCAATAAATACGTCGCTTCAAACTTCGCACTGCACGGAGAATCAGGCGAGGCATACCACCATGCCGGACTCACCGTCACATTTCGCATTGTTGGATTGGGCTGAAACGGTACGGGGCGAATATTTCCACCTGCCGGATCTTGCGGCTCGCCCTTCCAGTGATAGGAAATAGGCACAATGTCTTGCGGGGCGACGTATACACGATAATCCAAAGAACCGCCATCGATAACACGCTCTCTCGAAGGGGTGATGCCAACGGCGACACTGTAAATGATTTCAACACGCGTTGTGCTGGCTCCCTTGCCGTCAGTTGCCGTAATGACAACCTCAACTGGACCGAATGTTGTCAGCGTGAATGTCTGCCCCGGCTCATAAGAGATCGTGACATCGTCTCCATCAGGATCAATTGCTGTCGCGCGGACTCTGACTTCAGATCCAAAGAAGAAGTATCTCCTCGAAGGTTCAAAGTCCACCGAGGTGATTTCTGGTGGGGTGTTTAGCGATCCTCTCACCCACACCACACCGCTTCCCGTCTTTCCCTCTCCGCTTACCTGTATCGCTACCGGCTGTGGATTCGGTTCCATCGGGATCTCACCGTCAGCCGCAAACCGCACCTTCCCCGATTGCGCATCGTGATACGGAATATTGTCAATAATTATCCCCCTGCGACCACCGTACTCCAGACCCCCATATTGCACGCTGGTCGAGAGAGCTACGCTGATCATCGTGCCGGCGGGTAGATCGACATCTCTCCCATCCTTGTCTTTCGCCTCGACAAAGATCCTTGTCATCTCAGTGAACGCCATCGTATCGTGTTCAGTGGAAACATAGAAATAATCTAGAGTAGAATGTGTGACGAGAAGGTGCGCGATGCCAAGCACCGGGGTATGTGGTTCATAAGGGGCAAAATAGACGGCTCCGACGGTCATTTGAACCTCGCCAGTTTCGTCAGGCATCTCCCCCTCCACACGAAGGGTAATTTTTCCAGGATACACATTCTGATACGGCACCGAAAACAGGAATTGCGGGTAGCTTATGCCGTCCAATATGAATATTCCTGTCAATGAAGACAGATTTGTATTGGTAGAGAATTGTCGTATCGCATCATCGATTGTTTGGGTCATTGTTTCTTGGAAATCCAGCGGAGATCCAATCATGGTGAAAAATGAAACGAAAGCACCATCTAGTGGACCCCCCCGGGATCCAGAACTTGAACGAAAACCGTCGTTGTTCCGCCAAGAGGAATTGTATCAGGATCTACTTGAACTATCACCTTGGGATAAGGGATGGTGGAGCTTGTCGATGATCCAAATTCGGATGGATCCCTTGGTTTGGATTTTGGTGATATTTCCACCTTCTCTCGAATCACAACCTGCGCCGATAGATAACTGAAAGCAAGAAGGAATGAAGAAAGGAGAGCGACAACAGCACGGACCGGCTGGCTCGATGAAGACGTGTTTCCCGCCATAGTATCCCCCAAGAGACAGGAAGGTTGCTATCGAAATGAATCTGAAATCCCCAACCAACGGCGAACTACATTAAGTCTTTTTCAACATATTGTCAAGATGGGACGGGCAATGCGGAGCGAGGCAACGAAGGGGACTGAAATTCTGCCTTTTTCCAGCAGCACCGAATGTCCGGACGACTGAATGAGGTCTCCACAACAACAAAGCCCCGGCCTTCTCTTCCAAATAGGAAGTAAAAACCGGAGCTTCGTTTGTAGATCACATCTCTCCTATTTCACCGGTTCACCATCCGAGCTCAGAATCATCGCATTTCCATACCCAAGCTTCTCGAGCGGCTCCCTGATGCTCGCCACATCTCCCACAATGACAATCGAGATCTGCTCGGGATTGAGGTACTTCTTCGCAACCCGTTGAACATCGGCAAGCGTCACTTTGTTGATGTTGCTGATGTACGTATTGAAGTAGTTGTCGCCGAGTCCGTACAGCACGACGTTGGCAAGCTGGTTGGTCAACTGTGCCGGGGCTTCAAATCCGCTCGGATACCGGAGAATCATCGAGGTCTTCGCCATCTCGAGCTCTTCGACGGTGACCGCCTCATCCCGAATCCGCTTGATCTCATACAGCGTCTCAATCACCGAGCTATCCGTCACCGATGATTTGACGCCTGCCGATGCGAGAAACGGGCCGTCAGATTTCCTGTACGAAAATCCTGAACGCGCTCCGTACGTGTATCCTCTCCTCTCGCGCAGATTGTAGTTGATGCGACTCGTAAACTGTCCTCCCAGTATCGTGTTCATCACCTCAAGGGCAAAATAGTCTTCGTTGAGACGATGTGTGCCCAAATGCCCAACGCGAAGCTGTGATTGAGGCGCCTGGGGCTTGTCGACAAGGAAAACCCCCCGCTTCAGCTCAGGGGCTGTTTTGGGAAATCGCGCCATCGGCACGTTCCCGCTCTTCCAGCTTCCGAGGTGTTTTTCCAGAAGAGGAATCAGCTCCTTCAGTGTAATGTCTCCGGCTGCAATCAGCGTCGCGTTGTTCGATCGGACATGATCAGCATAGAACTTTTTGAGGTTGTCGATGGTAAGAGAGCGAATCGACTGCATCGTCCCGTTGGAGGGGGTGCCGTACGGGTGTTGGCCCCCGAACACCACATGGGAGAACACCTTTGTTGCCACAACAGCCGGCTGGTCGTTCTCCTGCATGAGCGCAGCGATTCGCGTCTTCTGAATCCGATCAAACTCTTTTGCCGGGAAGGAAGGATTCAACAGTACATCGGCATAGATCGCAAGGGCATCGCTCAGCTTTTCCTTGAGCGTCTGAAGCGTGCCGTAGCTTCCGTCGATCCATGTCGACCAGTTCATCGACGCCCCCAGGAAGGCAATGTCTTCCGCAATCTGTAGCGCGTCGCGATTTACCGTTCCTTCATCGATCATGTCGAACATCACAGAAGCCAGACCTGGCATATCAAAAGGATCGTTTGCAGATCCCGACTGAAAGACGAGTTGCAGATTCACGACCGGGAGCTCATGCTGTTCGACCAGCATGACCTTCAGGCCATTTTTGAGCGTCGCATGCTGCGGCTTGGGGAGCGCGAAGGCGGGCGTCGGACCCGGCTTCGGCTGTTTTGTGCGGTCAACTTGTGCCATGACAATTGTTCCCAGGAGGGATAACAACAGAAATACCGTCAAGAGGGGTTTCATAGGTCATCTCCATTCGTCCGTTTCAAAAGGTTGCTTTCAGTTCGGTTTTTCCTTGCGGCACCACGCTCAGAACAACCATCGCATTCATATCGAGATATGTCTGCGCCACGCGCTGGATATCCTGTGCCGACACCTTCATGAAACGGTCGAGATCCTTTGCAAGAAAACCGGGGTCGCCGGTGTAGTATTCATAGCTGTTGAGCAGGTCGCTCTTCCCGCCGAATCCCCCCACATTCTGAATTCGATAGATTGCGGAGGATTTGTAGCCGTTCTTCACGCGCTCTAGTTCCCGACTCCGGACAAGCGCGCTTTTTATCTTTGCGACCTCTTCGTCAATTGCCTTCTTCAGATCGGTCAATGTGAATCCCGGTTTGGCAGTCGCGACGATCGAAAACGTTCCGGCAATCTCGCGGGAACCCTGGAATGAAACAACATCCTGAGCAATCTGCTTTTCATAGACGAGCGATCGGTAGAGCCGGGAGCTCTTTCCCTGGCCGAGGATGTTGGCAAGGAGCTGGAGAGCGGCATCATCTTTGGAAAACGAGGGGGATGAGTGCCATGAGAGGTACAATCGTGGAAGCTGAACGCGATCTTCCATCACAAGTTCCTTGACTCCCGAGAACTCAAACGGAATCGGCTTCAAACGCTCGACCGGTCTTCCAGCCGGAATATCGTCGAACCACTTCTCGACGAGCTTTTTCATCTCGGAGGTTTTGAAATTTCCAGCAATGGAGAGACCGGCGTTGCTCGGGCCGTAGTACCGCGTGAAGAAGTTCTTCACATCCTGCACCGACGCGGCGGTGAGGTCTTCCTGGGTCCCGATCGTGAGCCAGTGGTACGGATGGTGCGGCGGATACATGTTCTCGGAGATGAGTTTGGATGCGAGGCCGTAGGGCTGATTCTCGTAGTTCTGACGCCGCTCGTTCTTCACAACGTCGCGCTGGTTGTCGAGTTTGTCGAGTGTCAAACCCTCCAGCAAAAAACCCATTCGATCGGATTCAAGCCAGAGCGCCGTCTCGACATAGTTGCTTGGGACGATCTCCCAGTAGTTGGTCCGGTCGGTGTTCGTAGAGCCGTTGAAGTTTCCTCCCACATCCTCTATCGATTTGATCTGATCCTCTTTGCTGATGTTCTCGGAACCCTGAAACATCATGTGTTCGAAGAGATGGGCAAACCCCGATTTTCGTTTTTCTTCCCGACCCGATCCGACATAGTACCATATGTTGACGCCGACGATCGGAACGGAGTGATCTTCGTGGAGAATGACCGTCAGGCCGTTCTTCAGTTTGTACTTTTCGTATTTGATATTGACCTGGGCTGTCAGCGGTAGCGCCACGAGGAGCACCAGACAGACAAGAAGCACGGTTCTCATGTAATCCTCCTTTAGCAGAGTGGCAATGTGGATGACGTGTGTCGAAGCAATATGCGTTGCGATAGAATACCAGATGCTCATAGAACGAGGGAAATGTCCCGGAGTTTCAGTCTTATGGCTCCCTTACGTTGCGGATGCCTCGGGCTGGACGGACCTGCGGTCAACCAATCGTTCCCACACAACCTGCATGAGAGGCGAGAGGCGGATCGCGACGTAGGCGGTAACGATGCCGACGACCGCATCAGTCAGGTAATGGTAGCGTCCGTAGAACGTTGAGAGATACAGCGAAAGAATGACGGGCGTGATCACGTAGAACGTCGGTTTGTGGTAGCGGTACGCCATCACCCACATGATTGTCGCCGCGGCCGCATGGGGACTCGGGATTGACCCGCCGCTGAAGTGGAGATACTGACGCATCAGCTCCCCAAGGTAGGTAAAGATGTATCCGTCAAGGAGAACGGTGTAGATCTCCGGCACATAGTACATCGGACTTGCCACCGGGGCAAGAATGAAACCGATATCACACAGGATGTTCGTCAGTCCGAGGGCAAAGAAGTACTCCTCCATCTGCACTTCGCCATGCTTGAAGTAAATGATGGCACAGAGGATGGGATAGAGCGGGACATAGATCACATAGGAGAACATCATCCACTCTGTGAGGAGAGGAGAGATGAATTGCTGAGTCCAGAGCGTCGGCTGAAAACCGAACACCATCTGTTCGAAATCGAGGACGTAGGCATCGAGCCACTGGCCGTGAATGATGAGCTGGAGCTTATCGACGGCCCCGAAGAGATAGGCGTACGAAAGGGTAACCACGGCGGTGCGGACAAGAAACCGGGCCACGCGATGAGAGATCTTCTTCGTCCAGAGGACCGAAGCGAGAAAGATCGCGCCGACCGCAAGGTTCTTCATGATCAACAGCCACCACTGCTCGACTTTCCAGAAAAACACGACTGCGAGGAGCGAAAACGCCGCGAGCGTGGTCAGAATAAGGGCATCGGTGGCCTGAAGCGTGACTCGTCCGAGCATAAGTTTCTTGTCTGTCATCATAACGGGATCAGATGCTCCGGGATGTCAGTTGGGGATCAGAAATAGACAATCATGAAATCGAGAGAGACGCCGAGGAGCCAGTGGACCAGCAACACATACAGGAGGGATCGGGAGCGAAAGACGACGATACCCCAGACAATTCCTGCGATGATGGAGCCGAAGATCTCGCCATCCGGCTTACCGATATGAAGCAGGCACGACGCCAAGGTCTGCACGAGAATCGCGTTCCAGTCCCCAAGGGATTCGCGCAATCCGTACTGCATGAATCCGCGGAAGAAGAATTCCCACCCGAGATAGAAGAAGAGATACGAAAACGCATGCGCTGCGAATTGCTGAGGCGAGTTGCCGGCTCCGGGATAGAGGGGATATTCAGCAAGAAAGTCACTCATGTTTGACGACGGCCAGGTTGCGAGGAGCATCACGGGGGCAATGACCAGAAACGCTTTCCATCCGAACCGCGCGTCGCCGATTTGCACACCATACTGGGCAAGCGTCTCGCCAAAAACGAACTTCACGATGAGCGCGGGGAGAATTCCCATCAGGAGAAACGACGCGAAGAATGTGTACAGAGCCGCGTAGAGGCGGGGATCGGTCATCTCCGGAAGGAGAGGAACGATTGATTCGAGATAGAATGAGGTGCTGCCATAGTACTTGAAAACCGTCAGAAGCACGGGAACAAGAAGAAGGATAACCGTCGGCTTCCGGTATGATCCACTGAACAACCCGCTCAGGGAAATGGAGGAATCGAATCTATGCATGGACATTCTTTCGTTGTTCAAGCAACCAGTCGTACGTGCGTTTGATTCCCTCTCGGAGAGGAGTGACGATGTATCCGAGTTGTGTCTCTGCCTTCTTGCAGGAGTACGCCCAATCGTGGAGAAATGTCTCAACCCATCCCGGCGTAATCTGAGGATAGAGCCCAAGCGTCTTCGCCTTGAGCCGTTCAAGTCGGCCGTAGAGCATTGCGACCGATGGAGGCAGGTTGAACTGAATGTGTTTCCTTCCGCTGGTCTCGTTGACGTATTGGAAGAACTCTTTGAGCGAGGCGTTCTCTCCTCCGAGAATATATCGCTCACCGATCTTCCCTTTTGCCATCGCGAGAAGGTGTCCGTTCACCAGATCATCGACGAGAACGTAGTTCCCGACGTTGATTCCTTTGTTCAGGAGAATCGGTACTTTTCCCCGATCGTACATATCGATCATCAGCGAAACGGAATTTCCCTCTGTCAGCTTTCCGGGTCCGTAGACGCGGGTCGGATTTACGATGACGATCGGATATCCTTTCTGAGCATACTCAAGCGCTTTTTGCTCGGCAACAGTTTTGCTCTCCTCATACTCCGTGAAATACCGCTGTGTGATGCGGGGCATTGTCTCGTCGCCAACGATTCCCGGCGGCGTTGGACCGAATACGACGATCGTCGAGGTAAAGACAATCCTCTGAATTCCCTCGCTCTTTGCCGCTTCGAACACATTCACCATTCCGTCGACATTCTGCCGAAAGAAGTTCGCGGGGTCCTTCGACCAGTTCTTGGCGTATGCAGCAAGGTGGTACACCTGAGTACAGCCGTGCATCGCTCTCCGCAGCGATTCAACATCCATAATGTCCCCCGGCACAAGTATGATTCGTTCGTGCGTGAGACCTTCTCGATTGCTCGACGCCCGCGTAAGCGCGTGGACGGTGTGCCCTTTCTGCACCAGGGCATTCACGAGGCGGGTTCCGATGAATCCCGTTGCCCCGGTGACAAAAACGGTTGTTGGATGATGCATTATTTCCCTTTTGGTGATGGAGGAGTCCAACCCGGACGGGACCAGTGCTCGAGTTCGACGTGGGCTCTGCCGAGCGTGATGTTCATTTCGGCTTTAACGGGAATGGCTGCGTCGTCGTTGCTGAAGAAGCCGCGGAAATCTCCGGAAAATCCTGCAAGGGATTTCCCCGAAAAATTTGCCCGCCCGTTCAGTTCTTTGACGCTGATGGGATGAGGATACGCGTCAATCGACAGTGAGGAAACCTCTTCTGTGAAGTTGATATTCGTTGTGAAGAATTGCATATCGACAACGGTTGGGGCCACGATCTGCAGATTCGAATGCAGCATCTTGCGCGCGAGGAATACGAGCGATGCTCCCTCATAGAACGCGTCAAGACCGTCCACAATTTTCTCTCTCACCTTCATTCCCGCGGGATATTTCCACTCTTCCATTCGTACCTGTCGCAACGAATCGTTGGCGACATACAGCGTCACGAGCGTGTCCTTGCCGTCGATCTCGTAGCCGATGAACTGAGTGCATCGAAGCGGCGAAACGGTAATGACGCTCTCGTACTGGCTCTTGACGCTGAGGAAGAAGATGCTGGGATCCGATTCCAGAGAGACGCGCACCCGATAGGCATTGGTCGCAGTCGTATCTTCGATCTTTTCTGTGGTGACGACGATTGTCCCGAGTCGGAATATCCACCACCGCACTTTGTACACAATACGCTCACCATGCTTGAAGACATTTACAGGATCGTCTGGAACTGAGCGTGCCGGGAGGAGATCGGTGATCATGAGACTCGCACCCAGAAGAACCAGCGCAACCGTGGCTCGCAGTGCCGTGTGCATTACTCAGAGAGCGTTGTTGATGATCGGATGGAGAATTGCTTTGATTCTCTTGTCGAGCGCCGTTTCAATCGGAAGCAGAAGAATTCTTTCTCGGCCAATTCGGAACAAAACATATCGAAAATTCCGCTGACTCACAACCGTACATTATCCCGAGCGTGCGAGCGACGCGTGTTCCTGTCGGCTGATCGCATTATACAGGTTCGTCTGGGTGGCGAAGAATCCTGTCTTCAGACACAATCGCATCACGACGTAGATCTGCTGGATAATGAACATGAGGAGGATCGTAGTATATCCGCTCTGTGGAATCTGCGATTCAGCGATTGCATAGAGCGAGATGAGAATGAATCCGATGAGCGTGAGGAGAATGTATAGTCCTCCGGTGTGCGAAAGGTGTCGGAGAGCGAACCACATTCCGGCACCGTACGCGACCAGCGCACTCGATCGATCATCCACAACGATGCGGATCTTTGCATAGTCGGTACTCATGGAGAGAAACGCGAGCATCAGTGCAACCCAGATGTTCCGGATCATGTAATAGACGAAGGGGGTCAGCTCCGACGCTTCCCGCTCGGTCCAGGAAGAGATGAGTCTTGTGATCGGATCAACGACGATGATGAAGAGAAGGAAGAAGATGAGAACGGCAAGGAGTGATAGCCGCAGGAATGGACCTACATAGCGAGCCCCTTCAGAGAGAAACTCCGAGATTGAACCGGCTTGGTTTCGCGCAAACAAAGAGATGAACCCGCCGGCGAGGAAAATCCAGAGAAGATCATACAAGAGGGTGAGCATCAGAAGCAGATCGATATGTTCGGTCGAAACCCTGAAGCGGAAAACGAGATCGCTGAAGAAGTGACCGATTCTCTTGACAATTGCACCACCCAGAAACAACTCGGTATGATGATAAAATACGGCGTGTCCAAAGATGGTCAAATCGATATTCGCCGCAATGTCGCCGGCCCGATGATCCGCCTGAAAGGTCGCGAACCAATTGGCAGAAATCTGCTGAAGTAGCTCCTCCTCGTTCACCGTGTCTCCGATGTAACCGTCGAGCGTATTGAGCAATGGCACCACGACAACGAAACTCAAGGCGACGTTGAGAATCCATGCAAAGATGATGAGTCGTTTCGAACGGCCAACCTGGCTGAAACCGGATGTGAACGCATGAAGAATCATGGCATCATACTCCTGCATGAGGGAGGAAATCGTTGACGGTCTGAGCGCGATGACGTTGAGTCGAGCTCAATGCCAGAAGCTTCCAAATTCAAGAGAGTTCTGTACCCAGAACATCCATTTCGATGCGATCTTGCGGGCTGCGAGGGAGCGAAAACGTCCTTCCCGTGCAACCCTGCTGTTGTTGTTATAGTTGACATCAAGGACGAGTTTCCGTTCGGGATCGACGATTGCGTATTTCACCGGGGATTCACGAACGTAGGTGTACTTCTTCCACCGATATTGGCCATCCCATTCTTCCCGTACGGTCTCCCCGTTTTCAAACACGATCTTCACATCGACCGGAGCAACGGCTTCTCCGATCCTCCGGACGATAACAATGGATTCATAGCGGCCACTCAATGAAATAGACGCATCCGTTGACCGATCGTTGTGGGAAAAGATCCCCATCGGCGGCGGAATTCTGCGGTTTTCCAAAGCGTCGATGGAATAATCAAAGAGTCCGGAGCTGAACCAGGTGTTTTCAAAGAACCAGTTCATGTCCTTTCCGGTCACCTCGTGGACGGTTCGAATGAAGTCTTGTGTCGTGGGATGCTTGTATCGATATCGATGATGATATGTGCGCATGATGCGGTACATCGTCTCTTCCCCAAGATAATTCTCGAGCATCATCAACGACATTGCCGGTTTCGTGTAGGAATTGAGGCTGTACGTTTTGTAGTATTCCCACCCCTTCCGGGCCATGACATCGTACGTCCCAAGTTCGCGCACCTGAAGATTTCCTGTCGAATACCGCTGTTGATCGATGTCGCGAAACACATACGGGATGCCGACGGACGTTCCCGCCCCGTCACCTCCAAAAAAGTATTGGACAATCTTGAACGGCTTCCATGCGCGCTCCATGACCCGCGCTTGTGAATACGAATTGAATCCCTCATCGAGCCACGCCTCCTCGAATTCGTTGTTCCCGATCAACCCGTACCAGAACTGATGTCCGAATTCATGAACGGTCACGCTCTCGGGGGAGGGTTGCTCTTTCGGCGCGAACATCGTTGTTCCCCCCGTGAAAAGCGTCGGGTACTCCATCCCCCCCGATCGGCTGCCGTTGGCGGGATCGACAACGGTAACGGTCTCGTACGGATACTCGCCGTACCATTCACCGTAGTACTGCAGCGATTTGAACGTGGCATCGAAGTATCGCTCGATCGTGTTGTCGTGGTGCGGCTGGGTGAGAAGAATGACCGTGACCTCCTTCAGAGGATGATGATAGTCGAGAGGTTCGCCAGGATCCGGTTCGACGTGGCGAAATGTGCGAACCGTTCGGACAAGATGCGGAGACGCGAGCCAGGCGAAATCGTGCACATCGGCTTGATGGAAGTTGAGCGTCTTCGTGCCGTCGCCGTTGTCTCGCTCCCACTCGGGAAATCCCCCTGTCGCGCCGACAACATACCGCGCGGGAAGCGTGATCGTGACATCGTAGACACCGTAGTCTGCAAAGAACTCTGTGTTGGAATGAAACTGATGGCAATTCCACTGGCCGCTCCACCATACGCCGATCTTCGGGAACCACTGGGCCACAAAATGGTAGTCGCGGATTACACCCGTTCGGGAAATGGGAAGCGGCTGTTTTGTTTCGAAATCGATCTTGAATCGTGCCGCTGCGCCGGGGGGAATTGCGCGGGGAGTCGTGACCTGAAACACCGTCTGATCGTCCTTGTTTCCGTCGTCGGGCTGGATGTAGACAAATGAGGGGGTGATATCGATTTCATTCACGTCGTCCAACAACTTCACGCTCTTGACATTCGTATAGCCGTATTCGTCATCTGTCATGGCTGAACGTCGCAGATGCCAGCCGCTCTCCTTCGCATAGGTACTTCGGTTGTTCTTCCATGCATTGTGATAGAGGTGAAACGGGAAGTCTCGCTGCAGCCGGCCCGTCGTATTCTTCCATTCGAGAATCAACCAGCCGCTGATGATATTTGTCTGCGTGTCGAGTCGCACATCCATCCGGTAGTTGGCAATCCGCTCGCTCTGCGTGGGGAGAACGAGGTAATGTTCCCAGCTTCGGTCAGGGGGCGATTTCTCTGCGGTGTCGCCGGTGTGGGATTCTTGAAGATCGATGTGATCTCCCGGAGGAAGGCCAATGAATGCAGAGAGCGCGATGAGAGTAAGAATGAACAGCGTGTATTCTGCTGTGGTAATCCATGAGCGTGGCATAGATTGTCCTTTCAACCGATCATGAGGCCGGACTCACACTCAACTGAGACTATTGATTGTTGAACTTCGAGCCGGTCCACGATTCAAAGATGCTCTTCTGTAAAGGCGTTGCCGTCTTGGACTTTGAGACCGTGTATGACGGAACCGGAGGCGTCGAGAGTGTCACCCGGAATTCTCGCAACCGGTCGTCGCGAAACACGGTGATGGTCACGACACCGCCTGGTTTGAAATCGGCAAGCCGTGCGGTGACATCCTGAGATCGCACGCGATAGCCGTTCAAAGCAACCAACTCATCGTCGGCATTCAGCCCTGCCTGATGCGCCGGAGAGCCCGCAACCACGCGTGTCAAGAGAGTCCGGTCGCCCCGATCAGCCATGTGGATACCAAGATAGGCCTGACCGGAATCAAGTTTCGCGTGAACATCTAGTCCTACATAACTCAATCCTCGCTCCCACTCAAGCGGAGCCGTGCCGTGCACAAACGAAGCAAAGAACTCATTCAGACTTGAACCCGCGAATCGTTCTGCAATCTTCTGGAAATCGTCGACGGTGTATCCGGTCCCGTTCCACGGAAAGCGTCGATACAACTCCCGCATCACGTCGTCGAGCGAATGCTTGTTGGCCGATCGATGTCGAATCTCGAGATCGAGAAGCAGGCTGATGTCTGACCCTTTATCATAGTAATCGGATTCGGCATTGTACGAATGAGGCGTCGGTTTCCAGAACTTGATCCATGCGTCGAAGCTCGATTCTGTTGCCGATTGGATCGCGTTCCCGGGGCGCGTCCGATCTCCCATGATCTGTCTTCCAAGCCCTTCAATAAGCCGGTCAGCCGAGACAAATCCCGCCTTCAAGAGCATGATTGGTCCGTAGTATGAAGTCGTCCCTTCGGCGATCCACAGTTCTTTGATGTAATTCTCTTTCGAATAGTGGTAGGGGCTGATTGCGCGTGGCCGGATTTGCTTGACGTTCCATGTGTGGAAGTACTCATGTGCCACGAGTCCGAGAAATCCCCGATACTGATTCGGATTCGAAAAGACAAAGGGACGTGTCCCCATGATCGTGGAATTGATGTGCTCGGTGCCTCCGCCCCCGAGCGACGACAGATGAAGCATGAAGACGTAACGGTTGTACGGTAGACTTCCCCAGAAGTCGAGATGTGCCTGAACGATCTTCGCGATGTCGTCGATCAGATCCTGGCTCTTGTAGTTCCCCTCGCCGAGGATACTCAGCACATGTTTCTTTTCACCCACTTCGAATTCATAATCTTTCTGGTTACCGATGAAGAGAGGAGAGTCGGCCAGGTGATCGTAGTTGGAAGCGGTGAAGTGATTCGGCTTTCCGGGAACGGCGTCCAGTCCCGTGGTCACATGCCAGGTGGAGTACGGTGTGACGACAAGCGTGACCGGAATATACCGATACTTTTCAATGTACATGAACGCAGTAATGCCATCGAGAAAACCGTATTCGTCGTTGAGTCCTTTTGTTCGGAGATCGAACTCATTCGCATACACCGTATACTGAACCTGTACGGTCCTGCTTTTCCCTTTTCGCACGCGCCAGGTCGACTTGTCGCTCTTCTCCCATCCAAGCCGATTGCCGCCTGCATCGAGCGATTGAAACTCCTGCACGCTCCCCGCGAAATCGAAGATGATGTACCGACCGGTGCGCCAGACAGGAAGAACAAGATCAACCGTCGCATCTCCCGCAGGCAGCCGATCAAACGTGATTTGCACTTCGTAGAGGTGCGTCCACGGCTGAGACATACTGAGGTTGTATCGAATGGTAGGGGATTGTGCAAACGTCAGTGTCGTGCCGAGGATAAGAAGGAGAAATGCTCGGAAGAGGTTCATTATGCAGGTCGGGGATAGTCGATAGGGATCTGTGGGTTTAGCGACTCCCCAATATCAAGATTTTTTCTTCTTTTTCAATCGATTTCTGATATTTGGACTTCGAAGTTCGCGGAGTGCATCGGAGGAAATCCATCGAGCCGACGGAGAGTCGATGGTCGAGATTTGTCTGGCGATTGCGATGGCCTCCAGGAGAAGCGTGGCGTTTCTCTTGCCGATTTGTCGGAGTGCCCAGTTGACCGCTTTGTGGACGCTGTTGCGTTCATCTGTAGCTTCACGTTTAACGGGAACAAAGAATCTTCTGAACCGGCTGTCAGGCGAGTCGGTGTCGTGCCACGCAAGGCAGGCCATGAGTGCAAATCCGGCGCGTTTCACATATTCCGCCTTCCGTTTGCTCCAGCGGTGAGCCATCTCGAACGCAAAAGGCGTTTTGTCGAACAGCGAGAGACAGCAGGTGTCGCAGATGGCCCAGTTGTCGAAATCTCTTGCCCACTGTTCCATCTGCCGCTTCGTGACGAGCGCAGGATCAGCGACGAGACATGCGAGCATTCGCGCATCATGGATTCCCGTTGCCCAAAGTTTATCTGCCAAGGTGTGGTTCCTTCCCGTTTCTGAGGCGATCTTCCGGAGTATCGGCATCTGGACTCCAAACGCTTTCTTGGAGACAATACCATAGTGAGCCATTCCTTCGATATTTCTCGCGCTGCCGGCGGATTCGAGCCGGGATAGTATCGAATTGATGTCAACTTTGGGCGTTTGCTCGCTCGCGAATCGATTGTTTCGTAGGTATGAATCTACGAATTTTCCTCCATGAATCAACGCCGCTGAGGTGTTAAGGAGAATCAGGGGCCATCGAAGGCTGACCGGACTCAGAGACCGTCACAAGCCATATCGAATCGAAACCTTGGAGACAGATCTTCGTTTACATACTAATCTCCACTGCCGCATAACCTGTTGAACTATCAGTAGGATTCTGATGAGGCACTATTCGCAACTCTTCCTTTTCATGCTCTCCATTGCCGCTTATTCCTCGCTAGGTGCATATCAATCGACTAACAAGAACCGCGAGTCCTACGTGCTGCAAGCCGTCCGCATCGATCGGAATCTTTCGCTGAGCGGGAATTTGAGTGATCCCCTCTGGAAACTCGCGATGCCGGTGGAACTTCCGTTCGAAATCCAGCCCGGCGATAATCTCCCTTCGCGGCAGAAAACGACTGCACGGGTTCTGTACAATAATGAGTATCTCTACTTCGGCTTTGATTGCGCCGATACGGATCTGACACAACTTCGTGCTCATATTTCTGACCGCGATCGGATGTTCAATGATGACTTCGTCGTCGTCATTCTCGATGTGTATGGGGATAGTCAGCGCGCGTATCAATTCTTTGCTAATCCACACGGGATTCAAGGGGACATCATGAGGACCGGGAACAACGAGGACTCGAATTTCGATACGGTGTTCGATACGGAGGCTGAGATCAACGCTACCGGCTGGAAGGCCGAGATGGCGATTCCGTTCAAGAGTCTGAGGTTTCCGCCGAAACCCGAACAGGAATGGATCATCCTTATCGGGCGCAACTATCCGCGCGAAAGCGAGTACATCTTCTCCTGGCATCCCCTCGACAGGAACAATCCGTGTCTTGTCTGTCAGGGAGGACGGCTCACCGGAATCCGTGATGTGGAATCATTCACGACGTTCGATCTGCTCCCATACGTCATCGGCATGCAGAGCGGGGCTTTGCGGGACGATTCGGATCCGGCGACGTTTGAAACCGGGGCTGTCCGCGGGAGAGTGGGAGGCGGAATCCGCTATGCACCAAATCCCGATCTCTCGCTGGAAGGCGTGATCAATCCCGATTTCAGTCAGGTCGAAACGGATGCCGCGCAGATCAGCGTCAATACGACCTATGCTCTCTTTTATCCGGAGCGGAGACCCTTCTTTCTTGCTGGCAGCGAACAATTTCGAACGCGACTGAATATGTTTCATTCGAGAATGATCAACAATCCGCTCGCGGCGGCAAAGTTCTCCTCGAAAACCGGAAAACTCTCTGTCTCATATCTCTCCGCTCTCGATCGCGAGTCCCCCTTCATCGTCCCTGGACAGGAGGGGAGTTCGTCAATTCGCTCATCGCTGCGGTCGTACGCCAACATCGTCCGCACGCGATACGACTTCGGGAACCAGTCGTCGATCGGGGCGATGGTCACGGCACGGAACTTCAGCGATGCGCATAACTACGTGGGGGGAATTGACTGGAACTATTTCTTCGGAGGAAACTACACGCTTCGCGGGCAGGCAGTCTACGCTTACACAAAAGAACCGAATGATCGTACACTCTTTTCGAACACGCGCCGGTTTGGCAGCACGGAATACACCGCCGCATTTGACGGGCAGGAATTCTCAGGGACAGCGCTCGATGTGGAACTCGAACGAGAGGCGGAGACGTACAGCTTCGAGATCAGCTACCGAGATATCTCCCCGACGTTCCAGACCCAGAACGGATTTGTCACGCGCAACGACCAGCGGTTTGTCCGGTTTGATCATCAGGTCATGTTCTATCCGGACAACGGGATCCTCGACCGCGCGAGGATATTCCACGACGGCGGCTTCGCGTTCAACCATGAAGGCATCCGGCGAGACCTGTGGATGTCTGTCGGCGGATCACTGGAGTTCAAAAGCCAGACGCGCGTCGCGCTGGAACTGATGCTGATCAATAAAGAGAGGTTTCGTGGCGTCCACTTTCCCAATATCGAACGGGTGGAATTCGATATCAGCACGCGCCCGATCAGCAGTTTTTCGATGTGGATGGATGCGGAATTCGGAAAGTTCATCTATCGCTCGAGGGTTCCGGAGACGGGAACGGGACACGAGCTCTCGGCGGGAACGACCATCAAGCCGACATCTCAGCTCGCTATCGATCTCTCTTATTCGCGCTCCCGACTCACCAGCATTGCCAGAGGGAACCTATTGTACGATGGGTACATCGCTCGCACCACCACGGTATATCAATTCACGCGCAGCATGTTTCTCCGGCTGATCGCGGAATACGATTCCTTCGACAAGGCAGTGAATGTTTTTCCCCTCTTCAGCTACAAGCTTAATCCCTTCACGATTTTCTATGCGGGCTCGACAGCCAACCTGAGGAATTTTCCGGGACAGGAACCACATGAGTTCAGCCAGACCGAGCGGCAGTACTTCGTGAAGTTTCAGTATCTGTTGAGGTACTAGTGTATCGTTCTGTAAGCTCCGCGAAAAGCTAATCGCGGAGTCGCGGAGAACGCGGAGGACACGCGGAGAAAACTAATCTAAAAGGTCCAAATCCTCTGCGAAACTCTGCGGACTCCCCGCCTGCCGCAAAAGATCCATCAGGCGGGCAGGTGCGGTTCTGCGTTTCATCTTTGTCAGGTTATTTCCTTGTGACCGGATAGATGTCCTTCTGCCGGTTCACATCATTTCAACAATACGAGTCTCCGTGTCTCGACCCGATCACCAGCGTTCAGTGTATAGCAGTACACCCCACTTGGGTGACTCCGTGCATTCCATATGACGTCATATCTTCCCGTTCCCAGCTCCCGATGAATCAGCGTTTCGACTTCTCTCCCGAGTATGTCGTAAATCTTCAGGGAGACAAACGCTCTCTCCGGCAGTTCAAACCGTATTGTTGTGGTTGGGTTGAATGGATTGGGGAAATTCTGGAACAGGGAAAAATCTCTGGGTGGCTCAGCGCCAGAGCGCTCCTCGACGTACGTTACGATACCAGCCAACGGTCTACACCATACACCTTCACGATACGTTCCCGCAAAGAGGTTTTCCCCGCTGATGGCCAACGAGTGAATACGGGTCGGCCTCAGCCCAGTATTCACGTTGCTCCAGAGGGAGCCGTTGTTGGTCGAGAGAAAGACCCCTCCATCGAACGTTCCCGCAAACAGATTGCTGCCGCCTGCTGCAAGGGCACGCACGAACGTACTTGTCAGACCGGCATTCACTGCAAACCATGTTGTGCCGTTGTTGCTCGAAAGGAATACGCCGCTATATGTCCCTGCCCAGAGGTTTGAACCGCTAACGGCGAACGCACGAACATGGCGGTTCGTCAGTCCTGTATTCACGGCAGTCCACGACGAGCCGTTGTTGGTGGAATAGAACACACCGTCTTCAGTTCCGGCAAAGATGTTGCTTCCGATGACGGCAAATGCGGTCACGGACAAGTTTGTCATTCCAACATTCACCGCGCTCCACGATGCCCCGTTGTTTGTGGAGAGAAACACACCGCCCGCAGTGCCGGCAAAGAGATTCGTGCCGAGCATGGTGAGCGCGCGAACATCTTGCGAAGTCAATCCCGTGACCACTCGAGTCCACGATGTGCCGTTGTTGGTGGACAGAAAGATGCCGCGATCCCACGTTCCAGCGAGAAGATTGTTGCCGCTCGCAACCAGTGCTCGCACTGTCATGTTCGTAAGTCCGGTATTCGCCGGTGTCCAGGAAGCGCCGTTGTTCGTGGAAAGGAAGATGCTCCCACCAGCTGTGCCCGCAAAGAGATTGGTTCCGCTCAGGATAAGTGATCGGACCAAAGTGTTCGATAGCCCGGTATTGATCTCATTCCATGATTGGCCGTTGTTTGTCGAGCGGAATACTCCGAGATCCGTTCCTGCAAAGAGATTACCCGTGCTGACGGCAAGTGCGCGGACTGAGGTGATTGGCAGTCCGGTGTTCAGGGCAGTCCATGAAGTCCCACTATTGGTCGAAAGGAACACACCACGATTCGTACCGGCATGGAGGTTGTTACCACTCACAACCATAGTGTTAATGATTCCACCGTTGGGACCATTTGTTTGGAACCAGCCGGCAGATCCTATGGTGAGTGAGAACTGCTTCGATGTTGTTCTGGACAACGAATCCCGTAACGTGACTGTGAATTGCCACTGACCCAAGAGCGAGGGAATTCCGGTTATTGTTCCGCTGGGAGAACTCAGATTCAGTCCCGGCGGAAGTGTTCCGGCGCTGACAAGCCACACGAATGGTCTAATTCCTCCCGTCGCAGCTAAGGTATCGAGATACGATTGTCCCATCACGCCATTCTTTAGAACAGTGGTGAGGATAGTCGGTAACCAACCTTGTGAACGCGCATAAGGAAAATCATCTCGGCCATATCCTCCAGGCACCTGGAAAGGGAGATCGACGAATCCATCACCATTTGCATCGGGCGTGGTCCATGTGCTCCAATAATTTCCCCCTTGAGAAAGACCGTTATCCCAATAATCTGCTTCCGGTGAGTTGTCAACTGCTTGTATCGTGTTTCCGATGAAATCATTGTTGTAAATCCTGTTGCCGTAGTTTGCGTGGGCCGCGCTGTGCTCTCCTATCCTGATTCCAGTTGAACACTCTGAGATCGTGTTGAATCGAATAACACTGTTCCTTGTTGTAGCGGCGATATTGATGCCATAGTTTCCGTTCTTAGAAACAGTGTTGTTTTCAATGAGATTATTAGATTGACCGAGACCCGCCATGGAGATTCCGGCATGGGTGTTGTTGGAGACAGTATTGTTGCGAAAAATGTTATTCGGAGCAGTGTCAAAGCTCATTCCTACACTGGAATTATCTCTGATTGTGTTGTTCTCGATTGTACACCCGTTTGACCATCCAAGCATGATCCCGTCTGCGTTCCCGTAAATGGTGTTTCCCCGTATTTGCATATTGTTTGAGCCGGCATAACCGATAATGCGGAGTGAGCATTACCGTGAATGGAATTATCTTGAATAAGTGTAGCGGAAGAAGATTGATCGCCTGTATTGATGCCGTTTCCAGTCCAATCGCCGATACCTCCCACGGTATTTGCCACAGTGTTGGCCGTGATCCGATTCCTGTTTGAAGATGAGATGAGCACGATTCCATTCTCGATATTTGACACGATCCTAGAGTTAGATATCGTATTGTCTGAGGAGGATGTGAGCTGGACTCCGCGGAAGTTGTTGGTAACGGAACAACTATCGATTGTTACGTTCGATACACTTTGCAATCGGATCCCCGCAGTACCGGAGCTGGTTGCATCGCGTACGGTCAATTTCTTCAGCGTAACGTTGTTCGCGGTGATAGTAACTACAGGCACTGTTGATTGAGAGGTGCGAAGGAGGGTCGAATCTATGCCAGCACCGATGATTGTCAGGCCCTTCGTGACAGTGATGTTGCCTGTAAACGTTCCTTTGGAGACAGAAATTGTATGTCCTGCCAATGTTTGCGTTGCGTCTATCGCTGCTTGAATCGTTGTGTAATTGAGACCCGTACTTAGATTTATTACCTGTGCCCATGCAAGAAGCGGCGCAACCAGGAACAATGCAACTGTTGTAGAGACAGGTCTTTTCAGGGTTTCCACGTTGTCCTCCTCAAGTTGAAGCCAATGATGACCTCCGCTTGCTCTATGCTTTTTCCTTCTGTAAAATTGATTGACGGTTGTCAACTTTCGGTGAATGCAAGAATAGCCAGAGAATATCCTTAACGGATTCATGCAGGCTATTCAACTTCAAATTCAATTTCGAGCAGTCTCCCCTCCCGATCGTCCCAGCGAAACACTCCCGCGTTGTCTGAGTAAAACTCACCGACGACCAGATCTCCCCGAATGAAACAGAACCCCGATTGCTGAAGGTGCTGAGAAGAAAAGACGAGGGCCGGTAGTGTATAAGTTTTGTCCAATTGTCGGAACAGGTATACCGAGAAGATCTTGTCTTCTTCATTGAATAGCGCGAGAACAAAATCCTGTTCTCCGTTCCGGTCGATATCCGCTTCAAGATAGTAAGGACGATAGCCGGGATGATCCCCTTGCTGGTCTTTGAGAAAGGGACTGATGTTATCCGAATCGAGAGCCAGTCGCCATAACATGCTATCGCGGAGCAGACTCACGATTGCAGACTGTTGCATTTCAGAAAAAGAATACGCTTCGAACGATTTCCGCGAGGAGAGAGAAAGTGCGTGGAGAGAGGAATCAACCTTCACGTTGTGAGAGTTCTCCTGTTTCTTACAGGAGAAGAGACTCGCGGCCAAACAAACAAGGAAGACACAAAAGTGTCTATTCAAGGTGCTATATCCTCCTTGACACTCGAATGTAAAAGAATGCTCTTCTGTGGCCAACCTGCCGAAAGTCGACGCAAGGTAGCAGTGCACATTTCGGTAAGTCCACGCTACCCCGCCAACACCATTGGATAACGATGGTGGGAAAGGCGGAGCGTTCGCAATGAGATCTCAACGTTGGAGCAGGAGAGAGCCCACCGCATTTCCAAACGATTGAAATACAATTTCACAACTGGGATAATTACATCAGAGAGGACCTAAACAAACCTCCCAACCCCTCGTAATCGGCAAGAGACAACCAGGAATGTCGTAAGTCCCCAATGGCTTCGGCGTCTGACACTTCTCCCCACAGCTCCGCAACCGCACCAGGAACGATTTCAATATGCCGACGGGGGGGGGATATTGAATCAAGTTAATTCGGCAGAAGACGGCCGTCTGTCAAGGGGGAAGCGACGAGGGATGTCTACGGCACTTCACGGGGACCCGCCGGCAAATTGCGGTCCAGACGGGGAGCCAAGCTGTGCAACACATTCAAAAAAGCCGTCCCGGGAATCCCAGGACGGCACGTGTAAGAGGGATGGTAGTCAGCCCGCTCAGGTCTCTTCTCCACACGGATAGATGCCTTTGTAGGGGATTGAGGTGACGTCAGGAGTCCCGCTATACGGGATGCAACAATGCCTCCGGACGTCGAAAGGTGAATTCCTTGAAAGATCGATCTATGAAAAGGCTGTCCCAAGAAAAAATGGAAAGTCACAGTAAGCGCCTACCTGCCCTGACCGCCGTCAGGCAGGTGCAGGTAGGAAGTCGAACTGTGACTTTGGAGCAAAATCCTGACGTCAATGGAGTTCATCCCGCCGCCCCCCTTCGACTCCGCTCAGGGTGACGGCGGTCTGACTGTTGGCAACCAGGGACTCATCCTTATGGTTTCACTTCAGAAGCGTCTCTGGAATAGCCTGAGCCTAACGTCTTGCTCAACATCCCGCTGGATCGAGGGGGATAGGAAGATGGTCGCCCCACCTGTTCCAGCGGGAATCATTTCCTTGTCAACGGGTAAATATCCTTCGGAATATTCTTGTACGGAATTCCACTCAGGTCCGCCGGCCCCAATCCCGGTGCATCAACAAGGATGATCGTCTTGGCGAAGCCGTTGTCGTCGTATCCGCGGCGGAAGTGAACGCGTGACTTCAGCACAATAATGTCAATCGTGCTGAGATCGACACCGACCGGTTTGAAGATGTTGGTGGTGATAACCTGATGCAACAAGGGAGTGATGATCACATGGTTGTTCCTCGGAAGCTGGACGACAGCGACATTCGGGAACTGGCCGTACTTGCCGAGGAACGTGAGCGTTCCTTTGAGTCGCACTGGATTTCCCGCATATTCATCCATGCAGCCGCCGACTGTCACGTCAACCGGTTCGCCGACCTTTGCTGAAGCCACAAGCTGTTTGATCGCGACACTGTCGGCGATCGTCGTGATGCAGAAATTCGATGTCCCCTGTTTGAGGAGCTCTTCGAGCACCCACGAGGAATTTCCGGTCCGGTCGCTGTGGTCGGCAATCACCACCGGCTTGTGCCCCTCACGCGCCGCTTTGATGGCCTGCGCAACACCGTCTTTCACTTTCGGAATCTTCTTCCCCGCAAACTTCTCACGCACGCGCCAGATGTAGTCGCTCATCTCCTGCGCAATCTCGTCGGCGAGTTTTTTGTTGTCGTTCGTCACCACCATGACCGTGGCGCCCACATCGGGGACATCTGCGTAGGCGAACCCAAAGGCAACCGAGACGAAGACGTCTTTCGTGCTTTCTTCCCATCGCCGCGCACGTTCCATGATTTCCATAGCGGGGGATTCACCCGTCCATTGGAAGACGCTGGGAGTCAGAACGCCGGGTTTTCGCACCGCCATCACCGGCTTGTACGTTCCACGAATGGTCTTGATCAATATTCTCGCAGCCCGTTCTCCCTGATAGCGTGCATCGTAATGAGGATATTGTTTGGTGATGAAGACCGCATTCGCGGCTTCGGCAATCTCCTCGTCTTCGTTCGCATGGAGATCGTATGTAATTACGATCGGCGCGTCGCCGACGACGGCACGGATGCGCCGCGCAATTTCTGCTTCCGGCTTCATGATACCATCGACGGCCATCGCGCCATGGAGCGCAAGATAGACGCCATCGACATGCTGGATTTTCTTGAGATCCTCGACCATACCGTTGGTGTATTTGTCGAATGCCTCCTTTGTGACCCAGCTTCCCGACGATCCCCCTTTCGCGTCACGCGGTGAGTAGATGCCGATGAGTTCAACGCCGCCGTACTCGCTGGCTCGATCGACGAAGCCCTGGATGTAGCTGTCCGATTTCAAGACTTCATCTCCCCTCACGGGCGGACCATAGTATTCCCACTCCTCGATTCCTGTCGGAGAGGGGCAAAACGTGCACGTCTCATGAGAAAATGTGGCGACGGCAATCCGGATCTTTTTCGGAGCCATCTCACCGCAGGAGATGAGACCTAGTGCAAGAAGAAGAGCGAGGACAAAGTGTACGAACAGTTTCATAAATCTCCTTCTATGGAGAACACATGACAAACATCAACGCGACAAAAAAATGTCGTCCTGAGCGAAGTCGAAGGAGACATTTTTTTCGCTCAGGCTTCGATGGAGTTTATCCCGCCGTCCCCCTTCGACTCCGCTCAGGGTGACGGCGGGCCGCAGACCGATCCAGGCATGTTTATTGAAAGAACTCCCATTCGTTATCGCTGGATAGATAGGATTGTTTGTCTTCCTGTCGAGTCCGCTCCGATTGTGATTGTCAGGAAGAGATCTTCAACGAAGAACTTCCCATCGGCCACAGGAGAGATCGCGAAGCGGCCGCGTGTGTGCATAACGAGCATGAGCGATCCAGCGTGGTCAACAATCTGAACCGGCGAATCGCTTGTCTGATACGAGCCAATGTATTCTGCGCGCCGGTCTTCGGGAAGACTGATTGTCTGCAATGGAGTCGTCGTGGCTTGAAATGCGACGATCGAAGGTTGTCGCTTGGCTTGCGAGACCCGGGCATCAAGCATCATCTTTGTCAGTCTGAAGATCTGCTCATACTCGACGCGCTTGCCGATATACGTATCTGCACGATGCACAAAGACGACATTCAGACTCGGGATGACTCCGATGACATGACCTCCTGCGCCGCGTGCGGTGTAGAAGTCGGGGAGAGCCGGATATCCGTTCGTCCACCAGAGGTAGCTGTAGCCGCCCCCGTTTCCGGCATTGGAGTATGATGTCGTGCTCTCCTTCACCCATGCCGCCGAGACGATCTGTTCGTCGTTCCATCGTCCCTGTTGCAGGAAGAGCTGACCGAAGCGGGCCATGTCCCTTGCGCTCATGCGGAACGGATAGGCGGGATGGATGGAATGTTCCGGCTCGATGTGGTAATAGCCGTCGGTTTCGCGATAGTCTTCCATTTGCAGCGGCGCGGCGAAGAGTTTTTGGAAGTCCTGGAAAATATCTTTCCCGGTCTCACGCTGGTAGATTGTTCCGAGGACGTTGAAGTCCCAATTGTTGTAGTACCAGAACGTGTTGGGCGCGTGGCTGCTGCGTTTGGGGCGAAGTTCCTTCATGCGGGGCGTTTCGTATGCGGCGGGGAGGTAAATCCCCGATCGGGCTTTCAGCAGATCGCGGATGCTTGCCGACTTCTCCGTCTCTGTGAGGGGGAGGTTGTCGTTGATCTGCGATTCGCCGATTGTTTTCTCGAGGTTGATCGCGTTCCGGTCGGCAAGGATGCCATACATCGCGCTCAGGAAGCTCTTGCGGATGGAGTGGCACATAAAGCGCCGCGTGATATCTCCCCACGAGACGACGACGTTACCGTCGTAGATGAGCATGTATGCGGCGCTTCCGAGCGAATCGTACAGCTTCTTTGCTTCATTCAGCTTTGCCGACGACCAACCAGCCTCTTCGGGAATCTTGTACTGTTGCCAGACGTTTTGCGGATTTTGTGCAAGAAGGAGATTGAAGGAGAACAGGACAACAAAGAAGATCGAAATCCGGAATCTCATCGCAACACCTCAACATGAGAGATGAGGAGGAAAGGGATTGGGCGAAAGATAGAGATTTTTCGATGAAAAGCGGAGGGTTGGTATCCCTCATGGACCAGGTCCCCTGCCTGTCCGGCAGGCGACTTGCGTCGGGACGACACGTCCTTTTTGGGTCTTTCCTCTGCGTGTTCTCTGGGGCCTCTGCGGTAAATTGAAAACAAAAGGGTCTCACTTTCAGTTGTGCTTGGTCTGACCTATCTTGGTCAGTGCAATCCAGCAAACTTTCAGAAAGGAGACCCACAATGCGTATCCGAAAGTTAACCGAG
>Ga0194111_10001545_pt1 | contig 28354 bp, 28 predicted proteins | sample TA2KigC300mmetaG_FD_146194 | JGI IMG/M metagenome (GOLD analysis project Ga0194111, IMG submission 146194) | Freshwater microbial communities from Lake Tanganyika, Tanzania - TA2015033 Kigoma Deep Cast 300m | ecosystem: Environmental > Aquatic > Freshwater > Lake | place: Tanzania: Lake... | reverse complement strand
ATCCTAAATCCTAAATCCTAAATCCTAAATCCCAGCCCCCTCCAGCTCCCCTGCCCCCGCCAAATCCTAAATCCTAAATCCTAAATCCTAAATCCTAAATCCCCCGGCTAGTTGATGAGCAGCGGCTCGAACTTGCCAGGTTCTTCGAGGGCGGCCTTGAACATGACGGCTTGTTGTTCGAGCTGCTGGCGGAGGGTGGTGCGGTGGCCGACGCTTTCGCTGAGGAACTGCCGCTCCATGCGGCGTTCGTACTGGAGAAAGAACTTCTTGCGCCCAGCCTCGTTGAGGAAGACACCGCCGTTGCGCGACTCGAAATGATCGGCGTTGAGGATCTGATGGGAGAAGAGGTCCAGGGCCAAAGCCTCGACCAGGATGGGCCGGAAGGCCTCGATGAGGTCTAAGGCAAGAGACCAACGGCCGTCTTCGGTGCTGTGCAGCAGACCCAGTGCCGGGTCGAGGCCGTGCGCATGCGCGAACGCGACCGATTCGTTGTACAGAATGGTCGCGGCAAAGCTGATACAGGCGTTGACGGGGTTGAGCGGGGGGCGCGTGCTGCGCCGCTCGAAAGGGAAGTCCACCGGCAGAAAAGAGGCCCACGCGTGGAAGTATCGGGCCGTGGCCGCGCCCTCGTAACCGCGAACCTCGTCCACGGAACGCGCCCCGCGCAGCGGTTGGAAAAGACCGTCCAGCCAGGCGAGGGTGGAAGGGATTTCGGGTTGAGGATTGGCGGTTTCGGATTTGGCCAGGCCGGTCGGAGTGGGCTGGGTGGCCCCTGCCGGGTGCGAGGTCCGGTCGCTTTCGGGCTGCCGCGTTCCGCGTTCCGCATTGCGCGCTTCTTCCCGCGAGGCGTGGAGGCGTTGGAGCACGCGGCGCTGGTTGTAAAGCTTGGCGGTGACGATGCGGCCGGCGATCTGGAGCGCGAAGGCGGGCTCGAGCGTGCGTTGGTACTGCCGCAGGCGCGCTAGGCCGTGGTGGTTTTGGGCGGGAAGAAAACTCCCCAGGAACCGGCCCGACCAGGAAAACACCTGCAAGGGAATGCCGCGATCCAAGAGAGCGGCCAACGCGGGCGTGGTCAGGTGGACCGAGTCGCTCAGGATGACGCGGTCCAGGTCGCGAATGGGGATCTCGCGCAGCAGTTCGTCGCGGTCGGTCGCCTCGTTGCGGCCATGGACCTCGAGCCGTTCGCCGGCCAGGCTGACGCGGATGTTGGGTTGATTGAGACAGGCGGTGGGCACGACGGGAGGGGGGGATTTAGGATTTAGGATTTAGGATTTAGGATTTAGGATTTGGAGGGGGGGCGGGGCGGCCATCGGGGCAGGTCGGCCGCACCGGTCCTTGAGCCGGTGGGCACGCCGGTGGGGGACGCCGGGTTGGACCTGCCACGATGACTGCCTGGCCGTTCTGCACGGGGACAAGATCGCCGGTCGGGCGGCGTATGGCGAATGGCGGGACGTCGGGCAACGTCCGTGGGCCAGTCGACTCCGGCGCGGGCGGTTGGGGGTGGCGGCCAACGATCCGCTGCGGGCAGCACAGGTTCTGGTCGTGAACGTGAATGTCCATCGTAGAGTGATACGGCGGGCCGAGGCGTAGTCTGACAGAAAAGTGTAGGATTGCGGAACCGCAGCGCCGCAGGCTCTGAACCGGAGCGGGGTAGCCCGGCGGAGGTGGATCGTGGCAGGACGAGGCCGTGGGGTGGTCCGGGAAGGGGTGGGAAACGGCGGCGTTTCCTCGTCTTCAAACGACGGCTCGAGAGGTGACTGGACTTGGTGGGAGGGCGGGCTTGGGGTGGCAAGGGTCCGTTGGGCGGCGTGAGGCGCGCCGCCTGATAGCCTACGATGCGAAAGGGCTTCTGGGGCGAGTCGTGCAAGTAAGCCAGCCGGTTTCGTTAGGTTTTCACCTGGATCAGAGGTCCGGGTACGGCCAGCGAGAAGCGGCCTTTCGTGGGAAGGCACGGGACGAGAAGGTAGGCGTTGCCGCCAGCGACGCGCAGTTTGCCTCGTAGGCTCGCCAGGGCGCGGCGCAGCTCCTGATCTTCAACGTCGGACTTGAGGGTGTCCCCGTGGCGCCAATCGGCGAAATCGTTGACCGGGGCGGCGGCGCGGAGATCGTTGCGGAACTGGTTCAAGTCGGCGAGGCCTTCCTTCTGGGCGAGGTAAGGCGGGTCACTTCGCTTGGCCCGCGTGGCCAGAAACAGGAGCACCAAGTGCTCGCGCGGCGCCAGCCTGACACGGGTACCGTTGACGTCGATCTCCGGGCGTCTCTGCTCGACGACCAGGCGGACCTGCTCGCCGGCATGCTGGCGGACCTGCTCGCGGCAAGCCTCGACCAGAACGGCAAAGCGCCCCGCTGGGCGCCCTAACTCGCGCTGGAACAGGTTGCGCAGCGGGACAAAGGGAACATCGGCCAACTCGACTACGGGGATGTCGGACTGCGGGTTTCGAGGTTCGGGTTTGGCGGGGTGGCCGGAGGCGGGGGTCTCAGTCGATCCAGTGCACGCTTCGCGGTGCGCGGCTCGGGTTGCTGCTTTCTGCCGTCTGCTTTCCGTTCTCGAGTCGGGTTGTCCGGGAAACCAGAACCCACGCTGGTTCTCGAAGGGCTCGTTGACGAGCACATGCGTCAGCCGGTCGGTCTCGCGGCCGACCAGGGTGAGACAGGCGTAGAGCAGCGCGCCCATGGTCTTGCGGCCCCCGGCCAACGAGGCGATCAGGCGGGTGTCGGGATTCTCGACAATGGCGCGGACTTGCTCGAGGAGGAAGTCGGCCGCGGCTTCGTTGTCGGACGGTGAGCGCAGGTCGGCCAGCTCGCGGGTGCGGCCGGTAGTGGGGTCAGGAGCGGAGATGACCCGCGGGGATTCGAGCGTGAGCGGCGGCACCCCAGGGTGCAGTCGCGAACCCGAGGTGGGGTCAGCGAGCAGGGCCGCGGCAGGCACAATCTGGTCGCGCAACGCTTGCCAAACCGTGCGGCTGCCGAAGGCGGGGAGCGGCGTGAGCAGCTCGCGCTCGAGGCAATCGCGACCGCTGGCGGTCGTCACAACGATGACACGGTCCGGGATCACAGGCTCGGGCTCATGCGCCAAAGCCCATACGGTCTCGGTCAAGACCGCCGGCGACATGCCCGTGACGGCGAGTAAGACGATTTCGGGTTTCGGATTTCGGATTTCAGGTTTGGGGCCAGCCGATTGCGCAAGGCCGAAGGCGGAGGGCGGAGTGGCTTGGCGCGCGACGGATTTCGCGCTGGGATGTTTCGGCGATTTAGGTTTGGTGGTTTTCATCGTTGCAGCCGGTTTGTTCAATCGGGCGGTGCTGGGCTTCCGAGGTGCTGGTTTTCAATCCGCAATCTGCAGTCCGTAATCCGCAATTCAATGGGGGGCGTGGTTGAAAACCTCCACCGGCCCGGTCACCGGCGAATCGCAGAACCGCTTGCGGGCGCGCCCGTCGAGGGCGTGAGCCAGGCGGAGGTAAAGCCACACTGGGCCGCGGCCCGTGAGCGTCACGTCCGCGCCCGGCGAGACGAGTTCGTTCACCCGCGCTTCGTAGGTGGGCAGGTCCGCGAGCTTGGCCGTGCCGGTGGCGGCGTAGAGGGTGGACCTTCATTTTCAATTGCGGATGGCGGATTGCGAATCGCGGGTTTGTCGGCGGCGTCAGGGTTTTGGGAACTGCGCCGCCAAGCTGGCCAACTGCGCGGAATCGGCGGGGCGCTTGGGAAACAAGAGATCTCGGAAGCCCTCCACCAACTCCCGTCTTGCCACGATCGCGATGTGGTTATGGTGCGCGTATTGGGCGACTTCGTCCGGCAAGTCAGCCTTGCGAACGCAAATGACATTACCCAGAAGTCCGCCGGCCTCGCGCACGGCCAAGAGGTCTTCCTTCATCACCTTGGTCTGACCGATGGACAGCTCCTTCTGGATGCGCGCGAGGAGTTCATCGGCCTGGGGATTGAGTGGGCGGGGCAGGCAGCGGCGCAGATTCTCGGCGAGGTCTTCGGCGGGCATCCGGTCCCTGCAATCCACCAGCCAGAGCCGGCCGTTCCAGGTGAAAAGAAGGTCAATCTCGGCGTGTGGCAGACGCGTGCCAGTCTGCTGCGACGACTTCACTTTGAGCCGCAGACTGCGCTGAACACGCTTTACCCCCAGCCGCAACAGAATGGCGGCGGCGGCAAACTCCAGCGCATCGCCATCTTTGGCATCCCGATCCGCCTCGCCCGTGATGCGGAGCCAGGGCCGGGCGTCGTTGCCGCTTTGAAGGCGACGAAAGAAATCGCCCTCAGCAAGTTTCTGACCGGCGTCGTTGAGGAGGATCGTCTGACCGGGACGCTGGACCTCCGAAGCATCGAGCTGGCAGCGCAGAAGGGCCACAGGGTCGAGATTATCAGTGAGCCTGCCGTCGAGTTGCTCGCTGCGGGTGACCATCTTGCCGTCAGGCGCGGTGAACCAGGTCAGTTGGTTGCGGCGTTCCAAGTAGAAAGCGCGGGCGTGCCGGGCGGCCCAACGAAAGGCGGCCGTGGCCATGAGCTTGTTGCCGCTGGTGAAGTTCACCACGCAATCCGCCAGCGGGAGTTGCTGATCCCGCTGGAGGTCATCGAGCCGGCGTTCGATGGCGGCGAAGTCCGAATCGGAAATCAACTCCAGACGCGTGCCGCCTTTGGGCACAAGACCGGAATCGTCGAAGAACCGCTTTAGCCTTTGAGCGGGGCCCCTGGACTCGGCGACGTCTTCGCTGTGGAGCAGGAATACACGGTTAGGCTTGAGATGCGCCACGGCCAGCACTTGCGGCCAGATTTGTTTGGAAGCAAGGGAAAGGAGAGTCATGGGAATTGTGGATTGTTCATTGCGGTGCCAAGGCGGGCATTGCCCCGTTGACACGCGGTTCGGAGGGGATTAAGCCCTTCTGCGTTATGACTGTTTTGAAAGTCGAAGCCAGACCCTCGGCCGGCAAAGCGCGGCCGGGCCGGCGTTTGAGTGGGCGCGAATTGGCGTCGCTCCTGGAGCGACTGGACGCCGCCGGGACGCCGGCGGAACGGAAGCGATGGCGGCGGGAATTCATGCGCGGGTTCTACGGGGCAAATTGCGGATTGCGGATTGGCGATTGGCCATGAGCGATTGGTTCTTTGCGTTTCTTTGTGTTCTTTTGCGGCGATTGCCCGGTTCAGTTTTCAGCGAACGGTGGTCGTAGCGCGCCCAAAATTCCTCGCGCGTGAGCGGGGCCGGTTCGGGGCTGATCTTCCAGGCAATGTCAGGCGTGGCGCTGGTGCTCATACTTTCGCCGTGCCTTTACATTCCGGGTAGCCGGTGCAGCCCCAGAACTGACGACCGGCGTTCTTTCCGGTCTTGGCGGTGCGCAGGGCCATGGGTTTGCCACATTGGGGACAGCGGGGGATGGGACCTGAGTGATCCGACCGATCTGGCGGGTTCGACTGATCGCGGCGGGTGCGCTGCTCCAGGCGCGCGGTGGCCAGTTGCTCGGAGTAACCGCCTTCCTCGATGAACGCGCGCTCAAGGGCGGTGATCTGCTGGTCGAGGAGGTAGTTGGCCTGATGGATGAGGCAGATGGTGGCGTTGGCGCGCTCAGCGGGGTCGGCGTGGTCGAGCCAGGGGGCGTAGAGCGCCCAGCGCTGTTGATCGGTGAGATCGGCCAGATTGGACGGATCGGTCGGATTGGACGGATCCGATGAACGGCGCTGGTTCCGCTGACGAAACCGGGCGGGCACTTCGCGCACGGCCAGGGCCGCCGGGCTGTCTGGCTCCCACTGCGGCAGATGGCGGTGGCGCAGGTAGTCCTCGTAGTCGAGGAGGAGTTCCTCGAGACTGGCGCGGGCCACGTTGAGCAGGCGCAACTCGGTCTGCGAGGAGGTGGCGGCGGCGCGGCTGCCTTCGGCGAGGTTCTGGCGTCCGCTGCGCGCCGCCTGGACCATCTGGTCCACCGTGCGGGAGCGGGGATCTAGGAACTTCTCGCAGAACCAGTACGTGGCGTCGTAGATGAGCGTGGCGGTCTGGAAGCTGGCGGTGCTCCGGTAACCACCGGCGGGGCGGAGCCGCTGGCGGGGTGGACGTTCGGCAGCGGAAGATCGGTCGGGGCCGTCAGATCCGCCGGGTGCGTGGGTTGGGCCGGGTTTCATGGCAAAACGATGAGGGGAAAATCATGAGAGCGGGGGCAAGCCGGCAGAGTCGGCTCGGCGATGTTGGCGGAGCGCGGCGCGTTCGTGGGCGTGATGAGGGGAAGGCTCATGGCGCCTGCTGGGCGTTCGCACTTCCCTCTGACCCGGAACCCGCACAGCGCGGCGGCAGCCGGCCAGCGGCGATTTCACCGATCAGGAAGCGCAAGAAATCCTCAACGCTCATGCCGCCTTCGGTTGCCAGAGCCACCACGAGCGCGTAGTCCTCGTCGGTGAATTGGAAGTCGATGGTCTTCATGATTCCGTCAGAACTCTTGATTGGCGATTGGCCAGCAGTGCGCTGGTCTAGCCGGGGAACGGTTTCAGCGCCTTGTCGTTCTTCATGGCTTCGTAAAGCGCAGGAGAGTGTGAGCCGTCCGACAGCGTGACCATCGCCACGTCGCGCTGCTGACCGTTGAGGTAAACCGGCTTGCCGTCCGGCCAGCGGTGCGCGTCCACAAAGATGACCAGCGCATGCCACTGGCCCATGGCGTCTTTGTGTGGGCGCAGCAGGACGGGGGAGGCGAAGCGGCCTTCGCCCTTGTAGTCACGATCTTCCTCGGCCTTCTGCTGATAGAATTCCGGATGCCATTTCACTTCGCGCCTCCACTTCGGTGCCTGTTTGCTTGGGTTCTTACTGTCCGCGATGCTTGAATACTGCTGGATGATCGGAAGGCCAAGTGCAGCCCGAAAAACCTCATCATCCTCGCCGAGCGGAGGAACTGGGTCCGATGCAGGACGTCCGTGGCCCAATGCCGCCAAGCCCTCATTGTGGTCGCGCCTAGCGTAAGGGAATCCCGGCTTGGAGACGTTCATGGCCTTGGTTTCCGCAACAATGTCCTGCCAGTGTCCAATTCCCTTCTGCTTGTCATCCCATTTCCAGGCCCGTTCCATTTGGCCGTGGTGGCGCCAGCCTTGCAGCCAGTTCGCCAGTGTTGTCAGATAGTCTTGCCAAGTCCGACAGTCCTCGAGAACCGCCAGTTCCTTGATTGTGACGGCCTCGGGTTCGGCGAATGCTTGAAGGGCTTGCTTCATGTCAACCAGTTCGCCCCTCGGCTGAGCTGCTGCGCGGAGAGCGCCGAAGCCGCGCCGTGAGCGGAAGCCGAGGGAACCCAGATGTGCAAAGACAGACACAAGCGCGATAATGTCCTGACGCGGAAAACCTGCGCCACGCCAGCCAACCCGCAATGTGAATTTCTCGTCCTGACGTATCGCCAGCCGTTCCTTGTCGCGCAGCGGCGTTGACAAAACGTATCCAGGCGGGCTTCTCCCGTCGAAACGGTCGGTTGCCATCTTTTGGTGGGGAACTTGGAGCAGGAGCTTGCTGCCGTGCCCGCCTTCACCGGCAGCGTCCCCAAAGATCTCTGCTTCCTGGTTTGGCAAGTTCTGACCGGTTCGCGACCTGAATCCGCCCAACGTGCGAAACCACCAACGGAGTTGCCCGCGAATGGATGGCGCACGGATTTCGGCCTGCTTGTCCGGCGTCGCACCGCCGCAGAAGCAGGGCGTGATGATTTCGAGCGAGAAGCTTTCGGTGATCATGGCATCTTCTCCTTCCTCTCTTTGGCCATCTGGTAAAGCTGTTGCGCGGTGTGCGCCCAGCGTTCGCGGTCTTTCTTGCGGGCGTCGGGGGAGTTGGCCGCGTGTTTGATGTCGGCCCACAGATTGCCGTGGCCTTCGCGGAGCAGGCTGTAGATGGCAATCTTTTGCTCGGGTGGCAGACTGCCGAACTTGCCGCGTTCGATGGCCGACTTGAGTTTTTCCAGAGGCCACTGGTGCTTGATGTCGAATGCGGTTTTCTCTTCGACGCTCATCCCAGCGGTGAGCCGGGCCGTCTCCTCAGCGGCGCGGCGGCGCTCCGCCGCTTGTCGCTGCACATTCTGCTCCTCGATCCGGCGCTCCTGCTCGGCAGCTTTGGCTTTGGCGACACGGTCGAGGCTTTCGCCGACGCGCTCCTGGAACTCTTTTGAAGTATCGAACCAGCCGTAGCCTGCCGCAGTCTTCCCACCCAAACCCAACTCCGCAAGACCGTCGGCGAGCCAGTTCCGGGCTTGGTCAAGGTGTGACGTGGCACAACGGACGGAGGGGATCAGGCAGAAAACGAAAACCAAGCCCGGCGCGACGGTGGGGAAGAAGACCGGCTTCGGCTCCTCCGTGTCTGGGGCCGACCGATGTTCTTGCCATCGTTGCCACTTGTCAGGTTCACGATGCTGGTCGGGTTCTGGACCGTAGTACAGCGGATGGTGGCACGTCAAAACGTCGAGTTCCAAATCCTGCCGTGGTGTCTCCGCCCAGCACTCGCGCGCAAGCGGATAGGCCGGCAGGAAGCTGACTGCGCCGGCGAAGTGGCCGAGCAGCGCCAGCCAGTCACGTTTCGACACGTCATCGCGACCGAGAAAGCGGCAGGCAAGTTCCGCTCGAACCGCTGTTTCGACTTCCGGCCAAAGCGTGTCACCGCAGGCGTAGGCAAAGTCAGAACGCTTGGCCTCCCATTCCTGCGTCCACCGCTCCCGCCGCATTTCGTCCGTTTCGTTGCGCCTTGGCGCAAGGCGGTAATCTTCTTTCAGTTTCCAGTCCTCTTTTCCCCAGCCGAAGACGAAGGCCAGCGTTACCAGCAGAGAAACCAGTTCGGGAACGGACTTCCCGGCTTCGCGTTCGTCGAGCAAGTGCTGGATGGCCCGACGGCGGGCGCAGCCTTTGGCGGCGCTGCCGCGAATGAAGGGCTGCCCAAAGCGGTCGAGGGACAACCCCGCGTTTTCCATGACGCCGCCGGAGGCGTTGAGAATCAAACGAGCCTGGAGGAGGGCGAATAGCGATTTGCCACCTTGTTGTGTCTCGAGTGAATTCACAAAGGGCAGCCAGGCTTTCGCCTTGTGTTCATGTGCGGGTTTGCCACAGGCCCGGATGAAGAACGCTTCGCGCTCCTTCTCCTTGGCGTCTGGTTCGGCGAGGCGGTCGAAACATAACGAGCGGCTGTCGCACTGGCGGGCATCTGCTTGGAGAGCCGCACGGGTGTCGTTGGCCATGAGGATCGGCATAGGCGGTCTTGGTAGTCTGGGTTCAGGGTGCGAACCGCTTCAAGTAGCCCATGAAGGCCAAAGCTTCCGCCGTGGCCATTTGGAGGCGCGTCGAGGTCGCACCGTCGCCGTCGGTCAAGAGGCGAATGTAGGTATCCAGTTCTACTTCGCCTTGGCGAGGCTGCGGCGGCTGCGGCAGCGAGGCACGGTCAGTGTGGCAAAGGAAACGAAACACCGCCGTCATGAGTTCTTGATGGCCACCGCCTTTCGATTTCGCAAAGGCAGTCGTTGGCAAGAGGCCGTTGGACACGATGAGGGCAGGCAGCTTGCTGATCACGTCACCATCGTTGACGCCGCGGGCCGAAGGGGGTTGTCCCTGAGCAGGGTGCCAGAAGTCGAGCGCGTGCTTGGCGCGAATCTGTTCGAGATTCTTCACTTGGCCACCTCCTTCTTCTCGCCGTCGAGCTTCACGGTGCAATAACCCAGGCCGGTGGAGGCGTCGCCCCCGAATTGGAAGACTGAACCACAGCGAACACCTGGCTTATCAGGCTGGTCCTTGCCTTGGTCGTCTTGGCCTTGGAACGCCTTGAGGGCTTGGTCTGGCGTCCTCTGCTTGAACTTCTCGCCTCGGCCTCGGAAAGCGTGAAGCACCGAGTAGAACAGCGTCTCGCTGGGCACGTTTTGCTGGTTGAACAGGGCGCCACCAGCGGCCGTCCCTGTCTCGTCGCTGATTTTGACGTGCTGGGCGACTTCGCAGGCGTTCTCGGCGAAAAAGCTCATCATGCCGTCACTGAGAATGACGAGGCGACTTGCGACTTCTTTCCAAACCTCGTCGTCGGGAAGCAGACGCTGGAGGGCATCGCCGACCCCTGGCGGCAGGTCAGTCCGGTGCGTGAAGGTGTATTCTTCGAGCACGACTTTGGTGTCGCCCTGCTGGCCTTGCGGCGGGCGAAGTGCCAGCGGCCCGTTCGCGGCCAGAAGCACATTGGCGTCGCCCGCGTTGCCGTCCAGGTGAGTAAACGCGGTGTCCGCAAGCTGGAGCGGGGAGCCGTCCGGATTTCTCAACGCACCATCGCGCACAGCCCGCCGCAGCATGAGGGGGCAGGTGATCCACGCGAAGCTGCCCTTGGCCGAGCGGATCGGGAAAGCAAGGAACTTGGCTTCGGAAAACTGAAGTGCGCCGGCGGCGGCGTTCTCGGCCTCGGTTTCACCGAAGAGCCATTTGCCGTCGGCACTCCGCTGGATGACGTCAATTTCTTCCTCGCTCCCGTCGTCCTTCTTGCGCTTCTTCTTGCCCGGTTCGTTCCATTCATCGGCGAACACGCCCTTGAGCGTGGTCGCCGGAATGACCGGAAAACCCGTGTGCCGTTCGCGGATGATGGGTTGGTCAATCGCGCCCACGCTGGCGCCGGCGCCTACGTGGAGCGGCGTGCGCGTGAAGAGATAGAGGATGCGCGTTGCCTTTGCGGATTGCCGATTGCCGATTGCGGATTTTGTTTCGTTGCTCATGGTGTGTTTCTACATGGTTGGCGGTTCAAAGTCAGTGGGGCGGACGTCCGGGGACGTCTCCCGGTTGCGGATTGCGGATTGACGATTGCGGATTGGTTCTGGGAGCGGACAGGGGTTTGACGGCACAGCGCGCTGCCGGTAGGCTGCGGGCATGACGACGGTTTCAATTTCCGTGGAAGAAACGGTGTGGGAAGCGGCCCAGCGAAGGGCCGCACAAGCCCGGTTGGACGTGAGCAGCCTGGTGCGGGATTACTTGGGCCGGCTGGCCAGCGGCACCGTGGCCTTGCCGTCGGCGGACGAGGCCGCGTCCCGCAAACGCCTGCTCGATTTGCTGAAGGAATGTAACCTGGCCTTGGATGGCCGCCCCACCCGTGAATCCTTCTACACCGACCGCCGTTTTCATTGACACCAACGTCCTGCTCTACGCCGCCTCCGACGGGCGCGTTGACCCGGAGAAGAAGCGGCTGGCCGAGGAATTGATCGGGACACGCCCGTTTGTCGTGTCCATGCAGGTGGTGCAGGAGTTCCACGTCAAGGCCACGCAGAAGATTGCGCTGGGGATTTCGACGGAGCACGCGGCCCAAGTGCTGGAAGGGCTGCTGGAGCGCGCGGTGGTGGGAGTCACGCCGGAGTTGTTCCGCGAAGCGGTGGTGCTGCAAAGCCGCTTCAGCCTCTCCTATTGGGACGCGGCCATTCTGGCGGCGGCAGAGCGGGCGGGGTGCCCGCTCGTGTTCTCCGAGGACATGGGGCACCTCGAGGTGTGCGGCCAAGTCATGGTCGTCAACCCGTTTGCCGAGGAGGGGCGGTGGATTCGAGAGAATCCGCCCCGGCTCCACCGGTTGGGCTGAAAGGCATGGGGGTTCAGGAAGCGCGGTCATAGAAGTTCCAAGTGCCGCAGACGCCGAGGCCGTAGCCTTTTTCGCCATAGAAATCGGAGCGGCAGCGGGCTTGCAGCACGTTGGCAAGCTGGGTCGCTTCCGCAGTGGGGTTTTCGCCGGTGGCCTCGAAGTAGAAGACGGAGCCGGCCGGGACCGCGAGGAAGGTGGCTTTGGCCCGACCGGGGCCGTCGTCGGGATCGTTGGTTTCGCCAAGCAGTTCCCAACCTCCCAGGACTTGGGGCTTCCCAATGCAGGCCGCAGCGAGGCGCGCGTGAATGCGCGGGGCGCTGTCGCGCGCTCCGTCGTAGTGCCAGCCTTCCTCGCGGCGGGCGCGGCGGCGCTGGCGGCGGGCTTCGTCGCGTGGCGGGATCACGCGGAGTTTCACTTCGCCGTTGTCCCCAATCCAGCCCGGCCGCCAGCCATGCGCAAAGATGGCCGGCGTGAGCAGGAGCCACTTCACCCGCGCGCCGCGCATGGGGACAGAAGGCAGTTCCAGCGACGAGACGGCTTTGGTGATCTGGCCGAAGCGTTGTTCGCCGCCCAGTTGAAGGGTGGTACCGTCCAAGCTGGACGCGGTCAGGTTGCGTTCGCCGGCCATCTGTAATTTGTGGTCGGGCGGGTCCGCCACGGCGAAGCGCAAGCGGATGTCGCGGCGCAAGCGCAAGTGTTGGGCCGCGTAGAGACGCCCTTCCGCAGCGGTCTGGGTGGCCGGATCAATCGCCACGCCAATGCGCGGTTCGGTGTCCCAAAGCGTGATCTTCCTCGGGGTTGGCAGCCCGTCCGCGCCGTCGAGGTAGCGCGCAAGAAACTCGCGGTCCGCCCAGTCGCCAAGCCCTGTCTTGGATGGACGTTCGTAGGAGGCAAGCCGGTGTGTCATCACAGCGGGCAGGTTGTTCTCGCCAGATGAGTTCATCTCAGGTCGCAGCCGGGCCACGGTGCCATTCGGGCCGGGAACCAGGTCGCGCGGCATGGGGAAGTAGGTGCAGCCGTTCCCGTCCACAGGGAATGGTCCGTGCAAGTTGAGCCATTGGAATTCGGCGGCGCCGATCTTAATTTCGGAGCGACCGGCCTCACGCTGGCTGGGGCGCACGAAGCCCTCCGCGCGCTTGCCGTCGGGCAACGGTCCTGCCATGCGCAGCAGCGCCGTGCGCAACGCTGAGTGCAGGACTCCCGGCAGCGGCCAATTCGCGCCGCGCCCGTAGCCGCTGCCCGCTTGGAGGGGGCGGGAGTCACGAAAGAACAGGGTGTCAGCAGGGATGAAGTCGAGCGTGGTCATGGTCATTGGCCTCCGCGTTGGATGAAGGTTGTGGTGAGGAACGGGCCGAGAAAATCGTCCAGCATGCGACCGGGGCAGTCTTCCGTGAGGAACTTTGTTGCCAACTGCTCAAAGTGGTGGCGCTCCTGGCTGGCCCGCCATTCCGGTTTGGTTTGCTGGTCCAGAACATGGTGGAATTCCGCTGGAAACACGGCCATCGGATCAAAGCCGTTCGCGGGGCGGAGTCGGAAAGGCTGCCACTCATCACGCTCCCGCTCGTAGCAGCGCGTGTCATACGGGCGCAGGAAGCCTGCCAGCGCGTAAGGGAACCGGGCCGATAACCATCCGTCCTGGCTCAGTGTGGCGAAACGCTCGGCCAATGCGATGGCGCGGGAATCCCACTTTGCGCCCCATTCGATGGTTTCACCGGAGCGTTTGAAGAGGGCCACGGCGAAGGCAGCTTTGCCGTAGCCGCCTTGGCCTTCTTTCTTCTTGGCGCGCTTTTCCGCCTCGCGCGCGGCTTCCACAAGGTTTTGCAGCGGCGTATGCATGTGGCCGACGGCGATGCCGGCGGAGATGTCGGCGTTCCAGCCAGGCACGAGGAGGTGATAACCCCGGGGCCAGGTGTCCCGTTGCCAACGATGCCAGCCTTCCCACTCACCGTTCATGGCGACGAAGCCCCAAGCAGGTTGCTTCTCGGGTGGCAGGAGTTTTCCTTCGGCATCCTTCAACCGTGTGTCGAGAACTCCAGCGAAGACTGTGGCGAGGTCCGGATCGCCGCGGAAGGCCATGCGAAGAGCGCGGGCGCAGCCCAGTGCCCGTTCCGCCGGCAGCATGGCCAGCACGTCATCGCCGCCGGAGTAAATCAGTTGGCCGTCGAAGAAATCCACGATGGGAGCGGCGAGATAGAGGGAGAAGTTGGCCAGGCTCTCGCTGAATTGAAGATGGTAGCTGGGCGAGACGTGCCGGGGACACCTCATTAACCGACGGAGGAGTTCGTGGTCCTGGAAGTAATTCTTGGCTTCCTCCGCAAGTTGCGTTTCGAGCAGTGGCGATTTCGCGCCACTCACCCATTCCCCCATCGAGTCACCATCCAGGGCGAGCACGGCGACGTAACGAGACGGCTGCGAGTTGAGGCCGCGCTCGCCTTGGAGTCGGAGCAGGGCGTCGCGGGCCGTTTGGAGCTTGGCCTTGGCCTCAGGCTTCGTTTCGTCGCGGATGGCGCGGATGGCCCGGTCCCACTCGACGGAGTGGAAGATCAAGTTGTCCGAACGACGAACCCACTGCTGCTCGTTGCACGATTCCCAATTCTGGATGTCCGCCGGATAGCAATCCGCGGCATTGCTGGCCAGAGGCCCAAACCCGTCGGTTTCCACAAACAAGTCTCGTGCTTTTCCTGCCTCTGCGGTCTTTTTCAGCAAGACTGACGAAACCCAAGAAGCCGCCGCCACCGCTGGCACCGAGTCGAAGCGCGGCAACCGCTCCAGACCCTTTTCTTTCTTGAGATACGCCAAGTGCCAGATGCGCTTGATGAGATTCATCGCGCCAAGGCGTTCGTTCTCGCCGAAATGATGGCCGGGAAGCGTCGCCAGCCCTTTCTGCCATGCCGCGGAGCCAATCACCTCCTCCTTGCCGGAGAGCATGTCTTTGACGGAGCCGTCCCGCCTGTCGAGGTCGCGGCACTGGCCGCCGCTCCATTCTCCCCACGGCTCGAAATCGCGCGTGTTGCGCCGGGCCGCCAGCCGAAATTCAGCCTCCGCGTAGTGTGCGGGCCAGGCGAAGCCTGGATTCTCAAGGACCGGCTCACCGCCGGGCCTGAGGTCGTTGTCATTGGCATCAAGACAAGCCGACTTCCACACGCCACCCTCCTTCCAAGACCGGTGCTTGTAGTTGCGCGGGTCAAGATCCTCGAACGGGATGCCCCGCGTGGCGGCCTCGTAGGCTCGCTGCAAGGCTGCCGCTGGTGGCACGGCTTGCACGGTTTTGTCCTCACCCCCAAATCGCCCGGTAGGGAGTTCCTCGAATCGCTGCATGGTCTTCTTCACGTCGGGTTGCCAAGGCCAGACTTGCCAGTGGACAGTGAGGAATTGGCGCAGTTGCTGATGCCAGCGATTCAGGGCGTCGCCGGTGATCGGGTGGTTTCCTCCGTTGGCTGCGATCCAATCCAAGCAGGCTCGAGAGATACTCTCGCGGAGTTCTGTTTCCATCGCGGTTTTGGCGGCAGCGGCCAGCGCCGCGGCCTTCCCTTCTGGGACGACCGCGAGGAAGCGATTTGGCAGGGTGGGTCTCAGGACTTGCTCGTCGGCATGGAGTTTCTCTTCGGCTGTCCAGAGCCCAAGCGGTTCGTAAAGGCCGGCTCTGTGCAAGAAGTCAAAGAGCGGCTGGCCGCGCAACGCGGGAAACAGAACGCAATCCGGGCCAACTACGTCCGTGACGGCCTTGATGCCGTGAGCGACCAGCCACGAGAGCAGGTAGCTGCCGCTCCACAGGTCGCGCGTGGTTCGCGCTTGGCTGATGAAATCTTGCACCGGGCCAACTTGAACCAACAGGAACGCTGGCTTGAATTCCCGGCGTTCGCACCGGTCGCCTTGGCGCTCGAACTCCACGCACGCCTGAAGCGCACTCACCAGACTGCAATGCGTCCAGATGGTGTGATCGGGAATCCGCGTGTCCGCCGGGGCATGCGCGAGTCGGGGATCACGCTGCGAAGCTCTTTGCGGCCACAAGCGCCAATGGCAGAAGAAGCGTGCCCATGCTTGTTGGGCTGCCGGCAAGCGGTCGTATGGCAAGCTGTACGGCTGGGCTTGCGTTGCGATGTCTTCAGCCAGCGTCGCTGTGATCTTTTGCTCGAAATGCAGTTCCCCGCCTCCCAGTGGATGCTTGAAGGTGGCAGCCTCAGCTTGCCAGCCAGCTCTCATGGCACGGGCTTTGGGGCAAACCACACGATCTGCCGCCGCTGCGGTGTGGTCGCAGACTTTGTCGAAGAACCAAGCCGCATCGGCTGGGGCCATTTCCGGGAATGCGTTGCGAACCAGTGTGTCGGCCACCTCCCGGTGCTCCGCCACGTTGAACGGCTTGCTCGGCGGATCATGCAGGTACGCCAGCAGTTTTCTTTTCCAGAGGTCGTTCATAGGCTTCAAAGGGTCAAAGGCGCGTGCGGTATGGGCTTCGGGCTCATGGCGTTGAGGGTCGTCCTAAACTGGGCGGACCGCAAGGGCCGGGGACGTCCGCGGACGTCGCCCAGCGGCAGGGGCTAACGCCCGGAGCGGTCACCGGGTTGCGTGGGTCTCGCCCGGGGGCGGGCAGGCTTTCTCTCGTTGCGCACATCGCGTTCATGAGGGAGTTACGCGAGCGGAAAGGGGCTTCTGACAAAAAAGTGACGCCTTCAAGCGAAAGGTTGCGCCAAGGGCAAGCCTGGGCGGGGAGCGTGGGCGCACTCGGCCGGCGCGAGGACTCGCCCTGATGACCACTTCGAAAGGCGTGGACGCCCAGGACACCGGCAGGCAGGTTGGGCGGTCCTTCCTGAGCACGACCAGCCACGGGCCCGTCTTGAGCCAGGGCCGAAACCGGCAGAAAGGTCAGTGAGCCGACGAACCCGAATCCGCGGAGCGTCTGAAGGGAAGGCAACGTAACGCGTAGTGACTGACCGTTCGCGTTGGATTCTAATGTCATGCCAGCACTGTAAGCGATACCTACCGCCCGCAGGTCACCCGGGACGTACCGGGACGTTCCTGGGTGCCAGGGCAGCGGACTGCCCGGTCGCGCGCCCGGCTCCGGGTCAGCGCGCGTGATGGGGGCAGGCAAAACCTCGTCGCGCAGTGCCTGCCAGACGGTGCGGCCGCCGAAGGCGGGCGACGGTGTGAGCAGGTTGCGTTCGCGGCGACTTCAGCTCTTGAGGTGAATCAGCGACCCGGGGACCGTCAGGGAGAAGCGGCCTTTTTGGGGCAGACAGGCGGCGAGGAGATGGGCGTTGCCGGCGGCGGCACGGAGCCGGTCCCGGAGGCTCGAGAGCGCGCGGCGCAGTTCCTGGTCCTCGAGGGCGAGCTTGAGGGCGTCGCCGTGGCGCCAGTCGGCCCAATCGCTGGGCGGGGCGGCGGCGCGCAGGGCTTCGCGGAACCGGTTCAAGTCGTCGAGCCCGTCCTTCTGCGCGGCATAAGCCGGTTCGCCCCGATTGGCCCGGGTGACGAGGAACTGGAGGACCAAGTGCTCGCGCGGGGCCAGCTTGACGCGTGTGCCGTTGACCTCGATTCCCGGCCGGCTCTGCTCGACGACCAGGCGCACCTGCTCGCCGACGTGCTGGCGGACCTGTTCCCGGCACGAATCCACCAGCAAGCTGAAGCGGCCCGCGGGCCGTCCCAGCTCGCGCTGGAACAGGTTCCGCAGGGGGACGAAAGGCACATCGGCCAGTTCGACTCGCGCCGCCGCGGGATCGAACCTCGCTTCGGGTGGTGGACCTTGGACTTCGGATTTCGGACCTTGGACTTCGGATTTCGGATTTCGGATTTCGGATTTGACAGGTATGACCACGGATGACGCGGATGGGCGCGGATGGGAGATGGGCTTGGAGGACTTCATGGAGTGCGGAGTGGGGAGTGCGGAGTGGGGAGTGCGGAGCGGGGACTCACGCGGTGCCTGGTTCGCGGAGGACGAGCGTCAGGTTGCGCCCGGCGGTGGTGGCCTCGTGATCGCCGAGGGGCGTTTGCTGGTAATGCTGGCGCAACCGTTGCGATTCGAGCAGACCGAGCTTGAGCAGCGACCGCAGGAGGTCCAGGTCCTTCGGACGCCCGACCAGCAGCTTGACCAGCGCCAGGTCATACATGTCCAAGGCAAACACGTTGTCGTAGCCGGGCACTGGGTGCAGGCGGGATTCCCAACCGGCAGGCAGGGTTTCGGCGATGGTGGGGCGAAGGATGTCGGCGTAATAGCCGTGGCGTTTGGCGAAAAGACTCTGCTGGCCGACGGCCTCGCCGAGGACCGCCGCCAATTCTTCGTCCATGGGAGACACCAGGAGGTCGGAGTCGTAGGAGGCGTCGAGAGGTTGTCCGGGCTCGCCGAGTTCCGGGTGCGCGGGCAACAGAGCCGATGAGCCGATGACGACGATGCGCTCGGGGCGTGCCAGCGCGCGAGCCGCATCCACCAGTTGAGTCAGTGAGCGTAGGCGCATTGGAGGAGGTATTCCCGGCGCTCGAGGGTCGTCAATACGCCGGGAAAGGGATCAAAGCTCTTCAGGTGCGTGGCGATCTCGCTGCGGTCGCGCAGCAAGGTCAGCAAGGCCTGAAACCCGTCCGGCGATTGTTGGGCGCGGAGCAGAATCTGCCGCCATTGTTCGAGGCGCTGGGGCGCGGTGTGGCCGTTGGCCAGCCAGCGGTCGATGTTGTCGAGGGGGATGCGCAGGAGGGCGTCGCGCGAGGCGAGGTCGGCCCGCTCGAGCTTGTCGGCCACCAGGTCGTGCAGGGTTTTCATCTGGAGAAGACTGTGCCAGGCGCGTGCATGCCATCGGACCTTCGGCGATCGAGGCATCGTGCTTTCATGCCTCTAGTCTTCACGGCAGCAGTGAACCCGGGCGCGGCTGAGTGGTCCAGCAGATCAGCGCGGCGGGGAGATGGGTTCGCAGCAGGTTGCGGAGACGGTCGGCCACGGCCTGCACATCGCTGGCGACCACTGAGTCTTGGCCGTGGCCATACATACTTTCATTGCGCCGCTTCAGACCGTCCTGAAGCCGGTGGTCGGCAAAGTAGCCGTCGGCCATCGGGTCCTGGGCTACCTGCAAGACGCGCCAGGCGAGGTCGTTGCCAAGCTGTACCTCACCGCCTCGCGCACGCGACCGCAACTCGTCGGCCAGGCAACATCCGGCAGGCAAAATGTTCAGCAGCGCCTCGAGGCGGTAGGGCGGGCGAATGGCGTGGGCGTCGGCCAGGCGGACCTTCGCGGCCTGCTCGGCGCCCCGGTAATAGCGAGCGAGGGCTTCTTCGCAGTCGCCCCGGCGAAAAAGTTCATCCGCGCCGGCTAGCAAATCGCCAAGCAGGCTGACGCTGAATTGGTCGGCGTCGGACAGGTTTTTGAGATGACTGCGGAGGTTCTCAGAGAACTTCGCGGCGTGACTGGCGGCTTTGGCGTGATTCAGGCGCTGCCATTCGTGGAGGCAGAGGGCCTTCTCGCGAGCTTCAAGGGCTTCGGGTTCCGAGTAAGCCTTGAGGATTCTGGCGACGGCGAAGAAGGCGCCCGCGGTGAACAGTGTTCCTGCCGTACGCAGGTCGCGTTCGAGGATGAATTGGCGCGTGCTGAAAGCGGCCATGCGTTCGGTGCCGGTCTTGACCACGCCGTCGGCCCGCTCGCCGACGGTGAAGACGAGTTCGCCGATACCCTCGTCGAGGGCGGCCAGGGTGGCGGCCACGCTCATCTGCTTGGTGCCGCTGGTGGGATTGACGATGAGGCGTTCGCCCTGGGCGAGTTGCGCTCTGGCGGCGCGGATCACTTCGCGCAGGACGGCACGGCAATCGAACAGGTCATCGGGCCGCTCGATTGCGCGGAAGGGCTGCGTCGCGCTCCACGGTTGAAAGGCGCACTCGCGGGGCGCGCCTTCGCGCACCAGTTCGGCGAGAGCGGTGGAGTTCGAGTGGGCGCTGGGGACGAGCCAGAAGCGGCGCGGGCGCAACTGGGCGAGGGTGTTCACCAGGCCCTGGGCGAGGTTCGAGTGCTGCCCGGCGGTGCCCGTGCCGACGGTGAGGATGAGGAGGGAGGTCATGGTCAGAGACTCTGCCAACTTAGTTGAAACCAGCGAGGTTTGTTCCGTAGCTCGCCAAGAGCGCCTTGGATGATCTGTGTGTTTCGCGCCACCGCGAGCAAGAGATGCCGGCCTGAAAGCCGAACGACCTTGAGCTTGAGTGGGGAAGGCTGGCGGTGAGGTCGGATGTCACCGAAATACTGCGGGCTGCCTCCCTTGGTGTCTGAAGCGATGGCCCGCACTTGTTCAGCCGAGAAACCCTGTGGTGGTTCGCCCAATTGCGCTGGCCAGGCGAAACTCAAACCGCCTTGATCAACGGGTTGGCGAAGGAGTCGCCGGAAGCTCTCTGCATCGCCCGGCACCCAATCTGCGAGTGGCCAGACACTACCGGCGGCTCGATTCGACCGCAGACCCAGGCACCCCAACAGGAGCCAGAGCTTCACGGCAGACTGTGCCTTGGTCCAGTCGTCCGCGGAGCATCCAACCAGACGCTGAATATCAAGGCCGAACTGAGCCTGCTGTTGGAGAGCCGGGCGTTCGCTCTCCGCCTTGGCTTTCTTTTGTTTAAGTTCCTTGAAACGCGGACTCTCACGATTTCCGTGCTCAAGACCGCGGTACTCGTCGCGGTCGGCAGTGGTAAACTCGACATGGGGCAAGAGTCGGCTCTTTCTTGTTTCTTCCAGTGCGGCAGGGTGCAGGCGAACTCCGACAAGACTGCCGCCGCCGCTGCCAGCGGTGCTTCCCCAAACGCGGTTGGCCGAGTCGGCATCGAACAACGCGCGATGCCAGAAACGGATGTGGCCACGAATTGGCGGCACCCGCATGACGGAGGTTTCGGCTTCCTTGCCAGCCGCAGTGCCGCTGAAACACGGGGTGAGCAGGACGAACGGAAATGGGACGATGTCGATCTTCATAGTAGTCCTGCCTCCTGAAGGCGTTGAACCTGTCTTCGCCCTCCTCGGCTGGCCCGCCAACTGTTGACCAGTTTCTGGCCCTCCTCGGTTGATAGGAATCGCTTCACGTGGGTTTTGCGAGCGGCGTCAAGTTGGGCCAGGTCGCGGACCAGTTCATCCCAGTCGCTCACCGATGAGACAAACTCGACGTAGGGGCGGTCGTCCGCCGATACAGACTGAAGCTGTCGAGCCCGTTGGCGTGCCTCCTGGCGTTGGCGTTGACGCTGAACCACTGTGTCTGCCTCCTCAGCAGTCAACTCGCGGAACCGCCCGAATCCTGCGGCAGTCTTGGCTCCAAGGCCAAAGCTCGTGAGTGATTCCTTCAACCATCGCCCGGCTGCTTCAAGCAGACCGGCATCCTTGGACACCCCCGCGCGCAGGTGGAAAACGAAATGCCACACGGCCCCAGGCTCGATGGCCAAGAAGATGTTTGGCGTGAGGTTGCGCTTGTCGTCCACGCGGATCACCCTGCCTGTTCGCTCGTCGCGCTCTTCGGAGTAATGAGGATTCACGATGTCGAGTCCGAGCGTTGGGCAGGAATCGGGAAAACCGCCCACGAAGACCACGCCTCCCGCACCCTTGGAACCGGTTGGGGAATCATCGCCAAAGACCTGGGCTGCGAGGGTGGAACGATCCGGCCCGTTTACGGCCACCCAAGCTCGTGTGAGCGGCATCGTTTCACCGGGCCGGCCACCCGGCTTCGGCGGCATCTGAATTTCGCCCAGTGTCCCGGCCTGGCCGAAGTAGCCCTCCCACAAGGCCCAAGTGCTGAGAACACCCTTTTCTGCGGTCCCAGGAATCCACGGCAGTCCAGTGGTACGATCAACACAGAGGCCCACGTTCTCCAACACACTCGCGCGGCCCAAGTGGACCAGCAGGCGCGATTCGTTGACCAGAAGCACATCGCGAAACCGTTCCTTGCCAGCCTGATCTTGGAGCGTTAGGAGCCAGCGGAGCTTGCGGTCGCAAGCATGGGCAAGTTCCGCTTGGACAGTCTCCGTGCTGTAAAGGTTCCGCACGTCGAACAACGCGCGCGTTTTGCCCGGTCGTTCGTCGCGCTCGTCATTTTCAGTGGGCTGTTCAAAGGACAACTTGTCGAGGAACAAGCTCCAGGCGGGAGCCTCCACTTGGCCTTGCTCAAGCGCGCCAATTGCCGTGCGGGCAGGTGCGGTGGCAGCGAGTTGCTGGGGGCGGATGTTCAGGCGCATAGGCTCAGGGCACGAAACGTTTGAGGTAGTTGAGAAAGGCCAGCGCCTCGGCGGTGGCGCGCCGGAGTTGCGAGGCACTGGCTGCGGTAGCAAGTTCCTTCACCATGTCGTCGGGGGACTTGGACTGCTTGAGGATTCCCTCGTTACTCAGGTGCTCGACCAACGCGGAGGCAATCTGAAATTCGCCCTCGTTTTTCGGCACCAAATCCCTGGTCTGCTTGTCTTCCTTTCTCTCAATCGCATAGGCGAGTGCGGGCAGCAGTCCATCCATGCGAATCAGCGTCGGAAAGCCGCTGACAACATTGCCTTCCTTCTTCCCGCCATATTTCTTGTCCTTCCACTTCAGAGCCATGCCGGCGCGGCGTTGAGCGAGTGTCTGGTTTCTCATGGCAGTTCCTCCCGTTTCGTTTCGCAAAGCCCGTGGCCGGTGGTTTCGTCGCCGCCGATCTGGAGAATGGGCGGCTGCTGGTCCAGGTCTTTTCCGTCCGGGAGGAGGTCCATCAGTTTCGTGTTGGCGTCGTCGAGCGCCTTCGCTGGATCGGTCTCGCCCGTGTTGCGTCGCGGCGGCAGGACGGTGAGCACGCTGTAGAATAGAGCCTCGCAGGGGACATTCTCCTGGTTGAACAGTGCGCCGCCGTCCACGGTGCGGCGCGCCGGGTCAATCTTGATGCGCGCCACGACCTCGGTGCAGGTGGTGACGAAGTGCTGGAAGTTCTCGTCGTGGACAATGGCGAGGCGGGCCACCAGTTTGCCCGTCCACAGGGGGTCGTTGGTCAAGCCGCCCAAACCCTTCAGCAAGTCCTTGTCTGCCCCAGCAGGATCAAGACGTCGTTCCGCGTTGTTCGTCCGTTGGATTTCGAGCGCGTATTCCTCGAGCACCACTTGGGCGCCCACGATAAGGTCCGTACCGGGCACGACACGGTCTTCGTCCAAAGTCGGAATGGTGAACTTCCGGCCCGTGTCCCGCTGGAAGCGTTCCAGGATGCTCGGACAGGTGAGCCACGCGAAGCAACCGGCCAGCGAGCGCACGGGGAAGGCGAGAATCTTCGCCTCCATGATCTGCACGCAGCCGGCGTAGATGAGTTTCTTTACCTTGCCGTCCGCGTCTTTGACGGGCTGGCCGCTGGCGTCGAGTTCGTCTTCTTCAGCGGTGCCAAAGAGGAGACGTGCTTCGGGGGGCGGAAATTTGGCGCGTGGATCGCCCCATTTCTCGCGAGCCGCTTGCAGCAGCACGCCCTTGAGGCTGCTGGCGGGGATGACCGGGAAGCCGGTGATGCGCTCGCGCACGATGGGCAGGTCCACCACGTCCACAGAGGTGCCGCTGCCCACGTGCAGCGGCGTGCGCGTATAGAGGGTGAGCAGGTGTCGTTTCATATTGTCGGTCATGGTCTGGTTTTACGGGTTCGAGAGTTCGTTGGCTAAGGTTCGGACGTCCGGGGGCGTTCCCAAAACGCGGGGTGCGGGATGCGGATTCATGGTGCTGTTGGTGTTGAGCGGCAGCGGACTGGTCGCCGCCGTCGAACGCCGGTAGCCGGACGCTCTGGCCGGACCCGGTACGGCACGGCGGCTTCCTTGACATGGAAGCCGATCTCCCGGCGGGGCTCGGGAGGCTGGGTCGGGTCCATGATCTGGCGGATGGCTTCGAAGATGGATCGGATGGCGTCGTCGTGTCCTGCGATGCGCCGTTCCAGTTCCGCCAGTTTACGCGCCAGTTCGGCGTGGTTGCCCAGCACCTGGCGCAACTGCACGAAAGCGCGCATGATGGCAATGTTGACCTGTACCGCGCGCGGGCTGCGGAGCACGCTGGAGAGCATGGCCACTCCTTGCTCGGTGAAAGCGTAGGGAAGATAGCGTCGGCCGCCGTACGAACTTGAGATTCCAATTCGGAACCTCAAGTTCTCCGCTTCCTCCCCTGTGAGCTGGAACATGAAGTCGTCGGGGAAACGGTCCCGGTTGCGCTGGACGGCCTTGTTCAGGTTTCCGGTGGTGACGCCGTAGAGGGTTGCCAGGTCGGCATCCAGGATCACCTTCTCGCCGCGCAGCAGGTAGATAGCGCGCTGGATTCTCTCGAGCGGGACGATCTCGTTACGCCGGAACTCGGGGCGCGGTGTCCCCACCGCGCTGGCGGCGGCCTGGCGACAGTCCACCCCACCTTTCGCGCCGGGCGGTGTCCCACAATGGGATGGAGGGTTCATGGGAACACCTCCTCCGCGAGTCTCGCTGGCTGGATCGAAGCGCGGTGCATCTCGACGGCGAAGGAGCAGAAGCCGTAACCGCAGCCTTTCTCGCCGTAGAAGTCGGAGCGTGGCTGCCAGTGAAGCCGCTGGGCCAGCGCGCGGGCGGTGTCGCCATTCTGGCAAAGGAAGCAATAAACGGCGCCGGCGGGCATGGCGAGCATCGTGGGCTTGGCGGCGCCCCGGCCATCGCTGGCGAGTACATCCCAGCCGGAAGCCGTGAGCGGCTTGCCCAGGCACCAGGCGACGAGTTGTGCGCGCCCCGGCAAGGCCGTGCGGCCCGGTTTGCGTAGCGACGCGCCCAACCGGACTTCGCCAGCAGGCCGGCCATCTTCCCCGTTCCAGCACCAGCCGGGCAGATTCCCGTGCTTGAAGATGGCGGGCGTCACGAGCACCCATTTGAGCAAACAGGGGCCGTCGCCCGGCACCGGTGGCGCGGACAGCAAGTCCGAAAATGGTTCGGCGAAGCCTTCGCGGTGGATGCGTGCCAGACGCTGCTCGCCGCCGAGCAGGAGCCAGTCGAGGCGGTCGAACTGCCGGCGCTCTTGCTCCTCCAGGCCGTTGTTGCCCGTGGTCGCCAGGCCCGCTTGCACCGCAAAGCGCGCGTGCGCGTGCGTTCGCAGGTAGCTTCCCGAGTAGAGCTGGCTTGGGGCGGCGGCGAAACTGGCGGGGTCAATGGCCACGCCGACGCGGTGTTCAGGTTGCCAGAGGTCGTCCTGGGGCAGCGGACGGAAGAAGTGAGCGCGGTTGTCTTCGCGGGCTTTGCCGTCCGGCTGGAGTTCAAGGCAGGCGCGGAATTGGGCGGCGGTCCACCAGCCGTGGAGCTGGCCCTGCTTGTCGGGAGACGTCACGGCGGCGGGCAGGCAGAGGGGGCGGAAGTCTTCGGGCTTGAGCGGGGTGGGTCGATGGCCGTCCGAGTCGCGCCAGAGCTTGAGGCGGGCAAGGCGTCGTGGCGGTTCACTGGGCGTCTGGCTCTCGTCCCGGTGGAGGGCGACATCGAGGGGTACCGGGAGCATGAGGCCGGTGTAGGTCACCTGGGTCCCAGTGGGCTGGCCGTGTCTTGCTTCTTTCCAAGTGTAAGGCTTGGCCAAAAAGGGGAACGGCCCGAGGGTGCGCAACGAGGAAAAGGCCTTGCTGGCGATGTAGCATCGGTCTTCCTCGCCCCATGGCCCATCGTGCCAGTTGCCGCTGCGATCGGCCTTCTTGGGTCGGCCCAGGATTTCTTTTCGTTGCGGCGTGGCACCGCTCGCCAGCAGCAGCGTGCTGCGAAAGGCTTCGTGGAGCGTGCTGGGGAACGGCATCCGCGCCCCGGCGCCTTTGCCCTGTCCGGCGGACATGGGGATGGCGTCGCGAAAGAACAGCACGTCGGTGGGCTCGAGGATGAAGGTGTTCATGACTTGGACTCAGGTTGCAGTCGGCGGAGAAAGGCCCAGGCCATCCAGAAGTGGACGAAGGCGCGCGGGCAGAGTGCGGGTTTGAAACCCGGCTGGTCAGCCGCCTCTGCACCGCCAACCAAGCTCCGTATCCAACGGGCGGCCTGCTCGCGGGCACGGCGGCGCTTGTCGTCAGCCGTTGCGTCGGATTCGTTCTGTTGGTAATGGACGTGGCGGAGCTCGGCTTCGACGCTCTCGAGGAGCGGGCGCGTCCAACGCGGTTCCCAGCCTTCGTCGGCATCGGTGCTCGAGCATCCGAGCAGGGGGCGGACCAGTTGTAGGAGGCGATAGGGGAAACTCCCGCTGAGTCGGTCCGAATTGGCCGTCAGCTCGGCCCACACACTTGCGACGCTCCCTTGATCCTCAGCAGCCGCGCGCCATGGGGCGGCGATTTCGGCGCTTTCGCCGGAGCGTTTGAGGATGCGCAGGGAGAAGGCGCCTTTGCCAGGAACGGCTTTGGCTGCTGCTTCGGCGTCGCGCGCGGCTTGGATCGTCTCCTGCATGGGCGCGTGCACGTGGCCGATGGTGATGCCGACCGAGGCGGTGGCGCGCGGGCCGGGGACCATCAGCGGCCAGTTGGGACGCTGGCTTTCATCCGTGCCGCTGCGGCGGCAGCGGAGAAATCCAGGCGAATCGGGAAAGAACTCGAATAAGGCTTCGAGGTTCTCTCGGACCTTCGCGGGGCTGCCCTCGGGCAACTCACCACGAAAGGCGAGTTGCAGCGCGTTGGCGCAATCGAGTGCGTTGACCGCGGGGACCATCGCCAGCAGATCATCACCGCCGGCGTAAACAATCTGGCCATCAAAGGCCTCGACGACTTGGCCGGCGCAGTAGAGGCCGAAGTTGCTCAGGGCTTCGGAGAGCGCAGCGTGGTAGCCGGGGCCGAGCGGCCGTTGGACTGGGAGTCGCTCGAGCTGGCCATTCCGGGCTGGTTCCAGCTCGGTGATGGCCCGGAATTCAACCTCGGTCCCGGCACGTTGCGTCCTAAGCGGCGTCCAGTGCTGGCGGAAGTAATCCCAGGCTTTATCCGCCAAGACTTTTCCCAGGGGCGGGGTCTTGACACCGCTGATCCACTGGCCCATGTCGTCGCCGTCCATGCAGAGCACGGCGTAGTACGCGGGACGCTTGGCTGGCGAAGTGACCTCGGGTTCAACCTCCCGGTGCTCCCACTCCTCCGGTTCGGCTTCAATGGCAGCGGCAATGTCGACGACCGATGGGAGCCCTGGTTTCCATTGCCGCCAATGCAGGTTGCCTTCGAGATAGACTCGCGGCCACAAACGTTTGATGACGCTCAGGGCGCCATAGAACTGCTTGCCCTTGAACTCGTCCCGGTCGCCACTCTGAAAGGCCGGACGCAGGGCGTCCCAAAACGCTTCCGGATTCGCGCCTCCCAGCACTTCATCGCGGCCGTTAAGGTGGTCCTTGGGCGGCGGCTGGTAGCCTGCTTCGGGCTGTGGCCATGGAGAAAAGGAACGGGCATTCTTGACGGCGGCGAACCGCCAATCGGCGGCCGCGCAATGCAACGCCCAAGGGAACCCATCGTTGCGCTTGCCCTGCCATTTCTCGCGGTCGCTCGGCGGAATCCCGTCGCGCCACAGTGCAGCATGACGCAGGGGATGGTTCTCCCACCCGTGAGTCAGTGGCGGCATCGGGTCGGCGTTCGCGGCAGCGGCTTCGATGGCGTGGTTCTCCGGCTCCCACGGATGGATGGCCCAATCGATGACCGGAAAGCGGACCACCTGTCCTGGCCAGAAATGGTCCCAGGAAACGAACTGGCCTTGTTTCAAACGCTCGGCCAGCCGCGCGCAGATCTCCGCATGGACCTTGTCGGCGATGTCCTGCCAAAGGTCGCGGACGGCCGCTTCGGCCGCACAGGCGATGCGCTGGCCTTCTTGGCCGCGCGGCACGAGGGCGAGGAAGCGATTGGGCAGGGTGGGCGTGAGGAGTTCGTTAGGATGGAGGCGACCTTTGTCTAGGTGGAACAGATCGTCTGGGAACAGGCCATTGTGCCTCGATTCCACCAACCACCACCAATCCAGCAACGGAGCGCCGCGCAGGTTCGGGTAGATGACGCAGTCTGGTCCAAGTTCCAGGGCGACGGTCGCCAGGGCCTTCGAAATGAGGAAGCTCAACAGGTAGCTGCCGGACCACAGATCCTGAAGCTTGCGCGCCTGCCGGATGAAGTCTTGCACTGGCCCGATCTGGAATTGCAGGAAAGCGGGTTGCTGGCCCACGGCTTCAAGAGCGCTCGCGACGCCATTGTGGTGCCAGAGCGTGTGGTCGGGGATGCGCGTGTCCGCCACGAGGTAAGCCAGCATGGGGTGTTTTTCTCGGGCGCAGCGTTCCGGCCAGAGGCGCCAAACGCGGAAGAACTTCGCTTTCTCGTCAGCGCCATCAACCGGAATGCCCTTCAGAGCGCCATTCACCCACTGCTCGCCGACGGATGAGCGTTCGCGGGGTTGGTCTGCGGGAACGTAGCGTTCGCCGGCCAAGGGATGGCGGAACTCGAGCTGGCTGTCTTCTTTCCAATCCACGCGCATAACATCAGCATGGGGGAAGGGGAAGCGATCGGCGGCTGCGGCCAAGTGGTCAGGCTGTTTCTGCCACGCTTCCATCTCGGCTTGCGTCAAGCCGAGTTCAGTCAGAGGGGTGAGCCGCGCGGTCTCATGCCCCGCAATGCGAAACGGCTTATGCGGCGGATCGTGCAGGTAGGCGAGGAGTTTGCTTTTCCAGAGCTCGTTCATGGTGGCAGGCGAGGTCAGTTCGAGTTGACCGTGACGTTGTCAAGGCGGTTCCGGGCTTCCGGCGTCGATGCTTCCAAGCAAACCATGAAACCGCAAGGGTGTAAATCGCTCGACGATGTGGACGGCTTGATCGAGGCTCCACTGGCTGCCGGGCATGGTCGTCGGTCGGGCCGGGGCGGCTCACGGTTTGGTGCCGATGTGCAATTCGCGTTCATGAGGGAGATACGCGGGATCCACGGTGGTTCTGAC
>Ga0194111_10001539_pt1 | contig 28393 bp, 27 predicted proteins | sample TA2KigC300mmetaG_FD_146194 | JGI IMG/M metagenome (GOLD analysis project Ga0194111, IMG submission 146194) | Freshwater microbial communities from Lake Tanganyika, Tanzania - TA2015033 Kigoma Deep Cast 300m | ecosystem: Environmental > Aquatic > Freshwater > Lake | place: Tanzania: Lake... | reverse complement strand
CATCAACCAGAAACCTAATTATCCGACAACAACTCAAAAATAAACCCCAACCAGAAACACAACTAAAAAAATTCAACCCAAAAATATTATGCCTCCCTACAAAACAATTACATCTGGTCATCTACTGAAAAGAAAGGGAAAACCCTGAAAAACGGTGATTAATGCTTGGCAGGAATAAGACTAGTGTGTTAAAAACTACTGGTGCTGATATTATGATTAGTTATAAGTCTAAAAACTCATCACCGACGATAAATTCTTAGTGTAAAATCCTCGGAAAGACTGTAACTAATAAGTTAAAACGTGTTTTATAAGAATATTTATATACAAATATCACATCACTATTTTGAATACCAAATGGCTAATAACCAAGACTTAATCCAGCATTATTCTACAAAGATTAGTAACCTGAAGAAAGAAGTGAGCAGAGTAATAATCGGACAAGAGCACATGATAGACTCGCTGCTCTACGCATTACTTTCTGACGGTCACATATTATTAGAAGGCGTGCCTGGACTTGCTAAAAGCTTGGCAGTAGAAACTCTAGCCCATGCTTTAGAAGGATCATTTCAAAGGATACAGTTCACTCCAGACATGTTGCCTTTTGACATATTAGGTGCAGTAGTCTACAACCAGAAGACTCAAGAATTCACGGTAAAAAAAGGACCGATATTCAACAACATAATACTGGCTGATGAGATAAACAGGACTTCTCCAAAAACACAATCAGCACTCTTACAAGCGATGCAGGAAAGACAGGTAAGCATCGAAAATAATACTTACAGTTTAGACAAGCCGTTCATGGTATTAGCCACGATGAACCCTTTAGAGCAGGAAGGAGTATATCCTCTAGCAGAAGCACAGATTGATTGTTTCATGCTTAAGATCAACATAGGATACCCCAGCAAGGATGAGCTGCAAAAACTCTTGTACGTGAAAAACTCTGACTTTGAACAGGTGAAGAAAAACATAAACAAGATAATGAACCTGGAAGAAGTCTTAAAGATTCAAGAGCTCATCCACAAGAACGTCTACGCTAACGACAGAGTAAGAGAGTATATCACAAGTCTGTGTATCAACACTCAACCGCCTAATACTAGAAATGTGAAAGACGTTAGCGAAGAAGAATTAAATCCTAAAAACTGGGTAGTGGACTATGAGCAGATAAAGATGGGCTCCTCACCGAGAGGCGCGGAATACTTGCAAGCAGTATCCAAGACCTATGCGTTCGTACAAGGCAGGAATTACGCAACACTAGACGATGTCGCAATAATGGCTAAAGACGTCTTGAGGCATAGGATAGTTCTAAGCCAGATCGTGGACAGGGGCGAGGTCGACGAAGACTTAATTCTAGACCAGATCCTTCAAAAAACAAAGCTACCGAAATAAAAGTCTGAAAAAAGACTAATTCTAAAAAGAAAGGAGGTGTAGCTCTTTATGAAGAAGGATTTGCATTCTCTCAAACAACTTTTCGAACTAGTAGCAAGACACAAAGTGGATTCTTTATTCCCTGGAGAATGGGAAAGCATCTTGAAAGGGCAAGGCCTGGACTTCGTAGACTTGAGGGAGTACCAGCCTGGAGACCCTTACAAGAGGATTAATTGGAAGAAGACAGCGCAAGACCCTCAAGGAAAGATTTACGTCAAACAACATCGTGCAGAGAGCTACGCCTCAGTAATGCTGTTATATGACGTGAGCAAGTCAGTGATGTTCGGAGAAAAACAAGACATGCAAGCGATAATCGCAGCATCATTAGCTTATTCTGCATTGAGAAGCAACAACAGCTGCGGCATGATAATGTTCTCAGACAAGGTAGAAAAGTACGTCCATCCCGGAAGCGGAGACGTACAACTACAGTATATCATCAAAGCCTTGCAGGAGACAGAGCTTAAGTCTTGCAAAGATACTAGCATCACAGAAGCATTGAAAAGACTGGTAGAAAAAGAAAGCAGAAGCTTGTCATTCATCATATCAGACTTCAACGCTCCTCAGACTTACCTCAACTTCTTGAAAGGGCTTGACAAGTCAAAGCATGACGTGATAGCATTAATAGTCGTCGCTCAAAGCGAGTTAGGAATCCCTGAAGAAGGATGCTTGATAGAGTTAACAGACTTGGAAAAAGGCGGGACTTACTTGCTGGACTCTAACAAGTATTACAAGAAATATTCTGAAGAGATGGTGAAAGAAAAACAAAAGGTCAAATCAGCATTAGAACTCGCAGGAGTCGATGCTGAAATAATCAAAACCAACGACTCGTTTGTCAAAAAGATAAACAAGTTACTTGAGAAAAGAAAGGAGAAAACCAGATGATACGAATCTTTACAATAATAATCATAGCATTATTCATGTTTTCAATGCCTGCCTCAGCCCAATGGTTCGATGAAGATTATACCGGCGAGCCTAAGGAGAAGCAGGAAGAGCAAGTAAAAGAGAAACCGGACTTATCGTCCACTGTTGAACGAGGGAGAATATTCCAAGGAGAAGCGTACTATTACGACAAGGAAAAGAACAGGACTTACCCTCAAACTTCAAACACAAAGTTCGCAGTAGTTTTTGACACCCTGATTGGTAATAAAGAGATTTCAGAGCTTGTAAAACCCCATAGGAATATAATCAACGCTTACAGCTTGGAAATCTCGACCATAGGGGGGACTTGCGTAGTGTTCGAGATTGACGAGACATCAAGCCAGGACGTTTTCGACTTCATAAACACCTTCAACAAGCTGAAGATTGCGAAGTACGCATCACCTATCATTCTCATCGATGGAAAAGAATACATTTTCAGCGGGCTGTTTGAATTGAAGTTGAAAGAAACTCCTGACAACCCAAACTCCAGCAAAACTGTCTACGACATGATAGAAAGTCTGGAAATTTCAAGGAAAGAAATTGTGGAGGGACGCCATAACTGTTTCACCTACCAAGTGAATCTTAAAGAGAACGGCAGGACGTTCTTCCAATTGATCAATTTCTTGGCAGAAGACCCGAGAGTGGTCTACGCAGTACCAATACTCACACCAGTAACCCCTTTGATAGAGATAGTACAAGAGGTTGAGCTTAAAGGCGCAAGACTAGGATCAAGGATACCCTACAAAGTGACTATCAGGAAGGATTCTAGAATAAAGATTGACCCTAGCGTCTTGACAAACCTTAAAATCTCTCAGGCATACATGACCCATAAGCTTGACCCTTATGATCCTAAGGACATCATCGAAGGGACAGAGATAGTAATAACAGGTTACGTCCAGTTCTTCATAGTCGGGGAGCAGACCATCGAGCCGAGAAAAGTCGGTTACCTTTTAGAAGAAAACGGTAAGACTGTAAAAGGCGAAGTGGTTTCAAACGAGCTTGTCATAAAGATCGCATCATTAGTCCCTGAAGAAAGCCCGGACGGCATAATCGCGAAAACGCCTTTCAACAAATACAGCGCGGAAAAAGTCATCACCGGATTAAAACAGAACAGGAACATGGCTCTTGCCTTAGGATTAGCCTCAGTTATACTCTGCATAATAGCCATGGTCAAGTTTTCGATGTGGATAGTCCGCGACAGGAAAAGCAAGAAAGGCAACGAAACAATCAACCCATTACCAGAAGCTGTTCAAGCTTTGAAAAACGCAATCTCCAGCACCAAAGATTATGACTACGCTAAGAAGGTTGACGCAGCAATCAGGAACTGGCTCAGCGTAAAAACTGGAGAAGATTTCAGGACAGGAACTGTGAAGAACATCAAGGCAAGACTGGAAGCAACAGACTTCGGACTTGCACAAGATGTTTCGAAAGCGCTGGAAAAATGCGAAGAAATAATGTCAAGGGAAGAATCAGATCCTCAGATACAAAACTTAACCTTAGAGTTAGAACAACTAACCTCTAAGCTTGCATAAAATCTTTAAGAAAAAGGAGGGCTTCCCATTATGTTACAAAGACCGGAAGCCTTCCTGCTACTTCTCTTACTGCTGCCATTGTTATTGTTAAGGAAGAAGAAAAAGAACCAGTTAGGCTTCCCGAACCTTAAAGGCTTAACTTCAAAAATCCCTCAAGCCTCTTGGATGAAGAGAAACCTTCTCAAGATTTTAGAAGCCTTAACCATAACATTGTTCGTGATAGCACTTGCTAACCCTTTACAGACAGTTGAGAAGAGCAGGGAGGTAAAAGAGACAAGACTCATAGTCATAGTTGAGGACTTAAGCGGCAGCATGTATAATAGTGTAGACTATTACAATCCAAGTCTTGGATCAAGACACATACTGGCATTAGACTCCGCTCATAAGTTCGCAGGACTAAGATTCGACAACACAAAAGAACCCTCCAGCGACTACTTAGCACTAATCGCTTTCGCAGACTATTCCAAGCTGATATGCCCATTCACAAACGACATGGAAATCATCCACAGAAGGATAGAATTCCTAAAAGTTAACGATGGGCAAGTAGGCGGCGGAACAGAAATCTCAGAAGCTGTTTGGCTGACGATAAACCTTTTCATAAACTACTTGCCAAAAGAGGAAAGGCCGACAGTTGGCGAGATTATGAGTATGAAAGAAGCCTTGATAGGAAATGATGAGGGGGACATCTGGCTTCCGAAATCACTCAAGGGTAAAGACTTTGGTAAAGGAAAAATAGCTATAATCCTAAGTGATGGAGAATTCTACATCAGTAGCGCTTACGACATAAGAGGCAAGACACCTAATGCCATTAGAGCAATAAGGCTTATGAGAATGCTTGGGATAAAAAGCTATTTCATACTAATGAATCCCCAAGTTGACCCGAGACTTGAAAAGGCCATAACCTCTGCTAAGAATGAGAAAGAGCTAAGAACCGCTGGACAGATACTAGCACTCAAACCAGATATGAGTAACATTGACAGAGTATATGATAAGATCAATGAGCTTGAAAAAACACAACTAATCCTGGAAGATTTTAGACAGAAGAAAGGGACCAGCTGGGCGTTCACGCTTTTAGGATTCGTATCACTGGTAGTTTACGCCTTTCTCAGCTACTCTAAACCTTTCAGACGGATAGAAATCTAAAAAGAAAGGAGGTTGTTATATGAAGAGATTTCTTTATCCCATAATGATAGCACTTATAACCCTCTTGCTAGTTGCATCATTCTTCTCATTCAAGACGTTCAAGAAATTCGACACAAGACTTGATGAGACGATAAAAAGCGAACGCAATATCATCCAAGGAGATGCGTTACAGCTTGAGGACAATAAGGCTAAAGAACTTTACAGCTCAGCACTACCAGGATTGGACTACAAGGGCATGATAGAATCCAGGATTCTCTTCAGAGAATGGTCAGAAGTCGAAAGAAAGTATGTCGAGCTGGCAAAGATATCCCAATTCGAAAGAAACAATGCCGAGTTGTTAAACAAAAAAATCGAAGACCTCAGGTCATTAATAGAATGTCTTGAAAAGAAAGCTGAAAAGCTGTTATCCTCCAAGGGTTTAACTTATGAAGAGGCATGGCGGCTTCAAAACTTTATGGGTTGCCTGAAACTGTACAAGATCTTGTTCGTACAAGGTGATGAAGAGACGAGAAAAAGACAGACTAAAGGATTAGTAGAAGAGTCTATCTCATGTTTCAAAAACTCTATCAACATCATCGAAGACAACAAGCTCACAGGAACCCCAACAGACATCCCGAGATGGAACCTTGAACTGCTCATAAAACGGCAAAAAGGCGAAGGTGAGGGTGAAGGTAAACCTGAACAAGGGGAAAAAGAAGGCGATCAGCTTCAGAAAGTCATCCCCTTACTAGGCTCTCCAGGAGTGCAAGGCGGAATCAAATAAAGAAAGGAGGTAGTGTTATATGATTTTATCTAAACCTACATACCTCCTTCTCTTGATACTCATACCATTGTTCTTAATACTCTCATTAACAGCTTACAAGCGGATGAAGAAATGGTTAGCAGTTTTTGCTGACAGGAAAATCTTAAGATGGAAGAATCTTGGAAGGATATTCCTCATTTCCTCGTTGGTGTTGCTAGCCACCTTCTCCCTTGTAGGCGTTACAGTAGAGTATGAGGTGATGGAGACGCAAAGAGAAGGGATACATATCATCGTAGGCATGGATACTTCAAGGTCGATGCTTGCTGAAGACACTACCATCCCTAACCAGGAAATTTTTCTACGACAAGAATATCCCAGCCGTCTTAACCGTGGCAAGTTTGAAGTCTTAAACTTTATAGACTTGCTTAAAGGTGAGAAGGTAGGATTGTTCTTTTTCGCTTTCAGCGATGTTACGGTCGCTCCGCTTACCAAAGACTACCAGTTCTGCAAGTACAACTTGTTAAACACTGACACGTTGAGCATAGCTTTCACCGGCTCTCAGATAGGCGAGGCGCTTAATACCGGTTCGAAAATGTTCGACGCGGATTCCCAGTACAAGGTTATGATACTGGTTTCTGACGGTGAGTTAGAGGACCGTTCTCAACTGGATAGCGTGTTGCAAGAAGCCAAGAAGCTTGCTGAGAAAGGAATCACGGTTTACACGATTGGTATAGGTGGAGATCGTGAAGTTTTCATCCCTAGAAGAGACAAGTGGGATGACCAAGGCTTGTTCAAAGATGACAAAAATGTGCCTATATCCACTAGGATGAACAGCGAAGTCTTGAAAAGCATCGCTTCGATAACCGGCGGTGAGTATTTCTACGCAGGTGATGTCAGCGTTGCTAAAGAAGTGCTGGACAGAATAGTGAAACAGGCTAAGCATGTCAAGGCTGTTAACAAGCCGGTCAAGAAGCAGGTTGACCTTTCTCATTATCTCTTAATAACTCTTCTTATTACCTGGTTAGGCTGGGAGTATTTAATCAGCTTGGCAGTTAAGAAAGAGAGTCATTCGCCTTAAGACGTTTGGCTCTCTTTTTTGTTTTTATATATTGGTTAACCAATATTATATTAATATATTTTATCAATCTTGAACAAATCAAAATTTTGGAATAGATTACTTACCTTTCAAACTCGGTTACCTTATTTGTAAACGACCAAGGACCATTACCGCAAGGAGAATTAATTATTTCAATTTTTAATGTTGCCGAAGTTGGCATTTGAATGATTATACTTTTACCTACAGGGGTTAGATTGTTATCGTTAAAGATTAAATCATAACAATAAATATTTCCATCTGAGGTTATATCTTTCCAGTCTCTATTTATTAAGCCGTCTGTTTTTGGCTCAATGTAATATAAAATTGGTTCTAATCCTTCTAAAGAACCTGCAGATAGAACTGGCATTTGTGGATCATATGCTTCATGGGCTAAAGCTAAGTGCAGAATTTCTCTTTCAATAATATTTTCCTTTCCTTGTTCACCGTTTGCTGTCCCTTTTCTAAACCAAATACCTTGAGCAGTATTTGGTATATCCTGCATATATTCCCCACAAAATGGTTCTTTAGTTCTTTTTTTATTAGAATCAAAATAGCCAGAAATTTTAGAATATAAACTGCTTTTAATTTCTGGAGTAAAATAATCATACGGGCAGACTTCATGAAGTAGGTCAAAAGCGCGATGTTTTGCGAATCTTTCTTTATTGATAAAATTTAATTCTGGCACTCTTGTATCAATAAGATTAAAATCAAACATCTGTGTGCTTTTAACACTAGCGTATCCTATAAGTTCGTCCGCATTAACTTTTATGTTAACAAAACTATTAATTGATTCAAATGTTACTATTCCCCTATCCTGGATGTCTTTTTTATCCTCTTTATGTTTTTCAAATTCACTTTTTAATTTTGGAGAAATATCTGACATATGAAAAAAACCTCCGGAAATTTCTTTACAAGGACTAAAATGTACATAATATTCATCCCCCCGATTTTTATCCCAGTATTTTTGAATGTGTGTTATCCACATATCAGCAGGAGCATGCATTTCAACTTTTGGCCTGTTAATATCCATACTATAAGTTTTTGGAGAATCTTTATCTAAGAAATAAACATGTTTTACAGGAAAAACATGCCCTCCACTTGGACCAAATTCCCCTTGCGGAGTAACTCTTTCTACAGCATTCAGATCAATAGGGGAGAATGAAAAAATTTCTTTTTTATCTCCGCATGAAGGTAAATTTATACTTTGTGATTTATTCTTGTCTGTGTGAAAAATTACTAACATAAAAACAACCCCAAGAATTATTAATACTACCGCTAAAAGCCAATTTTTGTTGTTTCTTAACATCCTTTGGGCTTTATTTGTTTATCATCGCCCGTTTGACGCCTGGGCTTATCTCGTAGACTTTGTATTTGCCTTTTCTTCCAGAAACTACTACTCCTTCTTTGTTTTTCAAGCTGTTTACTATCCTTGCTATCTTGACTGGGGACATTTCTAGTTTTTGTGATATTTCTTTAGAAGTTGAGTAATCATGCTCTAGTATGAACTGTAGTATTTTCTTTTCTTCTTCGTCGAACTTTTCAGCGAATGGCAGTCTTTTGATTCTTAGGTCTTTTTTCTTGAATTCTTCTACTTTCAGTCCTTTGTCATTTAGTATGTCTTCTACTACGAAGTGTGATATTTTGTAGTCTTTTCCTTTGAGTATCGGGTTTAGGTGTTTGAATTTTGTGTAGTGGAAGTCGAATATTATGTCTGTGTATTCTAGTAGTCTTCTTGGGTTGTTGTCTGCGCATTTTATCAATAGGTTTATGGCTTCTTCTGTGAACTTGTCAGAATAATTCATTTTAGTCTTTTTATTATTAAGCCTCATTTTCAAGAGTTCTCTCATTCCTTTGTTGTCCATCATGTTTAGGCTTATCATTCTTTTGCCTAGTCGTTCTTTGAATGATCCTGAGACGTTGGCCAAGTGTCTGTCTATCTGTGCTATTATTATGCTTCTGATGACTCTTTCGTCGCTGTTCTCCCATTTGCTTCTTGCTTTGAGTATTATATTAGGGTCTGTTGCTTGGAACTCGTCTATTATTAACACTGGTTTCTTGGCAGGGTATTTTCTGAAGGTGAGCATGTCAAAGAAGTTTCTTTGTTTTTTTAGCTCTTCTTCTATGTTGAAGTCTTTTGGTAAGTCGTCAGCGTCTAAGTATATAAACTTATGGTCTTGCAGTAAGTTTCTTACTCTCATTAGTAGGCTTGTTTTTCCTGAGCCGGTAGGTCCGTTAAGGAAGCATATCTCTTCTTTCATTATATGGTTTACTAGCTGTTCTTCTTGGTCTTCTAAGTTTATGAGCTTAGGATTCGGCCTAGAATCAAGCGGGTTCTCTTTGAATTTTAGTTGTTTATACCAAACCATCTATATCTGTTATATGGCAAAACTTCTATATAAATATTATGAAATAAAGTTTTTTTTAGAAAATATCTGTTCTTATGTTTTCTTTTATAAAACTTGATATGTTTTCTTTTTCTTCTCTTAAGCTTTTTATCAGTTCTTTTTTTGCTTCTACTTTTTTGTATCTTTTGATAAAGTCTTTTTCTTGTTTTATCATTTCACGTTCTCGCTCGAGGTCTGAGAATCCGTGGACTAGTCCTGTGGCCATAGCTGAGATCATGAAAACCCATCCGTAGCCTAATGTCATGCTGATTAGTATTGTTTCTCCTGTTAATACTGTTAGGTAAGAAGCTCCGCCTATTATGTCCCACCAAGTCGGTACTAATTCTGGTGGCGATCTGTCTATGAAGAACTTGGCTGCTTTTATGGGCAAGTAATTGACTATTTTGCTGTAATGTACGAATCCTATTCTCATCCAGTAGCTTCTTATGCTTTTTTTTGATTCCTGGTAAACCTTTTCGTTATAGCAGTCTTTGGCTATGCAGTCCCATTCTAGGTTGTACTTTTTTAGCTCTTCTTCTAGATTGTTCATCTTGTCTTTTATTTCTCCTAACAGTTTTGGTTTTCTGTAGTTTAGGTCGTGGACTTGTTCTCTGACTTTTTTTCTGTAAGTGTTGAAGTAAAGAAGTTGGTATGTGCCTACGTAGTCGCATATCTTGCTGGTCATTTCTTCTTCGTTGTAGCTTCCTGGCATCTCGTTTTCTACAACTTCTTGAGAATACTCTTCTATTTTCTTTTCTAGGTTCTTGTCTTTGAGAAATGTTTTAGGCCACCTCATTTTTGTTTAATGTTTTATAGGTTTGGAAATTATTTAAACCTTGTTCTTGGGGGAAGCAAAGACTTATATATAACTTGTAACAAGTATGTAATGTAATATATAGTTTACAGTAGAGGTATTTATGGCTGGAAAACTAAAAAAAACACTAGCAACACTAGTAGCCGCGGCATGGCTATTCACGCCAGGACTAGCCAAAGCTAACCAGACCGAAGCTGAATACCTTGACAATAACAAAAAAGTCATAGAAAGAGTAGACTACACAACATTCAGAAACAACCTAGACAACGGAGCTACCAAACAGAAGATAGAAAACCAAGAAGAATTTCTACAAAAAATAATAACAGAACTAAACACCCAAGTTTTTATAAACGAACGAACAGGATTCAATTTCAACCGAGGAGTCAACGAACAAGAATTCTCAGACTTCATATTCGAAAAAGTCCTCAAAGAAAAACTCAACTATGAAATAAAAACACCAACCGACCTGATAGTAGGCCTAAACATGGCCTTAGAATACTTAACAACATACAACTGGAAAATGCTCCTACTCGGCGGAGGCATAGGATCAGACATAAACAAAGACGGAAGATTTGATGGTGTAAGCTGGAGCTCCTTGCAAAAAATTGATGACAAACTAAAAAAAGAGATAATCAAGGACCCTAAGAAAGGACCTGAACTCGCAATAAAAGAAAACATAAAAACTGACTATACGCCAGCAGACATGTTATTAATGGGGATAGAAGAAATAACAATGGGCCCCGACAACAATAATTATGACGGGTACACCCCAATGAAATATTATAAAGTTTCTAAAAAACAAGGCGAGCCCAACTCTGTCGAGATGGTATGCAGGAACCTAACATCCGCGTTGCAAGTAATGTTCGAAACTTCCAAGAAAAAATACCCTGAGCTTACAAAAGATATTGATATGGTGCAGATGATGATGCCTGGGCACGTCTTCGCTGCTTTTGTCAACAAAAAAACATTAGAATACATAGTCGTTGACCCGACATGGCATGATTATTCAAACAAGTTCAACCTCAAGACCTTAGTATTCCCTCCTGATGAAGAACACCATTATGACTGCCTAAAAGACGGATCATTCTTACAGAAATTAAACTTTGAAAAAGAAATCATGGCTTATTATCAAAAGTTTGTCTCAGAACCATTCAGCCATAAAGGCTCGAAAAAAATGCTTAAAGAACTAGTGCCTAAGATAAGAGAGCTTGTAAAAAAATACCCCGACTCACAAGAACTTTTAGGATTAGAAGTAAGAACTTACATAGGATTCATAGATCACAAAGACTTCTCAAAAGCCTACACATTACTAAAAGAAGTATATGATGACGAGGAGAAAAAGGAAAAGCTCGACCAGTCTACTCATTACCTAACACTATTCTATCTCGGATGTTTAGCCTTTGAACTGAAAGACTATGAACAAGCCGCTGATTTTTTCGAAGAATGCTCCAGCATAGGGATTATGGAAAACAACTTCGCTGACGAAGCCATGGCAGGGCTAGCAGAATCTAACCTGGAACTTGGCAATTATTACGAAGCATTATTCAGGGCAAAAGACGTACTAGACTTCCTGCCAGATCACTATAAACAAATAAGAAAAGATTCTGAAAAAGTAGTATCAAAAGCCTCTAAAAAACTATGGGATTATAAAAGAAGAAGCGAGCTCAGCGATTACTTGAAAGGAGACTATGAAAAAGCTGTAGAAAGCCTTAAAGGACAAGACGCTGAGACGAAACTATTGCTAGCCGAGTCTTACTCTGCGCTAAACGATTACGAAAAAGCCAAAGCCATATATCAAGAGCTTGAAAAAATTGGCGATGAAAAAATTGCAAGCCTTGCAAAGTCAGAAATGGACCAGATGAACAGGAAATTCTTCATGTATGGTTATGTGAACTTCTTTGACCAAAAGTATGAACAATGCGTACAAGACTTTGAATTCTTAAAACAACAGATGACGCCTGAAGATTTCAGGGCTGACCGGACAAGTTTCTTCCTAATACTATCTTATGAAGCTGTTAAACAAAGGATGAAAGCATTGAAAGAAGCAGACTATTTCTTAAAAACCTTCCCTGAAAGCGATTTAAAACCAGTAATAGAACAGTATATACAACAAATTAAACAACATTCTATCATACAGTTAAATAAGTAATAATATTTAAAAACTTAGGAAAAATAGTTTTAAAGACTTAAGGAGGTGTGTATTATGAGTATTTATCATCTTATTAAAAAAAGTACTAAAAAATTTGGTGACAAACCAGCTTTATCTACTAAAAATAAGAAAAAATACGAGTCTATTTCTTATAAAGACTTAGGGCAGATGGTTGATGATTTCGCATCCGGGCTTATGAACTTAGGGATAGGCCCTAAAAAGTGTTATGAGAATGGCGAAAGAGTAGCTGTAATGTCAGAAAACAGGACAGAATTCGTAGTGGCTGACCTGGCTAATTACGCTTTAGGAAACATAACAGTTCCTATCTATACGACTTATACGCCTAAGAAGATTAAAGAAATACTTGAAGATTCAGGCGCCAGGCTGATAATAGCTTCTACAAAAGAGAATTATGAAAAAATAATGGAAACCTTAGAAGACTCTGAAAAAGATTCCACAATAGAATCTGCTAAACGATCAATAAACTACTTGTACGGCTTGGACATCCCTTGCAAAGAAGGAGCCACTAACAGAGTAGTAACTATGGAAAGAGTAGAAGACGTAGCTTCGTTTGCAGATATTCTAGAACTTGGAAAGACAGTCCCTCAAAATTTGGAAGATATAAGCAACAGGATAAAAGATGATGACTTAGCAATGCTCATGTACACTTCAGGAACTACAGGAAGCCCTAAAGGGGCTATGATAACCCACGATAATGTGATATCTAACATCAAAGCCATTAAAGAAGCTTTTCCGACAGTAACTCCAGAAGCAAGGGCTTTGTCAATAATACCTTACAGCCACGCTTTCGAACACACAGGATTATTATCACTCCTTTACATCGGAGCAGAAATAGGATTTGCAGAAAACGCTAACACAGTAGCTACTGACTTAGTAATTTTCAAACCATCAGTAATGCTCGCAGTGCCTCGACTTTACGAAAAAGTGTTAGACAAGATAAAAATGGGATTAGCATCCTCTAAGTTTAAGAAAAAAATGTTCAACACCGCGATGAGCACGAAAGAGAAATATTTGAAAGCATTAGAAGAAGGTAAGAACCCTGGAGCATTCTTAACTTTTATGAACAAGAAGATGGATCATTTAGTATTTGCTAAGATAAGAGAAAAGACTGGAGGCAACTTAGAGTTTTGCATAACAGGCGGAGGCCCTTTATCATCAGAGATTGAAGACTTGTTCTCAAGAAAGATAGGGATATCATTATACAACGGTTATGGACTGACTGAAACTTCTCCAGTAATATCTGCTAATACGCCGACTTATAACAAGAAAGGCACGATAGGAAAACCGATAAGCGGGGCAGACGTTAAAATAATCGATGGTGAAATAACAGTATCAGGCCCTATGGTGTTCAAAGGATACTGGAAAGACGAGGAGAAAACCAAGAAAGTCTTCAAAAACATCAACGGCAAGACATATTTCTTAACAGGCGATAAAGGAAAACTAGATGAAAAAGGATACTTATACATCGTGGGAAGGATGAAAAACGACATAAGGCTTAACACTGGACAGAATATTGGTTTAGCTGAAGAGTTAGAAGAGCCTTTGAAAGCCTCAACACTGATAAGCCAAGTTATGATACACGGACAAGCAGAGCCGTACATTACAGGATTGATAGTTCCGAATTACGAATACTTGAAAGCGACAGTAACATTAGACGACAAGTTCGATGAAGACCTGATAAAATACTTCAACACGATGCAGGACTTGACACCAGAACATCCTATGCCTTACGAAGAAAGGGTAAAACTAGTGACTAACAATAAAGTAAAAAAATTGATAAGGGAAGAAGTGAAAAAGATAAACAAAGACTTAGGGCTGGAAGATTACGCAAGCCTGACAAACTTTGCATTACTGCCTTCAGATCTTTCCCAACAAGGCACAGTAAAAATTAAAGGCCAAGAAACAACCTTGCCAGACTTATTAACACCTACGTTGAAAGTGAAAAGGGATAAAGTCTTAGAACATTACAAAGAATTGTTCGATAAGATGTATAAAAGATAAAATGAAGTTAACTAAGATAGTATACGATTTCATAAATAAGTATGACATGTTGAGAGAAACTTTTATCTCGTTACAATCTCGTTTTACAGACAGTAAGTATGCAGTTACGTCTTCAGGACATGGTTCAGAATACCGTTTTGATGGTCCAAATCCAGACAAGCCACCGTTTCCTCTTTTAAACCTTAAGGATGCGGTTTTTGATTGTCGTTTTTGGGAAGGTTACGCGTGTACTATCGGTGGAAAGGCAGGCATTGTTAATGTTAAGTCAGGAGAGACTGTTAATTGGGAAAACCACTTGAAATATGACTGGGTGAAAGAACGTGAAGTTTTTGATCTTGAAAACAGACTACCTAAGCTTACCAGATATGCGCAAGGTTTCTTAAGCAAAGAAGAAATAAAAAAAGCAGAAACCGAGTTTGAAGGATTTAACGAAGTGTTTAGTTACGAGGGTTGGAGAAGAAAAAAATTAGGGAAATAAAAACCCTCTGTTTTTTTAAATTTTTATATCCAAAGGTTTATAAAATCTGATGATAGGTAGGAGAATATACGATGAAAGCCGGAAAAACCTTAATCACGATAATTTCTGCCTGTGTGATTGCTGGCTGCGCTATAGGCTCAAGAACGCTTTATGACGGCAAGATTGGTGATAAGAAGGTTAAGTATGAAAAAGTATACACTTCTTCTCTTGGTTACGAGCCGGATTACAAGATGACAGTAGATTTTTCAAATGGTGAAGAATGGGTGATGATTGACAACAACATGGATAACATGATAAAACCAAGTGATGATGTCGTGAGAATAACAAAAGACGGTGACACTAAAACTTATCGCGGGATAACTCCGATGACTAAACACGTGATGATAGAAGCTGATTCTTTATACCAGTCGCTGCTGAAAGAGGTAGAAAAAGAAATAGAAAAGAAAAAGCGTGAGCCGATAAGCAACAAACAGTTTTATCCTTGATTATTGTGGTGGGATTTTACGCTTTTCTATTACTTCTTCAAGATTCCCATTATATTTTGGCTTTAAATTAGTGGAATGTGGCGGGCTTGACCTTGCCGCCCTGTATCCTTCATTAATCCATTGATGATGCTTGTATCCTTCAAATTTATGTTTTGTAGATTTTGATTTTATTTTAGGTTGTTTTTCTAAGTATTTTTTTGCTATGCTTAAGATTTTTTCTTTGTCTTTGAGGAAATCTTCCCCGCCGTATATCAATATTTTAGTTTCGACTCCGTTCGGTTCGTCTGCGACGTAGATTCTTCCTAGTGGGTTGCATCTGTAAGGGTTTTCTTTGCAATCTTTGCTTATTTCAAATGTCAAGCATGGATAGCTTTCAGTATAACTATTGATAGAGTACTTATTGTTTCTTAATTCTTTGATAAGTTTTCCAAGCGTGTTTTCAAGTTTGTAATCTTTCTTTCTCATCATTTTATTTTCCCCTATCTTAAAATCCAGTCTGGTAGCACAGATCCGTCCATAAATTTTTTGTTCATTTCTTCTTCTGTGTATTTAGTTTCGAAAATTTCGTCACCGTCTTCATCAAATATTGCATAACGCTCTTGTCTAGCTGGTGACTTTCCATCTTTTTGTTTGTATGTTGTTGTTACTCCGTAACCGAATGCTATGCTCTGTACTGTCAGTTCAGTGATTTCAACAGATTCTATGTCTTCGCTCTGGTTTTCTATAAGGTAATAATCAAGACGAGTCTCTCTGCCTTCTATCTTGTCTGTCAAATCCATATGTTTATGCCCTAAGTGCTGGACTAGGTCGCCATAGTCTGGAATTTCATAGCCTTGAGGGTTTATTTCTTTTGAGTAACAGATTCCGCTTCCGATTAAGGCACTTAATGCTAAAACGCTTATTCCTGTACTGATTTTTTTTACTAATCCTTTGTTTCCCATCTTATTCTCATTACTTGTATTTGCAGTTTCTCAATATTATGGCATCTCCTTGTCCCATTCCGATGCACATCGTTACTAGTCCGTATTCTACGTCTGGTCTTCTTTGTAACTCATGTGTTATTGTTGTTAATAATTTTGCACCAGTAGCTCCTAACGGGTGTCCTAAGGCTGTTGCTCCTCCGTTGACGTTGATTATGCTTTTGAATTCTTCTTCGTCTAATTTGTAGTGTTTGCTTAGCTGTTTGATGCATGTCAGTGCTTGTGAGCAGAACGCTTCGTTCAACTCTACCAGCCCTATCTGTTTTAGGTTCATGTCTGCCCTTTTCAAGGCTTTCTTGGTGGCGTCTACTGGTCCGTATCCCATTATGCTAGGATCGACTCCTACTGACGCCCAGCTTATTATTTCTGCCATAGGTTCTAGCTTCATCTTTTTCATGTATGTTTCTGTTGCTACGAACAGCCCTGCTGCTCCGTCTGTGAATGGCGCTGATGTCGCTGCTGTTACTGTCCCGCCGTTTTTGAACACGGGTTTGAGCTTGCTGTAAGCGTTTAATGCTTCTTCTAGGCAGGAATAATTTCTTGGTCCTATGTCTTGTGTTAAGAATTCTCCGTCTGGTAGTGTGACAGTTATTAATTCATTTTTGAATTTTCCTTCGTTTTGTGCTTTTATGGCTTTTGCATGGCTTTTGTATGCGAATATTTCTTGTTCTTTCCTGGATATCTTGTAGACTTCTGCGAGTTTTTCTGCCGTGAGTCCCATACTAAGAGCGACTGTGTTGTTTTTTCCAAATTCGTCGTAGAAGTATTTGCTTGGAGTGAAGGCTTCCATCATGTTGTGTTTGCCCATGTTTTCTACCCCGCCTACTAGTACTAGTCCTGGTTTTTCGTCTTTGAATGTTTGTCCTGCGATTAAGAATTCTGCAGCCTTCATGGTTGATGTAAGGCTTGATCCGCATAGTCTGTTGATAGTTGCAGATGGTACGTGATAAGGCATTCCTACTACTAATTGTACTATCTTTGCTACATTAGCTCCTTGGTCTCCGTCTTGTAACGCGCAGCCTACTAATAGATCGTCAATATCATCTACTGGTACGTGAGTAGTTTTCAATAAGTCTTTTATCACGTATGACAATAGTTCTACGCTTCCTACCGCTTCGTATTTTCCCAGGTAGCTTTTCTTGCCGTCTCCGCCTTCTTCTGCCGGTATCTTGTCCCCTTTGCTTTTGCAGCAAGGCAGCCTTCTAGAGTTTATGATATATATTTTTTCTTTCATGATTTCACCTTCCTTAAAATTTCTTTATTAAGATACGAATTCTTCACCGAGCCGAACGCCCATGCGTATGGCTGTAACAAATTCCTGTTTTTCTTAAGGGTAGCTGCTGAGATGTTAAGCCATGCGAACTTTTCTTTGTAAGACATTTCTGTTGTCAGTCTTAAGAATCCTTCTCTTTCTTTGTCTAACAGTTCTTGTTCGGTAAAGTATTTCGGGTAGATTATGTCTCCTCCTGATACTATATCCGCTAATGTCTTGGTAACTAACTCAAAGTGTTTTCTTATGAATCCTGGCACTTTCATCGGTGGGACTTGTTTTCCTGCTACTGCTAAGTCTATCCCGGTGTATAATGTTGCTTTCATATCCCTTCCTGGGAGTAATACTTGTGTTTCTTTTGGTGGCTGGTAGTTTTTTGAAAGGCTTAGCACGTCTTGTTTAGCATCGTGTAGTAAGAAGTCTGAGTTCATGCTTATACCGTCACTTTTTGACATGTAGCCTAGTTCTTTACCTTCGTGAGCGCTCATCGCAATCTTCACGTATGCTATCTGTTCGAAGGCTTCTCTTATATAGTCTATCGGTTTCGATCCTTTCTTGTTAGAGTATTTGTTGTACTTGTTTACTAAGGTTTCTTTTACTCCTCCGCCGCCAGGTATCAGTCCTACTCCGAATTCTACAAGTCCTACAAATGAGTCGTGTGCTGCTCTGATATGTGCTCCGTATCCCATTTCGCAGCCTCCGCCTAATGCCATTCCTTTCTTTGCCACGACTACTGGGACTTTGGCGAATTTTATCTTGTAGTTCATCATTTGGAAGTCTTTGATGACTTTTTCTAATACTCTTGTCTTTCCTCTTAGTACGAATCCGAGCATCATGTCTAAGTCTGCTCCGAATGAGAAGTTTTCGAAATCATTACCTATTATCAGTCCTTTGTAGTTTTTTTCTGCAGTTTCGATGCCTTTGTTGATAGCTTCCATTAGTTCCATGTTTACTGTGCCGTTCTTTGACAGCATTTCTAGTGCAAGGACGTCATCTCCGATGTCGAAAGCCCTTCCGCCTTTCTTGATTTCAAAAACTGGTTTTTTTGTTTTTGCTAAGTCTTTGAAGCTTGAACATTTTTCTGGTCTTATGGTCTTCCTGTAATTGTTCTTGTTGAAGACGAAGTCTGGCCCCATTTCGTCGCGGATGTATACTTTCTTCCATTTTTCTTTTTTTACTTCTTTCAGTGTTTGTGGGAGTTCGCCTGTTTTTTCTAATTCTTTTATAACATTATCTCCGCCTATTACATCGACTATTTCTCCAGGCCCTAGTTTTTGGTTGAATCCCCATCTTACTGCCTTGTCAACCCCTTCTATCCCTTCCGGGCTTATTTCTGGAGCCCTGTTGAAAGCATATCTTATCCATTCGTTTATAATAGTCCGGTAGATTTCTCCGCCTAAGTCTTTAGCGTAGTATATTGATTTTATACTGTCTTCTAAAGTTCTTGCTCTTTTAGCGTCTATTACTGATTGTATTGCAGGGTTCTTTTTAGGAACGTATTCTAAAGTGTTTGGATCAATGACTAAGTCTACTTTTTTTCCTTTTATTTTGTCTCTTTTGAAGAATCCTTGATTAGTCTTCCTTCCAAGTAATCCTTTTTTTACCATCTGTTCCATGAATTCTGGCGTTTTGAAAGTTTCATGGCATTCGTCATTAGTGTTGTCGTAGATGTTTTTCATGACGTGGTATACTACGTCTACTCCTGCCAAGTCGCAGGTTGAGAATGGTTTTCCACCGTACCCTAGTTTCGGGTCGAATACGTTGTTCAAAGTCTCAATGTTATATTTATTTAACATGCTTATGAGTTTCATCAGGAAGTATCCGCCTACCCTGTTGCCGACAAATGCTGGAACGTCGTAGCTGTAGACTATTCCTTTGCCTAGTTTTTCTTCCCCGATCTTTACCATAGTGTCTAATACTTCTGGTTTTGTGACGTCTGTCTTTACTATTTCTAAGAGTTTCATGAACCTTACAGGGTTGAAGAAATGCGTTACTAAGAAATTCTGCTTTAAGTCTTCAGAGCAGCCGTTTATCATGTTGTCTATTGATATTCCTGAAGTGTTAGAGGTTATTATGCTTCCTTGTTTTCTTGTTTTGTCGATTCTTTTGAACGTATCATTTTTTATCTTTGCTATTTCTGGGACTACTTCTATTATCCAGTCTGATTCTGAGACGTACTTGTCAAAGTCATCAGTCGTGTTGCCTATCGTGATGTTTTTTGTCAGCTTGTAAGATCCTAGCTGTGGAGGGTTGCTTTTTATTATGGCGTTCAAGCCTTTTCTTGCTAGTAAGTTTCTAATGTTCTTGTCTTCTAGCGTGTAGCCTTTTTGTATTTGCTCTTCTGTAAGTTTTGGAGGAAGGATATCTAACAAGTAGATTTCTTCAAATCCGGAATTGGCTAAGTGGGCTGCTATTCCTGAACCCATGACTCCAGAACCTAAGACTGTGACTTTTTTTACGTCTTTCATTAATACTGCCTCCTTTATTTTGATGATTTGATATATTCTAGTGTCGTCTTGTCTCCGCTGGTTATCATTTCGTATTCTTTTCTAATCTCTGGCATGTAGTTTCTTACAAATCTTTTTGCTAAAGGCTTCCTTTCAGGGAACTTCTTAGCTTCGTCTACTAAGATTTCGATTACTGTCTTGTAAGCCTTTAATTTTGTAAGCCTTTCTGCATAAAGCATAGCATATGATAATGCTTCTCCTTCTGCTTTCTTGTCTTTTTTCAGCTTGGCTATTGCGAAAGGTCTTTTCAGGTAATCAACTGCGCCGTTGAACATCCTTTCTGATTCTAACGCGTACCCTTCTAAGCTGAACATTTTTGGTAATTCTTTGAAATGCTTTCCAAACCCTTTTATCCCTTCTACGTAAGGTATTATTTTCGGGTTTTTCAGGCTGTCTCCCATCGCCATTAACGATTGTATCTGACTAGTACCTTCATAGATCGCTGTTATCACAGCGTTTCTTAAGTGCATTTCTGCAGCGTATTCTGTAGTGTATCCGTTGCCTCCATGTATTTGTATGTTATCTCTTGTTATTTGTATGGCTTTTTCTGCTGAGAAATATTTTATCAAAGGAATCATCTCTCTTGCTAAGTACTTGTATTTTTTGAACTGTTTTTCTAGTTTGGTTTTTTCTTCTTTGCTTCCGTTGAAGTTTTTTAATTGGTCTTCAAGACCTGTTTTTATGTCTTCGTATTCTGCCGCTTTGTAGATTAAGCTTCTTATGGCTTTGACGTCTGTTTCCATGTCTATTAGTTTGTCAGCTAAGAGTTCATGCTTACCTATTGGTTTGCCGAACTGTACTCTTTGGCTTGCGTATTCTTTGGCTTCTTCTAACGCTTTCTGTGCGATTCCTAATGCTTGTACTGACACTCCGAGCCTTGCTTCGTTCATAAGGTAGAACATTTGTTTCAGCCCGTCTCCTTCTTTCCCTACTAAGTATCCGATTGATTTGTCGAATGATAATTCTAAGGTTGGTGAGCCTTTTATCCCTAGCTTATGTTCCAGCCTTTCTAGTTTGAAGTTTGTTGTCTTCTTGCCGTCTTTTTCTACGAATCTCGGCACTAAGTACATGCTTAAGCCGTCTGTCTTACCTTCTGTTTTCGAATCTGATCTGGCTAGTACTAGGCTTAGCTCTCCGTTGCCGTTGCTGATGAATATCTTGTTACCGGTTACTTCCCAATGGTCGCCTTTGTTCTCTGCTAGTGTTCTTATCTGTCCCAGGTCTGATCCTGCCTCTGATTCTGTCAAGGACATTGAGCCGTTGCATTCTCCAGAGACGAGTTTAGGGATGTATTTTTGTTTCATCTCTTCTGATGCGAAAGGCTCTAACGTTTTTGCGACTCCTGCGTAGAAAGCGTAGACTGTCATGAATGCAGGGTCTGCCTTGCACATCATTTCAAGGTTTATGACGTTGACGATTCCTGGCATTCCAGGGCCTGAATATTCTCTCTTGACGTTTAATGCTAGTGCTTCTGATTCTTTGAAAGCTTGTAAGCATTGTTTGAATCCTTCGGTGTATATTACTTCGCCGTTTTCTAGTTTTGCCCCTATTTCGTCACTTTCTTTTGCGGTTTCTGCTAATTCACTGGCTGATATTGTTCCTAATTCTTTTAATGTTGCTTCGTACATCGCTACAGCGTCTTCAAGCTTGAACTTATCATCTAGTTCTTCGTATAATGGTATTATCTTATCCCATTTTATCGTGTTCTTAAAATGGAATTGTATGTCTTCTTCCAAGAAATAACTTTTTTTTGCCATGTTATAACATCCCCCTATGGTTTTATTATTTAAGAAACGGGTTGTATAGATGTATTATAAATATTTCTGTTAACAGATTTCCCTGTTCTATCCCGGATTAGTCGGACATTTAAAAAGTAATGAATCAATCCTGTTTTGGAGGGGGGGATAGAATATGGAAAGGGATATTGTTCGGATGCGGGAGTTTTGTATTAGAAAGTATAAGTTGGGTTGGAGTGGTGACCGGATTGCTAGTGAGTTGCAGAAACCTCGGAGTACGATTTATGATTGGATTAGCAGGTATGATGAGAAATCTGATTTCTCAAATAGGCCTACACGGGTGAAAGAAGATTGTGTTGATGAGTGTCCTGATGATGTGACGAATACTTGTAACAATGAAGGTTCCGGTAATGAAGATAGTGGAGATGAAGGTTCCGGTGGTGAAGAGTCCGATGAAGAAGATAATGAGGATGAAGATTTACAGCAAACTATAAACCAACAAATAGAAACAGTATTCTCAACTCTTAGCTTAGGAGGAGTTACTAATCCGGGTGATGTAGTATTCAAAGAGTACCCATGTGAAGAAGTTTCAAAAACATGTGATGAATGGAGCACGTGCACAAACCAAGCAACACAATACAGGACATGCAAAATCAGAGAAAAATGCGGACTGATAACTGGGACGAGAACAGCACGGGAAGAACAAGAATGTCCAGTCAATACAGGAGAAAACACAGGGACACAGGATAACAAGCCATATGAGGAACCACAAGAAACTCCAAAACCATCAGGAATAACGGGTGCAATAACGGGGCTGGGAGGATTCAACCTTGGTAACAAAAAAATGTTAATGATACCGGCAGGGATGTTATTACTAATACTGTCGCTATTACTGACACTCCAGCTAGGAATATATCAAAAGGTAATGAAAAGGTTGAGGAGATAAGGAAACTTTTTTTCCTTTTTTTTTAAATTATGAAAATTAAGAAAAATGATTTGAAGCGTATGCTTCCTGCAAGAGTCACTACAGGAATAAAATCTTTTGACAAGCTATGCGGGAAAGGGTTTATAGAGAATAGTGTAAACTTACTAGTCGGAGGTCCAGGTGCTGGAAAGACGATATTCGCAACACAATTCTTGTTAGAAGGCTGCAAGCGAGGAGAGACAGGAGTCTATGTAACATTTGAAGAAGATAAAGAAAAGTTTTACAGCCATATGGCAAGCCTTGGATGGGATTTGAGAAAATACGAAAAAGAAGGGGATTTCATATTCTTAAAATACATGCCTGAACAGATCAAGAAAATGATATCAGAAGGCGGCGGAACTATAGAATCATTAATGACTGAAATATCTGCTAAGAGGCTAGTGATAGACTCGATAACATCATTCTCAATGCTTTACAAGACCGAGTTTTCAAAGAAAGAAGCAGCGTTAAAACTGTTCCACATGATAAGCAAATGGGGGTGCACGACTTTGCTGACAGAGCAGGAACAAGTCAACCATTCAGCGATTAACTTAACACTAAGTTCTGAAGCAGACAGTGTAATACTATTATACCATGATAAGGTAAGGATGAGAAGAACTAGAGGTATAGAAATACTCAAGATGAGGGGAACTAATCATCCGAAAACCACATGCCATTTTAACATAACAAAGAATGGTATAACTTTAAAGAAGCTGATGAACGCAGCGTAAATTCTTAAATCTCTTAAAAACTAGGTTAATAATCTTATATTGCCTAGTAGCTTTTATCAAAGCTTTAGTTTCGCGTATTCGAAAGAAGACAGAGGAACTTTCTTCCTTATCTCCATGTTGCAGTTAGGGCAGTATTGGGTTATTACCCTGTAATATTTGAAGTCCATCAGTTTTTGCACTATTACTTTTCTTTCGTTCTTGTTTACAGGCTCTATACTTTCTTCCCTCTGCAGGGGAGTCTTGCATTTCGGGCATAACACATTGTTTTCCATGACTATGATTAATATAATCTAAAGATATAAATATTATTATTCAGTTCAAGACGTATATTGAAAAGTTTAGTATTGATGCGAAGCTAACCCAGAGTATGTAAGGTATCATCAGGTAAGCTGCTGTCTTGTCTGCTTTGTAGAAGTAATAAGTTGTTATGAGTATTAAACACCATAATATTACGATATCTATGAATGCTAGTAACGGGTTTTTCAGTCCGAAGAATAGTAACGACCATATCATGTTAAAAAATAGTTGTATAAAGAAAAATTTCAAAGCTGTTTTAGATCTTTTGTAACCTTTCCGGTAGACTAAAAACGCTGCTATACCCATCAATAAGTATAGTGTAGTCCATGCTGGTCCGAAGACCCATCCTGGCGGGTTAAAAAAAGGCTTTTCTAAAGTGGCATACCAAGTAGTTACTGATTGTCTTGTGAAAAAACTACCTATTATTCCTGCCAGTTCTGACACTAGTATGAACATTAGAAGTTTCACCCAGTTTTTCATAAATCACTATTAGTGTTTAATAATATTTAAGTTTATGGGATAATTTTTAAGAAGTCGAAATCGTTCTTCATTACCTTTTTGTAAACGTCATCGCCATTTTTAGCACTGGCTATCGTCATCGCTGTTACTCCAAGGCTGTAATGGTCTATGTCTATGATATAAAAAAATATGCTGTCTAATGGTATGGGTAATTCTTTCAGGCTTTTTTTAGGTGTTATTTCTTTCTTGTTGCAAGTGTATAAGTAAGCGATTTTTAGTTCTCTTGCCACCCTTTCTGAATGTAAGTAATTATAAGCTTCGTTGTTAAAATCTTGTGCGTATTTTTCTGAGATTATGCCTTCTAAGCCTCTCGCATGCCCTTCTATTATAGGGTTATTCAAGTTATGTTTTATGTTAAGATCGGTGAAGTAATGTTGTAAGCAGTGAGTGTACTCATGTGCTACTGATCCTACTGCATTTACCGTGTTTTTCGCCCCTATCATCAAATGGTTGTATTTGTAATCAAATGATGAATTAGCATAGGATTCTTTTGCGAGTACTATAGATCCTGCGCCAAACAAGGCGGCTATCATCCCGGACATTATAAGGTTAGATATTGTAAGCTTGTCTAACGAGCATGCTAATCCTGCCACTATGAAAGTCCCAGCAGCTACTTTTAAGCTTCTTTTAATCTGGTCAGGGAGGTAGAACATGCTCATGTAACAGTCAGTAGCGTGTTTCACTTCTAAATAGTCCATTGTTTTGGCTATGACTACCGGCGCTAGGCTTTCTAAGTTTTTAGGGGTTAGTTTCTGTCCGAAGTCTAGCTTGTTCTTCTTGTTTTTTAATTTGATATATTTTTGTGCAGCCTTGTCTAACAAGTCTTCTAATACTTCTAAATTGTTGTTAACGTATTTTTCTACGTTTTTCTTATAAGTAAGTTCTATCATCTTTTTCTTTCCTAGAAATATGCAGTTTATAATATTTTCTTTGAGGCTTACGTAAGTCTTTATCGTAATGTTTTATCGTTCCCTAAATGGCTTGCATGTGTAATCCGAACGAAAGTTTTATAACCTATATACTCCAGCATATACATCAAGTTTAAGGTGTGTTCTAAATAAAAAGCGATACGAGGCACTAAAATGAAAAAACTAAAAGCATTAATCATATCAGCAGCAATCGCTGCAAGCCTGACATTAACTCCGATGCTTAAAGCAGAAGACGTAGACTTGAAAGCGCCTGATTACAAACCATTAACAAATCTTGTTGGACAAGGTGGCAGAACTTACCCGACACAAGACGGCCCGTGGCCATGCGTAGAATTATCATACGACAGGAACGAAGATGGAAAAAAAGATATGGTGGAAGTGAGAAGGATGAATGAAAAAGGCGACTGGTGGGAAGACAAGCCTTACATACTAATAGTAGATGATGACTTTGACGGTTATGCTGACAGGATACTAGTGGACATAGAAAGAGATGGAATATTCGACAAAGGGCAAAACATAACTGATAAGAAAAGACTGATAAATGATTATTAAGAAATTTTTTTATATTTTTTTATTATACTGAAGATATCTTTTTTCCATATCTTTTAACTCATAAACTTCTAGTTTCATAAGCTTAGTTTTTTCTGTGCTATACCACGCTTTGTCATGGATTTTTGAGTACAAACCACGCCCTGTCATTTCTTTCAAAATCCTTTCAACCAGGCATTCTTTATCGTTCATATTATTAATCCCCTTAATGAAACTCCTTAAATTATGTGTTTTTAAACCTTTCTACAACGGGGATTATAATGATAAAAGATAAGTTTTTAAACAAGCCATTTATCCCTTTTCTGAAGCAATTATTTGATAAAACTAGGGGGTTTTAAAATGGTATTCGAACTAACTAGCGAACAGAAGGATATTCAAAAAGCGGCTAGGGATTTTGCGAACAAAGAATTCGATCATGAATTAGCGAGGGATTTGGAAAAGAAACATGAGTTTCCTAATGAATTGTACAAGAAAGCGGCAAGCCTTGGCTTCGTAGCGCCTTACGTAAATGAAGAATACGGCGGACAAGGATTAAGCATCTTAGAAAACACGTTAATAGTTGAAGAGTTCTGCAGGGCGGATTCTAGCATAGGATTAGCAATCGACTTAGCGGCGCTACCATGTAAATTTCTTTATAGGTTCGGCGATGATGAGCAGAACAAGAAATACTTATCAAAAATAACATCAGGAGAATACGGCGCAGCAATAGCGTTGACAGAACCAGACCATGGCAGTGACATTACAGAAATGAATACAGTAGCTACTAAGATGAACGACCATTACTTGCTTACTGGTGTCAAGACTTTCATAACTAACGGGACAATAGCAGACTTTTACACAGTGTTATGCCAGACAGACCCTAACGCAAATCCTAAATATAAGGGCATGAGCATCTTGATAGCTGACAGGAGCATGATAGGCCCGGAATTCGAAGTCAACGAGTTAGGCGACAAGATGGGAATAAGATTAACAAGCTCTGCAGAGTTAGTGTTTAACAATCTGAAAGTGCCTTTAGAAAACTTGCTCGGAACAGAAGGCAAAGGATTCTACCAAGCGATGAAATTCTTCGAAGAGTCTAAGATAGAAATCGCTGCACAGGCAGTTGGCGTGGCTCAAGGCGCTTACGACATAGCCTTCAAATACGCTAAAGAAAGGAAACAGTTCGGAAAGACGATATCCAGCTTCCAGGCCATACAGCACAAGTTCGTAGATATGCTCGTAAAGATAGAAAACGCAAGAAACCTAGTGCATAAGGCGGCTTACGAATTCGACCAAGGACGACAAACCCATACTGCAGCGGCAATGGCAAAGCTTTACGCTGCAAATATTGCTAACGAAGTGGCTTACGAAGCAGTGCAAGTCTTAGGCGGCTACGGTTATTTTAACGAATACAACGTTGAAAGGTACTACAGGGATGCCAGGATACTATCAATTTATGAAGGCACGGCAGAAGTTCAGAAGAACGTGATAGCTGCTCATTTGTTTTCAAAAAACTAAAAAAATGTTAGAAGAGAAAGTAGGATTCTTCAACAGCCTAAAGAAGAAGGCTTCTTATATTGGATTAGCTGCTTCACTGGCATTCTTGGCTAGCTGCATGCCTTACCATCATAAGGTTAGTGATGAGTTCTTAAGACCTTACAAAGAGATGAGTTGCTTTGATTATAAGAAACAAGAGATAAAACCAACGATAACTTTAGAGGAAAAAACTCGAAAGTATGATATTGAAAAGATACAATTCCCTTCATTTACAAAAACTCATTCTAAGAATGACATAGTAACTGCTCATTATTACAAGCCTAAAGACGGCAAGAAACATGCTACGATAATAGTGATACCAATACTTGGAGGCAGTTATTTCATAGAAGAGGCTTTTGCCAAAAAATTCGCGAAAAACGACTTCGCAGTGCTAAGACTTGAAAGGAAAGGCAAGCTTTTCGACAAGACTAAGAAGAACATGTTTGAATACACCGTTCAAGTCATGAAACAGACAGTGATAGATGTAAGAAGAAGCATAGACTGGCTTGAAAGACAGCCAGAAGTAGACCGTGACAGGATAGGGATACAAGGGACTAGCATGGGTGCTATAGTCAGCTGTCTAGTGGCAGAATCAGATCATAGGATAAAGGCAGGAGTCTTCTTACTTGGAGGGGGAGACTTAGCATACATATTATCCACTACTAATGAGCCGGAAATAGTCAGGCACAGGGACAGGATTTTGAAAGAGAACAACTGGACCTTAGAGCAATTCAAAGAAGTCTGCAAGTCTTATACTAACGAGATAGACCCTTTAGCTTATGCTAACGTGTTAGACCCTTTGAATATCTTGATGATGAACGGCCTCTTCGATAAAGTCGTATTGAAAGATTCTACTGAAAAACTTTGGGAAGAGATGGGCAAGCCAGACATTGAAAAGATGTTCTGCGGGCATTACACAGCAGCGCTTTATCTACCCTATGCCAAAGCGAGGGCTGTTATGCATTTTAAAGAAAAACTTTTAGGGAAAAAACAAGTGATAGAAGTTGAAAAAATTAACACTTATTAAAAAACTAGCAGGCATGGCTTTGCCGTTATTATTAACTGCTTCTATGACCACTTCATGCGGTTACTTTAACAATAACCTACACGCTGTTGAAAAAGGAGTCGTTTACCGTTCAGCGCAGCTTAATGAGTGTTCTTTAGAGAAAATGATTAAAAAATATGAGATAAAAACTCTTATCAACTTG
>Ga0194111_10001532_pt1 | contig 28489 bp, 34 predicted proteins | sample TA2KigC300mmetaG_FD_146194 | JGI IMG/M metagenome (GOLD analysis project Ga0194111, IMG submission 146194) | Freshwater microbial communities from Lake Tanganyika, Tanzania - TA2015033 Kigoma Deep Cast 300m | ecosystem: Environmental > Aquatic > Freshwater > Lake | place: Tanzania: Lake... | reverse complement strand
GCCCAGCAGATAGGCCACCGCCACCCCCGGCAGCACCGCGTGCGCCAGGGCGTCGCCAAAAAAGGCCATCCCCCGCAGCACGACATAGGTTCCCAGCAGCGCGCAAACCCCGCCGACCATCACCGCCGCCAGCAGGCCGCGCACCATGAACGCATATTGCAATGGCGCGGTCAGCCAATCAAGCACATTCATCTCTCGTGTCCTTCGCAGCAGGTGTCTTCCACCACCAGCGCGCCCTCTGGCGTCTGGATCACGGTCATCTGCGCGCCATACGCCAGGCGCAGATTGGCCGGCGTCAACACCTCGGCCGGCGGCCCCAGCCCCACCAGGCGGCGCTTGAGCAGCATCAGCCGATCGAACCGCTCGGCCGCCAGGTGCAGGTCGTGCGTCGAGACCAACACCGTCATCCGCCGGTCACGCAGCGCGTCCAGGACCGTGAAAATGGCTTCTTGCGATGGAGCATCCAGCCCCGTCAACGGCTCATCCATCAACAACAGCTCAGCTTCTTGGGCCAGGGCGCGGGCAATGAAGACGCGCTGCTGCTGCCCGCCCGAAAGCTCGCCGATCTGCCGCTCCGCCAGATCAGCCAGGCCGACTTGCACCAGGCTCTCGGCCGCCACCTGCCAATCGCGGCGGCCGGCGTGGCGAAACAGCCCCATCCTGGCCACACGGCCCATCAACACCACATCCACCACAGTGACCGGGAAGCTCCAATCCACCTGGGTGCGCTGCGGCACATAGCCGATGCAGATGTGGCCGCCCGCACCGTGACCGTACACCTCCACGCTCCCCGCCGAAGGCTGCAAGATGCCCGCAATGACCTTGAGCAGAGTGCTCTTGCCTGCGCCGTTGGGGCCGACGATCGCGACGCGCTCGCCGGCCACAAGCTGAAACGAGATATCGTGCAGCGCCGGCTCACTGCCGTTGTAGTGCACCGTCACGTGCGCGAAGCCGACGACCGGCGCGGTGAGCACGTGCGGCTCGGTCTTGCGCAGCAACCCTGTCAATGGCATACTACCTCCGCTAGAGCCTACCGGCCCAGCGCCTTTGCCAACGCCTCGACATTCATCCGCATCATCCCCAGGTACGTCTCCGCGCCGCTGCCCGCCGCGCCAAGCTCGCCAGTGTAGAGCCGGATCACCGGTATGCCTGTCTCCGCGGCGACGGCGGCGGCCGCTTTGGGGTTCACAGACGCGCCGACAAAGACCGCCGGCGCCCTCTCCGCACGGATCTTGCCGATCAGGTCCGCCAGCTCGCCGGCAGACGCCTCGGCCGTCGTGCTGAGGGCAGGAATCACCGCGCCGACGACTTTGAAGTCGTAGCGTTCGGCGAAGTAGCCAAAAACGTCATGGTCAGTCACCAGCTTGCGACGCTCAGGAGGGATCACGGCGACCTGGGAGCGGATGGCGGCGTCCAGCTCGTCCAGTTCTCGCATATAGGCAGCCGCATTGGCGCGATAGATCGCAGCATTAGCCGGATCGAGCGCGCTGAGGGCTGTCTCGATGTTGCGCGCCCAGATCTTCACGTGGGCCGGATCGAACCAGACGTGCGGGTCGCCAGCCGGCTGCGATCCGGCGTGCTCGTCGCCGCCCGGCCGCGGCTTGATCCCTGCCGAGACCGAGACAGTCGGCCCACCGCGATCTGCCACGGCCTCGATGGTGGCTTCCAACCCCTCTTCCAGGTGAAAGCCGTTGACAAACACCACATGCGCCTTCTCGACCAGCGCGACGTCCTGGGGCGTGGGCTGATAGCTGTGCGGATCCTGGCCGGGACCCATCAGGATCGTCAACGCGATCGCCTCTCCGCCGACATTGCCCACCACATCGCCCACGATGGCGGTCGTCGCCACGACGCGCAGCTTTGCCGCCGCCGCCAATTTCACGGCCCGCAGCTCCGGCAGTCCCGCGTCGCGATCGGCCCGGCTTTGCCCGACCTTGTCCAGCCCGCCACAGCCGGCCGCCAGCCACATCAGACCAAGAGCGATGGCCAGCCTGGCCCAGCGCCTATGCTTCATTTGATCACTCCCCTCGGCCCTGCATCTTCACTCACGCCGCGATTCTACCATCCCCGTCGAGACCGTGTCAAACAAACTGACGCCTCTCGGTTGCGCCGCGCTGCCAGTCATGCTATAGTATCGCCGGGGAACAGACGAATCCAGGAATTTTCTGGCGGGTCATTGCGAGCGCATCCTTCGGCAAGCTCAGGACATGGTTTGCGAAGCAATCTCCGGCGCGTGAAGGGGATTGCTGCGGCCCCAACGATAGGCCTCGCAATGACAACCTTTTGGTTGCGGCAGGAGGCTGCACTATGGTTATCGCGATCGAATCGCTGCTCTTTCTCCTGGCAGGCATCGCCCTGGCAGTCGTGCTGGTTCAGATTTTCGGCCGCGGCGAGCAACGCAGACCGGCGACGGTAAGACTGGTGCGCTGGCTCAAACCGGCCGAGGCGGGCGAGGAAACCCGATTGCTGATCAATGATCTGGTCGTTCTGACGGTGTCCAACGAGGGACTGCGCCTGGCCGACTACGCCGACGAGGTTGAGCGGCTGGAGACGATCGCCACTCGCATTGCAACGGCGCTCGGCGGCCGTGTGGAGCTGGCGCGGCTCGAAGGCAAGGCTCCCGCGGAGAGCGCTGATGCGCCTCTGTACGAGCTGCCGCGCAGAGCCGTAGTAAGGCGCGCAGACCAGGCCCAATGAGGCGCGGCGTGAATCAAGATCGCCCCGCGACAGGAGGCGCAATGCTTGACGTCATCGCCTGTGGCGAATTGCTGATTGACTTCGTCGCGGCCGAATCGGGTGTGACGCTGGCCGAAGCGCCAGCGTTCGTCAAAGCAGCCGGCGGCGCGCCGGCCAATGTGGCCGTGGGTGTAGCGCGCCTGGGCTATCGGGCTGGCTTCATGGGCCAGGTAGGCGACGATGATTTCGGCCATTTCCTGGCCGATACGCTGGCCGGGGCCGGCGTGGATGTGGGGGGAATGCGCTTCTCGCAAGAGGCGCGCACCGCCCTGGCGTTCGTCTCGCTGCGCGGCGACGGCGAGCGCAGCTTCATGTTCTACCGCCATCCCAGCGCCGATATGCTCTGGCGGCCGGCAGATGTGGATGCAGCCTATGCCGCGACCGGCCGCATCTTTCACTTCGGTTCCATCTCGCTCATCGGCGAGCCAAGTCGCAGCGCCACGTTCGCCGCGCTGAGTCACGCCCGCACGGCCGGCGCGCTGATCTCCTACGATCCCAACCTGCGTTTGCCGCTCTGGCCCTCGGCCGAGGCTGCCCGGGCCGGGATGCTGGACGGTCTGGCTCATGCGGACCTGGTGAAGGTGAGCGAGGAGGAACTGGCCTTCCTGACCGGCGAGCGCGACATAGCGGCCGGCGCGCGGGCGCTCTGGCGCGACCGGCTGCGACTCCTCGCGGTGACGCGCGGCGCGGCTGGTTGCGCCTACTACACGGCCGAAAGCCACGGGGAGCTGCCGGGCTTCCAGGTCCAGACGTTGGATACGACCGGCGCGGGAGATGGCTTTGTCGCAGGGTTGTTGGCGGGCTTGCTGGACCACGGCCTGCGGTGGGATCAACCGATCGTGGAGCAGGCGTTGCGGCTGGGCAATGCGGTCGGCGCGCTGACGACCACCCGCCGCGGCGCGATCCCCGCGCTGCCGACGCGGGACGCGGTGGCGCGGTTCCTGGCGCAATAGAGGCGGACCCCTCTGCGCTGGTTCAGAAGGCAGACATGCAGGCGCTGCCCCTACTCAGCCGACGTCTTCGGCACGCAAGACCTTGAGAATAGTCGCGAAGAGGATCTGGAGATCGTGGCGCACTGACCGGCGGGCGATGTAGGCCAGATCCAGACTGACGATCTCATCGAATCCGAGTCGGCTGCGGCCATTGATCTGCGCCCACCCAGTCAGACCGGGCAGCACAGCCAGCCGTTGGCGGTGGCGATCAGTATACCAGGCCAATTCGTAGTCAATCGAGGGCCGGGGTCCCACCAGGCTCATATCACCCTTGATGATGTTGATAAGCTGGGGCAGCTCGTCCAGGCTGGTGCACCGCAACCACCGCCCCACACGAGTGACGGTGTGACCGTTAGACGATGGCTTGAAGATCGTGCGACCGTTGCCGTCGGTCTGGCCTGCAGGAACACCGTTGGCGCCATTGATGTAGGCCTCCGCGAACTTGCGATGCTCCTCGGTGTGATCCCGGCCGTTGGTCATCGAGCGAAACTTATAAAAGCTAAAAACGCGTCCGCGCAGTCCGCAGCGACGCTGCACATAGATGATCGGACCAGGCGAATCGAGCTTGATGGCAATGGCAATGGCGATCAAGAGGGGCGAGAGTAAGACCAGCGAAGCCGCCGAGATGAGAACGTCTAGCCACCGTTTGATGGTCGGATAGCCAGCTCGCGAAAGAAGACGGATGGACATGGGCCGATAAGTCATTCGGAAAGCGGGCTGCCAAAAAACCATGTGGGGGCGTTCATTGAGCATTCTACGGTCGCCTTTCCGATGTTGTCGCACGTTGATGCGCTGGGCCTCGCCGGGCCAGGAAAACCACCCCGCCCAGCCTGTTCGGCGCCTCGCGAAGCAGGCAGACATATCTTACCAGGCAAGAGTGACAAAAGTCTAAATTCTGGGCGTTGATAAGATGAAAGTTTTTCTATACTCGCGCCGCCCCTTTCATTCATCGCCGCCGCCCACCGGCGGGAAGAGCGCCAAAGCATCGTCGTCCGTCACGAGCGTGGCCAGTCCTTGCAGCCATTCGATAGAGCGACCGTTGAGCAACACCATCACATAGCCGGTCAGGACGCGGTCGGCGTCCCATAGCTTGCCATCCAGCACGGGGAAACGCTCAACCAGACGCTCCAGGGCCTCGCCGGCCGTCATTGTCTGCTCTAGCTTCAGCTCGACCGCGCTGGTCTCCAGCAATTCACGCAGGGTTGCGTAGATGCGAACACGCATGAGGTCTTGCCCTCCTTTCATGTTGTGCGGCTGCCGAGGCAGCACGCTGATTCGCCCGCGCCTGGCCGGGGAACGGCGGCCATTCTAGCATACTATACCCCGCCATTCCAGCTCGTCACCAGGCACTGCCCACAATGCCCACACTCGAGCTGAACGGTGGTGTGATGGATGCCGAAGCGTTCGCCGAGGATTTGCCGGAGGGCCTCTCGGATGCGCTCTGCCTCTGTCAAAGACTGATCGGCCAGGACCACGTGGGCGCTGAGCGCCACATAGCCAGGGCTGACGGTCCAGATGTGCAGATCGTGAACGCCCTCAACGCCAGCCGCCTCGCTCATCGCCTGGGCCACTTGCGTTGCGCTGATCCCGGTCGGCGTGCCCTCCACCAGGATATGCAATGACTCGCGCAGAACGCGCCCCGAGCCGAGCAGGATCACCAGACCGATCAGCGCACTGACGATGGGATCGGCCACGGTCCAGCCGGTGAGGAGCATGATGATCCCCGCGGCGATCACGCCGAGCGACGAGAGCGCGTCCCCCACCACGTGCAGAAATGCGCTGCGCACGTTCAGATCGTCGTGATGATGCTGGCGCAAGACCAGGATCACGATCAGGTTCACGAGCAAGCCAGCCACGGCCACCGCAAGCATCGGCCCGGCCAGCACGGGCGCGGGCTCGCGGAAACGCGCCCACGCTTCCCGAAAGATACCGAAGGCCACCAGGATCAGCGTCGCGCCATTGGCCAACGCCGCAATCACTTGCCAGCGATGGAAGCCGTAGGTGTGCCGATCGTCCGGGGGCAGAGCCGCCACGCGCAGCGCGATATAGCTCATGGCCAACGCCAGGATGTCCAGGAAGATGTGCGCGGCGTCCGAGAGCAGCGCCAGGCTGCCGGTCAGCAACCCGCCGACTACCTCGGCAATGAGGATCAGCCCCGTGAGGGCGAGAGATAGCAAAAAGCGGTGTTCAGTGTGGTGTGTGTCGCGAGTCATCAATCCGGCCTAACCCCCAATGGCCGGCAGCAACAGATAGAGCGTCTGCCCATCGGTCATCGGAACCCCTTCGTCCGTCACAACTTTAGCATCCACAAAGGGACGATACGGCCGGGAGCGGAAGGCCGCGTCGAAGTCCGGGTATTCGTTCGCCAGTCGCGCGAGCGCCTGGCTGGGCGTCACCTTCAACGCGTCGGGCCAATCCAGCGCCAGACGACGCCTCCCAACCGCTCGCCAGAGCGGCTCGCCGAGTTTGACATAGATGCGCACAGCCAAACCTCTGGCAGCATTGTAGCGCAGTCGGAATGGATCGCCAAACGGAGAAACGCGGCTGAAGAAAGTGTCACCGAGAATGGGGCTGCCTGTCATCCTGGATTCATAGCGCCGTGGCATAATGCCTTCATGCCAATGACCCATAGGACCGTTGTCCCATTGTCCTGTCATCGCCGGCATGATTCAATGCTCTCGAAGCCAGCTTTCGTCGGAACCGTTTTTCTGGCCCCGGCGTCTCTGTGATGGTCACTTGACCACAACCTGCTGAGGAGATCACCATGGACATCCCATTGCTCGTCGCCATCCTGGCTTTGCTGGCCTGGACACTGCTGCCGCAACTGGATCGTTATACAGACGCCGAGTTGAACCCCCCCGGCCCGCGCGCCTATCTGCGCCGGCTGGCGCGCTGGGTCAATAACTGATTCCCCGCCCACAAACTACGCACTCTTTTCCGCAACACGTCGGCCAACCAGGTGCGCGATCACTGTCCGCCAGGGCATGGTCGCGCCGGCCAGCGTGCGCTCATAGAGGGCCTGCACGCCTGCCAACTCATCAGGATCCAGAGAGGCGGCCAGGCGCTGGCTGTAGGAAGGACGCTCGCCGGCCACCGCAGGGTTGAACCACCGCGCGAGCATGGCCGGCGTGATGCGCGCCTCGGAGCTCGTCTCCACCAGCTCCAGCGATACGTCGGTCAGCCCCGCGGCCTCCCACGCGGCGCGCAGGTCCTCCGCATCCCAGTTCACCAGCGGGTCGGCGCGGTCAGCGTAGATGGCCTCCTCGGCCGCCATCACCTTGCCTGCCAGGGCATCGCCCAAGCGCGCCAGGTCAACGAGCGCATAAAGACGCTGCGTGCGCCTCGGAATCGGCTCGGTCAGACTGACGACCCCGCCATCGCGGAGGAGTTGGGCGAGCAGACGCGCGGCGTGCGCCAGGTGTGCGGAGCGCGATTCGGATTGCGTATTGCGCAGTGCATGGCGCGTGTTGTGCGTCGCCTCTCCAGATCGCTGCTGAGCAGCCAACGCGCCGCGCCCGACAATCGCATCGAACCGCACATCGGCCTCGCCCCGCACGGCCAGCAGATTGGGCAGCTCAGCCACGGTCCCGTGCAGCACGATCGGCCGCTCCGCCTCGGGCAGGCGGCCGGCCAGCTCGCGCAGCGCCTGCGCCTCAGGCGCCGTCGCGACCAGCGCCCAGACCCCGCCTTCGACCGCACGGCGCAGCGCCTCCCACGTCAGCAGACCGCTGCCGGCGTTAGCGTCCAATACCAGGTGATGCCGCTGCAGCCGCGTCGCGTCCAGCACCCGATCGCGCAGGCCGGCCAACCGCTCCCCCGCGCCGCCGATCGCCCGCGCCAGCCAGCGGTCGCGGTCGCCGGTCGCCAGCTCGCCGGTAAACGTCAACGCCTCGAGCGCGCCAAACCCCGCGCCCCCCTCCAGCATCGCGGCCAACTGCGCCTCACGCCTCCTCTCAACCTCAGCCTTAACCTTAACCTCATACCCCAATCCACCCGGCTGATAGAAGACGCGACCCTGAAGCGCATCCGGTAGATATTGCTGCGCCACCCAGTGATCGCGATAGGCATGGGGGTAAAGGTAGCCCTCGCCGTGCCCGAAGCCCTCCTTGTCGCGGTTAGCATCGCGCAGATGGGCCGGCACCATGGCCTCCTGCTCCTTCTCCACTGTCGCCAGGGCATCGAAAAAGGCGAAGGCGCTGTTGCTCTTGGGCGCGGTGGCCAGGTAGAGCGCGGCCTCAGCCAGGTGGAAACGCCCCTCCGGCATCCCCACGTACTCGAACGCCTGTGCGGCGGCCATCACCACACGCAGCGCGTTCGGGTCCGCCAGTCCTACGTCCTCGCCGGCGAAGATGATCATGCGGCGAAAGATGAAGCGCGGCTCCTCGCCCGCGTAGATCATGCGCGCCATCCAATAGAGCGCGGCATCGGGATCGGACCCGCGCAGGCTCTTGATGAACGCGCTAATCGTATCGTAGTGGACATCGCCCTCTTTGTCGTAGAGCACCGCGCGGCGCTGGATGGATTCCTCCGCCACAGACAGGTCAATGTGGATGGTCGGCGTAGTGCGTGGTGCGTAGTGCGTATCGGGTGAAGGCAGGATAGGCGACGTGGTTTCGACGGCCAATTCTAAGGCATTGAGGACGCCGCGGGCATCGCCGTTGGCGACGTCAACCAGATGAGCCAGCGCGTCGTCGTCAATCGTCACGTTCAGCTTACCATAGCCACGTTCTGGATCGGCCAACGTCTGTCGGGCGACTGCATAGAGATCATCCTGGGTCAGCGGCTTGAGCTGGAAGATGCGGCTGCGGCTGACCAGCGCCTTGTTGACCTCGAAATAGGGGTTCTCGGTGGTCGCGCCGATCAGGATCACCGTGCCGTTCTCAACCCACGGCAGCAGCGCGTCCTGTTGGGCCTTGTTGAAGCGGTGGACCTCATCCACGAAGAGGATGGTGCGCTGGCCGAACTGCCCGCGGCGCTCCTGCGCGGCGGCGATGGCCGCGCGGATGTCGGCCACGCCGGCCAGCACCGCGTTGATGGCGATGAAGTGCGCCCGCGTGGTGTTGGCGATGATGCGCGCCAGGGTGGTCTTGCCTGTGCCAGGCGGCCCGTAGAAGATCACCGAACTGAGCTGGTCGGCCTGGATGGCGCGGCGCAACAGCCGGCCCGGTCCTACGATGTGCTCCTGGCCGATGAACTCGTCCAGCGTGCGCGGCCGCATCCGTGCGGCAAGCGGCGCTTCCTTCTCGGTCAGCTCCTTGCGACGGGCATCGAACAGATCGGCATTGGCGGGTTTGGGCATGGGAGGTTCCCGATGACCGGCTTCGGCGGCGATTTGGCTCCGCATCGTCTGGGTGACACGCGCACCCGTCACATGACTACTCCCGGTCGGATGACATCGGAACGCGATAGCCGCGGCGGGCCAGTAGCAGGTAGGCATGCGCTTTGTGGACCATGAGCCGGCCGTAAACGCGCATCAACTCTTGCAGTCGTGGCTGCTCATCGGGCCTGAGCGCTCCATCCCCTTGCCGATCCAGCAAGGCCTGCATCTCGTCCTGTTCGGGAAACTCCTTTCTCACTCATCTTCATCTTATCACAAAACACCGCGGCCTGCAAAGGACAGGACTATTGACATGGCCCCGCATGGGTGTTACGATAAGCCAGTATTGAGTCCGCTTTCTATTGGCGCCGGCCGCGCCATGCAAATGTCCCGACCATACCCGAGCGACTGATGAACCAAACTACCAACCGTCCGCCCACCGACTATCGCGCATATCGGCGAAAAACCGATCGCAACCTGGCGATTGCCGTCGTGCTGTTCCTGGTAGGCGTGGGCGGCGTGCTGATCACCCTGATTTACGGCGCGGGCCCGGCCGCCCTGGGCGCCGCCTGTCTGGCGACGGGTTCGGGGCTGTTCGGCCTGGTGTGGCTGATCCTGACGCTGATGGAGCGATGGGCAGGGCCATGACCACGGCGCCGACCGAGATTTGACAGGTCTCCGGCTTCAAGGTATCATGATGAGAGTGGAACGACGAGTTTGACCTCTTTGAGTGTCCGCTCTCGCAGTTCGACCATACCCCTCTGATCCCCAAAGCGAAGACGCCAGCGAGTGGTTGAACCTATCACCGCCATGCTCTCAGCGAGCCGCAGGCAGTAGACTGCGCGCAGTGCGCCGGGAGGCACGGCCGGGAGGACCTATGGGCAAGTCACTTTTTGGTTTTCTGGAACCGCATCACTCACTGGCGGCGATCTTGGGGGATGTCGCTTCGGTGCGGATTCCGCGCGATCGCCAGGAATTGCTCGACCTGGCGTTGGGAGGCCCCGGCCGCGACACCTTTGAGGTGGCTTACGATGTGCCCGGGAACGGCACGGTTGTCGAGGCCACGGTGGTGCGCTGTCGCAACGGCGTCGCCGTGAACTACCCCGACATCACCATGCGTCGGCGTGACCCCGATTGCATGGTGATCGCGGACCGCCAACCCACCGACAAGGCCCGCTTCGAGGAGCGTTACGGCGAACCATTCGAGCCGTTGCGGGAGAAGATCTTCGAGTGGCTCCGGCAGCAACCCTTGATCGCCTTGCCCTTCATGGCTGGCAGCGCTGAGGTCGCCTATCCTGCTTTGCTCGTCGGCCCAACCAATGCGGCCTTCTTCGCGGCTGCCCTGGCTGATCTGCAGGGCATGATCCCCGATGGCAAGATTCCCGACGATTTCGCGCCGCGTGCCGTCATCTACCTGGCGCCGCCCTTCCGCCACACCCATTTCGGGGGCCGCCAGGTCGTCATCCACAACCGCGCAGCCGGGCTGCACGAAATCTTCTCCCTCAACCTGTATCCCGGTCCCAGCGCCAAGAAGGGCATCTACGGCGTCCTGCTCTCCATCGGCGAAAAGGAGGGCTGGATCACCGCGCACGCTTCCACGGTCCGCCTGGTTACGCCGTATGACAATGAGGTTGTCATCATGCACGAAGGGGCCAGCGGCGGCGGCAAGAGCGAGATGCTGGAACACGTCCATCGCCAACCCGATGGCCGCTTGCTTCTCGGTCAGAACGTCGCGACGGGCGAGCAGCGTCTGCTGGCGCTGAGCCAGGGCTGCCAGCTCCACCCCGTCACCGACGACATGGCTCTGTGCCATCCCGCGCTTCAGAACGGCGGCGGCAAGCTCTCGGTCTCAGATGCGGAGAAGGCCTGGTTCTTGCGCATCAATCACATTACCCGTTACGGCACCGATCCGCACCTGGAGCGGTTGTGCGTCCACCCCGAGGAGCCGCTCCTCTTCCTGAACCTGGCCGGCGTGCCCGGTTCAACCTGCCTGATCTGGGAACACACCGAAGATCAGCCGGGCCAACCGTGCCCCAATCCGCGCGTGATCGTCTCGCGGCGCCTGGTGCCCGGCGTCGTCAATGAACCGGTCGAGGTGGACATCCGCAGCCTGGGCCTGCGCACGCCGCCCTGCACGCGCAGCCAACCATCTTACGGCATCCTCGGCTTGCTGCACTTCCTCCCGCCCGCCTTGGGTTGGCTCTGGCGACTGGTTGCGCCCCGCGGCCACGACAATCCCAGCATCACGACGGGCGATGGGCTGGTGAGCGAAGGGGTAGGCTCATACTGGCCCTTCGCCACCGGCAGACGGGTGGATCACGCCAACCTGCTGCTGCGCCAGATTCAGCAGGCGCCCAACACACGTTACACCCTGATACCCAACCAGCATATCGGCGCCTGGAAAGTGGGCTTCATGCCCCAGTGGATTGCGCGCGAATACCTGGCGCGGCGCGGGGCCGCCCGGTTCAAACCGGGCCAGCTCGTGCTCGCCCGCTGCCCCCTATTGGGCTACACGCTGTTCGCTATGCAGATCGAAGGAGTGCAAATCCCGCGGTGGCTGCTGGAGGTGCAACTGCAGAATGAGATCGGCGAGGAGTGCTATGATGCCGGCGCCCAACAACTGCAAGATTTCTTCCGTGCGGAACTGCTGCCCTATCGCGACGAGCCCCAGCTTGATCCGCTAGGCCGCGAGATCATCGAATGCTGTCTACAGGGCGGCCAGGTGGGGGATTACGAGCGTCTGCTGCCCCTGGGCCGCCTGTAAGCGGGACAAGTACCGGTCAGACTGCGATTTCTCGGGCGGCCGCTCAGCCGCCCGAGAATTTGACCTTGTACCCCAATTCCCGCAGCTTCTCCGCCACGCGTTCGCGCTGATCGCCTTGGATCTCCAACTCGCCATCCTTGTATGCGCCGCCCGCGCCGCACGCCGTCCTCAACTGCGACAACAGCTCCTTGAACGTCGCGGGGGTGTGCTGCAAGCCAGAGATCACCGTCACCGTCTTGCCGCCCCGGCCCTTACGAGAGCGTGCAATATAGGCCACCTGTTGACGCGAGGGCATGTCTATCGCGGCGCAGACGCATGGCTCGCGGCCGCAACGCGGGCAGAGGTTGGCGGGTTCAGGATCGGTCGAATAGACAATGCGTGGGCGCATCGGCGACTCCGTTCCGGTTCTACTGCGTGAATGCCGCTCGTTGCTGGCGATCCAGGCGCAACTTCATCCAAAAATGCGCGCTCGCGATATTGACATCGCGCGATCTCGCCATTATAATGAGGGACATAGACAGGCGAAACCTCGCCGGCAGATGACAGATAGCAAGGGAGGCATCATCATGGGCAAGTTCAACATCCCCGGCGCTGCGTGGGCGGCGCTGATCTCGGCGCTGACCAGCGTCCTGATTGCCTGGGTGCAGACGTGGTGGACGGCAGGCAATGTGCCGTCCGAGGCGCTAATCCTGGGGCCGATTCTGATCACGATCCTCACCGGGATCGCCAAATGGGCGCAACTTCAGTGGGGCGAGCGCGGCCTGGCCTGGTCGGGCCAGCAGGTCAAGGGCCAGGGACGTGCGCCACAGGCTGGCCCTTCGCGTCTGACTCGCTGGCTCCTGGGCTAGTCGCGATTCAGGCTTGCCAGGCAAGCCTCCTGGCAAGCCTCTCCACTGCTACTTCACCTCAACCGAGCCGACCCCCGCTTCGATCTCCAGGTCCACGCAGTTGGCCGCAGTACCATAGTCTGGCGAGCGATATTCGCCGCCCGTGCGCGGGAAGCGACTCGTATCTACCTTGATCGCGGCCAGGCCGGCCTGCGTGCGAATGCGCGCGGCCACGCCATCAGGCACATGGATTTCCACAGAAGCCGCGCCAGCCTCGATGCGCGCCCGTGTCTGGCCGGCGGTCGCCGGCAGCCTGAGGACGGTGGCGCTGGCGCCTGTTTGCAGCCGCAGATCGGTCACGCGCAGCTCACGCAGATCGAGATGGTTGGCGCTCGCACCTGTTTCCAGCCGCAGCTCCAGCGCGACCTCTCGATTGAAGCTCACCGTCCAATCGAACGCGCCCCGCGCCCAATGCCAGGGAGCAAACGGGAAACCGTGATCGGGAACCCGCATCCGCACATCCAGCCGGTCGCCATCATGCAGAATGCGTTTGTCCAGGCCGCCGCCGAATGCGCCGGAGACCAGGTCGCCGGTCAGCGCCCCAGCGCCGATGCGCAGCCGGCCGGCGCCGTGGTTGATCCGCACGCGCGCCGAGGTCGCGCCTTGCAACGGGATGCTGTCCTCGACAACTTCAACGGAGGACGGCGCGAACAATCCACCCCACAGAATCCAGATGCCGAACGCGATCAGCACGAGAGGCCAGATCAAACCCCACGTCACAGCGACCACTCCCAGGTTGCCCAAGAGCAACACGACGCCCACGAGTATCAACACCACCGCCCAGAATAGACTGCCGCTCTTCATGGTCCTTCTCCTGACTGGGCGCAGCGCCGCCCACTGCCTTATGATTTGCGTGCGCGCAGGAAGTACTGTCCCAGGCTCATCAGCCCGAGCAAGATGAGCAGCGCCGGCCAGTACTGGCCCAACACAGCCGGGCCGCCCAGAAACGAGGCGAAGATGGCGAACAGGATCAGGCTGGTGAGCACTGTCCAGGCGCCTTCGCGCATGTGCCGGCCTTCGCCGGTCCACAAGCCCATCAGGAACGTGCCGATGCCTGCGAAGCCAGGGATCAGCGTCCAGGCATAGGCCCAACTCGCCCAATTGCCGGTGGCATTCTGCCACCAAAGCAACAAGCCGATGCCGCTGACGGTGCTCGCGGGCACGACCATGGCAGACGCGGCCGTCACGATGCCGAGAATCAACAAGAAAACGCCCACCGCCACCACGATCAGCGGCCATGACCATTCATTCACCCAGCCCCACAAACCGGGGACTAGCTGACCGACCAACAAGACAGCGCCGAGCAGGATCAGAAACAGCCCGCCGACGATGCCCGACCTACGCGTACGATCCATGATTTCCTCCTTGCACGATAAGAGCGATGAACAACTGCCCTGAAAATGGCCTCCCCAGGCTGTGGCCGGTCTCCGACCGAGCCACCTCGTACCTTGCCACAGGAGGCACGGTCAGGAGACCGGCCCGAGCAGCGAGGGATGTTTTCATCCCCCGTCCCACAGCGAGGCTTCGCACTGGCGCCGCGGCCGGCGGGGACGCACGATTCTAGGCCTCATCCTGCGGCAACTGCGCGGCTGGCGGCTCCGGTTCCAGCGGTATCACGATCATCAAGATCAGGTATACCAACACACCCGAACCGACGCCGAAGACGACCAACAGGGCAAACATCAGACGCAAAAGGGTCGGATCTAGCCCCAGGTACTTTCCCAGGCCGCCGCACACGCCAGCGATCATCTTGTCGGTGCTGCTGCGATAGAGTTTCTTGACGTCCATGCTCTCCTCCTCGAAGTGTCGCTGAGAGCTCGATGCTCCCGATGGGCGACTGTCTGACACCATCCATTACGCAGCAGCCCGTTTTTGGTTGCACCGTGTGGAACCCACCAAGCGCCGGCGCTTGGTGGGCGATTTTCAGGACTGCGGCGACCTTGAGCCTTGACCAGCCAGCCGCCTGTGCAGGAATGGTCACGCACCACTCCGCAGGCGCTTGCTCATGTACACGATGTCGAACGGGCGATAGCCGGCCCGTGCGAAGAGCGCCAGGGAAGCGCTGTTGTGTTGCTCGATCAGCGCGGCGTACACCTCCAGCCCAAGATCTTCGCGAAACCAACGCTCAGCCTCGGCGATGAGCCTCTGCGCCAACCCGCGACGACGGTACATAGGATCTACCGCCATCCGGTTGATCCAACCCTTGCGGCCGTCGTGCGTCAGAACAGCGACGGCCGCCAGAGTTTCTCCGTTCCGCACGCCGATCACTCGCTGCGCGCCGCCGGCCAACTGGCGTGCGAATGCCTCCGGCGCATCGCGACCTTCAGCCCGCACGGGCAGCCCCGCGCGCCGCCAGAGATCCAGGATGTCGGCATAATCGGCCGGGCCAAGATCGCACGGCGCAAAGAGTTCCGAGTCTGTGGGCATTATTGACACTCCTGATCGTCGGGTAGGCGTATGACTTCCGTATGACTGGCGCAAGAACCGTGTGGGGCAGGCGTCCAGCAACGCAGCCCAGGCTGTGGTATACTGCGCTCAAGCGGCGGGCAGAGAGCGTTCTCTCCTTCTCCTCCTTTTCATGAGCGCCGGGGTAAGGGCAACCCCGGCGCTCGTATTTTTGGCCGGGGGTGGCTGGATGCTAAGAACCTATCTGAATAACCCCTACCCGAATAACCCCGCTCGGGCCGGTCTCTGATCGTGCCCGGCCCGGTCGGAGACCGGCCTCAGCAGTAATGCGGATAGGCTAAGCCGCGGTCTTGATGGCCCGCACGCTCGCCGCCACAGCATCGCCGACCTCGACGGTCGTGGCCCGGCCGCCCAAGTCCGGAGTGAGCGCCCGACCCTCGGTCGTCACGCCCACGATGGCCGTCTCGATCAGACGGGCCGCCTCCCGTTCGCCCAGGAAGTCCAGCATCAGCGCGCCGCTCCAGATCATGGCGAGCGGATTGGCAATCCCCTGGCCAAAGATGTCTGGCGCAGAGCCGTGCACCGGCTCGAACATGGAGGGATAACTGCGGTCCGGGTTCAGGTTGCCGCTGGGCGCCATCCCCAGGCCGCCGACGATCGCGGCGCCCAGATCGGTGAGGATGTCGGCGAAGAGGTTAGAAGCCACCACGACGTCCAGCGTCTCTGGCCGCAGCACGAAGCGTGCGGCCAACGCATCCACCAGGACGCGCTCGGTCGTTACGTCGGGATACGCGATCGCAATCCGATCGAACACCTCATCCCAAAGCGTCATGGCGTGGCGCTGCGCGTTCGACTTCGTGGCGCTGATCAACTTCTTACGCGGCCGAGTGCGGGCCAGCTCGAACGCAAAGCGGATCACGCGCTCGACCGCTGGCCGGCTGAAGATGGCTGTCTCCACCGCGATTTCCCCAGGCAACCCGCGATGGGCCCGTCCACCCGCGCCCGCGTACTCGCCCTCGGTATTCTCCCGCACCACCACGAAGTCAATCTCGGCCGGCCGCCGATCGGCCAGCGGGCTGCGCACCCCCGGCAAGAGGACGCTCGGTCGGATATTGGCGTACTGATCGAAGCCCTGACAGATCGCCAACCGCAACCCCCAGAGCGAAATGTGATCGGGCACGCTGGGCCAGCCGACCGCGCCGAAGTAGAGCGCATCATACTGCGCCAACGTCTGCAACGCATCGCCGGGCATCATTGCAGCGTGAGCCGCGTAGTAATCGCAGCCCCAGGGAAATACATCGCAGACCAGGCGAAAGCCGCCGCTCACCTCGGCCGCGGCATTGAGGACCTTCAGGCCTTCCGGCATCACCTCCTGCCCGATCCCATCGCCAGCGATGACCGCGATGCGATAGTAGCGCATGGCGCTCCTCTCCCTTCACCCGCCCCCGATCGGCGGGTATAGTTCAACAGTGTCGCCGTCGCTCACGCGGGCATCTTGGAGTGCGACCACGCGGCGATTGATCGTGACGATGGCCACCTCGCTGGCTGGCACGCCGAGCCGCGCCAACACTGCGGCCAGGGGCGTCGTCTCAGCCAACGGCACAGTGATCCAGCCGCGCTTGCACGGCTCATACCAGTTGAGGTGGCCGCCGAGGTACAGTTGCATGGGGGATATCTTCGGGGGCAGCCCTGACAGCTTGCCGGACCTGTCAGGGCTGATGCCATCAGATCAAATCGGCCGCCCAGCCGATGTCCAGCGCCTCCAGACGCTCACGCGTCGGTGTAGCCGTGACAGAATCCCAGCCCTTGAGACGATAAAGCTCGGTCATGGCCGCTTCGAAATCGGCGTGCGACAGCGCCACGCCTTGCAGCGCGCCGTTCTCTAGTGGCTGAAAGAGTCGCTCGGGCAGCACATCGTCCGTGCGCGAGAAACCCTCACGCACGATGAAGACGCGCGCCAGGTTCGTCGCGCGCTCGCCCACCCGCAACAGGTCCTCGACCGTCCAGTCCCAGCCGGTCGCGGCGCGCACAGCCGCCACCGTATCGGCCGCCGAGATGAAGGAGCGGGGCGCGGGGCCGAAATAGCAGAAGCCGATCGCCTTGCCGGCGCTGCTCCAATTTTCCAGCTTATAGTAGTAAGCTACCTTCTGCGGACTGAGATCGCGCGCGGGCAGCGGCTCGGTGATGCCGAGCGGCATGGCGCCCTTGAAGGTGATCGAGTTCGGGTTGGCGATCGCGGGGTCGTGATAGGCGGAAAGGTGCTCGGCGCCGACTTCGGAGATGGCATACGCCAGCCCCACGCCGACCTTGCCGCGCGGGTCGTGCATCGGGAGCTCCTGGCCCTTCACGTGCATCGCGAAGTAGCGCGCGTCGCCGCCGATCACCTCGGCGGCGCGCTTGACTCCCTCGGCCAGTAGGTCGCCGATGCCGCGTCGTTCGCCGATCCACTCGACGGCCTTGACCATCGCGGCCGCGTTGCCGAAGCGTAGATCGAGCCCATCGGTGTCCTGTGGACCGATCAGCCCATGCTCGAAACACTCCATTGCGAATGCGATGGCCGAGCCGGTCGAGATCGCGTCCAGCGTATAGCGCCCGCACAGCTCATTGGCCTTGGCGACGGCCTGGAGATCGTCAACACCGCAGTTCGGGCCGAACCCCCCGATCGCCTCGTACTCAGGCCCGCCATAGGAGCTGCTCACGTCGTAACGGTCGTGCACCTCGACCTCGCGCTTGCAGCGCACCGCACAGGCATAGCAACTGCGGCGGGCCGTCAACAGCTCCTTCTCGTACACCTCCCAGCGCACCTGGTCCACTCCGTCGAACGCGCCCTGGTGGAAGTTGCGCGTGGGCAAGATGCCGGCCGCATTCAGTCCGCTCACCAGGCCAGGCGTGCCCTTCTCTTGCAGGTCCCAGCTCTGGGGATGCTCTTTCGCCTGCTTCGCCAGCCGCCGGCCGATCTCGGCGATGGCCTGCGGATCGTGCGCGATCGCAGCGTAACGGCCCGAGCCGCGTACCGCGATCGCCTTCAGATTCTTGGCGCCCATCACCGCGCCCATGCCGGCGCGACCGTTGAAGTGACGCAGCTCGTTGGTAAGCGCCGCGTAACGCACCAGATTCTCGCCCCCGCGGCCGATCTGCAAGACGCGCGTCAGCCGATCGACCAACTCCTCGCGTATCGTCGCCTGGGCCTCTTCGGGCTCGCGCCCCCACAGATGGCGCGCGTCGCGAATTGCGACCCGGTCATCGCGAATCGCGATGTAGACCGGGTGCTCGGCCCGGCCGGTCACGATGATCCCTTCCCAGCCGGCCAGCCTCAACTCCGGCCCCCAGAAACCGCCCGCCTCTGATTCGCCGTAGCCGCCAGTCAGCGGCGACCTGGCAGCGGCTGTGAAGCGCGTGGCCGTCGAGATCGGCGCACCCGTCAGCAGGCCGTTCGCCAGAATCAGCGCGTTGGCAGGGCCAAGTGGGTTGCAGCCAGGCTTGACCTCGCGCAGCAACAGATACGCAGCCAGCGCCTTGCCGCCTGGATAGAGGCGGTAGAACGACTCGTCGAACGTTTCGCTCTCGATGGTCCCGTGCGTCAGGTTGATGCGCAGCAATTTCCCATGACTACCGTAATTCATCAAACTTCTCCCTGGGCCAAGGCGCCAGCGCGCTAGTGCCCGTGTACGTTGATCCCGCCGCCCGAACCGGACGGCTTCTCGACCTTTCAGCAGCCTGGCTCCCCCTCGTGGCCGCAGCAGTTTTGCCGCAGGGCCATGCGGCGCCACAGGTTGCGCACGAGCTTGCTCAGCTTCACGGAGAGCGGCAATGGCTGGTCGAGATTGGTCAGAAAGTCGCGCGGTGAAGGTCGTTGCGTCATACTGGTATCCTTGCTCCTGCGTTGAAGATGCGACGGCTCTCGCACACCTCGGCGCAAACTATACCATGACAGGGATGAAAACGTCAATTGACGTGCGGGTCGCAAGATTGACAAACCGTGTTCGCCTGTGGTATCCTCGCAACTCAGCAGGCTGGCGCTCCGGAGTGCGGGTGGGGCGCAGCCAAACGAGCACACGCAAAAAGCGTTGATGGAGAGAGTACGAGGCGGACGCGCAGCCCAGAGAGCGGCCAGACGCTGAAAAGGCCGCCTGCGCCCCCTCGGAAAGACACTCCGGAGCCGCAGGGTCGAACCGCGCGGCGGGCCGTGGACGGACAGCGTTGCACCGGGAAACTCAGTGTGACCTTTGCGTTCTGGCTGCGATGAACGGCGTAGGCCCAGGCCGGCGCCCGCCGTTACCGGGCCGGGTCATGGTTGACCATTGAGGCTGCGGCCGTGAGGTCGCGGCAAACCAGGGTGGCACCGCGAGAGCGCTCCTCGTCCTTGGACGAAGGAGCGCGATTCTTTTTCTGGAGGCGCCCCCATGGAACGCATCTATACCACTGATATCGCCGGCCGGGTTGGCGAACGGGTGCGGCTGGCAGGCTGGCTGCAAACCCTGCGCCGGCTCGGCGGCATCAACTTCCTGGTGCTGCGCGATGTGCGCGGGACCGCGCAGATCGTCGTGGACACGCCCGATGCGCTGGCGACGCTCAGCGGCCTGTCGCCAGAGACCGTCTTGGCCGTCGAGGGTCTCGTGACAGCCGAGCATCAGGCGCCAGGCGGCATCGAGCTGCGCAACCCGTCCTTCGAGGTGCTCTCGCCGGTGCGCGACGCAATGCCGATCACGCTCAACAGACCAACGATCGGCGCCAATCTGCCCGTCTTTCTGGATCATGCCGTGATCGGTCTGCGCCACCCCACCAGGCGCGCCCTCTTCCGTCTGTCGGCCGGGATCATGGCCGGCTTCCGCTGCGCCTTGACTCGCCTCGGCTTCACCGAAATCCAGACCCCCAAGCTCGTCGCTTCGGCCACCGAGAGCGGCGCCAATGTCTTTGGCGTGGATTACTTCGGCCGCCGAGCCTATCTTGCGCAAAGCCCACAGTTCTACAAACAGATCATGGTGGGCGTGTTCGAGCGAGTCTTCGAGGTTGGGCCGGTCTTCCGCGCCGAGCCGCACGACACGGTGCGCCACATCAACGAGTACGTCAGTTTGGACCTGGAAATGGGCTTCATCCGCGACCATCGGGACGTGATGGCTGTGCTGACTGAGGTCATACGCGGAACCCTGGCGCACCTGCAGACTGCGTGTGCGCCTGAGCTGGCGCTGCTGAATGCGAGACTGCCCCACGTGCCTGAGCGAATCCCGGCGGTACACTTCCCGGATGCGCAAGAGCTGATTCTGACGCTGCACGGCGAGGATTGCCGCGGCGAGCCGGACCTGGCGCCTCAGCACGAACGCTGGCTGGGCGAGTGGGCCAGGACGCAATTCGGCAGCGATTTTCTATTCGTCGCCGGCTATCCCATGGCCAAGCGGCCTTTCTACACGCACCCCAACCCGGCCGACCCGCGCTACTCGAACTCGTTTGACCTGCTGTTTCGCGGCGCAGAACTGGTGACAGGCGGACAACGGCTGCACCTCTACCAGGACTACTTGGATGCCGCGGCCCGGTGCGGCTATACAGACCTGACGCCCTTCGAGACCTACCTGGAGACGTTCAGGTTTGGGATGCCGCCGCATGGCGGCTGCGCCATCGGCCTGGAACGGTTCATCATGCAGTTGCTCGGTCTGGAGAACATCCGGCTGGCGACGCTGTTCCCGCGCGATCTCAATCGGCTGGCGCCGTAGAAGACGCCTGCTGCCCAACCTCTGACGCTCGATCGCGATGCAAATTCCCATCCTCTACCAAGACGCGGCCATTGTCGTCGTCAACAAACCTGCGAGCATCCCGACGCACGCGGCCGATCCGGCCGACCCCTACGCGGGCGATGCGCTGCGCATGGTCCAGGCGCAGACGGGCTTGCCCTACCTGGGGATGCATCAGCGGCTCGATGCGGAAACCTCTGGCGTGCTGCTCTTTTCTGCACAGCGTGAGGCCAACCGTTCGCTGGCCGCGTCGTTCGAGGGTGGGCAGGTCCGCAAGGTCTATCTGGCGCTCGTGCATGGACGGCCGCCGTGGGACGAGGCTGCGGTGGACGCGCCGATCGTTCGCGACCGGCAAGGCCGCTACCGCGTCACAACCGCCCGCGACCGCCTGGGGCAAACAGCGGTCACACGCTTTCGGGTGCTCGGAACGACAACTCTGGCAGCGGGGCCGTCTTCTGCGGGAAGCGGGCGAGGCCGCGCCTCCGGCCGCATCGCGGGCGCTGCGAAAGCGCCGGACGCACAAGTATCGCTCCTTCAGGTCACGCCCGAGACCGGCCGTACACACCAAATCCGCGTTCACCTGGCGCACAGCGGGTTGCCGGTGGTCGGCGACGCGCTGTACGGTCCCGCTGATCGGCCCGCACCGCGGCTGTGCCTGCACGCGCACCAACTCACGGTGACGCACCCGACAACCGGTCAAGAACTCACCTTCACCGCGCCGCCGCCCGACCTTTTTGGCCGACTGGCGACAGGGCTGCCTGAGCTGGCGCTGGCCGCGAGCGGCTTGCATGTGCGTCAGGCGGCCAACCGCGCGGCCGATCCGCTGCGACAGCTCCTGCGGCTGGCCTGCGAGCGCCGCGCGCCCCTGGCGGCCGATCCCCACACCACCATCTACCGCCTGGTGCATGGCGCAGCCGACGCCGCGGCCGGGCTGAGCGTGGATCGGTTTGGCGACGCCCTGGTCATGAGCCTCTATGATGAGGAGGCGCAACTCGCGCTCGATCCAAGCCTGGAGTCGCTGGCGGCCGACCTCTGCCAGATCACCGGCGGCCGCAGCGTCTATATCAAGCATCGGCCCAGGCAGGCCAGCCGCGTGCCCGAAGAGCAGTTGGCCGCGCTCACGCCATCTCGACCCATCTATGGGCCGGAGATGGGGGAGTTTGTCGCCGCCGAAGAAGGGCTAGCCTTTCTCATCCGGCCGGCGGCTGGACTGAGCGTAGGTTTGTTTCCTGACATGCGGGAGGGACGTGCGCGGGTGCGAGCATGGGCGGCTGGTCGCCGCGTGTTGAACTGCTTCGCCTATACGTGCGGGTTCGGCGTGGCCGCACTGGCTGGCGGAGCGGGCCGTGTGCTGAACCTCGATCTCTCGAAGGCAGCCCTGGCATGGGGGCAAGAAAACTACCGGGCCAACGGCTTCACAGCCGACCCGCACGACTTCGTCTACGGCGATGTTTTCGACTGGCTGGCGCGATTGGCTCGCCGCCGCGAACGCTTCGATCTGGTCATCCTCGACCCTCCCGGCTTCTCCACAACCAAGACGCGGCGCTTCACCGTCGCCCGCGACTACGGCGAATTGGTCGCGCTGGCCGAGAAAGTCAGCGCGCCAGACAGCCTGCTGCTCGCCTGCTGCAACGTCGCCGAGCTGCCGTGGCGCGCATTCCGCGAGCGTGTGTTGAGCGGCCTGGCAGGATCAGGCCGGCCGGCCGAGGTGGTCGGCGTCTACCACGAACCTGCGATAGACTTCCCGACGCCGGCCGGCCTGACGCCCTATCTGAAGATATTGGCGATGCGCCTGGGTTAGAGTATCCTAGGCGCGCTTCGAGACTTGCCGGGCCTGGGCGAATTGGGCTTCCAGCTCGGCGCGGCGGTCGGCTGCGGCCCGGCGGCCTTCCTCCACTATGGCGTTCAATCGTGTCTGCAGCGAGGCCTGCACATCCTGGCCCGATTGCGGCGTGAGCATCAGAACGACAACCGCGCCGACCAACGCGCCCAAAATCAGACCGCCGATAAAGTTGATAACCTTTAACATATCACCTCCTGTCAGATCAGCATGGATTAAGGGCTGAAAGGCAGCCGACTGCAAGTATAGCACAAATCTGGCGCGCGGCCAAGCCAGAATCGCCTCAGACCCGCGTTCTGCAAGCTTGTTGTAAGTTAAATCCCCCAGATTCCGTGGTACAATGCAGTCGTTCGATGAGATGGTTGCCAGGTACAAACTGTCCAGGAGTGCAAGCTAATGCGCAATCGAGGGATTTTGGTGGTGATGATGGCCGTTTTGGCCACAGCGATGCTGGCGCCCGTTAGTGCGGCCGCCGAGCCAACAGCGACCTTCACGGTGGCTACCCTGGTCTTCGACGACCAGAATCTGGACGGCGCCTATGGTCTCAGCGCGGCGGGGGTCGAAAGCAGCATCGGCAATGTGGTCATTGGCTTATACCTGGACAAGGCGCCTCTGGGCATCCTCGGCCCAGAAGACCAGTTGCTGGAATCGCTGACCACCAACAAAGAGGGCTACGCGCTGTTTCGTAACCTGTTGCCCGGCGCGTACCTGCTGAACATCAAGACTCCGGCGCGTTACATCGCCATCAGCCCTGCCACGCAAAGCGTCTCAGTGGGCAACGAAGCCACAGGCGCGATCCTGGAGTGGACCTTTGGCCTGACCCCGCGCAGCCAATTCCCGGCTCGCAATTTCCTCCCCGTCCTCACGCGCTGATCCTGCGATCGCTCGTCTTCGTTTCTCTGAACTGCACAGAGCCGGGAAGCAGTAGACTCCCCGGCTTTTCGCTTTCCGTCAGGCGCGGCCCTGGCGACCGATAGACTGCCGACCTCACCTCATTTCGCCCACTGGTCAGTTTACAGAATCGCGAAACTGTGTTAGATTGGTGTTGTGAAATGCCACGACCGAGCGACAGCCTTCTGTCAACGCCCACCCCCTGTCGCCTGCTGAGGTGTCTGATGTGCTGGACGGGTGTAACGCGCATACTTCGAGTCGGATCTGCTGGTTTGCTCCTGGCGCTGGTCTTGCTGTCTTTGGCGACAGTAAGCACAGCAGCCATGACGCGGGCAGGCGGCTCTTTTGACCTGATCATACTGGCCTTCGAGGATCTGAACGGAGATGGCATCTATGGGCTGAGTCCAACCGGCCTGGAACCGCCGCTGGCGGGCATTGAAATCCGGCTGTACGAAGATCAGCCGCCGCTGCGTTCACGGGGCGCCGAGGATCGCTTGATCGCTGATGCGCGCACCAACGAGGATGGTTATGTCGTGTTTCGCACGCTGCCTTCAGGAAACTACCTGCTCGCAGCATCGCAGGCCAAAGGCTTCTTGCCCACTACGCCGCTCGAACAGTGGGTCACATACAAAGGGGACGGACAGGGCGCCTTGCTGGAGTACATGTTTGGCCAGCTTCAACGCAGCGCATTCGCACACCGATTCATCTTTCCGGTGATCGGCATCCCACGCTGAGTCGCGCACGCATAGGCCCAACAGACTCGGCGCGGCGCTTTGCTGAGCCTGGGTGCCCGATACGTGTTCTTGACCTCTAACACAGAGCCGCTGGTTGCAAAGCGCAGTCAGCGGCTCTGTGTCATACGGCATCCGGACTGCGGCCCGCGGTCGCCGTGGGCGATCACGGGTCAGCGTCCGTTACCTCACAATGGCGTGGGTTACTTGACCTCAGCCTGGGCGCCTTCGGCCTCGAGCTTGGACTTGGCGTCTGCGGCAGCGTCCTTGGAAACAGCGGTGAGCACGGTCGCCGGCGCGCTCTCAACCAACTCCTTTGCTTCCTTCAGACCAAGGTTCGTCAGGGCGCGCACCGCCTTGATGACGTTGATCTTCTTGTCGCCAATGGCCTTGAGGATAACGTCGAACTCGGTTTGTTCCTCAACCGGCTCGGCCGGGGCCGCAGCCGCCGCCGGCGCAGCCGACATGCCGGCCATCATCACCGGCGCCGCTGCTGCGCTCACACCAAACTTCGCTTCTAAAGCCTTGACGAGCTGAGACAGCTCCAACACCGTCATCTTCTCGATGGCCGCAATCATCTCTTCTTGAGTCATGGATATATCCTCCCTTAGTTGTATTTCTTCGTTTGTTGCGCGTCTTCGGTCCAACGCGCCCTAAGCTGCTTGTTCCAACTGCTGTACCCGCGCGTTGAACACGGTCAAGAACCCTCGCATGGGACCCGCGAGCACGTTCACGAGACCGCTGAGCGGCCCCTGCAACACGCCCACCACTTGCGCGCGCAGTTGCTCACGGCCCGGCAGCTCTGTCAAAGCCTGCACGCCGGTCTCGTCAATCACCGAATGCCCAAGCAACCCGCCGCGCAACACCAGGACTTTGGTGTCTCGGACCGCTTTGGTCAGCGCCTTAGCCGGCGCAGCCACATCGCCAAAGCAGAACGCCACGGCCGTCGGGCCCGACAGCAATGGCTTGGGGGCCGGCATGCCAGACTCAGTCAGCACACGCGCCAAGAGCGTATTCTTGGTTACGACCAACTCGCTCTCGCACCCGCGCAGCTCGCGACGCAACGCTTCGACCTGTTTGGTCGTCAGGCCGCGATATTCGGTGACGATTACAGCCTGGCTGCGGCGCACCTTGTCCAGATAGTCGGAGACGATGGTCTCCTTTTTCTCACGTGTGATAGCCAAGCGAAAAACCTCCTTTCACGGTTACGAACTGGCAACAAAAAAGCCCCTGCGCCGATGGCGAGCAGAGGCTCAGAACCCCAGTTCGTGCTGGAATTGCTCAAAACCCCGCCTCGGCAGGTGCGACGCTCACAGCCGGATCTCTTGGGAGTCCCGGCATCTGAAAGCCACATTATGTCACTCAGGACGCCTGCTGTCTTCGACGCAAGTGAGTTATGCGGTTGTGTAGATCGTCAGATGACTAGGCCGACGGCCGCAACACCGAAGCCTGGGCAACATCCAGGCGAATGCCGGGCGCCATCGTGGAAGTCAACGTTACCCGCCTGATGTAGATGCCTTTCGCGCCTGTAGGTTTGGCGCGATTGACCGCCTCCATCAGGGCCGACAAGTTCTCCAAGATCTGCTGGGACGTGAAGCTGACCTTGCCGATGGGCACGTGCAGGTTGCCGGTCTTGTCCACCTTGAACTCGACACGACCCAAGCGCGCCTCTTTGATCACGCGTGGCAGATCATCCGGCTGCACGATCGTGCCGGCCTTGGGATTGGGCATCAAGCCACGGGTGCCCAGGATGCGACCGAGACGCCCCACCTTGCCCATGACCTGCGGCGTGGCAATGGTCATATCGAATTCAAGCCAGCCGCCCTGGATCTTGGCGATCATGTCATCCAGCCCCACATAGTCGGCGCCGGCCTGTTCGGCCAGGCGTGCGCCGTCGCCCTCGGCGAAAACCAGGATGCGCACCTGCTTGCCCAACCCGGCGGGCAAGAGCACGGTGCTGCGCACCTGCTGATCGGCGTGGCGTGGGTCAACACCCAGCTTGACGTGCACCTCCAGGGTGCCATCGAACTTGGGATATGAAACCTTCTTGATCAGCTCGGCTGCCTCGTTCGGGCCGTAGTAGGTGGCCCGATCGAAGAGCTTCATAGCGTTAAGATACTTCTTGCCGTGCCTAGACATTCCGATCTCCTTGCCGGAACTCGTCCGGATGTGGTTGTGACGGACGCGATCAGGCGCGTCCTCCCACGCCGCTAACGCCGCGTTTGGCGTCAGTCTGCGATGGCGATGCCCATACTGCGGGCTGTGCCTTCAATCATGAGCACCGCCTGGTCAACATCGTAAGCGTTCAGGTCTTTCAGCTTCAGCTCTGCGATGTCGCGCAACTGCTGGCGCGTAACCTTGCCCACCATATCCTGGTTCGGCTTGTCAGAGCCTTTTTGCACGCTCGCTGCCTGCTTGATCAAGTCCACCGCGGGCGGGGTTTTGGTCACAAACGTGAAAGACTGATCGGTGAAAATAGTGATCTCGACCGGGATAATCATTCCCGTCTGGGCAGCCGTCCGCGCGTTATACTCTTTGCAGAACGCCATGATGTTGACGCCGTGTTGGCCCAATGCCGGGCCGACTGGCGGTGCCGGATTGGCCTTGCCGGCCGCGATCTGAAGTTTGACGACTGCCTTGACTTTCTTCGCCATGAGCTAATACTCCAGTTACAGACGCTCGATCTGCAGCAAATCCACTTCGATCGGGGTCTCCCGATTGAAGAACGATACCAACACGCGAGCCTTGCCCTTTTCGGGATATACTTCGTCAACTGTGCCGTTGAAGTCCAGGAAGGAACCCTCAACAATCCGTACCTTGTCGCCCACCTTGACTTTCACCTGGGGCACTGGTTCCTCGGCCTCCATACGGCGCATGATCTTATCTACTTCATCCTGGCGCAGCGGCGTGGGTTTGTTGCCGATGCCGACAAAGCCCGTGACGCTGGGCGTGTTCCGCACCACGTACCAGGATTCTTCATCCAGGTGCATCTGAACGAGCACATAGCCGGGATAAATGCGTTTTTCGACGACGCGGCGTTGCCCATCGCGCAACTCGATCTGCTCTTCCGTGGGCACGACTATATCGAGAATGCGGTTGTGCATACTCATGGATTCGGCCCGGTGCTCGAGGTTCTTTTTGACCTTGTTTTCGTAGCCCGAATAGCAATGAACAACGTACCACTGCGCCTGCGCCTGGTCTTCGGTCTGCGCCTCAGCCTCGTCTGCTGGCTGGTCTTCAATCGGTTCGTCGCCAGGGTTTGTGGCGGGCGCGGCAGAACCGCCGACGCCGAACTGACTGCGCGACGCTAACGGGTCATACGCCTGCCGCAGCTCGCTGTCCTCCCACTCATCCATGCCCATTGCTATTCTATCGCCTCACTGCGCGAGCTACCTCGCCACGATCAATCGCACTAACGTCGCAAATACAAAGTCCACTGCGCCCAGGAAGATCGCCATCACCACAGTCACACCCAGCACAATCGCCGTCAACTTGGTGGCCTGGTCACGCGTGGGCCACGTCACTTTGCGAAGCTCACCCCGCGTATCTTTGAAATAATCTACGATTCTCTGCCAGATCTTGGGGGCCCTTTGGGCCGCGACTTTACTCACGCCATCCTCCCTCCGCAGACATCGGAGTGACAGGCCACTTACGGTTCAAGACACCGTACACAGCCAGCTTATCTCAGCCCATCAATATGCAGCCAACCTGCGGGCAGAGAGCCATGCCGAGACGGTGTCTTGCCAGGACAGAACTCAAACAGGCGTGGCAGGACTTGAACCCGCAACCCTCGCTTTTGGAGAGCGATGCTCTGCCTATTGAGCTACACGCCTATACTGGGTTTCGTAGTCTGATGGTCTCATAGTCTGTCAGTCGCGATGTGCCATGAAGGCTACGTGACTAAAGGACTACACGACTACAAGACTACCTGGTTTCGCGATGCATGACATGCTTGCGACAGCGCGGACAGAACTTGTTCAGTTCCAGCCGCGACTGGCTGTTCTTGCGATTCTTTTCGGATGTATAGGTCCGCTCCTTGCATGTCGTGCAAGCCAGCGTCACAGTGATCCGATTTGCTTTCTTTGCGGTAGCCATGTGTCTATTCCAGGATCTTGGTGATGACGCCCGCACCCACGGTGCGGCCGCCCTCGCGGATCGCAAAGCGCGACCCCACTTCCAACGCCACCGGCACGATCAAC
>Ga0194111_10001526_pt1 | contig 28543 bp, 26 predicted proteins | sample TA2KigC300mmetaG_FD_146194 | JGI IMG/M metagenome (GOLD analysis project Ga0194111, IMG submission 146194) | Freshwater microbial communities from Lake Tanganyika, Tanzania - TA2015033 Kigoma Deep Cast 300m | ecosystem: Environmental > Aquatic > Freshwater > Lake | place: Tanzania: Lake... | reverse complement strand
AGGTTTTTCCGAACAGTTGCTCGGCCAGTCGCTGGCGGGACTGTCCGGGCGGCGCTACCGCGAGACGCTGGTCAATGCGGCCGAGGCTTTTGGGGTTTGGCCCAACGCTGGCTCGCCAGTGTGTTGCTTTATGGAGAGAAAAGTTTTCGCACCATCAAAGGCCACGAGCACATCCAAGCCAGGTTGGCCAACATTGAAGTCGAACATGCAACCATCAGTCATCCTTAAATCTTAAAAGCGTTTTTTAATGAGCCACTCCAAAAAATTTCAGCTAAAAGCTGGACATGCTCCGGAACCGGCTAATAGTAACGACAAGGGAAAAGCTTTAAGCGATTTTCCGTGCTTGGTCCGGCTGCACTCAAGCGCGGTTCTCGTGCTACTTTGCTCGCGTTTCGGTATGACGACGCCATTAACACAAACTGTGGATGCTTGGACGATCAATTCAAGAGGGACCTGGATTTTGCGATTCGATCTTACCGTACACTGTCAATTTTCCTGGCCGATCGAGCTCGCAAATCCGGCCGGCGAAATGACTGACAGCCATACAACTAAATCAGGGTTTTCCCGATTTATTTTCTGTTATTATGCTGGCATGGTCTACGACGTTGTAGTTGTAATCCAAAGCGTGCGACAACAAACACTATGTCACTAACCGCCCGCCGTTCCATTCATCTCCTCTGCTCGAGTGCCATTCAGAATGGACTGCCCGATCTTCACTTTATAGTTCCCCATATTTGGCGGTTCGTTAACGTTCTTCAGTCCAAGTACCCATTTACTTTCGCCACCGCGAAAAGAGACGTGCCGGATGAACATAATCGCTGGATTCAAGAGCGGCTCGTCACCTATTTTTTGTTTGGAGTGATTGCAGAACTTTCGGCAATCGACCAAGAGCTAATAAACAAAACATGGGTCCTCGGTTCGCATTTGAGCCGAACCATAGGCAAGGGTGGCGAAAACTTCAGGCCGCGCGAGTTCATCGCTGTGGAAAAAAGCCTGGCTGAGGAAATCGGGCCGAAAAACTTCGAATTGTTTGCAGCCAAAGCGGAAGAGCTCTCATTGGCGATGAATTTCAAACTGGGACCTGTTAACTCAGCCGAACACGTCGTTGCCTGGTGCTTCAGGTATGTGCGCCAACTCCTCTCCGCGGCCAAGTGGGAAAGCGTTCCTCACGAAATGAGGCGCTCCCCATTTGTAGGACCAAAAATGGCGGTTTCTTAACTATAAACTTCGAGAAAGAGAAAGACGCGCGGTTGCCCGTTTGATCTCTCTGCTTCCCGTTTTCTTGGTCACCGCTCATATACCGCCGCAGGCGGCTGATTTTCAAGCGCCGAATGCCAGCGCTCGTGATTGTAATACCAGAAATAATTCCCCAGCCCGCCACGCAATTCTTGGAGCGCGCGATGTTCATAGAGAAAAACGTGCTCCCATTTGACCGTGCGCCAGAGCCGCTCGATGAAGATATTGTCGAAGGCCCGCCCGCGTCCATCCAGGCTCACGCGGATGCCGCGGCCTTCCAAAACGCGCAGCCATTCCGCGCTCTCCGGGACAGGCTCGTAATAAAGTCCAGAGCGATGCAGCCCCCAAAGGCCGCACTGCTGGCGAATGGAAAAATGCGGATGCACTTCATGACGCGCGGCGATTTGGTTGATTGTTTCCTGGGCCTTGATCGCCTCCAAGGCCACCTTGGCCTTAAACTCGCCCGTGTATTTTCGACGTGTCCGTTTGCTTCGTCTTGTCGCGTTCATTTCCAGTATGCTTTCTATTTAAGCCACTGGTCCTGTTTTTGGAGAGCACTTCAGCCAATGGCGAAGAGGGCCTGGCGGTTGCGGCTCGAGAGAAACCAGACGTGATCGTCCTTGATATTACGATGCCAGTAATGGATGGCATCACGATGTTGACCAAGCTCAAGAGCGACCCGGCACTCAGGCCTATACCTGTCTTCATGCTCACCGCAGAGTCGGGTCGTGAAGTGCTGCTGCAGGTCGCCAAGATTGGTGTCCGAGATTATCTGGTAAAACCGTTCAGTAGAGTAGGCGAAGCGCGACGGTCATTGGCTCTGGCCTCTCAACCCGCCCGCTTCGCCTACTCTACTCAAGGACGATGTGTTGGTGGAGAAAGTTAGACGAGCAATTCCGTTGAAGGCGAAAACTGCTTGATAAGAATTGAACTTCGAGATTCTTAGAGATGAAACGAAAGCGATATCTGGATTGAATTATGAGATAACATTAGGAGAGTGCCCGCCGTCCCTCAATGGCTCGGCTTAAGGTCAATTCATCCGCGAATTCGAGACCGCTGCCGACGGGAAGACCATGAGCGATGCGGGTTATCTTGACGCCTTTCGTCGAAAGCTGTTTCGCGAGATAAAAGCTAGTGGCGTCGCCTTCCACGTCTGACGGAAGAGCAACGATAATCTCCTGAATTGGCTCCTTCGTGAGGCGCTCTTCAAGCTGCGCGATCCGCAAATCCTCAGGCCCGATGCCATTGAGCGGAGACAGTTTTCCGCCGAGAACATGAAATTTCCCGCGGTACGTTCCTGATTTATCGATGCTGATGATATCGACGGGGCGTTCGACTAGGCAGATCAAGCTGCTATCTCGCCGCGAGTCAGAACAGATGGTGCAGGGTTGCTGTTCAGTCAATGCACCGCAAATCGAGCATTGTACTACCTTCTCGCGAGCTTCGATCAGGGTTCGCGCCAATTCCTTCACCGAGCCTGATTCCGTCTGGACGAGATGCAACGCGATGCGTTCCGCCGAGCGAGGGCCGATGCCAGGCAATTTGCTGAGGGCCGCGACCAAACTCGTGATCGGTTCGGGAAGTGTCGCCATGGAATAGCCTTAGCCGTAGGACACGCGTCCAGCCTGTCTGACGTGGTCCGGTGCGCGCGGACACGTGAGACGCACTGTTTTACCGAGAGCGCTCCCATCGAATGGTCAGGTCAATCCAGGGATGTTCAGCCCGGACGTGACCTTGCCCATTTCGGCATTGGAGATTTCTTTGGCTTGCGACAGCGCGCTGTTGACGGCGGTCAGAATCATGTCTTCGAGCAACTGTGTGTCGGCCGGGTTAACGGCTTGCGGGTCGATCTTGATTGACGCAACCGCGCCATCGCACTTGGCCACAACTTTCACGACGCCACCGCCGCTGGTCGCTTCGACAGTTTTGCTCGCGAGTTGATTCTGTACGTCTTCCATTTGCCGCTGGATACGCGCGGCCTGTTTCATGAGTTTTCCAATACTGGACATAAATTATTTTAGTGATCCGAAACATTTAGTTAAACGCGCCTCCCCCTCAAGACGTCGCAATGGCAACGAGCGAACCCGATCGCTTCCCGAAACTCCGCGCTGCGTCCCCAGAAGGCGCTCGTCGCAACGGAACAACAGTCTTGTTTCGTGACGTATATCATCATGCTAGAAAGCATCTGCGCCTAACTTCGTCGTCAGGTGCGGACCTCGATGATGGTGCCTTTGAACAATTCAAGGGCCTGCCTAATGAGAGGATCGTTCTTTAGCTCCTCTCTGGCCGATTTCGAAGACGCTTGGTTTTCCGCGGCATTTCCCACGAACGCAGGCGGAGGAACGGGATTCGCTCCGGTCGCGGTCGGCGTCGGACTCTCAGCTGAGTCAATGCGCTGCCAATTCGCCGGAGCCTGGGAGACGATGAATTTGACGTGGACTTCCCCGGCGCCAAGCTCCTGAAGTTTAGTCTGAATAAGGGCGCGATTTTTCGAGTTATCGACCAGACCGACGTGGTCGGCAAACTCGGGGTCGAAACCGATGGTAAAAATGTTTTTGATGAGCGAAACCGGATGCGCCTCCAGCAAATAAGTCTTCGTAAATGGACTGACGCGGCCGACCGCTTCAACAGTGTTTTGCCACAATTGCGGCAAATCAGCCGCTGTTCGAACCGCGGGCGCGCTCTCGATTCTAGGCAGGGCCGCCGCGGGCGCTTCGGGTTTCATCACGGCGGCTTCGGCCACGCGAGCGGGCGCAACACTCGCGGACTTGGCGGTTGGCGCCGCCGCGGCCAATGCGGGCGCAGCTTCGCGATTTGGCGTTACTGACGAAGCGATGTTTGCGTCACCTTTTAGAGACTGAAGTTTCTTGAGAACCAGTTCGACGCTGACCGCGTTCTTCGCTTGAATCGCCTTCAGCAACGTCACTTCAACGAGTATCTTTTTTGAGGCCGCGTCCCTTAACCGGCTCTCGCCTTCAGTCAGAACTTCCATGATTCGCGTGAGGGAATCGGTGTCGATGCTAGTCGTCATTTCCTTCAACGCGGAAGCTTCAGCTTCGGAAACTTCCAAGAGATTCAAGTCACCTCGGGAAACCTGAAAGAGCAAGAGGTTTCGGAAGTGGCTCAACAGATCGGACAGCAGGCGCCCCAAATCCTTTCCATTCTTCGCCAGGTCATTCAATTCTCGAAGCGCGGTTTCGGATTCGCCGGCGATGACGGCGCGCGCCAACGCCAGAATCTGGCTTCGCGCGCTCAGTCCGAACATCGAGAGCACATCGGCCTCGACGATTTCGCCGCCGCAAAAACTGATTAGTTGGTCAAGCGTGGATTCGGCGTCGCGCATGCCGCCTTCGGCTCCACGCGCGATCGCATAGAGCGCCGCCTCCTCGATCTTGACGTTCTCCTGCTTGGCGATATGTCCGAGGTGTTGAACAATCAGAGCTGTGGGGATGCGTCGCAGATCGAAGCGCTGGCAGCGCGACAGAATAGTCGGCAACACCTTCTCCGCCTCGGTCGTGGCAAACATGAATTTCACATGATCGGGCGGTTCTTCCAAGGTCTTGAGCAGCGCATTGAACGCTTCCTTTGTCAGCATGTGAACTTCATCGATGATGTAAATCTTGAATCGGGAAGTTGCTGGAGCGTACTTGACGGTCTCGCGCAGTTCGCGGATTTCTTCGATGCCACGGTTGCTGGCGCCGTCTATTTCCAAAACATCGAGCGCGCGGCCTTCTGTGATCTCCTGGCAGCGCGGATCGTCATCGGCAAAATCCACTTTCGGACCGCCCGTGCAGTTTAGGCATTTCGCGAAGATGCGGGCGAGCGTCGTTTTGCCGGTGCCGCGCGGGCCGACGAACAAATAGGCATGGGCGATGCGATGTTGTCGGATGGCGTTAGCGAGAGTCTGAGTCACATGCTCCTGACCCACGACGTCGGAAAAGCGTTGGGGCCGATATTTTCGAGCTAAGACCTGATAGGACATTCTCTTGAGACGGAAACGCCAGGGTGACCACGGCGGATGTGGAGCAGACTACCGTTGCTGCATTCCTGCCCTGGCGGGGTTCGTAAGTCCACATTCCATGGGCCCTGGCAAAATCAAAAACTGTTTTTGAACTTAAGCCGCGTTCAGCGGCTCAGCAAGAACAATTCGCGCACGGTTCGTTTTTCGCGGGTAGAACAGCGCGTCTCGCCTGTCTCATCCTGTCGGGCGTACGCAAATGCAGGACAGGCGGGGCGCCTATCCTGCCACGCAGGTTCATGGAGAGCCTCCTTCGCCTTTCGTTTATCTTCGTCGCTTACGCCGCCTCTGTCTCCGGTTTGATCACCGCTACGACACAGGCGTGCGGATTGAGGTGCTTCTGCGCCGCAACCTTCGTCTGCTCCGAAGTGACTGCTTCGTAGTGTGTGTCCTCACTGTCACAATTTGTGTAGCCCAGCCCATACAGTTCATCGAGCGCAGTAGTAATCGCGTAAGAACCCAAGTCTTGCCGCGCGATTTTCTTTTGCCCGATCAATTTGGCTTTGGCTCGTTTCAATTCAACTGCTGTCAATCCTTCGACGCGCAACGATTCGGCTTCTTTGAGCAGCTCCAATTCAACGAGCCCCGCTTTTTCCGGCGCCGTGCCCGCATACAGCGCGAAATAGCCGGGCTGCAGCCCGAGAAAATTTTGAGCGCCGACATAATAAGCAAGGCCCAAGTTTTCTCGAATACGCACAAACAACCTGGACCCGAGGTCGCTGAGCGCTTCTTGAATGAGATCGAGCGCGTAGCGGTCCGAATCGTGCAAACTCACGCCTGGAAAGCCGATGACAAGCACACCCTGTTTTTTGTCGCGGCGCTCGAGTATATGCCGGGTCTCTTGAAGCAATTTCGCTGCCGGCGGTTGGCGATTAGGACCGATGCCGCGCGGCCAATTGCCAAACTGTTTTTCGACGGCTTCCCGCACTGCGTCCGCTCGAACATCCCCGTAGATCGCGAAGACACAGTTATTCGGCGCCACCAAGTTTTGATAGAACCGCTTGAGATCGTCCACGCGCAGCGCGGCAACACTTTCCTCGGAACCGTTCACATCCAAGCCGTAGCCGCTGTCTCCGAAGAGCGTTCGGCGCATCGCGCGGCTGGCGCTTTGCAATAACTGGTCCTTTTGTGCTTTAATACCGGCGAGCTGGACTTGCCTTTCCCGCTCCAGCGCGGGCGATGGAAAGGTCGGGTTCAAAATCACATCGCCCAAAAGATTCAAGCCGCTCTGAAAATCAGCGCTCAGCACTTCCGCGCTGACGCCAAAACTATTGTTGCCGCCGTAAGTATCGATGCTGCCGCCCAGGGATTCGATTTCGGTGACGATTTGCTCAGCGCTGCGGTGCGAGGTTCCCTTCAGCAGCATTTTGGCGAGGAGCGCCGTAAGCCCGTTATTGGCCGCTGCCTCTGCTAGAACACCTCCCTCGAAGACGGCCCGAAATTCGACAAACGGCAAGCGATGATCTTCTTTGATTAACAGGCGAAGGCCGTTCGCGAGAACCAGCTTCTGCACAGGGCGATCGACCAGTTGCTCGGCGGCTTCCAACTCGCGGAGAACAGCGCCGGTTGGCAAAAGGGCGTAGAGAGAACGATTTTCTGAGACGAGGTATTGACGCGCCACTCGTTGCAAATCAGTCGGCATGACGCGCTTTACGGCCGCGAGATAACGTTCGGAGAAGTTCAGGTCAGTGGCGGCAAGCCAGTTGGCTCCGAGGTCTTGAGCCTGGCCTTGCATGGTTTTGCGTGTTGCTAACGTTCCGGCCGTGAATTGTTTGACCGCCTTCGTTAATTCAGTGTCGGTCACCAATTCATGCTTCATCCGTTCAACCTCAGCAAGCAAGGCTGCGCGTGCCTCCTTGAATTTTGCGCCGTCCACGACCGCGCTCATGCCGAGGAGGCCGGGATTGCCGGGGTTGTAAGTCCAGGCATCAGCCGAATGAACTAGCCCCTGTTTTTCACGAACTTCCTGATACAGCCTGGAGCTATGCCCGGCCCCGAGCAATGTGGCCAGCACGTCCAGCGCAGGAATGTCCGGATGCCGAACATCGGGAATATGCCAGGCGATATGGAAATGGCCGAGCTCGACCTGGTCTTCCTCGATAATTTCGCGTTGTCCCGCTTGGCGTGGTTCGTGGGGCAAGACGACCGGCGGCAGCGGCTTGGCTTTGACCGCGGCAAATGCTTTACGGATCTGAGCTTCCACGGCTTCGGCGCTAATGTCACCCACGACGACGAAGAAAATATTATTGGGCGCATACTTCTCCCGATAGTACGCGAAGATATCTTCGCGTTGGACTTCGTTGAAGATATCTGGATACCCGATGACGGTATAACGATACGGGCTGCGGGTATACGCGGTTTCGAAGAGCCGCCGGCTCGCGCGCCGTCCCGGGTCATCCTGATTCATGTCCATCTCGCGCAGGATGACTTGCTTTTCTTTCTCCATCTCAGCGGCAGGCAACGTCGCGTGCTGCATGATATCGCAAAGGATATCAATTGCGACTTGGGCGCCGGTGTTCGGGACGTTGATGTAATAGACCGTGCGGTCGAAAGACGTGTAGGCGTTCATGTATCCGCCCGCGTCCTGAACTTCCTGATCGATGCGGCCGGATTCCCGCGAGGCTGTTCCCTTAAAGAGCATATGCTCCAGCATATGCGACATGCCCGCGCCCAACCATCGGCCTTCATCGATGCTGCCGGCTTTGCACCAGGCTTGAGCGGAGACGACGGCGGCACTGTGATCTTCGCGGATGATCAGCGTCAGTCCATTTTCGAGAGTGATTAAGCGGGTGCCGGCGGGAAGAACCGGGATTTCGGTTTCGGCGACGGGACGCGATAAAAAAGAAGGTTCAGCGATCATAGATCGTGTGAATTGAATCCGGGGAGTTCAAGCCTCAGTAGGTTTGGATTCAGGGGTCGACGAGGGCGCCGCTTTGCCGGCGGGTCGAAACGGCTTTTGAAAGGCTTCGGCAAAATCGTAGCCACCTTTGAAATCATCACGGCTGTCTGTTTCGGTTTTGCTGAGTAATCCGTTCTCGACCATATTAAAGACAAGCTCACCGAAATCCTCGCAGCGATGGACGCCCCATTCGTTGAGGACGATTTGTGCCATAGGGCCGTACTGTGCTAATGCGTACTCGCGAATGCCTGCGAGCAATTCTTGTCCGGTCACGTGCCGAACTTCGTCCTTGGTCGCTTTGCTAACGAGCTTTTGCGCATGGTCGAGGCCTTCTCGAACAAATAAGTAAGCCTCCCGGTGGTAACGCGGGTCCTGGGCCAGGATCCGTTCCAAGACTTCGTCAAAATTGATGGCTTGCATGTTACCGTTGCTACTGCGAGTGCGACGCAGGGACTGAGTGGGCTGTCCGGTAAGCTTTGACGGCTAGACCGGTCAACACTAACAGTATCACGGTGATGAGGACCGTTTGTTCCTGCTTGGTCAGCTTAAACATGAACTAAGTTCCATCTGGGCAGCACGCTGTCTCCTAATCTTAATCATAATCCTAATCCCAATCTCTTCCGGGCAAGCGCCTTCTCTTGATTAAGATTAAGATTATGATTACGAGTAAGCATCACGTCTAAGACGTCAATAGTCAATATTCAGTCACTATGCCGCCACGATATTCACCAATTTCTTGGGCACGACGATCATCTTCTTGACCGTTTTGCCTTCGAGAAACGGTCTTACCTTTTCAGCGGCGCAAGCTGCCGCTTGAACTTGCTCCTCTGTCGCCGCAGCCGCAACTACAATTCGATCTCGTAATTTGCCATTGACCTGGACCGGAATTTCCAAGGTGTCTTCGACAAGAAGCGCCGGGTCGAATTTGGGCCAAGAAGCGTACGATAGTGATTCGGGCTGCTCATTAAAGGTCGCAGCCAGTTTCGCAAATAACTCTTCGGCCAGATGAGGAGCAAACGGGCCGAGCAACTGGAGGAACTGCTTCATCACGGAGCGCGGTCGAACTGACCAGGAAATGGCGTCGTTCACGAAAATCATCATGGCCGAGATCGCCGTGTTGAAGCGCAAACCTTCCAGGTCCTCGGTAACTTTCTTGATGCAGGCGTGCAGCGTCTTGAGTTGGGACGCCGCCGGCGCCACGTCCTGGATCGACGAATGCAGCCGAACGGAAGCCAGGAGGTTGGGATCAGGCGAAGCGCTCGTGGTCAACTGCTGTTCCAATTCCACTTCGCTCGCTTCGTCCACAAACAAACGCCAGACGCGCCCGAGGAAACGATAGACCCCTTCAACCCCTTTTGTGCTCCAAGGCTTCACCATTTCGAGCGGGCCCATGAACATTTCGTAGAGACGAAAGGCATCCGCTCCGTACTGCGCCAGGATGTCATCCGGATTGACGACGTTGCCTCGCGATTTCGACATCTTTTGACTGTCTTCACCGAGAATTAGTCCTTGGTTGACCAGTTTGAAAAACGGTTCGGGAGTCGAAACATGTCCTAGGTCAAACAGGACTTTGTGCCAAAAGCGCGCATAAAGGAGATGAAGAACGGCATGTTCGGTCCCGCCGACGTAGAGATCGACGCCGGGCGTGATGCGTGATGCGTGATGCGTGACCCTTCTATTACCCATCCAATAGTGTTCTGCTTCAGGGCTACAGAAGGCTTGATCATTGTGCGGGTCGAGATAGCGCAGGTAATACCAGCAACTCCCAGCCCATTGCGGCATAGTATTGGTCTCGCGAATAGAGCCGTCGGGCAATTGAACCCAATGCTTCGCGCGGGCTAACGGTGGTTCCCCGGTTGGTGTTGGTTTGTAATCGTCCAAACTCGGCGGAAGCACAGGTAGCGCGCTCTCCGGCAACGCCTCGTGACAAAGTTCTCCGCGTTGGTCCTTCTTCCAAACAATCGGGAACGGCTCGCCCCAATAACGCTGCCGACTGAAGAGCCAGTCGCGGAGCTTGTAATTGATCGTCTTCTCCCCAACCCCTTTGGACTCCAGCCAAGCCGTGATCTTCTTCTTTGCCTCCGGAGTTGGCAGACCATTGAGGGAGATTTCCGGGTTGGCCGAGTTCACTGAAATGCCGTCATCGACGTAACCGCGCCAATCCTCGCCTCCCGCTGGTTGGACAACCTGAACGATTGGGAGGTTGAACTTTTGGGCAAACTCGAGATCGCGCGTGTCATGTCCAGGCACGGCCATAATCGCGCCCGTGCCGTAGCTGATAAGAACGTAATCAGCGATCCAGATCGGGATCTTTTGTCGGGTGACAGGGTTAATCGCATAGCCGCCGGTGAAGACGCCGGTTTTCTCTTTAGCCAACTCGGTTCGTTCCAGATCGCTCTTCCGAGAAACTTCGTCCTGATACGCCCGAACAGATTGGACCTGTTGCGGAGTTGTGATCTCGTCAACCAGATTGTGTTCTGGAGACAAGACCATGTAAGTCGCACCAAAGAGCGTATCCGGCCGTGTTGTGAAAACCGTGATCTTGTAATTCGGATTGCGGTCCGCGACAGGAAAATCCACCTGTGCGCCCTCGCTGCGGCCAATCCAATTCCGCTGCATTTCTTTGAGCGAATGACTCCATTCGATCGTCTCAAGGTCTTCCAAGAGTCGTTCCGCGAAAGCAGTAATGCGAAGCATCCATTGCCGCATCGGTCTTCGAATCACTGGATAGCCGCCTACTTCGCTTTTCCCATCGATAACTTCCTCGTTGGCCAGCACTGTGCCGAGCTCCGGACACCAATTGACTGGCGCGTCCGAGACGTACGCCAAGCGTTTGGTGTCGCGATAAGCCCGATTCTCATTTTCCGTGGTCAATTCAGGTGGGTAAGGGAGTTTCTCAATCGGTTCGGCTTTGCCAGTGGCCGGGTTAAACCACGAATTGTAAAGCTGGAGAAAAATCCATTGCGACCATTTGAAGTATTTCGGATCAGTGGTATCAATTTCGCGGCTCCAATCGTAACTAAAACCGAGCGACTTAATCTGACGCTTGAAGGTGGCGATGTTCTGTTCGGTCGTCGTGCGTGGATGCTGGCCCGTCTTGATCGCATATTGCTCGGCTGGCAGACCGAAGGCGTCCCAGCCCATCGGATGCAGCACATTAAAACCCAACGCGCGCCGGTAACGCGAAAGAATATCAGTAGCGGTGTAACCTTCCGGATGACCCACATGCAATCCGGCGCCGGACGGATATGGGAACATATCCAAAATGTAAAATTTTGGTCGTTCCTGCGCCGGCGAATGTCCATGCCGCTGGGCAAAAGGATGGCTCGCCGGAATGCTCTCGCCCGGATTCCACGCGCGAAACGCCTGCTGCTCGTCCCAAAACTTCTGCCATTTTGGTTCAATCAACCAAAACGGATATTGTTTCCGCTCACTCGACATAAGGCTGGCGATTCTGAGGAAAGCCCCGTCGCAGGGCAATGGAGAATTCGAGTTTGAGCTACGGTTGATTGGAACAGGGGGTAATGGAGAAAACAGGAAGGGAAAGAGCCGGACCTGCAAAAGCCGGTTTAACAACAAAGAACCGAGAAAACCCACCGCGGCAAAGCCAGGCAAAGCCGCTGCCAAATGCGGTTAAGAGAATCTGACAAACACCAAGATCGCGAAGACCGCAAAGAATTGGTAGTTTTCTAACTTTCGCGTCCTTTGCGATCTTCTGTTCAAACCACAAGCTAAGCTTGCGATCTTCGCAAACATTCTCGCGAAGATGTTTTGAGCTCAGATGACACGGAGAGGGGGATAGAAGGAATTCTGCTAGCTCTTGTGAAACTAACCTCCTGTCCTCAGGCATCAACTCCTTCGCAAGCCATAGAATCGCGCCTGGGCCGCCGGTTGTTCAGCGAAAACTTGGTTTGTGCCTTCGGTTGTAACCTGATTGGCAGGGACCGCTGTCCAGCCCGTGATTGAGAGGTTGCCGTTGGTTTCGAACACAAAGCCGGATGCCGACGCGGGCCACGAAAGTCTTATTTGTCCTCCGGCGATCCTCTCGACGCTCAGCGTTGGAGGCGCTTGAGGCGCTGACACCGTCAAGGTGGCCGGCCCGCTCGTCACGGAACCGGCGCCGTTGCTGACGGTCACAGTGCAGTCACCCGCGCTGGCCGACTGTACGTTATTCAAAGTCAAAGTCGCAGTTACGAGGGGTGCAATCCAATTTCTCATCTTTCTCATCTTTATAAGGGAGCGAAAGTCGCCGAAGGTTCCCACACCTTTGTAGCGGCATCTCAGAAGAGCGCCGCCAGCTTTGGCGGGAAGAATGCGGCGCTCTTACGAGACGCCGCTACAGCCAGAAAGGACGCTCCCTAGGTACGTGTTACGACGATGTATTCGCGCTTGAAAAACAGAGCCCGACTCGGCACTCTCGTCGCCCATGGAATGTGACCAGAGGACCGATCTACCACTCTTCCCTCCTGTTTCCAGTCCGAAATTCCAACTGCCGCGTAGAATCTGGACCATCACGGCGGATGAATAATTGGCGTATCAGCGCGGCAGTGATGTTGGGAGCGCTTGGGTTCGCAGGTTTGTTTCTCAGTTCGTGCTCGACGGTTAATCGCGCGGTCATCGCGCCACCTGAAATTGAAGGAGCCACCTTCGTCGGCAATAAGGTCTGCGCTGATTGCCACACCAATATCACGCGCGTCTTTGCCGCCAGTCCGCATGGGCGCTATTACAAGGAAGATTTGGAATGGGCGAAAATGTCCGGCTGCGAATCTTGCCACGGTCCCGGCAGCAAACATGTGCAGGTGGGAGGCGGTCGCGGAAGATTCATCGTGAACCCTGGCAAGGACCCGCAAAGCTGCTACCAATGTCACCTCGAAGTTCACGCCGAGTTCAATTTGCCCTCCCACCATCCGGTGACCGAGTTTCGGATGAATTGCGTGCAGTGCCACGATCCGCATGGTCATGACATCATGAAACCGTCGGGCGGCTTGGCGATGGCCCGTTTGAATGAGTCGTGTGCGCAGTGCCATCGCGAACAAGCAAAGCCTGTAGTGTTCGAGCACGAAGCGTTGCGCGAAGGCTGCACTACATGCCATCAACCGCACGGTTCGATTAATCGGAAAATGCTCATCCAAGCCGACAACAATCTCTGCTTGAAGTGTCATGCCCAGGTGCAATCTGGCGCAGGACAGGTGGTTATTGGCAAGAGCGATCACACGACGCGGATTCGCGGGCGCACTTGCTGGACAGCTGGTTGTCACCCGTCGGTGCACGGATCAAACATCAGTCCGCATTTGCATTATTGATCGGTATGCAGTCGATGTTGCCCCTCTCCCTAACCCTCTCCCCATCCGATGGGGCGAGGGAAAAGAACTGCGTCATGCGGGCGCATTTTGCAATAAGCGATTCCCTCGCCCCATCGGATGGGGAGAGGGGCAACATCCACCGGCTACCTGGAAGAACTCCATTCTGGGCGCGGCCGACAGCTTCGAGCGGATGGAAATCTGCGGACACCTTGCCGATTGCAAATCGTCGATACAGCAGACTGAAGGTCTGCGCTACGCCAGATGCAGGTTCGGCGCGCAGAGTCCCTTTCATCTCTGCGCTTCGGCTCGCGTTCTTATGCGTTGCAACGCCCGCCGCTTTGGCACTCACCCCGTTCCGATTAAATGCCGCCGAGGCGGTTGACGAATCGAAATTGCCGCCACCGGCGGCGGTTCAAATCGACTTCGATCGCGACATCAAACCGATCTTCGAGAAAGCCTGTTTTCGTTGCCACGGCCCGGAACGGCCCAAGAGCAGTTTCCGATTGGACACGCGCGAGGCGGCGCTCAAAGGCGGTGATCACGGCGTTGATATCATTCCCGGCCAAAGCGCGAAGAGCCCGCTCATTCATTACGTCGCGCGTTTGGTGGAAGATATGGAGATGCCGCCCGAAGGCAAGGGTGATCCATTGACCAATGATCAGATCGCGTTGTTGCGCGCCTGGATTGATCAAGGTGTCAAATGGTCTTCAGCGCCAACCGGACCTGAAACCAAGATTCAATTTACGGTCACGCCGACCATTCGATGGATAACGGTCAACGGAGATGAGAGGCGCTTTCGCGAGCATTATTGGGTTCAGGATGGATGGTCGGGAGGCGTCCAGGATTTTCGGTTCGAAGAAAAACTTGGCGAAGGCGAACGCTTCACCGCTGAAGGCCGGACGTTTTTCGGCGCGCACGATTATCAACTCAAGCTGAGCTTGGAAAAGCGAGACTTTGGCTTTGGACGGTTCGGGTTCGAACAGTATCGCCGGTACTATGATGATACCGGCGGTTACTATCGCCCGTTCGCCACAAATTCGTTTGATCTCGGCAAGGAAATGTTCGTCGATATCGGCCGTGCGTGGGTCGAGTTCGGGCTGACGTTGCCGAAGTGGCCGCGCATGGTTCTCGGTTACGAATATCAATACAAGGATGGGTCAAAATCGACGCTGCAATGGAGCGATGTTATTGCCGATCGCCGCGACCCCGATTCGGCTCGAGCCATTTATCCGGCTTACAAAGATATCGATGAAAGCGTGCACATGCTGAAACTCGATCTCAGCCACGAGATCGGAGGAGTCTTGCTCGAGGATAATCTCCGCGCTGAACTTTACGATTTGGAGACGCAACGCGTAAGCCGGTTCCCATTCACGCTCGGCGCCCCGATCCCGGACCGCGCCTTTCGTTACAACGATGAGCACGATCATTTTCAAGCGGTCAATGCCTTCCGGCTCGAAAGGCAGCTGCGCGATTGGCTCTTCCTTTCTGGCGGATACCTGTTTTCGAAACTTGACGGCGACGCAGCCTTCGGCCTGTCGGCTTTCACACCGTCCGATCCGTCGATGACCCTGTTCGTCGGAGATATCGCCAATCAAATCCTGCTCGAACGGCGCTCTCACATCTTCAATGCGAATTCATTGTTGGGTCCTTGGGAAGGTCTGAGTTTTTTTGCGGGAGTCCAAAATGAGTGGACGCGTGAAGAAGGGTTCGGCCAAGGATTCGATCCTGACTTTCCAAAAACATTTGCGTCGGACCGGGACAAGGTCGTCGTCGAAGAAAGTTTCGGACTGCGCTACACAAAGATTCCCTTCACGGTGCTGCACGCCGATGCAAAGTTTCAGCAGGAGAGCATCGACCACTTCGAGCGACAGTTCGTGGATGACACGTTCGGAGATGATCGGGATTTCCTGCGCGACACGGATGCGACGAGCGATTTGAAGGATTATCGCGCGGGTCTGAGCATTTCGCCTTGGCGACGAACCTCATTGCAGGCGGGCTACCGGCATCGGCTCAAGCAAAATGATTTCGATCATTCCCGCGACACTGATGGCGCCGATTTTTCGGGCAACGGTTATCCGGCGTTCATCCGCGCGCGAGATGTCGAAAGCGATGAAATCGAAGCTAAGATCGTGGCTCACTGGGTGTCCTGGCTGAAGACCACGTTGAAGTACCAACTGATCGCCACGGATTACACAACGGCGGCGGATCCCAGTGCGACCACAATTTTGGAACCGGTCCTTATGGATGTCACGTTGCCCGGCGGTCGCACGCTGGCCGGGAATTACGACGCGCATGTCTATAGTTTCAATGCGACATTCATTCCCTGGCGGCGTCTGCATCTCTCGGCGACCTTTTCCTATAGCGATTCGCGCATTGTCAGCGGCGTGGACAACGGAGCAGGCGTAGTCCCATACAGCGGTGATATTATCAGTGTTCTTTCGAGCGCCAATTGGGTGGTTAATGAAAAGACCGACTGGCAAATGTCCTACGCATTCTCCACGGCTGATTACTCTCAAAAGAACGAGACTGCCGGTTGGCCTCTAGGCATTGAATATGAGCGGCACGGGATTACGACGGGCATCACACGGCGATGCACCAAGAACATCACGACCAACCTGCAGTATGGGTTCTTTCGCTATGATGAGCCGAGTTCCGGGCGGCGTAATGATTACACCGCGCACGCCGTGCTCGCATCGCTGATGATTTCGCTTCCATGAACCCAATAGTAGGACAGCGCGTCTCGCCTGTCCAAACGCTAAGGTGCACCATGACAGCCGGGACGCGCTGTTCTACGAAGCTCATCGTCCCAATGCGCCCAGCGCATTCCGTCGGATGGGCATCGCTGCGGACAGGAATGTCCGCGGTCCGAGCCAGATGAGAATTGGTCCCCTCTGAGATTCTGAGATTAAACCGGGCTTTACTTTACGCCGGAACATTTTGTAGAAACAACGCTCTCATACCTAGGAAGCGAATATCGGAATATGATGACAACAATCAAAACTCTTTTGCGCGTAACCGAGTGCGTCATGGCCATGGGCTTGTTGTTTCAGGCAGGCCAAGCTGCGAATTTCAACGTCGATATCCGGGACAACTTCTTTTCGCCGTCGAGCCTGACAATCAACGTTGGTGATACCGTCACCTGGACCCAGCGGGGATTCAATCACAACACCCAGAGCCAACCTTGAGTAGGACAGGCGTCCCGCCTGTCCGGAGATGAGATTGCGCAACGAGTTTAACTCAGACAGGCGAGACGCTTGTCCTGCTGACTAATCGTGAACTTGCTCATTTCCAGCCGCAACGCGCATAAGTGCGAAGAAATCCGCGCGCTATTGCCGTCGGCCATTCACTTATTCACTTTGAAAGATTTTCCATCAGCGCCTGAAGTCGTCGAAGATGCGAACACATTCAGCGGTAACGCAACGAAGAAAGGGGTTCACCTTGCTCGATGGATGGCTGCAAATCCGGCGCTCGTTGCGCATGTGATGGGGCAGGGGAGCCATCGCGATTTAATGGTTTTGGCGGATGATTCCGGTTTGGAAGTGGACGCCCTCAACGGTGCGCCCGGAGTTCACTCCGCCCGCTTTGCGGCAATGGAGTCTGGAGTGGCCGGCAACTCTCCCGATGCCGCGAACAATGCCAAACTGCTCGGCCTTTTGAAGGAGTCGCCTTGGGAAACGCGAACGGCGCGGTTTCGATGTGTCATCGCGCTGACGCCCGCCGTTCCGGCCCATTCCCAGAATCGATCGCCGGTCTGCGATGCGGATGAATTAGAACTACAGACTGAACTTTTTGAAGGGAGCTGCGAGGGAAGAATTCGTTTTGAGTTACGGGGCGCGCGTGGTTTTGGTTACGATCCTCTCTTTGTTCCGGATGGTTTCGAACAAACGTTTGCGGAACTCGGTGAGGAGATCAAAAACCGCATCAGCCATCGCGCGAAAGCCCTTGAGAAGCTTCGGCAAAAGTTACTCAGCTGGTTTGGCCCATCGCATCGGTAATTGCTTGGTCAAGTTCGCAACGACCTTTCCTGTGGCATCCAGAAGCTCGACTTCGAGGCGGTCGATCTTGAAAATATCGGTTGGCGATTTCGCATTCCCATGGACCGAAATCTCGAGGACTTGCAAACTGCGTCCCGCCTTGATGACTTTCTCCGACGTCGAAAACCAGTCAGCGCTGGCAGGGTTCGCGCTGTCGAACAAGCGCATGCGCAATCGTCCAGGCCCCGAAACCATGTTGTATTTGACCGTCACATAACCGCTGTGCGGATCGTTCTGTTTGAAGTCATCCAGTTCGACAGTGCTGCCGGAAGCTGTCGGCGCCGCTGATGGCACTGTCCCTGGGGAACGCCAAAGCAACAGCATGGTCGTTGGAAACAAGTTGAATCGCTTGGAAGAAGTTGTTTCGAGCAGATAAACGAGCACCTTGTCGGTGGTGTAACTGTTGAGGCCAATTATGTGGTTCGGAGGCTGAAATTTGATCGGGAAGAGGACGAAATTGCGGCGCGATTTTGCAATTTCGGCTGGCGCGCTTTGGAAGTATCTGCTGGCGGCCGGTTCGTCCATTTTCATTAGATCGACTCCCATCATCGGCTTTGAACCGAGGTTGTCTTTGTACTCATATTCCACTCCGATGGTCATGCGTGTTCGGTCTAAGCTTCGATTGACCACATCCACATTAGTTACCTTGCTCTTTAGGCTGGCAGCGAGCGGTTCGAGCGCGGCAATATTTTCCTGCGAACTCGGCGTAATCGCTGGCGCAGAAGCGAGTTGTTTGGCCTCCGCTTCCGCACGAGCCTTCGCTTCTGATTCCAAGCGCGCTTTTTCTTCTGCCAAAAGACGGGCGTCAGCTTCGTCTTTAGCTTTGGCCTCGGCCAGCCGCTTCTCTTCAGTCAATCGTTTGGCGTCGGCCTCGGCGGCTAAGCGCGCCTTTTCTTTCGCCTCGGCTTCGGCTTTGGCTTCGGCGTCGCGACGTGCTTTGGCCTCGGCTTCGGCTTTGGCCCGAGCTTGCTCTCGCTCTTTGGCTTCGGCTTTGGCTTTCTCTTCGGCGAGACGTTTTTCTTCCGCCAATCGTTTGGCTTCGGCGTCGGCCTTGCGCTGGGCTTCGTTCCGGGCCTTGAGTTCGGCTTCTTGACGGGTTTTCTCGTCACGCAGGCGCTTTGCTTCTGCCTCGGCTCTTAAACGGGCTTCGTCGCGGGCTTTGGCTTCGGCCTTCGCTTTCTCTTCGGCCAGACGTTTCTCTTTCGCGAATCTCTTGGCTTCGGCTTCCGCTTTGAGGCGGGCTGCTTCGCGAGCCTCGGCATCCGCGCGCGCCTTTTGTTCTGCGGCTTGACGGGACCTGGCCTCGGCCTCGGCTTGTGATTGCGCTTGCGCGCGGGCCTTGGTTTCCGATTCAGCCCTCAAACGCGCGGCTTCGCGAGCCGGATCGTTGCTAACCGCGCCGAGTGTTGGAGAAACCACGATCGGTTCAGGCTTAACCGTCGGATGCCCCCATTTGATCGTCTTCAGGAAAGGGATGCTGCTGATGACAGCGGTTCCAGCCCGGTTCAAAACGAGAATGCGGAGCCGGTCAGATGTCAATTGTTGAGGCACGCCCGGTTCATCGTTGAAATACTACACCTTCAGTGAAATCACGCCCTTGCCAACACCGACAATGACCGGATCAGCGCCGAACCAGGCGGCTATCCCTTTTTGATCTTTCTTTTCGATAAGAGGAAGAATTTGAGCATTCGGTCCGCCGAAACCGTCGTAGGAGTAATCCATGGCCAGCACGACTTCCGTCCCATCCGCGCTCTGTTGAGTGACCCGCAAGTTCGCAATGCCGGTCCCGGTTTGAGGTTGGAAAGGGTTAGGCTGCGTGAGGATGGGTTGAGCGATAGGGCCCAAGCCCAGCTGCACAGTCAACACGCCCACGATCAACTGTTTCAGAAGCTTCATGCGAATAAGAAGTGAACGCCTGGCAATCCGAATGCCGAAAGCATAAAAGATTGATCGAAAGAGTCAAAGGCGCATTTGCAGCCCGGTAGCGGCGGGCATCTTGCCTGCCGTAGAGGGCGGGCATCCTGCCGCCCGGCGTCCGGAGCGGCGCTGGAAGCTCGGTGCCGGCCTTTCGATCGCGCGCGTGATCCGCCGGGCAAGATGCAGCGGCTTTACGGCAGGCAAGATGCCCGACGCTACGATTGCGATGGCGTCTAGTGGAAGTTCCGAGCCTGTTTTCCATCTCTCCATGCCGATGGTGTCATCCCAAATCGCCTCTTGAACGTCTTATGAATGAGGCCGAGGTGACGGAAGCCAGTCGCCAACGCGACTTCGTTGATCGACAAGGCTGGATTCTTCAAGAGTTGCTGAGCCCGGTGTAAGCGAGTTTCGACGCGCAACATTTCGCTCCGCAACAGAAGCGTATTCTTGCCGCGCCATTCGGCCGACAGCTTCGCGAAACCGTTTCCCATGGGGCTGTCCGCGGGAAAGAGTCTGAGGTTCGCGAATCAACGCGATCAGGTCGGGGGGGGTACGACTAAGACTGTCGTTCAGGAGCGCAGCGTTTGCGCCGCAGACGGTGAAACTTCTGGAGGGATCGAGGCCAGCTTCGGCCACGTTTCGACTCTGCGGACGTTTCTGCAGCGTAAACGCAAGCGGGTTTCCTGACGGACCGACAGTTTTAATCGCACCTAAGTCCGCGCTTGACCCTTCTCCACTCTTCTTCAGTATCCCGTCTCGATTTTGAGCTGCTGCAAAGCAGAGAGCATTCGCGGCCATGATCACACATAAGATAGCGGTTTTGCCCGGCGATGGCATCGGTCCTGACGTCATCGCGGAAGGCGTCAAAACCTTGCGGGCTGTTGAATCGAAACTGCGCGACGCAACGTTTGAACTCCGGGAATTCTCTGTGGGAGCCGAAGAGTACTTGCGTAATGGCGATCCGCTGCCCGCGGAGACTTTGGCGCGATGCAAAGAGCATCACGCGATACTCCTCGGGGCCATGGGACTGCCCAATGTTCGCTGGCCTGACGGACTCGAAATGACTCCGCAAATCGATTTGCGCGAGAAGCTCGACCTTTACTGCGGGTTGCGCCCCATTCGCCTCTATCACGCGGCTGATACGCCATTGAAGAGGTACGAGGCCGGGCAAATTGACTTTGTCATCATTCGGGAGAGCACTGAAGGGCTCTTCTCCGGCCGATTAGCCAAACCGCCCGCGAATCGGGAAGAACGGACCGATACGCTCAGAGTTACGCGACGCGGTTCCGAGCGATTGTTCCGCGCCGCCTTCCGCGAAGCGAGCCGTCGGCGCGGTTTGGTCACGCTCGTAGACAAAGCCAACGTGCTTCCGTCGATGGCATTTTTCAGGGAAATCTTTGACGCCATCAGTCGCGAGTTTCCGAACGTTCGGACGGAGAAAATTTATGTCGATGCTGCGGCGCTTTACTTGGTCAAACGCCCCGAGACGTTCGACGTGCTGGTGACTGAGAATATGTTTGGCGACATTCTTTCCGACCTGGCAGCGGGCCTTGTGGGGGGAATGGGCATGGCGCCATCCGGCGACATTGGAGAACAATACGCCGTTTTCCAACCGTCGCACGGCACGGCGCCGGATATTGCGGGGCGCGGGATTGCCAATCCGATCGCCACAATCTTGTCGGTGGTTCTGATGCTCGATTGGCTTAACACTCCCGAGACATCGCGCGGCGCGACGTTGATTCGCGGGGCTGTCGAACGCCTTTTTGCCCACCCGGGGAATCGGACGCCCGATCTGGGTGGTTCTCTCACGACCGGTCAAATGGGTGATCGGATCGTTGATGAGATACTAAAAACCAACGAATGAATTGAGCGGATGAAGGACGGGTTCCAGCTCTTCGATGCGCACACGCATATTGGAAAAGCGCGGCATAGCGGCCGCCAATATACGGCCGCCGAATTATTGAGGGACATGGACCGATTTGGCGTGGAGCACGCGCTCGTCATCCCTTACCCGGTAGTCGAGGATTACCGTCAGGCTCACGATGAGATTGGTCAAGCCGTGCGCGAGCATCCGGATCGATTCACAGGCGCGAGCTGTTTGTATCCATTCATCCCGGAAGATGCATTTCGAGCGGAGGTGAAGCGTTGCGTGCAAGAGTTTGGTTTTCGGGCGCTGAAACTTCAGCCCAATTCCAACCGCTGAATCCTATTTCCTCCCGAAGCGATCTTTTTTCGAGACAGCTCGCGAGCACAAGCTTGTGGTGGTTTGCCATACCGGCGACGGCATCCCGTTTTCATTGCCGTCTTTGTTCATCGCGCCAGCGAGGAAGTTTCCCGACCTGCGGATTGTGCTGGCGCATTGTGGCGGCAGCATTTTCTACCAGGAAGCCGTGGTGGCCGCTTCGGTGTGCGACAATTTGTATCTCGAGTTATCGACGCTTATGCCTCACCATGTCCGCGAAATTCTTGGTCAGGTGCCGGCGTCCCGGCTGATGATTGGATCGGACCTGCCGGAAAGTTTGGAAACGGAGTTTTGCAAGATTCTGAACCTGAACCACTCTGAAGAGGAGAAGTGGAAGATTTTGTGGGAGACAGCCTCCACTTTATTCCTGAGGAAAAAATAATAATTGCTTAAGATGCTTTCTTAATCTGTTTGAACCAATGAATACAGCGACACACTTGCTCCTTCGCGGCACGTTGACTCTTATCATCAGTTTGGCCTCTCTCATGCCGCTCGGCATTGCACTCGGACAATCAGCGCCTGCCGCCTCATCCCCCAGCATATCGGCGGTTCCAAACCAGCGGACTGTGCGGGATCGACCGAGCAACCTGATTCAATTCATAGTGACCCCAGTGGCAAACTCGTCCGCCAACGATCTCAAGCTCACAGTTGCTTCGCTAAATACGACCGTCGTGCCGGACGCCAATCTCTTTCTCGGCGGTAGCGGAACAAATAGGAACTTGTTGATTATTCCTGCCGCCAACCAGATTGGTGACGCGACGATTATCATTACGGCATTGGACGGCGCGGGCAAAACCGCCACCGCGAGCTTCGTGTTAACGGTCGGCGCCAGCGGAACACCCCCGATTATTTCCCCTATTCCCAACCAGACGGCTGTCCGAGATCAACCGACGAGGCCCATTCGCTTTACAATAACCGATGCCGAAACGCCCTCAGACCTATTGTCGGTAGCGGCGCAATCCTCCAATCAAATTCTCGTGCCAAACGGGAACATTCTCCTTGGTTCGGGCGGTTCAGAACGTGTTATCCTCGTCACGCCAGCCACAAACCAAGCTGGGATTGCCACCATCACGCTCACCGTCACCGACGCGGAGGGACTGTCAGCCTCAAGCACATTTGCATTCGCCGTTGGCTTGGCCGCGACATTGCCAGCCATATCGAATATTCCGGATCGGACTACGCTCCGAAACCAATCGACGGGGGTAATACCATCCACGGCCGTGGATGCGGAAACGAGTCCGGAACTTTTGACACTGAGCGGCTCTTCCTCCAATAAGGCGTTGGTTCCCGACGCTAACATCTTTTTCGGCGGGGCGGGAGCGAATCGGACTGTCTTAATCACGCCTGCCGACAATCAGCTCGGCACGACTACGATTACGGTGACCGTGCATGATGCGGACGGAAAAACTAGGGCGATAGCTTTTTGTTGACTGTGGCGGCGGCTGGCGTGCCACCAACGATCTCCAATATCCCCGATCAAATTGTCGCGCGGAATCAACCTTCCGCCCCTATTCCTTTTTCTGTTTCGGATCCGGAAACTTCCGCAGAGTCATTAACAGCGGTCGGCAATTCTTCAAACCAATCGCTCGTCCCGGACAGCAATATCTTAATGGGTGGCCGCGGCCGCGATCGCATCCTGGTTATCAACCCCTGCGCACAATCAATTGGGTGTCGCGACCATCACTGTGACCGTGACAGACAGTGGTGGCCGAACGGCCAGCGACAGTTTTGTTCTAACCATTCGCGCGTTTGTTGATTTGACCAAGAGCGATTTCAATGGAGACGGGCGCTCGGATGTTCTCCTGCAGAACGACTCAGGTTTCAGGGCGGTTTGGTTGATGAATGGAACCCGGGTGGCGAGTGCCAGACAACTGTTGCTGAGTAACGCTGGCGATCCGGACTGGAAGATTGTTGGGACAGGCGATCTGAATTCGGATGGCAAATCGGACATCGTCTTTCAGCACACCGATGGAACAATTGCCGCGTGGCTCATGGATGGCGACCGGCAAGTGACAGCCGTCCTGCTTAATCCCTTGCGGCCACGAGATCGCAATTATGCGGTTGCAGGCACGGGAGATTTCAACAACGACGGCATGGTCGATTTATTGTTGCAACACAGTGACGGGACATTAGCGGTGTGGACAATGGATGGAGTCAACTTGATCTCCGGAGCTTTTATTGAACCCGCCCATCCGGGCGACAAAAACTGGCGAATCATGGGGTTGGGGGATTTCGACCGGGATGGAAATGTCGACCTCGGTTTTCAACATACGGACGGCACTTTGGCGGCGTGCTTGCTGGACGGCGTCAAACTGCGGTCAGGGGTTCTGCTAACTCCCAGCCACCCTGGAGATCGACAATGGCGTGTGGTCGGCACGGCTGACTTCAATCAGGATCGAAGGATCGATTTGCTTTTTCAACACGCTGGTGATGGCTCGGTCGCTACTTGGTTGATGGATGGCGCCACTTTGAGTTCCGCACAATTCTTAACGCCGAACAACCCCGGCGGAACCTGGAAAGTTACGGCGCCGTAATTGACCGACGACGCGCAGGACCGCACCGTTTACGGCGCAGAAGCGTGAAATTGTCGGAGCATGTTCAAGGTTTCGAGCGTTTGAACCTGCGAAGTTTTAAACAGCTTAAACCCAGCGGCTATCCTGATTTGTGATTAACCTTGCCGCCGCTCAAGCTCGCACGGTAACAATTGTTGCATGTCTTGGCCTGCTGACTATCACATGCATACGCCGCTCTGCCGGCACGCCGTCGGCGAACCAACCGAATACGCGGCTCACGCGGTGAACATCGGCCTTCGAGAGATCGGGTTTTCGGATCACAATCCCATGATCCGTGACGATTATGATGACTGGCACATGCGCCAGGACGAGCTGGATGAATACGTCGAAAAGGTCCAAAAGGCGCGCCAGGATCATCCAAGTCTGCAGATCAAGCTCGCTCTCGAAGTCGATTACATTCCCGGACACGAAGATTGGATTCGCGAATTGGCGGCTCGGCATCCCTGGGATTACTTCATCGGGTCGGTCCATTACGTCTCGGACTCGTGGGACCTCGACAATCCAAAGAAAATATCCGAGTGGCGCGGACGCGATTCCTTTGAAGTGTGGAGCGTTTACTTTGAACGGCTGACCAAAGCCGCCGAATCGCAACTGTTCGAAATCATCGGCCACGTGGACTTGGCCAAGAAGTTTTGTTTTTATCCGCAGCAGGATTGCACCGGCTTATTCCGAACGTTCCTTGACGCTGCCAAACAAAGTGGCGCCGCGATCGAACTCAACACCGCTGGTTTGCGCAAGGATTGCAAGGAAATCTATCCGAGCCGCCAGATTCTCCAACTGGCTCATGAAACGCGCGTCCCGATTACTTTTGCGTCCGACGCCCACGCCCCTCAAGAAGTCGGGATGAATTTTGCCGAAGCGGTCCAACTTGCTCGGAGCGCCGGTTATACGCACTGCTGCCGCTTCACCCATCGAAAACTGGACGCGGTGCTGCTCTGAAACGGAGCCAATGATTTTGCCATGAAACCTTCCGGTGAAAACTGCGGCTGACGAACGCCCCCCTCTAGATCCGACGTGACCCAGTTTCGCACTGGTGTTTTGCGTCAACGACAAGCCACAGATTTGTTCGGCTTAGAGCAAGCTTGGCGGAGATTGGACATCACCGTAGAAGAAGGACTCCGAGAACTGGAACGACTCAATGTCATGGAACTGGTCGCTACGGACAGCAAAGAAGTCGTTGCGCGATTGCTCCCTCAGCCCACCGATCTACAACGACAACTCCTGGATGCTTTGCAATTGAAGCTGCCTGAAAAACTGCCCACGGCCAAGGTGACTGTAGGCACGCGCGTGAAATTACACGACCGCCGCAAAAAGCCCTAAAACAAAGGGTGAAATGCCAGTTTCTGTGCAAATTTGTGCTGGAAGTCCCGTCGAAAACCACGTGTTTTACTGAGGTCTGATGCTTTTCATTTCGCGGTCACTGTCTGTCGTGGAGAGTCCTCGCCCGTGAGTTTTCGACCTCTGGGAAGCTATCGCTGCGGGGTGAATCTCAGCACCAGCATGCCGTTGGGCAGCGGGATCTCGACGCCCTCGCGCCACTGGGCCGAGGTCTTCACGCCCAGGTCCAGGGCGTCCGGGCCGATGTTGGCGACCTGATAGCTGCCCTCGGGCAAGTCGTGAAGTTTGACGGTGAGCTTCCGGTCGGCGACCGGCTTGCCCTCGACAAAGAGCATGAGGTAGCGGGTGTCGCCGTTGCGCGTATAGCTGAACCAGCAGGGGGCGGTGACGCGCTTCGTCACGCCCGCCCAGGCGAGCAGGTCGTCCACGAAGGCTGGGCCCGGTTGTTTGAACATGTCGCAGTCGCGGACAAAGAGCAGTACTTCGCCGCGGCCCACCGGCCAGCGCACCACGGCGGGCCGGCCGTTGGCGAAGACGGCCTCCACCACGGCGCCATGGGCCAGGCCGACGTACTCCGGCGCCGGCCCGGCGAGCTTGAGCGCGGCGGCCGTCTTGAAGAGCCCCCCGGCGACCGGCTTCGCCTCGCTTTCGCCGTCCTTGGCCGGTTCGAGCGAGCCGGCGTCGGGCCAGCCGAGTTCGGTGAGCAGGGCGAACTGCTGCGCCAGGTTGTCGCGGGTGTAGCGCGCCGAGTCGGGCGAGGTCAGCGCCAGTTTGCCACCCAGTTGCACGTAGCGCACGAGTTGGGCGCGCATGGCGGGCGTGAAGCTCTCGTTGTGGACACTGCCGTCCGTGGGCGGAATGAAGATCAGCTTCTGCTCCGCGAGCGCGGCGTCGGACATGAATCCCTTGAGCAGGTGGTTCGGATAGCGCGGCCACAGATACTGGGAGGTGGGAAGGCCGCCGCTCTCGCCGAAGCTGTAGCAGGCGATCTCCCAGGGCAGCAGCTCCGACCGGGCGAGCTCCGGCAACGCTTCCATCCAGCGACGCTGGCGCTCAAACGCGGTGGGATGGCGCGGATCGGACGGCCCGATGCGAAACATGTTGAGGTTGATGTTGCGTCCGCCGGCGAGCATCACGGTGGCCAGGGCATTGTCGCAGTCGCGATCCCCCATCTCCTTCGCTCCCGGCACGAGTGCCTGGTACTCGATCACGAAGGCGTGCCCGCCGTGGATGGGCGTGAGCGCCTTGTTCCGCATGAAGTTGGCGCTTGGCGAGCCTTCCGTTCCCAGGGTGGTGAAGCAGCCGAGGGCGATCAGGTCGGGTAGGTAGTTCTCCTCGTCCTGCCCGAAGGAATAGTTGAAGAACCCGAACGGCCGCGGATCGCCCAGGGCGCGGGCGAAGCGCACCAGGCTGTCGTTCTGCAGATGCTGGATGGTCCAGACGCGGTAGGCCCAGTAGTCGCGGTAGCTCGGGTGCTCGGCACGGTCGGGCGCGCCGGAATAGCGCCCGAAGTAGCGGGCTGGCGGCAGCGGCAGGTCCACCTGGTCCCAGTCCGTGAGCTGCGTGCCGTAGCGCGCGTTGAGGTCGGTGAGCGTGGCGACGCCTTTCTGCTCGCGCAGCCATTTCACGAACCCCGCTTTCATGGTCGCCGAGAAATCCACGCGGCGGTTGCCGTGCTCCGCATAGAGGATATCCGTCTGATGCACCCAGCCGCGGAAAAGCGGATCGTTGGCGCAGGCACCGTAGAGCGCGCGGATCATCGCCTGCATGAGTTCGATGCAGGGCGGGGCGGCCGGCGAGGAAAAGTAGCTGTTCGCCCAGCCGTCATGACCGACGTAGGTCAACCCCGAGGCGTCTTCCTGTGGCGCGAATGCCATCCACTCGGGGTGGTAATGCCATTCGGGGCCGGTAATCCCGAACATGTAGGGCTGCCGGGCGTCGCGGAGCAACTGCACGCGGGGGGCCACGGTGCGCAGGTCCACGAGGCCCGGCAGCGGCAACAGGTGAGATACCTGGACGCCCACGCGCACGACACGGACGTGGTGTTTCTGCCAGTCGGCGATGTTGGCGCGGTAGTATTCCGCGAACGGGAGCGACGTTGGCGAGTTGCCGGTGGCATACCATTCGGCCACGTCAACGTTCATCAGCACGACCTTGCCGGGGCCGAAGGTGGTGGCGAGCGTCGGCTGGGCGATGGTCACCGGCGCGGGCGCGGCGGCCGCCTGACGCACGCCGACGCGCAGCTCAACGCGATCAAGCAGCTTCCCCTCGGCCAGCAGTTCGGCCGTGATGTCATAGGCCGCGCCCTGCTCCTGCAACTCCAGCGGGATTTCCATCGTCCCGCCTTTGTCCGGCTGCCAGGGCTGCTCGATCACGCGAGGCTTGTCCAGGCGTCGGGTGAAGGCGTTATCCTTGACGGTCAGGCGCAGCTTTCGGTCCGCGCCGGCCGCCGCGTCGGCGACCCGCACCCGCAGCCTGGCCGCCGCGCCATCGGCGAAGATATGGTTCTCCACGCCGGTGTCGAGACGCAGCAGGCCGGCTCCGGCCGCGAGCCGCGGGTATTTTTCCCACGCCACGGCGGCTGGCTGATGCGGCGTGTCGCGCAGCACGCCGACGGGCAGGGTCACCGAGTTGACAAACTCGCCGCCGTCGTCCCAGGTCTTGAGCGTCAGCCAGTAGGTGGCCGCGCCGGGCAGTTCGACCGGGAAACGCGGGGCGTAGGCTTGGTCGAGGTCAGCCGGGTTCCACTCACCCTTCCATTCGCCCGACTTGACCGCCGGCCCCTGAAAGACATCGACCAGCGACCACTGCACCCGGTAGGCCCCCGGCTTCTCGGGGAGGAACCAGTCCAGCCGCACCTCGGGCTGGGTCGGCCCGAAGGGGCGCATGCCCCGGGCAAAGGGCAGCTCCCCGTACGGCGGAGCGATGGGCGGCACCATTTCCCAGCGGCGGTGCTTGAGATACTCGATCTCGGAAGGTCCTA
>Ga0194111_10001524_pt1 | contig 28557 bp, 18 predicted proteins | sample TA2KigC300mmetaG_FD_146194 | JGI IMG/M metagenome (GOLD analysis project Ga0194111, IMG submission 146194) | Freshwater microbial communities from Lake Tanganyika, Tanzania - TA2015033 Kigoma Deep Cast 300m | ecosystem: Environmental > Aquatic > Freshwater > Lake | place: Tanzania: Lake... | reverse complement strand
GTGCTCGCTCGCAGCGTCGTGAACCGACCCGTGCCGGCATCGGCGCCGTACGAAGCCCCCTGGTCGATCCACGCCCGCAGCACCCCCACCTGCTCCCGTGTCAGCGGAACGCCCCGACCCACCGGCGGCATCTCGAGGTCCGGCACCAACCCCGCCACGTAGTGGATCAGCGGACTGCGCCCACTCTGCCCGGGGATCATCGCAACGCCCAGTTCGCCCCCCGCCAGCGCCGCCTCTCGCTCGAGCAACCGAAAGCGACTCTTGGGCCGCTCCGCCCCGTGACAGCGGAAGCACCCCTCGGCCAAGATCGGCCGCACATCCCGTTCATACTCCACCACCCGCTCGACCGCCGGCGGCAACCGCGACTCGTCCACCGCCGCCGCACCGCTCCACAAACCAACCACACAACCGCTTAAACCGAGCGCAAAACACGGTCCCCACACCGCCGGGCGCTGGGTTCGGGCCCTGAAGCTTCGGTGCTTGGATGAGGAAACCGCCCCGCGCCCCGCTCGCCCGACTGAAGAACCGCGACCGACCTCGCGCCTGCGTCTAATTGTGCTCAAGGCGTTCAATAGAGCATCTTCGGATGAAGGTTCGAACCGTGCACAGCCGTGTGACACCCTGCCGTCCAGCACGTGCCCAACCGCACAAAGTCGGTGTGGAAACCCATCTTACCCACATTCACCAGGCCAACGCCGGCCTGCGGCTGCGCGTGACACTTCAGACACAGATTCACGTCCCGCTGAACTAACAAGGCCGGATGCACCGATCCATGCGCCTGATGGCACACCGTGCATCCCTCCCGCAGCGCCTCATGCTCGAACACAAACGGCCGCGCCTGCTCCCGGTGGCAACTCGCACACCCCTCGTTCACTCGCGCCATCGCCAGTCCACCATGCGCTTTAAAGAGATCTTGCCCATGCGGATCGTGGCACTCCACGCAGCTCAGCTTCCCCTCCAACACCGGGTGCCGATGCGGCAACCGCAGCTCCGCGTGCGTCTCGACATGGCATTCCAAACAAGCCCCCGCGTCCTTGCCCGGATTCAAAATGAGCCTCTCTCGCCCCCCGCCAGCCTGGGCATGCAGACTGCCCGGCCCATGACAGGATTCGCACCCCGTTTGCCCTGCCATCCGCAACCCCTCCTCGCGATGGTATCGGCCGTGCGGACTGGCGCCAAACACCTGCGTGAGGTTCCGGTGACACTCGGCGCACGCCTGGTTGCCCACGTAACTGGCCCCGGGGATCGTCAGCGGCACCGACACCGTCCGCGCGACCGTTCCACAGGAGGTCAACGCCCACACCCCCACCGCCAGCAGAGACACGGCGAACCACCCCGCCAAGGCTTGTCGTGAGCGAGCGTGATGCAGCATATTAAACAGTCAGCCGGCCTGCGAGCATCTTGACAAGTCGGGCGCGGTTCAAGCCTGAATCCGTCCCGCAGCCGTCTGCCTCGCATCCGCGCCCCATGATACTCCACTGCCCCCATCGCGCTTTCCCAGGCTCCCGCGACGCTGCGATATGTCATCGACAAATCCTAACGCCCGCCTTATGACAATGCGCGTCGGCTTTCGGATGCAGGGCTCGGGGTTAGGGTGCGCCCGTCCATCGCACCCGCAAAGCCGCCGCCAGAAGCATGGAACCTAAAACGCGGATCCTCTTCGTGGACGATGAGTCGTCCATGCTCGAACTGCTGCGGTTGATGATGCGGACGATGGCCGACGAATGGGAGAGTTCGTTTGTCCAGTCGGGCGCCGCAGCCCTCGAGTCGATGGAACAGCAACCCTTCGACGTCATCGTCACCGACATGCGCATGCCGCAAATGACCGGCGCACAACTTCTCAACCAGGTCATGCGGCGCTACCCCCAAACGGTGCGCATCGTGTTGTCCGCGTACGCCGACGAGCGAACCGCGCTCGAAAGCATCGGCGCCACCCATCAATGGCTGCAGAAACCTTGTCCCCTGCCCGTCCTCAAGTCTGCCGTCAGCCGTATCCACGGCCTGAACCGGCGGCTGCAGCGCCCCGAGGTGCGCCTGCTCGCTGCTCGGCTCAGCTCCCTGCCCAGCATCCCCTCCGTCTACTTTCGCATGCTCGAAGCCCTCGAATCCTGCGACGTCTCCGTCGAGACCATCGGCGCCATCTTGGCCGAGGACCCGGGCCTGACCGTCAAAGTGCTCCAACTCGTCAACTCCGCCTTCTTCGGCTTCGCTCGCCCCGTCGCCAACGGCGCCGAAGCCGTCCAGTTGCTCGGCGTCGGTCGCATCCTCTCGCTGGCCCTGGCTGTCAACCTGTTCGCGGGCCTCGAAGCGGCCATCTTCAAGAATCTCCCGCTTCAACCCCTGCTCGACCACAGCCTGCTCACTGGGCTCTGGGCCGGTCGGATCGTCCAGCTCGAAGGAGGCGACCGGAACCTCTACAACCTGGCGTTCACCGGCGGCCTGCTCCATGACGTGGGCAAACTCGTCCTGGCCACCAACCTCCCCGATCCCTACCGGCAAACCCTCGCCCATGCCGAACGTACCCACGTCCCGCTGGCGGAGCACGAACAGAACGCCTTCGGCGCCACCCACGCCGATGTCGGCGGTTACCTGCTTGGGATCTGGGGATTGCCCGTCCCACTGGTGGAGGCCGTCGCCCTCCATCACGAACCCAGCAAAGGCATCGACACCAATTTCAGCCCCTTAACCGCTATTCATGTGGCCAACGCGCTGGCGGTCGATCAGACCGGAGCTAAGGGCTGGGTCGGAGCCTGCCCGTTGGACCATTCGTATCTGACTGCGCTCGGCCTCCAAGCCCGCGTCCCGGTCTGGCATCGCAACTTGACCTCGCCAGAACACCTCCGCACCGAAGGCCAAGAAGCCGAGGTCCACGCCACCGCCTGATCCTGATCGGTCCCTCCCAGTCCCCAGTCCGCCTGCTGAGCCAGGCTCGTCCAGGCCTACAGATCTATATCCAATTGGACTGGTTTATAGAAGTTGACACGGCTTGATCTGGCTTTGCTTCCCACCCGCTCGTCTTTGGCCCTGGTCGACGCACCCTCGGCTCTCGACCCATGAGGCGCAGGACCCAGGCGCTGAGAGCCGCTGACAGCCACTAGCACGCTACCGCCCCGGGCCGACTGATCCGAGACGCGCAACGTCCACAGACTGGTTGCTTGCTACCGGTTGAAGGCGAGATCGCCCCGGACAGCCCCCTGAATACGGAGGATCACCATAGAAAACAATGGAAGAGACCGGGAGCAACAGGTCGGGCGAGCCAGACCGCTCACGGCGATGGGGATGGTGCGCGATAGAGGACTTGAACCTCTGACCCCTTCCGTGTCAAGGAAGTGCTCTACCTCTGAGCTAACCGCGCAGCAACCACTTACGCAAGCCATAGAGGCCCATAGACCTCCATAAACCTGACGCTTGTGACCGTACTGCAACACTTTTTCGCAGCGCAGCGCCAAGCCTCCCGCTTAAACGCAGCACAAAGTGCAGCTCCGGACCGTCACGGCGCGGAGAATACGTGGACTCATCCGGCGAGGCAACTCCTTTTGGTCCTTCTGGTCCTCCTAATCTCAATCCGCTTCGCTCGCTCACACGGTCGGCAAACCACCCAACCGCAACCTGACTCCGTGGCTGGCATCCCTCATGGCCTCATCTGAAGCACCAAGCACTCACGGGGAGCGTGAGGCTCCGCCGGGCAAGCCGGCGGCATTCATGCATGCGGCAGTCGAGGGAACGAACCGAAGTCACGGCCGTTCGATGACCGGGGCTGTGGCGACTCGGGGGCGAATGGGGAGCCGTTCGATACCGGGGAACTCCGGGTCGTCCAAGGCGCGGATTTCCTCTTCACCGCGGAAAGGGCAGCAGGCGTCAATCCAGGCGATCAATCGGTGCAGGCTCTCGGGGTCGGCCTTCACGCCGTAGTGTTGGCCGCTGGCGGCCAGGTCGATCAGCCGGCTCTTGCACGACAGGTATGTCATCGGGGGCAGCGTGGTCAGTGCGTTCGGATCGTTCTGTCCATAAGCGCTTTCGACCGGGATCGCGTTGGCGATGCCGTAACCGGGCCGGCCTGCCGGGACCGGGTTGCCCCAACCGGCGGGCCCGACCAGGGTCAGGTAAGGTTCCTTAAACAGGCTGTGGCCGGGCCGCAGGACCAGGTTAGGTTCGGCTGGAGCCTCCGCCGTGCCTGCGTGACACTTCACGCAATAGCGGTCGAGCACAGGTTGGGCAAATCGCTCGTAACTGATGCTCTGCGTGCCCCAGGGCGGCGGGCTCAGCCGCGTGGGCGGCCGCTGCAGGGCCAAGGCGCTGCTCGGAGCGGGGGTCGTGGTGTGCATTTCGTGGCACCCCACGCAGCCCCGTCGTTCCCCGGGCATCAAGCCCGTGAAGCTCCGCATCGTTTGTAGACAACGGCGGTCCGCATCTAGCAGTTGGAAGTACAACGCGAGCCCCGCCGGGGCCTCGAAGTACATCGACCCATCCCTTTCGACGGGAACCTCCGACAGGATGCGTTTGACGCCCTCTTCCTGGACGATCGAGACGGATGGCCCGGAGTGGCGATAGGTCTTGTTCCAGGTCGAGTAGGTCTTGTAGTCCAGTTGGAAGACCCGCAGGTACTTGACGGCCCCACGGGGCAATTCGGGCACGCCCTGGTACACGTCGGAACTGAAGAACACGCCCGGCTCGACCGGCTTGCGGTCTTTCCCCGTGCCGGGCCAAGCCACCTGGTCCGGTTGCTGCGGCGGCGCAATCCGCGGCCGCACAGGGAGGGCGTGCCAGACGTTATGCACCCCCTCGTAGATCAGATCGCGGTTCCCGTAGATGTCCATCAGGTACAGGCGGAACTTGTCGCCCCAGCCGCGAGCCGAAACCAGGAAGTCCTCATCGGAGAGCGGATAGGCCGTCTTGTAGCCGGTAAAGTGGCCCGAGGCGTGGTAGTTGGCCGCTTCCGGCGTGTCTTGCGGCGGCGGACTGACTTCCGGCCACGGCAAGTCGACCGTGACCTTCGTCAGGCCGTGGGGGTAATCGCGGCCCTGGCTGGGGTCGATAATCCCGATCGAACCGGACCACCAGTCGTGATGTCCCACTCCGGAGAACATGACTCGGCGACTGCCCGGAATCGCCCGCGGTTCCGACAGATGATCGGGCCAGACGGACTGGTTCCCCCAGAAGTGAGCTGTGCCCGTGCCGTCCTGGTTGGTGGTCCACAGTTTCTGCAGCCTCCACAGCGGTTTGTCGGTGTACTCCCACCGCGAATAGATCACGCGGCCGTCGTTCAGCAGGGCGGGGACGAAATCCGGTTCGCCGTTGTAGCTGACCAAGTAGACGTTGCTGCCGTCGGCGTCGCAGCGGGCGAGGATGTAAGAGTAGATGAAGGGTCCGCAGCGAACGTACGAGTTCCCGCGGGTGGTCGTGAAGAGGATGTGACCGTCAGGCAGGTAGATGGGGTCGATGTCGTCGTACGGGCTGTCGGTGAGCTGCCGCCCGCCACTGCCGTCCAGGTTCATCTCGTACAGGTGAAAGCTCGGTTCGTCGTGGGGTTTGAAGCAGAACAAGGCCTTTCTTGCATCGAACGACAAGTCGGGCCGCCAGAAGCTGCCGGGCCTTCCTTGCGGCGCCAATTGGCGCGGGGTACCGCCTGGATGCAGTCCGTCGAGCACGAGCAGTCGCCCTCCCGGCGAGGCCATGATGCCCATCCGGTGGATGGCTTCATGCCGGGATTCCGGTCCCTGGGGCAGCGGCTGATCGATAAACATCAGTTGCGTGAAATCGAGCAACGGATTGGCGAAGAAAATCTCGCGCTTGATGCGGCGGACCGCGAAATACAGTTCCTTCGCGGCCGGGTCCGCGGCGGCATACGCGGCGACCGGATCTTCCCGTAAGTCGGCCGGACCCAGACCGGCGATGTTTCCCCAAGGCCCGCCGCCCAACGGCGCGGCGATGAGGGCAGGCGGCCAGCCGGAATCGTCGAACGCCGCTTGCTCCCAACCGGGTTGCAGGGTCTTCTCCGCCCGCCACACCCCGTCGGATACAACGATCCGCAGCGTGCCGTCGGGGAGGGTCACGGCCAGTCGTGCGAGAAGTCCGGCCGGGTTCTTCGTCGGCGCTGGGCGGTTCTCGGCTCGCACCGCCAACAGGTTGGTGCCGACCTTGAGCCATGTCCCCACGTCGAACGCTGCCGTCCGTTGCCACGTCTCGTTGCCGCCCACGCGGCTGCCGTTGACGAAGACTTCGCAGGCATCGTCGGCCGCCACACGCAACACAGCCGACTGAGCGGCAGCCGGCAGTTCAAAGCGACGGCGAAACCACCGCAATTGGGCCGGCGCATCCTCCACCGGCCGCCCTTCGGGATACCAGATCCAACTCGGCACGGTTGCGGAGGTCTCAGGAGAGGTGGTCGACGCTGCCGTCAGCGGCCGGTCACGCAATTCTCCCAGCCGCGATTCCAATTCCTCCAGGTCCCTCATCTCCCGCGTCAGGTCCGGAGCCCGCCCGGACCGCGACAAACGGTCCGCCAATTCCCGCGTCCAGCCGATTTCCGCAGCCGTCCGATCCAGGAGCGGTTGGCCCATCGCCTGGAACAGCCAGTCTCGCTGCAGCACGGCGACTGCTTCGACCGGGGTCAGGGTTCGGGTTTCGGGAGTTTCTGCTTTGCCGGGCGGCAACGGCAGGTTGTCTCCTGCTGCAAGGGGCAAGTTCGCCAGCGCGACCACAATAACCGCCGCACGACTCATGGGCATTTGCTTCTTGGACTGGGCTGAAGTGTGGCTGGCCCAATGTGACCATTCAAGGCGAAACGGGTCAGAATTGTCCCTGCACCACGGTAACTTCATTTAGATTCTTGGGTTTTTGGGGTTGTTGGGGTTGGAGAAAGTGCTCTCCATTCGACCAGGTTTGAGCCGTAGTAGGTGCGAGATGAACTCGACAGACACCAACCTAACCCAGAGGTCTTTACCGCCGAGCCTCCGTGCCATAGGCAATGCGTGAGATTGTCCGCGCCCAGGAACTCGCGGCAATGACGGAGGAGCGCGCTCGCCAGATCGTTCATTCCCTTCATTCCCTTGGCGCCGTCCAGAGCTGGCGCGAGCGTCCCGACTGGTCAGGCCTTGTCGAGCAGCAGGCGCTTTTCCACGGACTTTCCCGCGCATGATCCAACTTCCAGGCGTACTCGCCGCAGCCGCTGAATTGCAGGATTTCTACAAGCAACGCGGCTGGAAGTTTTGCTTCATCGGCGGTGTTGCCGTTCAGCGTTGGGGCAACCCCCGTCTCACGCAAGACGTGGACCTCACGATTCTCACCGGCTTCGGCGAAGAATGGACACCGGCCCCGGCGCCCCGGCCGGGCCTTTACGGCTTGGGCGCGGGCAGTGCCTGCAGGGAGATGACCTTCAGTTCCTTCACCCGAAACAGCGGTTTGCCGGGCTTCTCAGTGGTGTAGAACTCTTCCACGCCCTGCCGGATGGCGGCCGCCACTTGCAGCGCATCGGCGCCTGCCAGACCGTAGCATGCGGCCAGCTTTTCGGCTTCCTGGCCCAAGGTTTCGCTCAGCGGCTCGCAGGCCGCCACCTCCCCAAAATGGTGTTCGTAGAAGGCGACTTCGGCCCGGCACTTTTCAAAGCGCGGCTTGGGCAGCAATTCCAGACGCACCATCTGCGAACTGTAAAACACGCGGGCATCGTCGGCCAGAAGGGACAACGCCGCGGCAGCCCGTGATTCACTGCGCCACGCCGCCAGCAACACGCCGGAGTCGAGAGAGGTTTTCAGGCAAACCTCCCGCGGCGCGCCCGCAATTCGCGCTCAAAGTCCCCGTCGTCGAGCAACGGGAGCCGCTCCGATTCGCCGCGTTTGAGCAGGGCGGCCAGGCGGCGTCCGCGCTGGGTGCTCGGTTTCCATTCGGGGGCCTTCTGCCCAGCGAGCTTCTCCTCCAGCGCCTGGACGATAAACCGGCTCCGGCCGTTGCCCGCCTTTGGGATGCGGGCGAGAATCCGCGCCGGGATTTTGACACTGACAGTTGTGGCGGTCTGCGTCATACCCGAAGGTAATACCTCACGCGGACCTCGCTGTCAATTCCCGGTCGAGCTTGGCCGGGCGCCAGGCGAAACCGGCCAGAATCGTGCCCTTCCAAGCGCCTGGTCGGCGGCCGCCCGCGAGCGCCGAACGGCGGTCGCAACCTCAAGCAGTGCCGGTCAGAGGGCCACAACGGTATGTGAGGTCCTGGGAGACCTCCGGCGACACGCGCAGGAGTTCCTGGGCCGCCTGAGCCAACGTCGTTTGGCCCGTAACGCCGCGCACGCGGTTGATCTCCTGGTTCAGGAGCCAGAACTACTCGTAGTCCTCGATGCCGCCGCGCAGAATCACCCACCGACTCGAGTTGATCGACGCGTCCAGGCACGGAGCGGTGGCCTTGTTGGGATCGCGCCGGGGCGGGTAGAGGAGGCAGCCATCACCATTGCCCAGGGCCGCCGTTGGCCGACGGAGGTGTCGCAACCGGAGACCCAACTCATGGGATCTTGCCACCGATCTTGGCGCGTGGGGGTGGGATAAGCGCAGGAACTGACCCGGGGCTCGATCGCCTCCGGGACCTCTCTTCCAGCAACGCTCCACCCCGAAAGGCCGAGCGACTGGAAATGGTCGCCCCGTGGCCGGGGTGGCAATGCGGTTGCAGGGCATCGAAGCCGACCCGGGGCAGACGGCGGTGGAAGCGGTTTTCTTCTCTCCACACTCACCACGTCTCTGCCCCTCCCCCATGTTTCTGCCCCCTGCCCATGTTTCTGCCCCTCCCCATGTTTCTCTCCCCATGTTTCTGCCCCCCTCCTCTCATGTTTCTCCCGCTTCCCACGGGCTTGCGCCCAGTGGACAATCCTCGCCTGGCTGGTCAATCCATTCGGAGGCCTAAGACCCGGCTGCGGCAGCGCTGGCCTTGAGCGGTGCCGACATCGATCAACCCGCCCCGGAGTGAGCAGCAGCAGTCCGCGTTCATGACGAACTCAGCGCGGAGCACTTTAGCTCGCCAATGTCAATCGCTCGATGCGCCGTCTTGGGGCAATCGGGAAGTCAAGCGAGCCAGTTCACGCTTGAAACAAGCCCGCCGAGGCCCTAAGTGTACCCTGCGATCGGTAAACCGCTCTAGAGATCGTCAACCCCCTCGAACGTCAGTCCTTCGGCCTGCCTTTCATCGGCAAACACTACCTGGAACATGGCAGCTTCGCCTTCTCGGGCAGTGAACACTCCGGCCGACTGAATGTCCTTTTGCTCAAAACCGCCCTAACCTCAGACGGCACGGGCCATCTCCTCCCCGAGCCCGCCAGAACAGACACCGACGGCGACCGACTCTCCCATGCCGAAGAGCGGGACCTGGGCCAGGACCCCGAACTACCAGACTCGAACGGGAACCAGATTCTCGACGGCATCGAACTGGCCCACGCGTTGGCGAGCCAGATCGACGCCCTCCCAGCCGGCCCATCGAAGATCCAGACCTACCGGCTCGACTTCCAGCTCAAGGGACTTGAACACAGCGCGGTCTGCGGAACCACGGTCAATATGGGACACCTGGTGGTGGGCAATCCGTTGGCCCAGCTCTACGTCGAAGTCCCGTACATCGCCCTGCATTACCTCGAACAAGGCAGCTTCTCGTTCGCCGGAGACGTCCACGGCCAACACCGGCTCGACGTCCACCTACTCGCCGCTACCCTCCGCTCTCCCGGCCCGCGCCATATCCCCAAAGGCCCCAACGACACCGACGACGACGGCCTCACCGATGACCAGGAGAAACACTTCCACTCGGACCCGGCTGTGCCGGACAGCAACCAAGACGGCGTGCCCGACGGCTTCGCCCTGGCACGTGCCCTGTGGCAACAGATCGACGCCCTGCCGCGAACGGCCACCGCCGGCATCCATGCCCTGGATCATCTGCTCCGCGGGCTCGTCACTTGCCCGGTTTGTGGCGAGCAGGTCAACATGGGCCATCTCGAGATCGTCAATCCGCCCGCCCGGCTGACGCTCGACATGCCTTACCTCGCCCTCCACGCCCTCCGCCACGGGAGCTTCGCCGTCAGCGAGGAACAGCGCCTGGACCCGCAGTCGATCGAGGCCGCCCTGCGCATGCCCGTCGCCCTAGCGCTCGAGGCCTCCGGCCCCACCCTGCGCTGGCACGGCTCGAGCCTCCGAAGCTATCAGGTCCTCAGCGCCCCGAGCCTAACAGGACCTTGGACTCTGGGTCCCGTCTTCAGAGGCAGCGGAAAAGAGCTGACCTACACCGATAGCCCTCAGCCAAACGCGCCTCGGAATTTCTACCGGATCGTGGCGTGGTGAGCCGACGCGAAGTCCCGCGCCATCCGCTCGAGCGTGGCCAACCACAGCGGATGTTCGTTCAGGCAGGGAATCCGCACGAGCTCTTGCCCACCCGCCGCTTGGAACGTCTCGGAACCGCGCATCCCGATTTCCTCGATGGTCTCGAGGCAATCCGACACGAAGGCGGGACACAAAACCAACAGCCGCCGCACGCCGGCTTGGGCCAGTCGCGTCAACTCGACGTCGGTGTACGGACTCAGCCACGGGTCCCGGCCCAGCCGCGACTGAAACGCGACCGAGTACTTCCCCTGGGGCACCCCAGCCCGAGCCACAAAGGCGGCCACAGTCTTGAAGCATTGAGCGCGGTAGCAGGTCGCATGCGCTGGACTGTCGACCTCGCAGCAGCGAGCCACCTCGAGGCAATGTCGCCCCGTCGGATCGGACTTCCGCAGATGCCGCTCCGGCAACCCGTGAAAACTGAACAAGAGATGGTCGTAGTCGGTCGCAAGCTCCGCTGCCGCACTCGCCACCAGGGCGGCGATGTAGTCCCGGTCCGCATAGTACGGCGGTTGCACCTCGAGCCGCATCCGCGGCGCTCGCCGGGCGAGCACGGCCCGCACCCGTTCGACCGCCGTTTCGTAGCTGGACATCGCGTAATGCGGGAAGAGCGGGATGAGCAACAGATGCTCGACCCCCTGCGCGGCTAACCGATCGATCGCCCAAGGGATCGCAGGATTCTGGTAGCGCATGGCCAACTCGATCGGCATCGGCACACGCTGCCGCAGGGCAGCCAGCACGTTCCGACTCGTCACCACCAGCGGCGAGCCTTCCGCCGTCCAGATCTGATGATAGGCCTCCGCCGATTGCCGCGGCCGACGCGGCAGAATGGCCAGATTCACGACCGCCCAACGAATCGGCCAGGGCGCGTCCAGCACCCGCGGGTCCATCAGGAACTCGCGCAAGTAACGCCGCACATCCGACACGGACGGCGAGTCGGGCGACCCCAGGTTGACTAACAAAACGCCTTGCTTACTCATGCATTTCGCCTGCGGCGAGGGCGCACAGTAGTGCACCACAGCCCGCCGGTCAAAGGGCGCCCAACACGCGCGGAATCCAGAGGGAAAGGCCGGGCAAATACGTGATCAGCAACAACGCCACGAGCAGGGCCAGGAAGAACGGTAGCGCAGCGGGCGTGACGCGCGAGATCGAGGTCCGACCCACGCCGCATCCCACGAACAGACAAGTCCCCACCGGCGGCGTGCAGAGGCCGATGCAGAGGTTCGCGATGAGCATGATGCCGAAGTGCACCGGGTCTATCCCCAGCTTCTGCACCACCGGCCACAAGATCGGGGTGAAGATCAGCACCGCGGGCGTCATGTCCATAAACGTGCCGGCCGCCAGCAACAACAGATTGATCAACAACAGCAGCGCCACGCGGTTTTCCGTCACGCCCAGCAACGCCGCGCTCAGGGTCTGCGGGATCTCCTCGATCGTTAGGATCCAGGACATCGCCATCGAGGTGGCAATGAGCAGGAACACCACGGCCGTGGTCACCCCGGCCTGCAGCAGCAGCCGAGGCACCTCCCGCAACCCGATTTCTCGATACACCACGACCGCCAGCACAAACGCGTACGCCACCGCAATCGCCGCCGCTTCCGTCGCGGTGAAGATCCCCTTCAGAATCCCGCCCAACACCACCACGATCAGGAGCAGACTCAGAAACGCCCGTCGAAACGCCCGGCCGACCGCCCCGCGAGCAACCGCCACCCGCTCGCCGTAGCCGCGCCGGTGGCAAAGGACGCCGGCGGCGACCATTAAGGCCAGGCCGAAGATCATGCCGGGTAAGATGCCCGCGGCGAACAGCGCGGCGATCGAGACCGCGCCCCCCGACACCAGTGCGTAAACGATCATGATGTTGCTGGGCGGAATCAGCAGGCCGGTGGTGGCGCCCGTGACGGTGAGCGCGACGCTGAACTCGCGTTGGTAACGCTGGCGCTGCATCTCCGGCACTAGAAACCCGCCGATCGACGACACCGCCGCCGCCGCCGAACCGCTGACCGCCCCGAATAGCATGCACGACAGGACATTCACATACGCGAGCCCCCCCGGAAATCTCCCCACCAACGCCCGCGCCAGATCCATCAAGCGCCCGGCAATGCCGCCCTGCCCCATGAGCAGGCCCGACAAGATAAAGAACGGGATCGCCAATAGCGAGAAACTGCTCACCCCCGTGGCCATGCGCTGGGCCAGCGTTGCCGCCGCAATCTCGAACGATCCCATCGCCAGCACCGCCGTCGCGAGCGTGGACAGGCCAATCGCGACGGCCACCGGCACGTTCAGCGCCAGCAACAGTAGAAACGTCAGCACCAAGATCAACACCGCGGAGTCCATCAGCGCACGTCTTCAGGTTCGTACCGAACCACTCCGGACCGGGCGGCTGGGGCGGCGCCGTTCATGACTTCGCCTCGGGCTTGGCCTCGGCCTCGCTCGCCGGCCGCCTCTCGCCCGCTTGCGAGCGGAACGCCAAGGCCCGTTCCATCGCCGACTCGATGGCGAAGAAAAGGATGAAGGCGCCGCTGATAGGCAGCGCCAGATACACGTGGCCCATCTTCACACCGAGCGCGGGCGAGACCTGCCCCGTGAGCCACGTCAACGCCACCAGCTTGCTGCCACCCAGAACCAGGACCGACGCCGCGAACAAGCCGATCGCCGCGTAAACCACCAACTCCGCCACCGCTCGAGCCCGCACGGGTAGTTTCTCCACGAAGAAATCGACGCCCAGATGGCTGTGTCGCACGAACGCCACGCACGACCCGAGCAAGGCCACCCAAATCAGCAGTAAGGTGGCCAGTTCGTCGGTCCAAGAACTGGGACTCCGCAGCACATACCGGGAGGTCACTTGCCATAGCACATCCACGACGAGGCCCCCCATGAGCAGAACAACCACGGCCTCGAGGAGCCGGGTCAAACCGTGGCGCAGACGAATGACGAGGTGCAGCGTGGTACGGGGGTTAAGGGTTACGGGTGCTCGAGAATGGCCTGCATCCAACGCCCGGTCTCGGTGCCCCGGAATGCGGCCTGCAGGTCCCGCACCGCCGCTTGGAACGGGCGCTGGTCCGCCTCGATGATCTGCACGCCGGCTTGGGCGAGTTGCGCTAGCGTCTCCTGGGTCTTGTGCCCCCACAATTCGCGCTGGAACCGGCTCGAGCTGTCAGCCGCCTCCTGCAACCATTGGCGCTGCTGCGGCGTCAACCGCTCCCAGGTCGCCGTGCCGATCAACACCATGTCCGGCACCCGCGAGTGCTCGTCGAGCGTGTAAAACTTGCAGACTTCATAGTGGCGCGAGGTCAGCAAGCTGGGCGGATTGTTCTCCGCGCCGTCCACCACGCCCTGATCCAGGGCGGTGTACAGTTCGCCAAAGGGAATCGGCGTGGCCGCGCCCCCCATCGCCTCGATCAACCGAATGGCCGTCCGGCTGTTCTGCACGCGGATCTTCATGCCCCGCAAATCGGCCGGGGTGCGAATAGGCTTGTTCTTGGTGTAGAAGCTGCGGCTGCCGGCGTCGTAGTAGCACAGCCCCTTGAGCCGCTGCCCCAGACCCAAATCCAGGAGCTGCCGCCCCAACGGCCCGTCCAGGACGCGCCAGTAGTGCGCCGCGTCCCGAAAGACATACGGCACGCCAAACACTGCCATGCCCGGCACAAAACCCTCGAGCGGCGAGGTCGAGGTCTTCACCAGGTCGATCGCACCCAGTTGCAGCAACTCGATCGTCTCGCGTTCCGAGCCCAGTTGGCTGCTGGCGTAAATCTTGATCCGCAGGGCGCCCCGCGACCGTTCCTCGACCTGCACCGCCAGGTGCTCCATCGCCGCATGCACCGGATGACTCGGCTCCAACGAGTGCGCTAAACGCAACACCGTCCCGCGCTCGGGATCCGAGCAACCTACCGCGCCAGCCAGGGCAAGCACCGCCAAAACCCCCAAGACCGACACCGGCGCTGGGCGTGTCGTCACGCCTGCGCCCGGGCCGTTGCACACCCGGGCGATCCCGGGTGCCAACCGCCGATGAGCTCCCGCGCTGGACTTCATGGCACGGCGCTTTACTGCCGGGATTGCCGAGCGGGATCAACCAGAAAAGGCGTGGCTGGTCACCCACCCGATCCATCGGCGGTGCACCAAGTCGTTTCTGCGGAGGCGTGGACGCCGAGCTGGCGGGTACGCATCGGGGCCTTGAATCGGTAGGGCGCGACCGCTGGGCGTGCCGAACCAGGCAGGTCACCGGACCCGATCGGCCGGCCCTCCCTGGCGGTTCATCGAGACCTCAACAATTTCGGTATCGCCGAATCGGTCAACCTGGCGTAAACGCTTCTCCATGCATGCCAACACCGTTCCGTCCCGGAAACACTTCCTGCCAACGACCCTCCTCCTGGCCGGCCTCAGCGCGGGACTCGGCGCGCCTCAACTTGCCGCTCAGACCCCTAGCAAACCGGGGGCGCCGGCTGCGACATCTCGTGCCGAACTCGAGGCCACTGGACGGGCGCCTGCCCGCGTCGTGCGCCTGACCGGCCGGGTGCTCGACGCGGAAACGGGCCAAGCCTTGGCTGCGCGTGTCTATCTCGAGGCCGCAGATGGCCGCTGGGAGTATGTCGAGTCCCTCGCACCGGGCGGCGCCGCGGTGCGATACGACAAAGCGGCGCGGGCGAACCCGAACTCGATCGAGCGGCATACCTCGGTCTCGGCGCATCCCTTCACGGCCGAGCTGCCGCCGGGCCGTTACCGCCTGCTGGTCGAGCGCGGCAAGGAATACTTCCCCGCCACCAACTCCGTGGTCCTGGACGCGGAACCGGTCGAGGTGCGCGTGCCGCTCCGCCGCTGGATCGACCTGGCAGCGCGCGGTTGGTACTCCGGCGACACTCACGTGCACCGCACCTTCGAGGAACTGCCCACCGTGATGCTCGCCGAGGACTTGAACGTGGCCTTCCCGCTCTCCTACTGGGTCACCCGCGCGTTCACAGCCCCGTCCGCCGGCGACAAGAACCTCGGGGGCGTCGTGCCGTCGGCCTTGGTCGAGGTCGATCGCACACACGTGTTCTGGCCGCGCAACACCGAATACGAGATCTTCTCGACCGGCGGACGCTCGCACACGCTCGGCGCGGTCTTTGTCCTGGGGCACACCAGCGTCTTCACCCAGGGCGTGCCCCCGCTGCGGACCGTGGCGGAGCGCGCGCAGGCCGAGGGCGCTTTGCTCGACTTGGACAAGCACAACTGGCCATGGACGATGGCCCTGCCACCGGTCATGGGCGTTCAGCTCTACGAGTTGGCGAACAACCACCTCTGGCGCACTGAATTCGCCTTCACCAACTGGGGCACACCGGCACCCCCGCACCTCAACCCGCCCTACGGCGGTCAGTCGGCCGACGAACGCGGCTGGATCCACTACACCCTCGGCAACTACTACGCCCTGCTCAACGCCGGCTTTCCCCTCCGCCCAACCGCCGGCACGGCCAACGGCGTGCACCCGGTGCCGCTAGGGTTCGGGCGCGTCTATGTCCACCTGCCGGACGGCTTCGACTACGAGGCCTGGAAGCGCGGACTCGACGCCGGCCGCAGCTTCGTCACGACCGGCCCGATGCTCTTCGCCCAAGTGAACGGGCGCGATCCCGGCGCTCGGTTCCAGGCCCAGACTGGCGCCACCTTCCAACTCACCGGTACCGTGGTCAGCGAGCAGCCCCTCACCTTCGCCGAACTCGTACACAACGGTGTGCCCGTCCAACTCCTGCGCACTCAGAATCGCCGCACACCGGCCGGGGCCTGTGAGAACACACTCAGCGCCGAGTTGACCTTGGCCGAATCCGGCTGGCTGGCTGTGCGCTGCTGGGAAGATCGCCCCGACGACCGCGTGCGCTATGCCCACACCGCCCCGTGGCACGTCGAGATCCCCGGTAAACCGTTGCTCGCGCCGGCCGAAGACCGCGCGTTCCTGGTCGGCCGAATGCGCGACGAGATCCAACGCAGCCGCGCGCTCCTGCCCCCCGAGGCCCTGGCAGAATACGAACAAGCCCTCGCAGCCTATGATCAGGTGCCCGTCCGCGACGACTCGGCTGTCCTCCGGGCAAACCACCGCGCCCCGACCAACGACGCCGACCTGCGCTATTGGCTCGAGAACATGGTCTGGCACCACCGCTACACCCCCGCCGAAGTCCGCGCGGCCACCGGCCTGACGTTGGCCGAGGTGGACGCCGCATTGGAGCGCTTCCACATCGGCCCCGCGACTCGCCCCTCGTTCACCGGCGCCACCGTGCGCGTGCTGCCTTATCCGGGCGGGCGTCATCCGCGCAGCGGGTTCCTGGACGGCGCCCTCGAACCGCAGCGCGAAACCAAGCTCAGCGTGTTCACTCCCTGGGACGACGCCAGCTACGTGGTCGTCGACGTGCCCGAGGCGGTCTGGTCGAACCTCGGCCTGACTTACCTGGCGCACACCCATGTCCCCACCGTGTGGACCGCCCAGCAAGTGACACTCCCGCGCCTGGAATGGAACCGGCGCACCGATGGCGCCCTCGATTTCGAGCGCCTCTTGCCCAACGGCATTGCCTTCGGCGCGCAGGCCGTACCCGGTCGCGAGGGAGTGCGCTTCGAGTTGTGGCTGCGCAACGGCACGGCACAGACCCTCACCGGATTGCGCATCCAAAACTGTGTCATGCTCAAGGGCGCCGCCGGTTTCAACGCCCAAACTAGCCAGAACAAGCTGCTCAACACCCCCTTCGCCGCCGTGCGGTCGGAGGATGGCCGCCGTTGGATCATCACCGCCTGGGAACAGTGCGATCACACCTGGGCTAATCCACCCGTGCCCTGCCTCCATTCCGACCCGAAGTTCCCGGACTGCGCCCCAGGCCAGACCCAGCGGTTGAGAGGCTGGCTGTGGTTCTACCAAGGGGTCGAGATCGAAGCGGAACTGCGCCGGCTGGCCGCCCTGGCCGGTCTGACGGTCTGAGAGATAAAGGCACCATGAGTTGCCCGTCCCCGACCCCAAGTCCGACGCGTGCCCGAAACAGGTCCGGCTGAACAGGCGTCTCAGCCGGACACCCACCCAGTCCCCCTTCCCTTCCTTCCGCCTTCCCCCATCCGCCCCGGCTGATAAGCCTCAACGTAGCCAGGGGTGTCAACTACTATAACCCTGTCAGATAGCACGACACCCGGCTGAACAGTGAACAGGGGTGTCAAGCGGCCAACCAACCGGTCTCCCTTCCGCCATTCCATTCCATTCCGCCTTCCTTCCACCATCCGCGCCGGCTGAAAGGCTCCAGCGGAACCAGGGTGTCAACTATTAAAACCCTATTAAAACCCTGGCAGACAGCACGACACCCCTTGCTCGACCCAGACGCCGACCATCGCAACTGACCCGGCGAAACCCGTACCTGTACCGCCGTACCGCCGGTTGTCTAACCGGCCCGGTTACTTGCTCGACGTTCGAGCTGAGCCGGGCACCGCTTCCAGTCGCACGCCAGATCCGCCCGCAGCCCTCTGGACCCGAACGCGAACCCGGTCAGGGCAAACGAAGACAACAGATACAATGCATACCCTTCGGCTGTGGCCTCGCGCCGTGATGATCGGGCTGGCCCTGTGCGGAGCCAGCACTTGCCTTAGTCACACCCGTCCATGTCAAGGTCCAGTCGTCCGCCGCAGCCCGTGCCTATTCCCCTGCGCCCGAGTCGCAGGGCGGCTGGCGTAAGCTCGAGTCCCCCGAAGCCATCCGGCGGCAGGGCGGGCTGGACCCGCAGGAGCTGGACGAATTGGGCGCCATCGATCGCCCGGGTGTAGCCCGGTCCACCTCCACCTGCCCCAGCGCGCCGTCTTGGAGCCAAGTGACGAGGTTCGCCGCACCGCGTGCGTTGCCCGGCCCGGTCATCGTCCCTGCGCGTCCTCCTTGAGCATGTTTCGCAAATAGAAGTGCAGGTTGCCTCGCCAGGGCTTGCTCGCAATGTCAATGTCCCCGTCGCCGTCGACATCCGCGGCCTTGGCTTCGTGGCAGCGTTTGCCCTGCAAAATGACCTGTTCCCGCCACTGGCGGGCTTGGCCGAGGTTCTCCCAGATGAAACAGGTGTGCGTGGTCTGCGACAGCGGCCCACCGCCGGAAAACACGTCCGGATCGCCGTCGTTATCGAAATCCGCCACCGCAAGTGAGTGGAAATCCTGCTGAGTGCTATTCGCCGAGACCAGGTGGCAAACCCACTGCCTGCCAGCGCCCAAATTCTCGAACCAAAAGACCCGCCCATCGGCGCAATCCGCCTCCGCCTCGACAATGTCCAGGTCGCCGTCCTGGTCCAAGTCTGTCACCCACGCTTTGAGGGCCAGCCCGAACCGGTCCGGTCGGCTCCCGCCAGGGGGTGTCAGCTCTTTCCGCTCCCGCCAGCGCGTTCCTTTGCCGTCCAGGTTTTCGAACCATACATCCCCACGGACGACGTCGGTATCGCCGTCGCCGTCGAGATCGCCTGTGCCTTTGGGATCCACACCCCCGTGAATGCCCTCGCCGATGCGATGTTCGGTCCACCGCTGAGTCGGGTCGGGCGGGATCTTGTACCAGACCAGTCGGACCTGATCCTTGGCGTTGCTGCACGCCACCACATCCGGGCTGCCGTCGCCATCGATATCTGCCGCGACGTTGTCGTGGCAACCGATCGCGCCGTTGTCGAACTTGGTGAACGGCTCGCTGCGCGGTTGACGCGGGTTACGATACCAGGCCGTGCCGGCCACCACATCGATCCAGCCATCCCCATCGATGTCCAACGCGCAGCCGCCCACGTCGGTCCGCGCGCCCCGGCCAAGGTCATGCTGAATCCAGCGGTCGGGCGCAACGTATTCGAACCACCACATCGTCCCCGATTGGCCGACTACCCAGTCCAGGTCGCCGTCCTTGTCGATGTCCACCAGCGACGTCTGGCCCATGCTTTGGCCGACCTCGGCGATCCGATGATACTCGAAGCAGGGCAACGCTGCCGTGACCGATTGGGTCAGGCAAACGCCGGTGAGCCCCACCAAAGGCATTATCCATGCTTTCATGAGAAGGAATCCCGGCCCACCAACGCCCGCAGGATGGTCAAGTTCTCGAGGTCTTCGTGGAGATCGGCCGACTTGGGCGTCTCGAGGCAACCGGGACAATCGCGGAAGCGCGGGTCACGCACAATGTGCCTGAAGCCCGCGCGCCCGATCTGGCCTTGGCCGATCCCGGCGTGCCGATCCACGCGCGAGCCTAGGGCGCCCCGGGAATCGTTGAGGTGGACCGCCAGGACCTGATCCAGACCCACAGCCGCGTCGACCTCAGCCACGACTCGGTCCCAACCCCGCCGCGTGCGGATGTCATATCCCGCTGCGAACAGGTGGGCCGTATCCAGGCACACTCCCAACCGCTCGGGGCGCTGCACGCGCTCGTAAAGCGCCTTCAAGTGCGCCAACTCGCCGCCCAGGTAACTCCCCTGCCCCACCGTGTTCTCGAGCGCCAGGCGCACCGACAGACTTCGCGTGGCCCGACAAACCTCATTCAGCCCCGCGGCAATGCTCCGCAACCCGACCGCTTCGCCGCGGCCCAGATGAGCCCCCGGATGCAACACCAGAAACGGCAGCCCCAGTTCACCCGCCAACTCGAGTTCCTGAATCAAGGACTGAAGCGAGCGGTCGCGATTGGGCGAAGGGGGCGCCCCGAGATTAATCAGGTAACCCGCATGGCCGAACACAGCGTTGAACTGCGTCACCGCCACCTGGCTCACGTAGGCCGCCAATTCCCGCTCGGTCAAGGCCCGACCGAACCATTGCATGTTGTTCTTCACGAACAACTGCACCACCTCGCAGCCAATCTCCGCGCCGCGCGCCAGGGCGCGCCAGACGCCACCCGCCGTGGGCATGTGAGCTCCGAATCTCATGGCGATCCACCCCGACGCCCAACGCGGCCACTCGAGCCGCTTCCCTGACCTCCCCAGGACACGAGGCCAAGCGGAGCCGGGGCACCGGCAAGCATTAGGGTATGCCACTGAGAAGTCAACGCTTGCCAATGCCGAAAGCGGGTGCGAAGCTGGCACCGTGAAAATCGATCCGCGATTCACGAAAGCTTCTGGCGGGGAAGTCTTTACGGGTAACGAACTCCTCGCCAAAGGCTGCCTTGAAACCGCGGGCGGTACCCACCTCTGGACCGGCTATCCGGGCTCGCCGGTCGCGGGTTTCTTCGATACCGCCAACGAACTGCAAGAACTGCTCCGCAGCCACGGCATTCGCGCCACCATCGCGAACAACGAAGCCCTCGGCGTCGCCATGGTCAACGGCTCACAAATGCACGGCCTGCGCGCTATCGCCGTCCAGAAAAGCGTTGGCGTACACGTGGCCGCCGACGCGCTCGCCCTAGGCAACCTGGTCGGCGCCCATCCCGAAGGCGGGGCGGTCATTGTCTTGGGCGACGATCCCTGGAGCGACTCGACCCAAGTCCCGGCCGACTCGCGATTCCTCGCCAAGCATCTCATGATGCCCTTGCTCGAACCGAGCGACCCGCAGGAACTCAAGGACTGGATCGACCTCGCCTTCCAGTTGTCGCGCGAGAGCGAGCTTTACGTAGGTTACCTGGTCACCACCAACCAAGCCGACGGCGGCGGCTCGGTCACTGTCCGACCCAACCAGTTCCCCACCCTCCACACCGGCCAGCCAACCCAACTGGACACCGCCGCGATCGACCTCGAACGCAACGTCCTGCTTCCGCCGCGCACTTGGCGCAAGGAACAACAAATCGGCGAACGTATCGGCCGGCTCTGGAACAGCGCGCGGCGGTTGGGCGTCAACCGCGTCTTCCGATCCGCCCAATCCAGCCTGGCTGACGCAGGCTTGGGCTTCGTCACTTGTGCCGCAGCCTACACCTACCTGCGCCACGCGTTGGCCGAACTGGGCTTGGACGGGCAGTTCCCGTTGCTCAAAGTGGGGGTGACCTATCCGCTGGATCCAGCGTTGGTCGCCGAATTCGCCGCCGGACTAAGCGACCTGATCGTGGTCGAAGAACGACGTCCGTTTCTCGAGGAACAAGTGCTCCAAATCCTTCAACGCGCTCGGCAGGCGCCCACTGACGACCGCCAGGCGCTGCCCAGCCGCGTCTGGGGCAAGCAATTCCCTCACGACCTGGCGCCCATCCCCGAGACGCGCGGCTTAAACCCGAGCAAACTGATCGATCGGCTCGGGCCGCTGTTCCTGAGTTGGCCCCAACTCGAGGGGCGCATCGACCGAGCCCGTATCCAGCGCGAGCTGGACCTGATCCGCGAGGTCAAATCTTCCCGCATCGAGGTCGTGCCGCGCACCCCGACCTTTTGCCCAGGTTGCCCACACCGCGACTCCGCCAGCGTGTTGATCGAGATCAAGAAGCAGTTCCGCGACTCGCTCTACATGCAACGCGTGCACGGCACGGGCCCGGTCGATCTGCTCTTTCATGGCGACACCGGCTGCTACACGATGTTGATGTTCGAGCCGACCAAAGACCTGATGCACAACTACAGCGGCATGGGCCTTGGAGGTGGCACCGGCGCGGGCATCGACCCGTTCATCCGCAACAAGCAGGTCGTGTTCATGGGCGACTCGACCTTCTTCCATAGCGGCCAGCTCGCCATCTCGAATTCGCTCAAACAAGGCCAGGACATCACCTACATCCTGCTGGATAACAAAACCACGGCCATGACCGGGCACCAAACCACGCCCGCCCTCGCCGAAGGTTTGCTCGGGGAGAAGACCTTCGCCCAAAATATCGACGCCGTCGTGGCGGGCATCACAGACCAAGTCCGCAGCGGCGCCACCCTGGTTCGGGTCAATCCCGCCGAGACCGAGGCGTATCGGCACCTGCTCGAGAAGGCCATCCTGCAGCCGGGAGTCAAAGTCGTGGTGGCCGACAAGGAATGCGGCATCACCTTCCACCGTCGAGCCGCCCACGAGGAACGCCGCTTGTTGCGCCAGCGGGGTTTTCTGCCCGCCAAACGCTACATCAACATCACGCCCGAAGTCTGCGAGAACTGCCTCGAATGCACCAAGGCCACCGGTTGTCCCGGCCTCACCCTCGAACCCACCCCCTACGGACCGAAAGTCCAGATCGACCTCTCCTGGTGCGTCACCGATGGGGCGTGCACCCGGTTCCTCGTCTCGACGGACCACGACGGCCCGCGCGTGAAGGCCTGCCCGTCGTTCGAGGAAGTCATCGTCCACCGCACCCAACCGCCGCGTTCCCCACTCGAGACCTTGGATCTCAGCCGACTGTCCGAACCGCCCCCCCTGAAGCCGGACCGCGTCTGGCATGGTTACTTGGCCGGCGTGGGCGGCATGGGAATCGGCACCGCCACGGCCGTGCTCGTGCGCGCCGGCCACTACGAGGGGTACCAAGTCCAGTTCTGCGACAAGAAAGGCCTCGCCATTCGCAATGGCGGCGTGTACTCGATGGTCTCCTTCGCCACGCCCGAGGCACCCTACAGCTCGAACCTGATTCCTTATGGCAAAGCCGATTTGCTGCTGGGCGTTGACCTGCTCGAAGCTGCGCGGGCGCTGGATCCATCGACCAATCAACGCGTCGGCAGTCCCCATTACACCAGCGCCGTCGTCAACCACCACAAGACCCCGACCATCCTCGCCTTGCTCGGCAAGTCCGACTTCGACGTGCCGCAACTCGAAGACGCCATCCGCAAACATCTCCGGCCGGGCCATTACTTCAGCGTCAATTTCTCGGATCTGAGCGTGCGGTTCTTTGGCACCCAGCTCTACGCCAACATCATGCTGCTCGGAACCGCCTTTCAACGAGGCTACCTCCCCCTCAGCCTCGCCAGCCTCGAACAGGCCATCCAGATCGGCCTGGGCGCCGCCGCCCCGGCCAATCTCCAAGCCTTCCAAGTGGGTCGACTCATCGCCCACGACCGGCCCAGCGTCCACGCCGCCGCCCGCACCTTCCGCGAGCCCGACACCTTCGCCGAAGTCGTGGCGGACAAAGTCGCACTCCTCTCGCGCCACCGGGCGCGCGGCGCCGAACGGGCGGCGGCCTACCGACAGATGGTCGAGCCGGCCCAAGCCCAACTGGCCATCGGTCCCGAGTCCCTGCGCGACTTCGCCCTGCGCGTGTACGATCTGATTCAGTTCGAGGATCCCGATTACGCCAGGGCCTACGTGCGTTGGGTCCACCAGATCTACGAACGCGACCGCGCCGAACACCAGTTCGCCGCCACCCGCGCCGTCATCTGGAACCTGCACAAAGTGATGTTGATCAAGGACGAGATCTACGTCGCCCATCTCCTCACCAGCGAGGAAAAACACCGGCGCGACCGCGCCCGCTACGACATCGACCCAGCCCGCGGCGACCGGGTCGAGTACCGGCACCTCAACCGCCCCCAGTTCACCCTCTGGGGCCGCCACCTCGCCTGGAACCTCAAAACCCGAGACTGGATGCTCGACCTCGTGAAGCGCCAGAAATGGCTCCGCCGCGTCTTGCCGGACTGGCACCGCCCCGAACGCGAGTTCCGAGATTGGTACCTCGGGCTGTTGCCGCAATTCAACTCTGCCCTCGGCGCCGGCCCCTACGCCACCTTCGTGAAGGTGCTGCGCCTGCCGGAGGCGGTCACCGGGTATCGCGAAATCCGCTACCCCAAGATGACCGCCGCCCGGGCTCAGGCCGAACTGTGGCTGCGCCAACTCAACGGCGCCTCCCCGAACGAGGCCCGACTGGCCGCCGCCTGAGCGCCCCGACGCATCCTCACCAAGCCCCATGAAAGGCAACCGATGTCCGCCGAACCGACGCTGAAAGCGCCCCACGAAACCCAGCGCTTGGCTGCGCTCCGCGCCTATCAGATCCTGGATACGCCCCCAGAACCTGCCTTCGACGACTTGGCGCGCCTCACCGCCCAGATTTGCGGGACCCCCATTGCCGTGATTAGCTTCGTGGACGCCGAGCGCGTCTGGCTCAAGGCTCGCGTCGGCATCGAGGTCGCTGAACTGCCCCGGCACCAATCCCTCTGCTCGCTCGCCATCGAGCAAAAACACCTCTTCCTCGTCCCCGATCTGGCCGCCGATCCTCAGTATGCCCAGCACCCGCTCGTCACCGCCCCCGAGGGCTTCCGCTTCTTCGCCGCCATGCCCCTGGTTACCCCGCACGGGTGGGTCATCGGCGGGTTGTGCGTGACCGATCGGGTGCCGCGCCACCTCCAACCCGAGCAACTCGCCGCCCTCCAAGTCCTCGGCGGCCAAGTCGTCACCCAACTCGAACTGCGCCGCAACCTCCGCCGACTCGAGGAGTCCATCCAAGATCACCTCGCCGCCGAGGCCGCCCTGCGCGAGACGGAGGAGAAGTACCGCGGCATCTTCGAGAACGTGGGCGAAGGCATCTTCCAGACCACCCCCGAGGGCGTCTACCTATCCGCCAACCCCATGCTCGCCCGCATTTACGGGTACGATTCACCCGAGGAACTCACCGCCTGCGTCAGCGACATCAGCCACCAACTCTACGTCGATCCTCACCGCCGTTCGGAATTCGTCCGGCTTATTCAGGAACGAGGCGAAATCAGCGACTTCGAGTCCCAGGTCTACCGCAAAGACGGCCGGGTGATTTGGATTTCCGAAAACGCGCGCGTGGTCAAAGACGAAGGCGGCAACCCGCTCTTCTACGAGGGCCTGGTAGCGGACATCACCGACCGCAAGCAGGCCGAGCAAGCCCTCAAGGATTCCGAGGTCCTCTACCACTCGCTCGTCGAGGCCCTCCCGCAGAACATCTTCCGCAAAGACACCCAGGGCCGCTTCACCTTCGTCAACCGTCTCTTCTGCGAAACCATCGGCCGCCCACCCGAGGCCATTCTCGGCCACAACGACTTTGACTTCTTTCCTGCCGAACTGGCCCGCAAATACCAAGAAGACGACCGCCGCGTCCTCGAATCCGGGCAGCTCTTCGACACCGTCGAAAGACACGTGCGCCCGGACGGCGAAAGCCTCTACGTCCACGTCATCAAGGCCCCGCTCCGCGATGCCACCGGCCAAGTCATCGGCGTCCAAGGCATCTTCTGGGACGAGACCGCCCGCCAGCGCATGGAGGAAGCCCTCGCCCACGAACGCGACCTCTTGCGCGCCTTGCTGGATAACGTGCCCGACGCCATCTACTTCAAGGACTCCCAATCCCGCTTCCTCCGCTGCAGCGGCGCCTTGGCCGAGAAGTTCGGCGTCGCCCACCCCGAGGACCTGGTGGGCAAGACCGATTTCGATTTCTTCAGCGAAGAACATGCCCGGGCCGCCTTCGCGGACGAACAACACATCCTCCAAACCGGCCAACCCATCCTCGGCATCACCGAAAAAGAGACCTGGCCCGGCGGCAGCGTCACCTGGGTCCTGACCTCGAAGCTCCCGTTCCGAGACCGCACCGGCAGAATCCTGGGCACCTTGGGGGTCTCGAAAGACATCACCGACCTCATCACCGCCGAACAAGCGCTGGCCAAAGCCCGCGACGCCGCCCTCGAATCGACTCGGCTCAAGTCCGAGTTCCTGGCCAACATGAGCCACGAGATCCGCACCCCGATGAACGCCATCATCGGCATGAGCGGCCTGCTGCTCGACAGCGAGTTGACCCTCGAACAACGCGACTTCGCCGAGACCGTCCGCCGCAGCGCAGACGCCCTCCTCGAAATCATCAACGAAATCCTCGATTTCTCGAAAATCGAAGCCGGCCGCATGCGCCTCGAATGCATCCCGTTCGATCTGCGCGAAGCGGTGGAGACGACCGCCGAACTGCTCGCCGAACGCGCTCACGCCAAAGGCATCGAGCTGCTCGTCTCCTTCGACGAAACCACCCCGCACCACCTCCGCGGCGACCCCGGCCGCCTCCGCCAGGTCCTCACCAACCTCATCGGTAACGCCATCAAGTTCACCCAGCACGGCGAAGTCGAGCTCAGCGTCGCGCCCGCCGAGCAGACCGAGAGTCACGTGACCGTCCGTTTCGAGGTGCGTGACACGGGCATCGGCATCCGGCCCGAGGACCAAGGGCGCGTCTTCCAAGCCTTCGCCCAAGCCGATGGCTCGACCACCCGCAAGTACGGCGGGACCGGTCTAGGCCTGGCCATCTCCCGCCAAATCGTCGAGCTGATGGAGGGCCACCTGACGGTCCGCAGTGTGCCCGGCTCCGGCTCCACCTTCGCCTTCTCAGCTCGCTTCGAAAGCCAACCCTCCGCCACCGTTGCCGCCGAACCCCAGCGGGGCAGCCTGGCGGGCCTGCGCGTCTTGGTCGTAGACGAGAACGCCACCAACCGCCGCATCCTGGGTCACCAGCTCGGGGCCTGGAAGATGTCCGTGGCTGAGGCCGCCGGCGGCGTCGAGGCCGTCGCCACCCTCAAAAACGCCACGCGCGCCGGGCACCCCTACGACCTCGCCCTCCTCGACATGCAAATGCCGGAACTGGATGGCTTGATGGTGGCGGAAATCATCAAGAGCGATCCTGCCCTCGATCATACCCGCCTGGTGCTCCTCACCTCGCTGGGCAATCGCCTGGACGCCGAACTCATGCGATCCACCGGTATCGCCGCCTACCTCATCAAACCCACCAAACAATCTCGCCTCTTCGACACCCTGGCCACCGTCATGGCCGCGCCGCGCCCCGAACCACCCACCCCGCAAGCCGTTGCGGCCGACCTGGCCGCCGCCCCCCCACCCCACACCCCTGCCCGCCCCCTGCGCGTGCTCGTCGCCGAAGACAATACCATCAACCAACGCCTCGCCCTACGGCAGTTGGAACGACTGGGCTGCGCCGCCCACGCCGTTGCAAACGGCCGCCAAGCCCTGGCCGCCCTCGCCGAAGCGCCCTATGACATTCTCCTGCTCGATTGCCAAATGCCCGAACTGGACGGTTACGAAACCGCCCGCCTCATTCGCCAACGCGAAACCCCAACCGCCACCCCCACGGGTAACCTCAGTACCCCCTTGCACATCATCGCCATGACCGCCAACGCCATGCAAGGCGACCGCGAAAGATGCCTCGCCACCGGCATGGACGACTACATCGCCAAACCCGTCCGCCTGGCCGACCTCGCCGCCGCCGTGGAACGTGCTCGCCGGTTCCTGCCCCAATTAACACCTCGGCCCACCTCCCCAACGGCCCTCCCGACCCGAACCACCGCCACCGCCAGCCTCGACCTCTCCGCCGTGCGCGCCCTCTGCGGGCCGGCTGCAACCGGCGAATCGGACAGCTTGGCGGAGTTGATCGAGCTCTACTTGCGGGACGCACAAGCCCAATGCGACCAAATGGAGCGCGGGTTGGCGGAAGGCAAAGCCCAGGTCGTCCAGGCTGCAGCCCACAGCCTCAAGGGCAGCTCGAGCAACCTCGGCGCACTGCCCTTGGCGGGGTGCTGCGCCGAACTCGAGCAACGCGCCAAAGCCGGTCGACTCACCGACTGCCCCGCCATCCTCGACAAGGTGCGTGCCGAATTTGCGCGCGTCACCTCGGACCTTCAGGCCGAACTGCGCCAATCCTGAACCAACCGGCCCTAGCCGCGGCTGCTTTGACAAGACCACCCCCACTTGCTAGCGTCCGCACGATGGAACACCTGCACGCCCCGTGGCGGATCGAGTACATCCTCGCGCCCAAGCCCCAGGCCGCGGCCGAGTCCCTCTTCACGCAGATCGCCCACGCCAACAACGACGAGGCCAACCACGTGCTGATCCGCGACCGTTCCTGCTTCGCCCTGCTCAACACCTACCCCTATAACGGCGGCCACTTGCTGGTCGTCCCCTACCGCCAGGCGGCCGACCTCGAGGACTTGACCGAGTCTGAGCTCACCGACCTCATGCGGCTCACCCGCCGCTGCGTCCGCGCCCTCGGCAGCGCCATGAAACCCGACGGCTACAACGTGGGACTGAACCTCGGGCGCGTCGCCGGAGCCGGCGTCACCGATCACCTGCACATCCACATCGTGCCGCGTTGGCAAGGCGACACCAATTTCATGCCGGTCATCGCCAATACCTCCGTCATGCCCGAGGCCCTCAAGGACGTCGCTGCCCGACTCCGAGCCGCCCTCGCCACCGATGGCGCACCCGTCGCCCCCACCGCTGTGCCCGCCACACCCGGCCTGGCCTAAGGCCTGTCCCATGGCAACTGAGACTCTTCACTACGACAACGCTCGCTTCGCCCAGCAACTCTTCAGCAACGACCCGCGCAACCTCGCCGCCCTCCAGCAGCACCTAGGCGTCAAGGCCACCGCGCGCGATGCTTGGGTCAAACTCGAGGGCGACACCTCCGCCCTCGGCCGCGCGCGCCGGTTCT
>Ga0194111_10001520_pt1 | contig 28618 bp, 28 predicted proteins | sample TA2KigC300mmetaG_FD_146194 | JGI IMG/M metagenome (GOLD analysis project Ga0194111, IMG submission 146194) | Freshwater microbial communities from Lake Tanganyika, Tanzania - TA2015033 Kigoma Deep Cast 300m | ecosystem: Environmental > Aquatic > Freshwater > Lake | place: Tanzania: Lake... | reverse complement strand
TTTCCGCTGGCCAGATTCCTCAACCAGTCTCTTTATCTTCTCATCCGCGCTGATCTTGCGGGAAAATAAAACCAGGGGCCCGCTCGCCCCGTAATCTGCATCTACTGATTTAGGATAGCCGTCAAAAACAACAATCACTTTATTTTTTGCGCTTCCGGTGAGCCTTTTTGAGCGGATGAGCCAAAGGAGCGAACCGACCGGGTCTTCAGGGCTTTTTTGCGTGCGGCTGAATTGCGGGTGGTTTATGATGTTGTAGCCGTCGATGACGTACTGTAAGGACATAGATCAGCCCTCCTAATACCCCGAAAAAGAGAATGAAGGAAAAGTTCACCAGCGACATGGCAAAAGACATATCCTTGGACACGCCGGCCTTTGCGAAAAAATAGATGGTCATCGCATCCCTCAGGCCCAGGCCTCCGATAGAGATGGGAAGGAGCGTTACGGCGCTGATGATCGGTATAAAGATCATGAAATAGGCGATATTCACATCTAATCCAAGGCTCTTTGCCGTGATAAAAAAAGTCAGCGGCGTGGTGATCTGTATAAGTATAGAGAGCACCAGATTATCCACGATTATGTCTTTATGGCGGCGGAAGATGTGCAGTTCCCGGTGAAGGCTGCTCAAGATCTGGCGCATCCTGCCCGCATTGGGGGACTGCACTATCCGGTTGACTTTTGTGTAAAGGGCTTTATCAAAGAGGACCAGCAGCACGCAGATCAGCACCAGCGCCAGAACAGCCACCGAAATCAGGACGCTCCTGTCGCGCACTAATCCGAACCCGACGGCCAGAGAAATGGCCGCCAGTATCACCAGGCCGATGTAACCGCTGAGCCTGTCCATGAGCACCGTAGCTACCACTTCCCTGGGTTTCCTGGTATAAGTAGCCAGGTCGACGCTGCGCATCAGGTCGCCTCCGATGGTTGAAGGCAGAAAAATGCTGAAAAACACCCCTCCGGCAAAAGAGATGATCACCCGCTTCATCGGCAGGTTTATCCTGGAAGCCCGCAGCAACATCTCCCAGCGAAAGAGCGAAAGGACATAATTCAGGGAAAAGATGAAAAGCGCCACAAAAAGAAGCGATCTGTCCGCGTTCTTCAGGATCGACAGCAGCGAGCCTTTATCCACCCGGCTAAACAAAAAGACCAGCAAAGCTACGCTTATGCTGATCCTGAGTAAAAAAGATACGATCTTTTTAAGTATCTGCATTATGCCAGGTCGCATCCGACCAGCTTTTTATATGCCTCAAGATACTTTTGGGAGGTCTTTTCGATTATCTCAGGAGGGAGTTGGGGAGCAGGAGGAGTCTTGTTCCAGTCCAGGGTCTCTAAGTAATCGCGGACAAACTGCTTGTCGAAACTCGGCTGGGCGCCGCCGGGAGCGTATCCGTCCTTCGGCCAGAAACGGGAGGAATCGGGAGTAAGTACTTCGTCAATCAGGATGACCTCTCCGTTATAAAGCCCGAACTCGAACTTCGTATCCGCGATGATGATGCCGCGCGTAAGCGCGTACTCGCTTGCCTTGCGGTATATCTCGATGCTCAAGGACCTGATCTTATCGCTGTTTTCCTTGCCGATCAGGTCTTCCACGTATTTCTGGGTGACGTTGATATCATGGCCGACATCGGCTTTGGTCGAGGGCGTAAAAATTATTTCGGGCAGCTTCGCTGATTCCTTAAGGCCTTCCGGCAGTTTTATGCCGCAGACCGACTGCCCCTCCTTATATTCCTTCCACCCTGAACCGGAGAGATACCCCCTGACAATGCATTCAACCGGAAGGGGTTTAGCTTTCAGAACCAGCATGGAACGGCCGTTAAGCTCTTCACTATATTTTTGCAGCTGCGCAGGGTAGTCTTTGACTGCGCCCGAAATAAAATGGTTCCTGGCCACGTCTTCCAGGAAATCAAACCAGAAGATAGAGAGGCCGGTAAGCACCCTGCCCTTGAGGGGTATGCCGTCAGGCAGGACCACATCAAAACAGGAGATCCTGTCAGTAGAGACGACCAGAAGCTTATCGCCGAGGTCGTAGACGTCGCGCACCTTTCCGCGCCTGAAGAGTTTCAGGTCTTTGTAATCCGTTTTTAAAAGTACGTCTTTATTCATAGATTTTCAATCTCTGGTTAAGGCTTTCAAACTCAAGCCACAATTCTTCGGGCAGGTCTTTCTTAAAAATCTTGAAAAATTGTTTGATCCCCTTTATCTCTTCCATCCAGTCCGCTTTACGCACTTCCAGGAGTTTATCCAGGGTGCCCGGGACCAGCTCCAGGCCCGTCAGGTCGATATCAGAGGCAAAGGGGATGTGCCCGATGGGAGATCCTACTGCGCGCACCTTATTATTGCAGCGGTCCAGGATCCACTCCAGGACCCTGAGGTTCTCACCGAATCCCGGCCAGAGGAACTTTCCCGACTCATCCGTCCTGAACCAGTTCACGTGGAAGATCTTGGGCGGTTTAACCATGCGTTTGCCCATTGCCAGCCAGTGCCGGAAATAATCTGCCATATTATAACCGCAAAAGGGCAGCATCGCCATCGGGTCGCGCCGCACTTCGCCAAGTTTGCCGAACTGCGCTGCGGTGCGCTCGGAAGCCATGGCCGCTGCGACAAAAACACCGTGCTGCCAATTAAAAGCCTCGTAGACCAAGGGAGCCAGATGTTCCCTTCTTCCTCCGAAAATAATTGCCGAAATGGGTACGCCGTGATGCTGCTCGACCCGGAAAGATGCTGAGGGGCAATTCCTGATCGGCGCAGTAAATCGGCTGTTCGGATGGGCTCCCAGGACCGGATTCCCCTGAGCATCGGTCATCCCCGGTTTCCAGGGCCTGCCCTGCCAGTCAATGCCTTCAGCGGGAGCCGGGCCATCCGCGCCTTCCCACCACACAGTACCGTCGGGCTTCAAAACGACGTTAGTGTAGATCGTATCTTTCTTGATGGTCTCAACCATCATCGGGTTGCTTTTGGAGTTTGTGCCGGGAGCGACCCCAAAGAACCCCGCTTCCGGATTGATCGCCCAAAGCGTTCCGTCAGAATCCACGCGCATCCAGGCAATATCATCACCCACTGTCCAGATACGGTAACCTTTGACCTTGAGCCCTTCCGGAGGAATGAGCATCGCAAGGTTGGTCTTCCCGCAGGCGCTAGGAAAAGCCGCGGCAATATATTCGATATGGCCGTTAGGCTCCTCGATCCCCATAATCAGCATATGCTCTGCCAGCCAACGTTCTCTTCTGGCTAGGTAGCTTGCGATACGCAGCGAGAGGCACTTTTTTCCTAATAGCGCGTTGCCGCCGTAACCCGAACCCACGCTCCATATAGTATTATCTTCGGGGAAATGCAGGATCAATCTTTTGTTGATATCAAGTTCTGCCTTGGAATGCAGGCATTTGGTGAAATGGTCCTCTTTTTCTAATTGCCGTAAAACCGCATCTCCTGCGCGGGTCATGATCAACATATTCAGGACTACATACTTCGAATCAGTCAACTCAACGCCGATCTTGCTAAACGGCGAACCTACCGGGCCCATGGAGAAAGGGATCACATACATGGTCCTGCCGCGCATTGCGCCGCGGAAGATCTCTTTTGCCTTGGCATAAGCAGTGCGGGGAGACATCCAGTTGTTGGTGGGGCCGGCATCGTGTTTCTTGCGGGTACAGATATAGGTGAGATGCTCTGTGCGGGCAACGTCGTCTTTGGCAGTCCGGTGCAGGAAGCAGCCGGGAAGCTTCTCCTGATTCAACTGGATAAGCTCTCCTGACTCAAGGCACTCTTTTTCAAGCTGTCGCCTCTCTCCTTCTGAGCCGTTTATCCAGACGATACCATCCGGCTCGCAGAGCTTGGCCATCTTTGTGACCCAGTCTTTTAATTTTTTACTATGCGTATGAGAGGTCATTTTTGTAATAACAGGTATTTATGCGCGGAATCCGCAGCCACTGCGCCTTCGCCGCAGGCATTGACTACCTGATAGAGCCCTTTCTGACAGCAATCGCCGCAGGCGAAGACGCCTGCAGCGGAAGTCTTTAAGTCTTGGTCAGTAATTATAAAACCCGCCTCGTCAACTTGCAACAGATTTTTTACGAATCCGGTGTTGGGAACGATCCCTATAAAAATAAACACTCCGTCGCAGGCAAAGGCCTCCTCTTTGCCGGTGACGACGTTTTTCAGTTTTGCTGACTCTACCTTCACCGATCCTTCGATCTTTTCAATCACAGTATCCAGCTTGAAGCATATTTTTGGTTCCTGCTTCAGCTTCTCTTCAAGGATCTTCGAAGCCCGCAGTTGTTTGCGCCGGTGCACTACCGTCACCTGCCTTGCGTAACGGCTTAGGAATATCGCCTCTTCTATCGCACGGTCACCTGCACCGACCACTAAAACGTGCTTGCCTTTAAACATGGGGCCGTCGCAGGTGCCGCAATAGGATACGCCGCGGCCGAGGAACTTCTTTTCTCCCTCGACTTCCAGCCGTTTAGGCTGCGCGCCGGTTGCAATAATCAGAGACCTGGTTTTATATGCTCCGAGATTAGTCTTCAGCTTATAAACAGGGGGCTTTAAATCCGGGCCCGGCTCTATTCCAGTGACTTCTTCGATCTTGATCTGGACTCCCGCCCCTTCCACCTGTTTTTCAAAACGGTCGATCAGCTCGTGGGTAGACATCTCACCGGGAAAGCCCGGATAATTCTCAATGGTGGGAGAGAAAATAATCTGCCCTCCGGGATTGATCTTTTCCAGGATCACCGCGTTAAGCCGGAACCTGCCGGCGTAAAGCCCGGCGGTCAGGCCAGCCGGCCCTGCTCCGATAATGATAAGGTCATGCATATTCTAACTCCCGATAAAGCTCTCCTGCCGCAAAGGAACTGCGCATCTTCGGACCGGATGAGACTGCCTTAAAGCCTAACCTCAATCCGATCTCCCTGTAGCGCGCGAACTGCCGCCTGGCGACAAACTCTTTTACCGGATAATGCCCAGGAGTAGGCGCAAGATACTGGCCAAGGGTCAGGATGTCACACAGATTATCCCTTAAATCCCGTAATACCGAGCACACCTCTTCTTCTGTCTCGCCTAACCCGAGCATCAGAGAAGACTTGGTAAAGGTCAAAGGGTTCAGTTCTTTTATTCCTTTTAATACAGAGAGTGAACGCCGGTAATCTGCCTGCGGCCTTAAAACCGGATACAACCGCGCAACCGTCTCCAGATTATGGCCCACTACATCGGGCCTTGCGCTTACTACTGCCTCAAGGCTCCTGATTTTACCCTGAAAATCGGGAATGAGCAACTCTATTTTTGCATCTCTCTTCTTCCGGCGCACGGCCCGGACCGTCTTTACGAACTGGCCCGCGCCCCCGTCGCTAAGGTCGTCTCGGGTGACTGAAGTGACTACTACATAATCCAGGCCAAGCGACTCGACTACAGCCGCAATCCGCAAAGGCTCATCGCTGTCGGGAGCCCGGGGCTTCCTGCGGCCATCCGCTATATTGCAAAAACCGCAGGTGCGGCTGCAGGCCTCACCGAGTATCATAAAGGTGAGCTCCTTTCTCCCGAAACATTGCGCGGCGTTCGGGCACTTTGCCTGACGGCAGACAGTATTTATTCCGGAATCTTTGAGCCGGCGCATCAGGCCTAGTGTTTCGGGCCCCGGGATCTCCTGCCTGAACCAGACAGGCAGCCTGATCTGTACGTTCATTTATTGATCCGGATGAAATTATCGATAGAACGGTCATAGGCAGACTCTACTTCCGGCGGGAAGAAACAGGCCGGCAGCTGGCCGTTCTTGCGGTGGTAACTGAGGCATTCGCAGCAGATGCCCTTGCGGGAACAGGGCTCATAACTACAGTTGCAGTTTGCAAGATTTTGCTTCTGATTCGGGCACTCTTTCATTTTTTGTCTTTCCCGCCAGGCCCGCCTGGTACGCTGGCGGGATCCCGCCCTCGCTCTTATTCGCTTGGCGGGATAATTCCTGAAGCCTCTTTTTTATCTTCAGACGGTCAATAAAAGATGCGTGATCTATAATAAGCCTGCCGCTCAAGTGGTCGATCTCATGCTGCAGGACACAGGCGAAAAGGTCTTCCGCTTCGAAATCGAGCTGCCTTGCGTTTTCATCCAGGGCCCTTACCCAGACTTTCCGGCTGCGCCTGACTTTGATGCAGACGCCGGGCACGCTTAAGCACCCTTCTTCCAGCGCCTGCCGGCCTTGCCGCTTCACGATCTTCGGGTTGATCAGCTTATAGAGGCCCTGTCCGATATCCACGACGATCATCGCCTCATTCACGCCTGCCTGGGGCGCTGCCAGCCCGATCCCCTGATCAGCGTACATTATCCGGCTCATGGCGCTTAAGATCTCCCTGTGCCGGTCAGTGGCCTGCTTGACGGACACGGATCTTTTTCTCAGGGCGGGATCAGGATAGAACCTAAGCCTCAAGGCGGTTTCTGGCATCGACTTTAATGATCTTGGGGGTTATCTTCTTCGCTTCCCGGTCTTCTGCGCTGACATAAGTGACGATGATCACTTCGTCGCCCTTGCAGGCTCCGCGCGCAGCCGGCCCGTTCAGGCAAATCACGCCGCTTCCCGCTTTACCGCGGATGGCGTAAGTCTCAAGCCGGTGGCCGTTATTCAGATTGAAAACCTCCACCTTCTCATGCTCCAGGATATCCGCGGCAGCCATGAGTTTTCCGTCAATGGTAATGCTGCCTTCGTAGTAGAGGTTCGCCTCAGTAACCCGGCAGCGGTGGATCTTCGATTTCAATATTGTGCGCAACATCATTTCTCCTCAATTTTCCCTTGCTGCTGGGTAAGAAAATTGATCCCGCAGCCTGCGCCGCGGATTTCGAAGAAATCCGCAAGCGTTTAGGCAAGGGAAGATCAATACTTCACCAGCCCGTATGCCGAACGGGCGATCATCAGCTCTTCGTTAGTGGGAATGACCAAGACTTTCGGTTTGCTGCCCAGGCAGAAAAAGAGCCCCTCGCAGGCCTTGCGCCGTATGCTTCCCTGGTTTTCGCCGATCCCGGCGGTAAAAATCACCGCATCACAACCCTTCATCACCGCCATATACGCGCCGATATACTTCCTGATGCGGTAGACGAAGATCTCAATAGCGAGCTTAGCGCGTTTATTGCCCTTTGCCGCGCTCCTTTCCAGAAGACGCATATCATTGCTGACCCCCGAGACCCCCTTCAGGCCGCTTGCCTTGTTTAAAAGATTCTCTACGGCATGGATATCCAGCTTCTTTTTGCGCATGATGTAAGTGACCAGCGCCGGGTCGATATCTCCCGAGCGCGTACCCATGACCAGGCCCTCAAGGGGGGTGAATCCCATGCTTGTATCCACCGACCTGCCTCCGTCAACCGCAGTGATGCTGCAGCCGTTCCCCAGATGGCAGGTAATGATCTTTAATTTGGCGAGCGGCTTTCTTAAAATTTTGGCCGCCTCATGCGCCACAAACTCATGGCTTGTGCCGTGAAAACCGTATTTTCGTATGCCGAATCTTTTATAGAGTTCAAAGGGAAGGCCGTAAGTATAGGCGTAAGGGGGAATAGTCTGATGAAAGGCGGTATCAAAGACCGCTACCTGCGTCACTCCGGGCAATAGCTTTTTGCAGGCAAGGATCCCGGCTAAGTTCGCCGGATTATGCAGGGGCGCGATCGTAACACACTGCCTGATCTTTCTGATCACCGGATCATCGATGATCACCGGTTTCTTGAATTTTTCCGCGCCGTGAACAACGCGGTGGCCTACTGCCGAAACCCCTTTAATCTTACCCAATATTACCTTTAGACCCGCGTAATGGTCGCCTACGGCAGAACCTTTCTCGCCGATGTGCTCGATCAGGCCTTTTGAGACCAGCTTCTCCCCGGGCATCTCAAAGAGCTTGTATTTTATGGAAGAGCTGCCGCAATTTATGATTAATATTTTCATGTTTATGCTTTTCCTGTGAGCTATCAGCCAAGAGCTATGAGCTGCTATTGGGCCCTGATCGCCGTTACTGCCACACAATCAACTACGTCCTGTACAGAACAGCCGCGGGAAAGATCGCTGGCAGGTTTTTTCAGGCCTAAAAGCAGCGGGCCTAAGGCGCGCGCTTTGCCTAAACGTTCCACCAGTTTGTAGCTGATGTTGCCTGATTCAAGGTTAGGAAAAATCAGTATATTCGCCCTTCCGCCTAAAGGGCTATCCGGATATTTGATCTTGGCGACCTCGGGGACGATCGCCGCATCCACCTGTAATTCCCCGTCGACCAATAACTCCGGAGCCATCTCTTTGAGAGCGCTTAAAGCGCCGGCGATCTTTTCAATGGACTTGGCTTTAGCCGAACCATGCGTGGAATAACTTAATAAGGCAATGCGCGGAGTAAGCCCCAGCACCTTGCTTCCCAGCTCCGCCGCTGCCACGGAAATGCAGGCCAGCTGCCGGCAATTCGGATCCGGGATAATCCCGCAGTCAGCAAAGACAAATGTGCCTTCGTCGCCTAATGAACAGTCAGGGACAGACATGATAAAACAGCTGGAGGCGATAGTGATGCGCTCATCGATCCCCAGGCAGCGTATCGCAGCCCTGGCCATATCCGGAGTAGTGTGGCTGGCTCCGGCTACAAGCCCGTCGACCTTGCCCTCGCGCGTCATCATTGCGGCATAATACAGCGTGTCTTCAAAAAGGCCTTTTGCCACCTCCATATCCACGTCTTTTGCCTTGTACATCTGGTAGTATTCTTCGATGTACCTGGCCTTTTCCGCTGGCTCCATCATCTCGGTAGTCAGCAATATCACTTTGGCCAGCCCCTCTTTCTCAATGATCTCTGCCGCTTCTACCACACGCTTATCGTCGTATTCCGGAAGGATAATGGTCTTTAATTTTTCCCTCGCCTTCTGACGGATCTTCTCAATGGTCCCCATTTAGATTCCTTTCAGTATCCTGTCCAAGTCTACGTTATCCTTGACTAAATCAACCACTGCCTTTATCTTCTCCCCGTCGTTGGGCCGGATCTTCACCGTGAGGTCATGTATGGTAGTGGCGACTTCGTAAGTATCCTCTCCTGCCGCCAGCACCGGAACCTTTGCCTTGCTTAACAGACTCATCACCTGCGGGTCAGGCATAATGCCGCAGGAGAGGATTATGCCGCCGATCTTAAGCTGCTCTGAATCGCCCGGACGGAAACAGCTTAATACCGCCATCAGCATGTCTTCGCGGTCACCGGGAGTAATCACCAGGCAATCATCGGGGATGTATTTAAGCGCATCCTCCGGCTCCATTGCGCCGACAATCACTTGAGAAACCGGTCGCTCCAGATAATCCTTGCCGGAGATCAATTCGAAGTCCGTCTCTTCATAGACCTGCTCGAAGGTGGGGCGGCTGAGCATCGGATTATAAGGAATGACTCCTAAGACATTTATTCCCTGCCTCTCTAAGCCGCGCCTGACCAGCCGGTTTATCTTATCAAACTTTCCCGGCAGGACCTTGTTGATGATCACGCCAAGGACCTTGACCCCTTCTTTTTCAAAAAGAGCCTTGTTCAGGATGATCTCATCAATGGGCCTGCCGATTCCGCCCGAAGAGATGATGATCACTTTGGAGCCCACCAGGCGCGCGACCGAAGCATTGGAATGGTCAAAAACCGAGCCAACTCCGGCATGCCCCGTGCCTTCGACGATCACCAGCTCATTGCCCTTTGCTACCCGCTGAAAAGAATCCTTGATCCGGCGCGAAATGGACTTTTTTTCCGGCCGGGAGATGTACTTTTCCGTAAAGCCCTTCTCCACCGCGATCGGGCTCATGTCCTTGAGCCCGCATTTAATGCCGCAGACTTCTTCAATGAGGATAGAGTCCTCGTCGATCTTCAGGCCCTCTTCTTCAAGATAGCGCTGGCCGATGGGCTTAATAAAACCTACTTTTCTAAACCTCTCCTGGAAATTTCGGATCAGGCCAAGCGAAACCGTGGTCTTTCCGTCGTTTTGTTTGGTGGCTGCAATGAATATGCGCCGCATTTTATTTAGAGGTTTTCTTCGATCTTTTTCTTAAGGTCGCTCTTGCTTAAAGCGCCTACCACCTGGTCCATGACTTTTCCGCCTTTAAAGAAAAAAAGTGCGGGAATAGACATGATGCCGTAGTGCGAGGCGATGCGGGAGCTTGCTTCGACGTCGACTTTACCGACCTTGACCCTGCCTTTGTATTCCTTGGCCAGCTCTTCCAGGGCAGGCGCGATCATTTTGCATGGACCGCACCATTCGGCCCAGAAATCGACCAGGACCGGCAAATCCGCTTCCAGGACTTCCTTTTTGAAGTTGTGGTCGTTGAAATGGTGTATGCTCATCTCTTTGTATGTTAAAGGGTTAAATAATAGGCAGGCGAAGTATTACAATAGCATAAACATATTCTGTTTGCAAGAGATTTTAGGCGGGTTTATTTGGAGCGTAGCGCGGTTTTAAGATAACGCTGATTCTTATCCATATAGACGAGGCGCTCCCAGTCAGGATAAAACTTTGCAACCGCCTCCTGGGGGCTCTTCTTCTGCGTACGGCAGATCTCCTGGTTCGAGATGAAACTGTACGAACCATCCTCTTCCTGCCAGAGACAAATGGCGTGGGCAATATTGAGGCCCTTAAGCTTTACTATCACGATATCGCTCCTTATCCCTAAGCGCTTTAATACTTCCTGCGCAAGGACGGCAAAATCCTCGCAGTCGCCCGTTCCTTTATTTATTGTCTCTTCTGCCGGCTGCCAGCCGTCGCCAAGCTGAAAGATATACTCAAAATCTCGGCTGAGCCACCCGGCAAGCTGAGTAGGCGTATGCACGAAAGAGGTGACTCTTTCCAGGGTCAGGCCTTGAGCAAAAGATCTGGGCGGTAAGGTTACAACCAGGACCAGAGGAATAATTACTGTCAGGAGGTAAGCTTTTTTGGTGTTTTTTTGCAGGTTTTCTCTGGGCATGCCTTAAAAAATAAAAAACCGGATTGACCTTGAAATCAATCCGGCTAAAGAACCGTGGCAATCCTGACTTCCTCCTCATCAGGATGCCGGACCAGTAATCAAATTACCAAAAAAACTAATTAAGTATACCTTATTTTTAACGCTTTGTCAAGGCCGCCTCTCGGATTTTACGGGAAAAATACCCGCCGGTAAGGGCATCAATGGATGCGGTCAGCTCTCTGACCCTGAGCTCCTTTTCAAGGCGTTTCCTGCGTTCTTCGATCCCCAGGTTATTCAGCTCAAGCTTCACTCTCAAGCGCTCAAAGTAAAGCTTGGTCACCTCATCCAGGATATCGTCGCGCAGCTCTACCATCAGGCGCGAACGCACGTCGATATTGGTCTGGTCATCGCTCCAGATCAGGTCCCCCAATTCCCAGCTTACCGATACGCTCCAGCTGGTGTTACGGTAAGTAGTCTCATCATCAGGCCCGATGTAATATTTTCCCGGAGTCGTGGCTGTACCGGAGGTGCCCCAGATGCAGTCGGAGATGGTCCGGTCGAGATCCCTGTCCATGGCCATGGTAAGTTTGGGCAATAGCGCGCGCCTGGATGCCTGCCTCCTCCAGCTTAAGATCTTTTCCGGTGAGACCTCGGCGTACTGGATCGCTGCCTCCTGAACCTCTTCAATCGCCGGTTCACCTTTGGAATAAAGCTCTATTTCCCCGCCGGTAAGCGGCGCCGGGCCATCCTCTGTGGTTTTAAACAACCCCTCTTTGCAGGCTGCGTAAAGCGAGCCCCTGTTATCCCGGGTAAGAAATCTCGGGCTGCTTGCGGCTAAACCTAAACTGAGTTCCTGCCAGCGGTCCTTCCGGAATTGAAAGATGCCGCTTCCGGCTATGGCGTAGAGCCGAGAACCTGCGGCTGTAGAAATAAACTTCACATTCTTACTCAATAAGCCATAATCCGTCAAATGTTGCCAGGCCTTACCGGCATCGTTGCTGTAAAAGACGCCTTTTGCAGTTGCTAAATACACCTGGCCGGAAAGATCCGGGTCATGAGCAATCCAGTTTATAGCGGAGGCCACAGGCTCCTCATCTCCGTTATCCGCATCCTCCTCGCTATCTTTAGTCGCTTCAAAAGGCAAGGCAGTATAGACCTTGAACCAGCTCTCTCCTTTATCCTCGCTCTTAAAAACCCCGTCTACACTGGCGACAAAAAGATATTCCGGGCAGGCGGCGATAGCCAGGACCGGACTATTACCTGCTTCGCCCGCTGCCCTCTGCCACCTGCGGCCCTTATCCCTGGTCAAGAAGAGCCCTTTAGAAGTACCTAAATAGATCCGGTTTCCGGAAACCGCTACTGCCGTGCAATCAGATTCTGGGCTGTCCTTGCCACGGAAAAGTCTTTTCCATTCAGCGCCGGAATTAGAACTGAAAAAGAGCCCCTCTTGCGTAGCTGCAAAAAGGCACTTTTTGTCTTGCGGGTCAAAGGCCAGAAGACTCACCCTTCCCCGGCCACGCACCGACAGGATGCTGCGATAGCTTGCGCCGGCATCCTGGCTTTTAAGAACGCCGCTTTGTGAACCGATATAAATCAGGCGCGGGTCGTCAGGATCAACCAGGACTACCCTCAAATCGTTATTACCACTGCTTATATCCCGCCAGGAAACTTCCTCCGGAGACGAAACCCCGGGCCGGCTAAAAAGCAGGATCCACGCCCCCAAAAGAATTAAGCTTATCCTTCTCATTTTGCCACCTCCTACTATAATAGATACAAGAGGTGACAAAATCTAACAGGGATTTTTAGACCGGGCTATCTTCTCTTCCAGCGGCCGGGGACCCAGACATAACCACGCCTGGGGCCTTTCCAGGCCCAATGGCCGGCTATCCACATCGCATCGCGGTAAGGTTTAGGGGGAAGGACTTCCAGTTTCAGCGGGGGAGGCGGGGGCGGCAGAGGCTGATAGACTGCCTTTTTTGCGCAGCCACAGGAGAGGATTATCGTACTCAGCAAAATAGGGCCGAAGGCTGCTTTTAAGCCAGCTCTGACTACCAATAAAGCCTTTCAAAACGCCTGGAGTAACGCCGGATCCATTCCTTGGACGCCTCTTCTAAAGAGACTTCCCTGCCCAGCTGGATACTCCAGAGGTCGCGGAACTCCGCGATCAGATAAAGCTGCTCGATCAATTTTACCTTGAAGGCGTCGTTCATCCGGTAGAAACAGACGCCAACGTTGTAAAGTTTCTTATCGCCCGCAGACTCGCAGTGCACGACCTTTGCCTTTACGTTAAAGACCTTATCCTGAAAAGGCATTCGGATATTGATCAATTTTCCCTTATCAACCGGTTTTTTTGCCGAAAACATGAGGCCGCCGATGCTGATGTTGATAGTTGAGCTACGCGTCTCCCTGCCGGATGCGGTTTCGCCTTTTCCCGTTACCCGGTACCTTAAGGGAAAACACAACGGATGGCGGATAAAACGCCGGCGATCCTGCATGGTAAGATTCTCCGGCATCATAATATTTTTCTTCATGGCTTTATGATACTACGGGAAATACCCTCTTGTCAAACCCTTTAGAGCCCCATGAGCTCAGTTTTGACCTCTTCGCAGCTTAAGGGGTCGATGCGCCGGTATATTTCCTGCGCCTGGCGCAGGGACTCCCGCGCTAATGTCCTGCGGCCCGTCTTTTTATAAAGAAGTCCCAGATTATAGCTGGCTTCCGCAAGGAGGGGCGGGCACTCCAGCTCCTTCGAGGCTTTAACTGAACGCTTAAAATAATCCTCTGCCGCCTTCAGGTCATCCATCTCTACATAAAGCTGGGCGATCATATTATAGTCGCCGGCCAGATTCATCTTATTGCCCTGCGCTTCGTCGATCTCAAGCCCCGCCTGATAGGAGCTCATGGCCCTGTAGAACTCCTTCTCGGAAAGGTAGATCTCGCCCAGGTTAAAGTAATAATCGCTTAATTCGGTCTTCAGTTTCAAGCCTTCGAAGATCGCGCGGCTCTTATGGTAAAAGTCCTTTGCCGCGGAGAGATCCTCCCTATTGGCAAAAAGAAGGCCCAGGTCAAAATAATCGCAGGCCAGGTTATACCTGTGCTCCGGGTCATCCTGCCTTTCCCGGTTGATCTCACAGGCCTTAGTCAGTAATTCAAGGGCAATGGCAAAATCGGATTTATCCATATAAAGGAGAGCTGATTTTCTCATGGCTATTGCCTCATTCAGCTTATCCCCGGATTCTTTCGCAAGCGCAAGCGCCTTCTGGTAAAATCCGGCTGCCCTGTCGTATTCGCCGTAAAGATAATCCTGCCACCCGATCTTAAGATAAGCAGAGGCCTGGTTCCTTAGGTCGTTCTTTCTCTCGCTATTCAGCGCATAATCGAAATAATATTTAAGGCTCTGCTCCTTCTCTCCCAGCCTCTGATAGGTGTCCCCCATCAGGGAAGAGGCGGCGAGGAAACCCGGGTCTTTGCTCAGGATGCGGCTGGCCAGGGCAATGACCTGCCGGTTATCCCCTTTCCGGAAACTTGCTTCCGCCTTAAAGAACAGATAATAACTGCCCGGGTTGAAAGTTGAAATCAGCATAGAAAAAATAACCGCGCAAAACGCAAAGATACCTAGCGGCAGATAACGCAGCAGCTGTCTCTTATTCAGCAGCAATCCAGCCTTAAGCCGCGTCCCCCTTGCCGCATGCTTGCGGGTGAATAAAGAAAAGTTCGGATCCCCGTACAGCAGATAGCTTGTCCAGTGAATAGCCGATATCCCGTATTCCTTGATCAGTTTCAGGCGCGCCAGCCGCACACTTTCGCCCACGGTCCTTCCTGAGATGACCTGCCCGTAAAACTCCCTGGAAAAGGCCAGGCTCACCGGGTCCTCGATCTTGCGGATCGAGCCGATATAATGGCGCACTCCGGAAAATAAAAAGGCCTGGGCAAGGCTGTAGTTCTTCTCCTGGTAATCCTCTTCGATCAGGCCGGCCTGCCCTTGCGCGGAGTGGCAGGCATTGGAAAAAACGAGCGTCGGCAGCGATGAGCTCTCGCCCATGCTCATGATATCCGATACGCTAAAGCGGCCGTCGTTTAAGACCCAGCCGTTGTGCTTCTGGTCATGCGGTTCATATTCGCAGTGGCCGGCAAAATGCACGATATCGTAATCGCAGAAGTTCTTTTTGACGTAAAAGCGGTCGATTCGGGTAGATTTAAAATCAATGCGGACATTGTTCCTCCTGCGGTCAAAGAGGTTCTTTATGCCGGTACCTTCCAGGTATGCGGACCTGAGATCATTAGTGGGGTTTGCCAGGATCAGCATCTTAAGGGAACCCGAAGCGCTCCGGTATTGCGGGGGAGAGAAGTCTCCCCCCGTGCGGATAAGCCTGCCTAAGTTGAAGTTCAGGCATAAAAAGTTCCTCCCGTCATAGAGGAGTTCCCAGGGGATATTGATCAGCTCTTCGTCGATAGTAAGGATGAGGTCTGAAATAGGTGCGGACCTCAGCTTTTCTTTTACCTGCCGCGTAAGCAACTGGTCCCAGAGGAGTTGGCCGGTCTTAGAGAGCTGGCGGATAAGTTCGGGGTCAAGAGAGCCCCTTGAGCGCGCCTTATTCAATATGGAGGTCATCTCCTGGCAGAGCTTATTCAGGTCAGGCAGATGGACATGGCAACTGCTGTAGTGCCTTAAGGTAGATACCAGCTCCTCGCGCTTAAAAAGGCTCATTTTAAGCGACTTGTCCTGCTTAGAGATCTCTAATACAAGCGGAGTAGGTTCCTGCATCCCGGTTATACCCTTATATCCAAAAGGACTGAGGCAAGCTTCTTCTCAAGGTCAGCGATCTCGACCGTATATTTTCCCAGCTGCACGTGCTCGAAGGTCACGGTACCGGTCTCGGCGAGGTAAGACTCAAGCTCCACCTCTTCCCGTAAGAGCGTGACCCTGAGGTCCCTGATCACTTCCTGGGTCTCTCTCTTCTTTGCCTGGATGATCAGATTAAAGATGCTGCCGCCTTTATTTTCGACTTTTACTTCCACCCGGAAGTCTTTAAAATCTTTCAGGATGTTCACTTCATCCTTAAAATCACGGATGCGGCGGCTACGCAGTACCGGAGCCGGCACAAGCTCTAAACCCACCAACACGTCTCCGGTAGTATTGATCAGTTCGATGGCCTTTTCTTTGAGCTTCAGGATGATCTCAAAGATGCAGGACTGCGGAGCCTCTCTCACCAGGTCCTTTATCCGGCTAATCAATTCTTCGGGCACGGGCACCGTTTCTGCCTCCTCAAGCCTCAGCTGCAGGGCCAGGGCCTCAGCGCAGGGTGCGCAAGCCAAAAGGTGCAGCCTGACTTCTTCGGCTGCCTTCTGTTCAAGCCTCTCTTCCAGAAAACAGGCGAGCGTCTCCTCGTCCGGATGCGCGGCGGCGCAGCGGGCGTTCTGCGCTTTCCAGTCCCGGTAGACCTTTTTTATGATTTTTTCCAGGCGCTCCTGCACTTTCCTTCCTCCCGATATAATAGATACGAAAAAATCAAGAATCTAACTCAAAACCTTTACGCCGGAAACACTCTTTAAGCCGCTTGATCAGGCGCGACTTACGCATGTCCACTGCTGCCCGCGCTATCCGGAAGGCCTTCATCAGGTCAGTAAGGCTTAAGCCCTGATTGAGGTAGAGCTCCAGGAAATACTTATCTTCCGTGCTTAGGCCGGCGATACAATCCTGCAGGTGGCCGGCCTTCTCCCGGTCAGAGAGCGTCTCTCTGGCCGGATCAAGGTCAGCAGCCAGCGCATCTTTAAGGCTTAAACCCTCACCGATCTCCTCCTCCAGAGATACTGCGGGCTTAAGCCTCTCTACGTACCTAAGGGTAAAATTAACCGTGACCACCCGCAGCCAGCTCGCCAGGCTACAGCCGTTTCTGGCTTTATAACTTTTGAGTTTTGTATAATCGTCCCGGATCAGGGAGTGGATGATTTCCTGGAAAACATCTTGGGCATGCGTCTTAACATCAGGGCAATTCTTAGCGATTAAGACGTTGTAGATATAATTATAAATAAGGCGGGAATACCGGTCTAGAAACTCGTTCCAGGATGAACTGTCGCCGCTTGAGCATTTCTGGACAAACTCCAGGTCACCCATAACATCTTTATTATATCACTAAATCTGTCAATGTCCAATGACCAATTATCCAAATACCAATGGGTATCCCTCAACGGGGACGGCGTCAGCTCTGAACAGAAGAACGTCTATTTGAATAGGCTGTAGGAAAGCACGAATGAGGCAAAAACAATAGAGACCATGGACATCAGCTTGATCAGGATGTTCAGGCTCGGCCCGGAAGTATCCTTGAAGGGGTCTCCCACTGTATCGCCGACTACGGCGGCCTTATGAGCTAAAGAGCCTTTTCCGCCAAGATGGCCCTCTTCGACATACTTTTTGGCATTATCCCAGGCGCCGCCGGAGTTAGCCATCATTACCGCTAAAACAAATCCGGAAACAGTAGCGCCGGTCAGGAGCCCTGCCGCTGCCTCTACGCCGACGAGAAGCCCGACCAGGATCGGGGTAATAATCGCCATAAGGGAAGGAATGACCATCTCTTTCTGCGCTGCGGCAGTGGCGATATTCACGCAGTGCGCATAATCAGGCTTGGCTTTGCCTTCCATCAGGCCGTGTATCTCTTTGAACTGCCTGCGCACCTCTACGACGATCTTACCGGCTGCCCGGCCTACTGCGCGCATGGTCATGGAACCGAAAAGAAAGGGCAACATTCCGCCGAGGAATAAACCGACCAGCAGATTGGGATTCATCAGGCTTAAGTCCAGCTCTTTTCCGTATAATGCTACCTGATCCCGGTATGCCGCAATCAAGGCCAGGGCAGTCAGGGCTGCAGAACCGATGGCAAAACCCTTGCCTGTGGCTGCGGTAGTATTTCCTAAGGCATCCAGGGCATCTGTCCTCTTCCTTACTTCGGGGTCAAGCCCGGCCATCTGGGCGTTTCCGCCGGCATTATCCGCAACCGGGCCATAGGCATCAGTAGCCAGAGTTATCCCGAGGGTTGAAAGCATGCCTACAGCAGAGATAGCCACGCCGTAAAGGCCGAGGTTGAAATTCGCAGCGCCTCCGGCCAGAAAGTAACTGGCGAGTATCGCCACGCCGACTACGATCACGGGAATAGCAGTAGACATCATGCCTACGGCAATGCCGCCGATGATCACGGTCGCCGGTCCGGTCAAAGACTGCTCAGCCACAAAACGCGCCGGTTTAAAGCCGCTGGAAGTATAATACTCGGTGCATAGGCCGATGATGACTCCGGCAACAAGGCCGGAAATGACTGCCCAGTAAATACCGATGTGCTCGATCCCTAAAGTCGCCCTGACCAGGAAATAAGAAATGACCGCAACCAGAAGAGAGCTGGCTAAGACTCCTTTTCGTAAGGCTGCCAGTAAAACGCTCTGAGCCGCCTCTTCTTTGCTCTGCACAAAGAATGTCCCGATGATCGAAGAGACCACCCCTACTGCTGCCATGACCAGGGGCACGGTTACTCCCGGCACCCCTAATCCGGCTGCTACGCCCAAAGCTGAAGTCGCTACGATCGAACCGACATAAGACTCATAAAGGTCTGCGCCCATGCCGGCCACGTCACCGACATTGTCTCCTACGTTATCGGCGATGACTGCCGGGTTACGCGGGTCATCTTCGGGTATCCCTGCCTCGACCTTACCCACAAGGTCTGCTCCCACATCTGCCGCTTTGGTAAAGATTCCGCCGCCCACGCGCGCAAAGAGCGCCTGGCAGCTGGCGCCCATGCCGAAGCAGAGCATGGTGGAAGTGATCGCAGTGATCTTATCCGTTCCTATGGGGATAGGATGGCTTGCATAAAACCAGTCCAGAAAATAATACCAGATGCTTAGATCGAGGAGCCCAAGGCCGACTACGGTCAGGCCCATGACTGCGCCGCTTGAGAAGGCAACGCGCAGGCCGGAATTGAGGCTCTTCATCGCCGCGGCTGCGGTACGGTTGGAAGACTTGGTGGCAATGGTCATGCCGATAAAACCGGAGAGGCCGGAAAAGAAACCACCGGTGAGAAAGGCAAAAGGCACGAAGATCACCAGGTGCTTCATCAGGGCAAGCACAAGCAGGATCACAAAGACTACGGCAAAGAAAATGGAAACGCCAAGATACTGCCTTTTTAGATATGCCCTTGCGCCGATGCGGACCGCCTCGGCGATCTCCTTCATCTTGTCGCTGCCTTCGTCCATCTTAAAAATAGAGAACGCAAGGTATGCGGCAAACCCGAGCGCAATAATGGAGCCTACCGGCGCTAAGAGCAATAACCACTCTGTTTGAGCCATTTCTACAACCCTCCCTAAATGAGCAGACAACTTATGGAGCGAGTGAAACGAGCAAACATAAGTTGTAGTCCGCCGAAGGCGGACGTCTGCGAATTTACCCATCCCCTGCACGCAGGGGATGGGCTTACTTACTAAACGGAAAGTATGTTAGCACAGAACCGGTGAATGTCAATATGATTTAGGTTATAGGGGATCAGAATCTTTCCCAGTGGATGACTTCATCCGGCTTTCTCTTCTCTGCTGCATGAAGGCCGGCCTTTTCGGCAGGATGACCTACGGCAATCAGGCTCACCAGTTTATAGGTAGGGGATACATTAAGAAGCTGGCTTATCTGGGGGCAGTAGGGTTTTTTATCACCGGCAACCCAGCATGAACCAAGGCCAAGTGCTGCGGCGGCAACCAGGATATTCTGCGTAGCGGCACAACCGTCTTCCAGATAATATTTGGTATCCTGGCAATATACGGCAATACATACGGCAGCCTCGGCAATGAACCTTCCGGTCTCGGCGATCTCTCCTATTTTTTTGAGCATGCTCCTATCCGTAACTACTATAAACTCCCAGGGCTGGATATTACGGGCAGTGGCGGCAAGGCGGCCGGCATCAACCAGGCTTCTTAAAGTTTCCCTGTTTAGCGGCTTATCGCTGAAGGCACGTACGCTTCTTCGGGATCTAATGGCTTCCAGGGCATCCATTTTCTTATTCGGGGTTGGCCGCGATCTTTTCCTTGATCTCTTCGGGGATGGATCTGGGCTTCAATTCCCTGTCTACGCAGACCAGGAGCGTGCAGGCTTTAGCAATGAGCTGGTCGCGCTGATTCCTGATCTCATGCTCATAATAGATACGCACTGCGGTCGTCTCAGCTATCCGGGTTCCGATTGTCAGGGTATCGCCGTAGACCGCGGGAAACTTATAATCGATCTCCTGGCGGCTGACCACAAACAGCGTGCCGCCTGCGGCAAGCTCCCTGACGGAGATGCCTCTTTCAGCCAGGAACTCGGTACGCGCCTCTTCCAGGTATTTGAGGTAATTGGCGTAATAGACTACTCCGCCGCAATCGGTATCATGGTAATAGACCTTAACCTGCATAGCGCTTGAAGATCACACAGGCATTGCAATTCCCGAAACCGAAGGAATTGGAAAGCACGGCTTCGACCTTTACCTGCCGGGCGGTATTAGGCACGTAATCCAGGTCGCATTCGGGATCCGGATGCTTATAATTTATGGTCGGAGGGATGATTCCATTCTTGATCACCAGGGCGCAAACCACTCCTTCGATCGCTCCGGCAGCGCCCAGGGTATGGCCGATCATGGACTTGGTGCTTGAGACCGGGACCCTTTTGGCGTGCTCCCCAAAGACCTCTTTTATGGCGCGGGTCTCTGCCTTGTCATTCAGGGAGGTGGAAGTACCGTGGGCATTGATATAATCGATATCTTCGGGTTTGAACCCGGAGTTGCACAGGGCCTTCTGCATGGTCTTTGCCGCGTCGTGTCCTTCCGGTTCAGGCATGACGATATGATAGGCTCCGGAATTGGCGCCGTAGCCGGCTACCTCGGCATAGATCGTGGCATTCCGTTTAAGGGCATGCCCCAGCTCCTCCAGGATGAGCGCAGCGCCTCCCTCGCCCAGGACAAAACCGTCCCTGTCCCGGTCAAAGGGCCGGCTCGCCTCTTCGGGGGCGTCGTTCCTTTTGGAGAGGACCCTTAATATATCATAGGCTCCGAAATTAAAATGAGTGAGCGGCGCCTCGACGCCTCCGGTAAGGCAGAGGTCCATATCACTTGACTGGATGAGCCTGAAGGCCTCCCCGATAGCATATGTCCCGGATGCGCAGGCATTGGAGATGACCATATTCGGTCCCCTGAGGCCGTACTGGATGGCGATGTGGCTGGCCACGGCATTGGGGCTGATGCGCGGGACAGAGCGGGCGTTTAAACGGTGGGGCCCCTTCTGGTAGCCCACCAGCATCTGCTCTTCATGGAAAAGGATGCCGCCGGCGCCTGAGCCGATCACCACCCCGATCCTGTCAGGGTCTTCTCCGGACAGGTCAAGACGGGAATCGTCCAGCGCCTCTTTTGCCGGCGCAAGGCCAAGGTGCACAAAGCGGTCCACCTTTTTGGCGTCCGCCTGGGGCATGTAATTCAGGTAACTGAAGTCCCTGACCGGCGCACAGATCTTGGAGTCAAACTCTGAGACATCAAAGGCAGTCACCGGCACGACTGCCGACCTGCCGATGATATTCGCCTCCCAGAACTCATCTTTGCCGATCCCGTTAGGCGCAACTACGCCAAGGCCGGTGATCACAACTCTGCGTGTAGCCAATAGCTCTCCTTTTAGAGAAATAGACCCGCAAGTACGGGTCTATTTACAGACTTAGATTTTCTTCCCTTATCTTATTTCCTGAACGCTACCAGGGCCTTTTCGTTATCGCTGGTAGATAAGACTATGGTCGCGGGGCAGCCTCCGGGGCAGGTGGTTCCGTAGATGTGCCTGATATCAATACCCTGTCCTTCCAGGATCGTGGTAATATGCTTTAACGCTCCGGGTTTATCTTCAAGTTCAACCACCACTACTTCGCGCTCTTTTACCTGCTTGTATCCGGCTTTTCTGAGGGCATCGCCGGCACGCAGGTTGTCTCCGGTAATGAGCATGATCTCAGCTTCGCTATCCTTGGCATAACCGGCGACTGCTACGATATTGATGCCGTGATCTGAAACGATCTTGGAGATATCCGACAGGATCCCGATCTTATTTACCACCGTAACTGAAAGCTCTTTTCCCAACTGCGCCTTTTTAAGCATATCGGCCTCCTTAAATGAGCAGACAACTTATGGAGCGAGTAACGCGAGCGAACATAAGTTGTAGCTGCTTCGTTTAATTATTGGCAGCGTCTGCGAATTTATGAGCACAATAATCTTTTATCTAGCGAAATCCCGCGTAAGCGGGAATCCGGGCCTGCGTTTAGGCGCACCTTGCCATATCGGATTGGCAAGTGCGCGCTTGCTGCGCAGAGGAACTACCGGGTCTTATTCTATCACAGCAAACCTGAAAAACAACAAAAATTAAAGCCTCAAATACTTCCTGGATAGCGCCACAATAAAAATCGGCATCACGAATATCCCGCAGAAGGCCTCAAAGATCGCCACCATCTTCGCCCATCCTGCCGGCGTAATATCCCCGAATCCGACCGTGGTAAAGGTGACTGCGCTGAAATAGACCGCCTCAAAGAAGTCCGGATGAAACAACCCGCCTGCGCTCTTCAGTGTGCTCTGCGTATAAATAAGGGCGCAGGAAAGGACCAGGCCAATCGCGCTGTAGAGGGTCCTTAGCGGCCGCTCGCCATGGCCCCAGATAAAAAAAGAGGCGCTGTAAGCCAGCCACTTAAAGAGCCTTTTTACTGCGGTAAGCATGCCGTGCTTTTCCTGTGTGGCGGCAATGTGCCTGATCCTGCCCGGGAAAAAGAGGCTCTGCATCAGGAATCTCCGGTAACACTCCTTAAAGCGGTAGAAGCATTCGGAGAACCCCATAAAGTCCATATCGCGTTCATAACTGATGGCGGCATAGCGGTAAAGCAGGGAGGCGTACTCAAGGTCATGGGACCTTTCTGCCTCAAGCGCGGCCTCTTCATAGGCAGAAGCGGAGTTCAGGAAACTCTTCTCTCCCAACTTCAGATTCCAGGAACCGGCTGCGGAAGCAAAAAGCAGCGCGGCCTCTTTATGCTCCCCTCTCTCCTGGCAGGCGCGGGCTGCGCGGATAAACAGGCCGTAGGCTGCGTCATATTTTGCCTGGGTCAGATTTTCGTGCGCTTCTTTTTCCAGCTGCTTGGGATCAAGCGGCATCTTAAGAGCCCTCCCCCTTCTCTAATTCCTCTCTCTGGATCCTGTCCAGATACGCATCCACTTCCGCTATGCTGGTAAAGATGCCTCCGGTAGGCAGGGCCTTGATCACATCGAAGACCTTTTTCACCTGGGGCTGCAGGTTCGTCACGATCAGGCTACCTTTAGTCTCATCGAGCGATTTCTTTATCTTGATGATCGCGCTGATGCCCATACTGCTGATGTAATTTACCCCTTCCATATTCAGGACGATCACTTTCGGGAACATATCCAGCACCGGCTTGACCTCCTTTTCCAGGGTCTCATAAGTCGAAGTGTCGACCGGGCCGATACAGGAGACATCAAAAACGCCAAACTCTCTTTTGTTTATCACTACTTTCAGGCTCATCTTTCCCTCCTAAATGAGCAGACAACTTATGGAGCGCACGCAGTAAGCGAACATAAGTTGTAGCTGCTTAGTTAACTATTGTCAGCGTCTGCAAATTTATTCCGAGCCTGCGCCGTCAATTTCGAAGAAATTGACAAGCGCTTAGGCGAGGAACTACGTCGCCCCCAAGACAATCAAAGTGATGTCGTCATGCTGCGGGCAGCGGTACGAAAACTTATAGACTCCTTTTTTAAGCGATTCGGAGAGCGCCTGAGGCAAGAGGCCGGCATTCTGGCCGATTATCTTTTTGATATTCTCTACGCCGAACTCCTGCGAATCAAGGTTCCTGGCCTCAGTAAGCCCGTCGGTAAAAACAAAGAGCTTATCGGCCTTATCAAGGCCGAACTCCGTATCCTTGTATTCGACTCCCTCCATAATCCCCAGCGGAACATCTATTGCGATATCCGCCTCAATGATGCTATTATCTTTCTTTTTATAGACTAAGAGCGGGCCGTGGCCTGCGGAGGCGACCCTTACCCTTTTTGCCTCGGTGTCGATGATCATATACAGGCAGGTGACAAAGCGGCCTGCGAACTTACCGTAAAGCTCGCTGTTCAGGCGCATGAGCGTATCCGAACAATTGAAATCCTGACGGGCAAAGACCCTGAATAAGGAAAGGGTCTGGGCCATGATCAGCGATGCCGGCACGCCTTTTCCCGAGACATCCCCGATCAGTACGCCCAGCCTCTTTTCGTCAAGCGGCAGTATATCAAAGAGGTCTCCGGCTACGAATTTCGCCGGCTCAAGGAAAGTGGAGATCGAAATGCCGGAAAACTCCTTTATCTCTTCGGGAAGGAAGCTCTTCTGGATGGTGCGGGCGATATCCAGCTCTTTTTCCAGCAGCTGGCGCCTGCGGTTCTCGCTGAAAAAACGGTAAAATGTGACCGAGGCATAGGTGGTAAACATCAGCCACTCCGGTATGAATAGGTCGACCCAGATCCCGAAGGCGATAAAGATCCCGGCGGCAAAGATGAAATATGCGGCGGAAAATCCCAGTATCCCCAGGAACGCCTTTAGCGGAGAAAACTTAAAGCAGAGCAAGAGGCTGACGGCAAATATTGCCAGGGCCAAGAGGACATTCGCAAGCCTGCCGGCCCTGGTAATGAACTTTTCCTGCAGGACGCTATTAAAGATGCTTGCCTGCAGCCCGACCATCGGATAGGTCTCCTCAAGAGGATTCGCCCGTAGATCCGCGGTGCCGGTGGCGGTGAGGCCGATAAAGCAGGTCTTGCCCTTAAACATCCCCAGGTCCAGATGCGGCTTGCGGCCGCTTAAGGCCTCGCTGTAAGACTTGAGGATATCGAAGTAAGATACATGCTTAAAAGAACGCTCCCATCTATCCGGATAATTCACTAAAAGCGCGGCATTATCGTCGACCGGAATGCCAAGTTTACCGTCTATGATCACCTTTCCGGGGCTAAACTCTGCGCGGCCGGCATCCAGCCCGAGGCGGTCGCAGGCGCTCATGAACCCCAGATTAGGGTAATTCCTGCCTTCATAGCGGATGAATAAGGGTGCGCGCCGGTATTTTCCGTCCGGGTCGACAAAGACATTGATTTGGCTCTCGCCGCGGGGGGCGCCTTTCAGCGCAGGGGCCAGGTCAGAGAGTATCGCGCCTGCCTCCGGCGGAAGGTAGCCTTTCTTCTGTTTTTCCTCAAGGTAAAAGACCATAGGCAGATATACATTCCCCGCGCTCTTTGCCTCTTCGGCAAAGACCTCGTCATAGGCTGTAGCCTCGGGAAACATCACGTCAAAGACGATCTGGCTTGCGCCGTAATCTTTGAGGACCTTCACCAGGCTGGCATGAAAATCGCGCGGCAAGGGCCACTTACCCAGAGTCTTTAAGGTATCGTCGGCGATTTCGATCAGCACGATATCAGATGAGCTTCTTAGGGCAGGCCGCATCTTCATCCGGCGGTCATAAGATATGAGCTCAAAATTATTGAAGAGGCCGAAGGCGCTGATAAAGGCCACCGTGACGGCGGCCAGAGCGATGACCCAGGTAATCAGGGGGACGGATTTCAGGAATCTCATGATCAGAAGTTATACTGCCAACCCAGCGTCATGATGTTTTCGGTATACTCTTCCAGATCTTCGTTGGAGTCGTTATTGCGGAGGCAATAGGCTAAAGAGGCGATATTGTTACGGTTTACCTTATAGCGAAAGGACAGATTGGCGGCATAGATCTTATCCTTCTCCTTGTAGTCATTGGCAAAGACCAGGCGCGATTTATAATCCCTGCGGGTAAAAGAAAAAGCGGCCGAGCCTTCAAGGCGCCGCGTAAACTTATATTCGGCGGCAGGGGAAATCTCATAGGCCTTATAGTCATAGTAATCATCGAAGCGCGCATTTGAGTCATTATTGGTGAACCTGAGGCGCACCTTAGCAAATAGATCAGGGGTGACTTTCATGCCGATAGTGTATTGGCCGGTATTACGCCTGTCTATAAGTTTTTTGTCCTGGTAGGTATTGATGGTATCCTGCAGGGCCTTTCTCTGGGTGTGCCTCTTGTATCCGGATTCGTAAAGGACCTCCTGATAGAGCCTGCGGGTCAGGTAATTCTTCACGTAAAAGAAACCCCGGTGCAGGAGGAAGTTTCCTTCTTTATTATGCGGGTAATAAAAGGCTCCCAGGTCATAACCTGTCCCGATGTCAAAATACCTTCCCATCTCTTTATGCAGGCCAAACCGCAGATGATTAAGCAGGTTGGTTGAGTCGGTAAAGCGGCTGTAATTCAGGAAATCCAGGTCATAGTTGAAGGTAAAGGTGGTGCCCTCCGTCCACGGTTTGCTGAAACTCAAGGAATAGAGGAACTCCTGGAAGGTATCCCCCTTACTGACGGGGCTTAAGTTCACGTTTGAGTCGTAACCGGAAAAGACCCCGGCGCTGGTCGAAAGCTTGAAAGAGGGAGGGGATTTTTTTAATTTAGGAAGAGAAAGGATCTTTTCCTCTTTTTCCGGCTTGACCTGCGGTTGGGCAAAGGCCGGGCAGCTGGAGATTAGGCTTATTAATAGAAGAACGGGGATGGTCTTAAGGATCCTTTTCTGCCTCATTTTTCAGGCGTCAGTGTCCGATAGTGATCGAGTGGCCGCCGCCGACAGTACCGCCGCCCCTGTTCTCTTCCCGGGCCTCTTCTGCTTCGCTGCGCCTTGCCTCTTCTTTAATGTCGCTGAAATCCTGGCGCTGCTCCCTTCTTAACTCACCCATATTTCCGGCTTCCCAATCTTCTGACTCCTCTCCGGTCAGTTCGAGCACATTATCCTCAAACCTGTCCCAGAGCCTGCGGTCGTCATCGCTTAAAATAAAGACGTCGCTAAATCTTCCGCCCTCGCCTACTTTCAGGCCCCAGCCGTTGCTTAAGTCCTGCTCTTCGGTAACGTTGCCTGCGGCATCCAGGCCGTCCACAAAGACCCTATTGTCGTGACATAAGACGGAGGTGAGCATGGCGTGAAAATCCGTGATCCAGCCCGTGCCCCTTGCTCCGGCAACGGCAGTCGGAGTCCGCACACTGAACTCTTCTGACTTGGAAAGATTCCTGATCAGCGTGAATACCCGGCCTTCCGGCAGAAAGATGTTTGCGGGGGCAAGGTTCTCGATCTTAATGTGCGAGTTCTCCTTGACAGTCATGATATTCTTCAATTCCCCGTCAAAAGCCAGGGTGCAGGAGGATTTACCGTCTGTCTTTACCTGCGCTTCCCTGTTCAAAAGCATGTCGATGCGCGCCCTCTCCCAGTCCGCCTTGTCCTTCAATTTTACCGTGACCCTCCCGCGGATGTCGATGATCCTGGCTTCCTGGGCAAAGACAGAAACAGGAAATAATAAAACCAAAACACAGATTAAAATCAATCCGGATCTCTTCATTTCTCCTCCGCTTTTTTCTCTTTGCTCCTGAATAAAAGTTTCCAGGGGTTTCTCTTGATGTCGCCTGAGAACTCCTCAAAGTTCCTGGAGGTCGTCTCAAGGTTCTTGACGATCGCAGTGATAGAATCCTTGTTGTCTTCTACCGTGCCGCTGACGCTGGCCAGGAGTTTATCCAGGTCAAGATAAGGCTCGCCCTTAAGCAAGGTATCGGGCTTGATGAAGCCGGCCCCTGCGCTTGATGAGATCTGGATATACTTCTCGCCCATCAGGCCCAGAGTCTTAATGGAGATCTTGGCGTTTTCGCGCACGCGCGCGCCGTCCTCAAGCCAGAGCTTAAGCATGATCCGGGTCGAGTCATTCTCTTCATTTATCTTTATTTCGTCCACCTTGCCCACCTCAAAGCCGTTAAGCCTCACCGGCGCCTTGCTCTCAAGGCCGGCGGTATCGTCAAAGAGCACGTAGATACTGTAGCCGCCTTTTTTAAAGTTCATCCTGCCGGTAGAAAAGGTGAGGTACGCTAACCCGGCAAGACATAAGAGCACGAACAAACCTACCTTAAACTCATTGGTATAATTTTTGGTCTTCATTGCCTCTCCCGTTCTTATAGTCCCAGCGCTTCCGGTATCCCGATATCCTCCTTAAAAAGGTCTATCGGCCCGGTCGGTTCGCCGTGGATAAACTGCTGCACAAATGGATTTTTCGAGCTCCTGATCTCTTCCGGCGTGTTTACCTCCACCAGCTTCCCCTTGTGGATCATCGCCACCCGGTCAGAGATCCCGAAGACGCTCTGCATATCGTGAGTGACCACAATAGAAGTGATCATAAGTTTGGCGCTTAGGTCTTTGATCAATTTATCGATCACGCCGCCGACTACGGGGTCAAGCCCCGAAGTGGGCTCATCGTAAAAGACGATGTCCGGGTCAAGGGCGATCGCCCGGGCAAACCCTACTCGCTTACGCATGCCTCCTGAGATCTGCGAAGGAAGATAGCTCTCGTATCCGCGCAGGCCTACCAACGCCAGCTTCATCTTGATAATGATCCCGATGATCTCATCGGCTAATTTTGTGTGCTCTTTTAAGGGCAGGGCTACGTTCTCTTCGATGGTAAGCGAATCAAGCAGGGCAGAATACTGAAAAGCCATGCCGAAGGTCTTTCTGACCTCATCCATCTCCGAGGCGGTCATGGTAGCGATATCCTTGCCCCTTAAAAGGATGCGGCCTTCGTCCGGCCGGATAGCGCCGGTCATCAGGCGAAGCAGCGTGGACTTGCCAGAGCCGG
>Ga0194111_10001518_pt1 | contig 28629 bp, 21 predicted proteins | sample TA2KigC300mmetaG_FD_146194 | JGI IMG/M metagenome (GOLD analysis project Ga0194111, IMG submission 146194) | Freshwater microbial communities from Lake Tanganyika, Tanzania - TA2015033 Kigoma Deep Cast 300m | ecosystem: Environmental > Aquatic > Freshwater > Lake | place: Tanzania: Lake... | reverse complement strand
AAGGTGTCGGAATGCGATGGGGCGAGAACGGCTTCAACCACCTGCTACACTTGAGACTCGCTTGGGTCAACGGAAGCTTCGATTCACTGTTCCAGGTAGAAGCCTCCCCCAACTCATAAATGCGCCCGGGTGTGGGTGTGGGTGGACGTCCGCGTCGGGGTGGGTGTACGGGTGGGGGTACGAGTCGGTGTGCAGGTCGGCGTGGCAGTAGCCGGCCCCCTGTCCCAGAACTTGTTGCCAGTCAGCGTCTTGCCCTCCAGCGGGATGGCGTATTCAATCCAATTGGGAGTCCTCACTGTGCCGTCAACGCTCGTTGCCCCAACAGAGGTGTAGCCCGGCGGGTCTTCTTCGATAAGGTGGTAGAACTCGTAGGGGCCATCGCTGTCACAGACCACCAGACCATACCAGCCATCCTCGTTGGTGGTGGTGTCGCGGATGAACTCGCCTTGGTCGGGATAGGGGTTGTTCGAGCCCCAGACGGCCACAGTGACCCCCTCCAACGGCTGCGAATCGGGCGGCTCCTCGCCCAATTCTCCCTCGTACACCCGCCCCTCAAAAAGCCAGCACACGGGAGTCGGCGTAGTGGTTGGCGTGGCGGTGGCTGGCCCCCTGTCCCAGAACTTGTTGCCAGTCAGCGTCTTGCCCTCCAGCGGGATGACGTACTCGATCCAGTTCGCGGTCATCACCGTGCCACCAACGCTCGTCGCCCCGACAGAGGTATAGCCCTCCCGGTCGGTCTCGATGATGTGGTAGAACTCCCAGTAGCCGTCGTCGTCGTAAACGGTGAGGCCATACCAGCCCTCGCGGTTGGTGGTGGTGCTGCGGATGAACGTGCCGCTGTCGGGATAGGGGTTATTCGAGCCGTAGACGGAAACAGTGACGCCTTCCAATGGGCGGGAGGCAGGCGGTTCGACACCCACGTCTCCCTCGTACACTCGCCCTTGGAAGGTCCACTCGGTGGCCAGCCTGGGCCCTGCTTGTGCTGCGGCTGTCTCCCCCTTTGATCCAGCGAAGCTCATGGCTCCCATGAGCACCATCACGGCCAGCAGCGCAGTGATGGCCAGACCTTTTCGGGTAAGAACGTGTTTCGTTAGCATGATTGCACCTCCAGTTTAGGATTCTTATTTTTCTCAGTAAGTGTCCAGTGAAGCTTCGCCTCAAACCGACAAGGGGTGTCATTGCGAGGCGCGCCGTTTGCGCCGAAGCAATCCCCACCTTGCTGGCGGGAGATTGCTTCGCTTCGCTCGCAATGACAGTCTGAATCTCGCTCTGTTTGTAAAGAATTCGGGGTGTCAAGGAGTTCACGTGCCAGGCACTTTCAGTTGGACAAGTTGGCAACTTGTCCTACAAGCCGGGCGAGATCGCTCAATCGCTCAGCTATTCGCAAGTGCCTGGCACGTTGTATGATCCTTCCGGCACCTCCGGGTTCTCCGTCTGCCGGCGCAGGAAGCCCAGAAGTTCGTCCAGGGTGCTGAAGGTCCAGCGCTGACCACTCTGAATGTGCTCGACCTCGCCGCACCAGTCGGCGGTTGGCTCTCCCCGCTCCGGGTTCTGCTCGCGCCACACACGGATAAGGAATGAGGCGTACTCGATTGATGTGGGCATAGATGCACCTCGCGCGATTCGACTTTCTATAACTTGAACCTCACCCCTTTGACCAGCTTCAGCAAGAAGCCTGCCATCTCTCCTCGCGCCCGGGCGGTGAAGTCGGGCTCGCCGGCCGTCGGGCCGCGCAGGACGCCCAGGTATTCGCCTGCTGGCTGGTGCAGTGCCCCCTTCCACGTCTGCACCCTGGCCCACTTCGGTCCATCTGCCGTCTTTTCGCAGTGGTGCAGCGCGAACTCGCATTTGATGTCCCTGGCCAGTCGAGCATCCACCTTGATGGACGCGGGCGTCTGCCCTTCCTGTTTCCAGGCCAGGATCTGCTCCAGGAGGGCGTCCACCACGGGGGCGATGCGCTGGCGGGTGCGGGCCTCGTCCTCCAGGACGTACTGAGGCTGGGCCGCTTCGGTCAACTGGTCGAGGACCTCACCCTCCACCCGCCTGGTCGGAGGGGTTTGGCCCGAAGGCAGAGGCAGCGGGGTGAGCTGCAATGCGGTAACCTTCCAGCGTTTCAGCAGGTCGGTGGTGGCCTTGGCCTGGCAGGCCCAGGTGCAGGCCTCTTTGGGTTCCGGCAGCTCCGTGGTGGCCTCCAATTGCCACTGCAACTGCGCCGTTCGCTCCCAGGTCAGCCGCGTCCTCAGCGTGAGGGCGCGGCCGATGGTGGCCCCCAGCGCGAGGAGCACCACCGCAGCGCCGGCCCACATCCAAGGCGATGAGCCACCCTCCGCCGGAGGTGGTGGGGTAGGTAAGGGACCAGGCGGGGTCGGTCTCTCCACGACGACCAGGCCGTCGGGCAGTTCGGCCCATCCCCCCTCGGTGCCCACCGCCACCACCCGTAGCCCAGGTTCGGCAATGGCGCTTACCTCGATGCGGACGATCAGCCGCGAGGGGTCCACCACGTGCCACTCGTGTATCTTCACGCCCTGGCCATCAACGAAAACCTCTGCCTCCTGGGAGAAGTTCTCGCCCAGGAAGGTCAATTCGACCTCGCTGTCCTGCGTCACCTCCCGCGGCTCCACCCTGTAGAGCGCGGGCCGACCAGGCGCTGGAGGGACCTCCCGCTCCAGCACGAAGAAGCCCTCGTCAAGTCCCGTGGCGAACTCCTCGCCCGGCCCGAAGACGGCCACGACCTCCACCGCGCGAGGGCCGGGCGGCGCGTCCTCGGGGATGAAAACGTGGGCCATAATCGCCTCGTCGGACTCGATCCAGGCCTCCAGGACCTCGATCCCACCGACGGTCACCTGCACCTCTCGTGCGCCGCCGAAGCCGCCGCCCCGCAGAGTCAGTTCGAGTTCCTCGCCCGGCCATCCCTCAGGCGGTTCGACGGCACGCAGGTACACTGGCTGCTGCGCCCAGGCCGGCAGCGAAGTCACGACCAGGCTCCCGGCCAGCATCAGGAGAATGCCCAGAATGCTCACCATTCGATTCATTTCCTTTGTCTCCACACCTCCTTTGCCAGTTGACTTCGCTTCGCGAAGCAGGGGAAGCCGGGCCCTGGCCCGGCTTCCCCTGCCGTCACTGTGCCAGTCGGTCGTCGCGGTATGATTGAGCGGCTTCCGAGCAGAGAGCCCTTTCTATCCCAACGACGGGACCACGCCTAGCTGTTGCAGGAAGCCCAGGTAATCCGAATACTCAAACTCCTCGACGATCTTACCGTTGGCAATATGCACTACCACGCAACCTTGCAACGTCACCTCTTTACCAGTGGGCGGGATGGGAAGGGTCGGCGATTGCCCGGTGTGCTTGGCTCGCCAGGTGTAGCGATAGGCAATGCTATTCCCCTCGCTGATCATCTCTTCGTAGGCGATCTGAATATCAGAGTAGCCGCTACGCGTACCTGCTATGCTTTCCTTGACGGCCTCGAGTCCCTTGGCATCTGGGAAGGGGGGTCTGTGCCAGACATAGTCAGCAGCGTAGACTTCTCCCAAGTCGTCCAGGTTGCCCTTCAGCCACGCCTCCTCACCAGCCCAACGGATTTTGGCTTTGAGTTCTTCGAGTGACATCAAACATTCTCCTTCCCGTTCGATTTTGATAGGGAGCGATGCCCTCGCCGGCATCCGCTCCACGCTACTCACCAGCCAGATAGCGGGTCAGCTTCTCCAGGCCCTCCTCCCACGTGGCGACGGGGAAGACGTCCACCTCCAGGGCGTCAATCCAGGCCACCGAGTTGATCATCAACGCCGCCGCATCGTCGGCCTCAAAGATGGACACGACCGCTGGCGCGTTCCTGGATGACCAGTACTCGGCGATCAGGCTCATGCCCTCGGGGAACTTCCACTCAGCGCGGCGTCCCATGACCTCCGCCAACTTGGCCTGATCTACCCCTTCCTTCAGACTCCACAGCGCGATGAACTTCATGACAGGACCTCCTTTCCATGCTCTATCTTCTTTACGCCGGTTCTTCTATTGACCACGACCACCTCCAATCTACGTGAACGTGCTCCCTCGCCTTTTAGCCACACTATGCTCGGGAGTAGAAAAAATATTGAATCTGACGGATGAATCGACGGTTTGATGTCTGCACATCACCTTGCTTTCAACGACCGAAATAAAAACTGCTACCCATCTCTGGATAACAGTATACCACAAAGGTGGCTACAAAATGGCTACAAAAATGGTCGAGTGGTCAATTGGTCGGGTGGTCGGATGGTCGCCAGAGATACTGACTAGCTAACCAAGGACGACCTGACCATCAGACCAACTGACGGAATCTCAGGTAACGCTGACGTTGCTGGGGGTCGAGGATGCGGTCGGCTTTGGCCTCGACGATGGCTTCGGCTCGCCGGGCGTGCTCGTCGGCCTCCTCGACGCGGCCCAGGGCTCGCAGGACGAGGGCGTGGGCACGATGAACCTCCTCGGTGCCGATCCAGGCTTCGTGGGCCTGGGGCAAGAGGGCGACGGCCCGCTCAGTGTGCTCCAGGGCGGCTACAGGCTCACCTTGAGCCAGCAAAACCAGGCCGACATCCACCTCGCCCCACATCTCGCACACGGGCAGCGCGCTCTCCTGGGCGACGCGGATGGCTTCCCTGGCGTGGGCCAGAGCACTGACGGGGTCACCGCTCTCCCGTTCGGCACGGGCCAGGGCGGCCAGCCCGCTCGCCAGGCCCTCGCGATGATCGCTCTGCCGGGCTAAGGCAACCGCTTCGTCCAGACTGTCGCAGGCGGCCGAGAGCTGGCCGGCGGCGACCTCCACCAACCCCAGCCCGACCAGGGTCTCAGCCAGGCGCCGGCGGTGGCCGATGGAACGGGCTCGTTCGACCGCGCTCTCCAGGCAGCGCCGGGCCTGGGCCAGGTCGCCCAGATGGTAAAAGGCCAACCCCATCCCCAGTCCAGCGGCCACAGTGCCGTGCCCGCTGTGTAACTCCTGCTGCATAGAGAGGGCTTGCTGGAAGCGAGCGGCGGCAGCGGTATAGTCGCCGTGGTGCAATTCCCAGCAACCCAGAAGGGTCACACCGTAGGCCTCAGCCGGCCGCGTACCGATGCGGCGGGCCAGGGCCAGGCCCTCGGTCAGATACTGCCAGGCCTCGGCGAAGTGTCCCATCTCCAGGTGCACGGCCCCAATGTCCAGGCCATCCCAGGCCACGCGGTTATGGTCGCCCGTTTGTTGGTGGCAAGCATAAGCCTCCTGCTGATAGGCCAGGGAACGGGCGTAGTTTCCCAGGTGGAAATACACGTAGCCCAGGATGTGGGTGATGCGTCCCCGCATGTCAGGGCTGGCTTCCTCTCCGGCCACCGCCAGGGCCGATTCCAGCGCCGTCAGCGCCGCCTGCGGCTGGCCCAGGAAGTAGTGGGCGAAGCCGATCTGGGCCAGGAGGCGAGAACGGGCCGGCTCGTCGTGCAGGCGGTCGGTCAGGGCCAGACCCTCCTCAGCGGTGGCGATGGCCTTTTCATACTGGGCGTCCAGGTTCAGATAGCGGGTTCGATGGATCAACGCCTGCAGGCGCAAGTCTTCATCGCCGCTGGCCTCGGCCAGGGTGGTCAGCGCGACCAAGTCGGCGTCGCGCTCCGCCAGCCGGCCCTGAAGGTAGCGCTGGTGGGCACGAGCGACCAGTACTTGCCCACGCTTTGCCAGGCAGTCCGGCTGGGTGCACTCAGGGTCGAGCCGGTCCAGCAGCGCCAACGTGCGACTCTGGTGCTCCTCGGCCTCCCGCCAGGCAAACAGGGCTTCGGCCTTCTGTGCTGCCAGCCCGTGATAGTGTAAAGCCTTCTCCACCTCACCACCGGCCTCGAAGTGGCGCACCAGAGCGGCCACCGCGTCTGGCTCCAGGTGTTCCAGAGCCCGGCCGGCGCGCCGGTGCAGCAACTGGCGTCGCATTGGGCTAAGACCCGCCTCCACCACCCGTTGGGTCAGGTCGTGGTGAAACCGGTAGTCGGCCTCCTGTTCCATCAGCAGTTGCCGGGCCACCAGCTCGTCCAGGCTGTCCATGGTTTCCAGTTCGCGGCGACCCGCCGTCAGGCGCACCAGGTCGAAGCGCAAAGTCGGGCCCATAACGGCCCCCGCCTCCAGCACCTGGCGGGCCACCGGGCTGAGTCGCGCCAGGCGCGCCTCCACCGCCTGTCGAACGGTATCGGGCAGGGGCAGATCTGCCAGGCTGACCAGTTTCTCCAGCGGCTGGCCGGACTCTATCAGCACCCGCAGTGTCTCCAGCAGGAAGAAGGGGTTGCCGCCCGTGGCCCGCTGCAGCCGCTCGGCCAAAGCGACCTCACCCTCACCCCCCCGGCCCCCCTCTCCCTCTCCTTGCAGGAGAGGGAGAGGGGGGTGCAGGGGGGAGGGGGTGAGGTGGCGCAGGAGCTGGAGGATGGCTGCTGCGTCCAACCCCGCCAGCTTCAGCTCGGAGAGGACGCCCAGCCGGGCCAGGCCCTGGCGCAGCTTGGCCATGGCGTCGGCCTCCTCGCTGCGATAGCTGGCGATGAGCAGCAGAGGGCAGCCGCCAGGGCCGCCCCTGCTATCCCGGACGTGGCGCCCCAGGTAGGCCAGCCAGTCCAGGGTGGCGCCGTCGGCCCAGTGGAGATCGTCCAGGCAGAGGAGCAGGGGAGCAGGGGTGCCGAAGTCCTGAGCGGAGCGAAGGAACAGGAGCAGGGGTGAGGTAGCCAGTCCCAGGACGATCTGACACAGGGCCTCAAATAAGCGGCTACGGGCCTCGTCTGGTTCGGCCGGCAGCGGTGGTGGCAAATCAGGATACATAGCGCGCAGCTCAGGCAGCAGTCGCGAGGCCTCGGCCAACCAGATTTGGGCAAGGGAGCGCGGGAGCAGGGGAGCAGGGGAGAAGTCCTCACCTCTGCTCCTCGGCTCCTCCGCCCCCCTGCTCAGGACAGCGCGCAGGGCGTGGATGATGGGTTGGTAGGGCGTGGTTTGCGCCGCAGGGTGGCCAGCGCCCACCAGGATGATGGTCTGATCTTCCAGGCGGGTGGCGAACTCCTGCATCAGGCGCGACTTGCCGATGCCTGCCTCCCCCGAAATCAACACCACCCCCCCCTGTCCAGCTTTGGCGCGTGCGTAGGCCCGCTCCAGGCTGCGCAAAGCCTCGTCCCGCCCGACCAGCGGCACGTCCAGGCCGGGCAGGGTCATCCAGGCCGGCCTGGCCACCGGGCGGGGCGGTGGTTGATCTGCCAGGATGGCCTGGTAGACGGCCCGCGTCTGCGGCAGGGGGCTGACGCCGAGCTCCCGCTCCAGGATCACGGCACAGCGTTCGAACTGGCGCAGGGCCGCGCTGCGGTGGCCGGCGGCGGCATAGAGCTCGATGAGGCGACGGTGCACGTCCTCGGCCAGGTCGTCGGTTTCCAGGTAGCGTTGGGCATGGGCGATGGCGGCGTCGTGCTCTCCCCTGGCTGCCGATTCCTCGATCAGGGCCGCCAGTGCCTCCAGGTAGAGGCGTTCCCAGGCGTATCGCTCCTGGGTGGCCCAGGCCTCGAACTCCGGGCTGTCGGGTAGGGAGAAGCCGGCCAGGAAGGGGCCGCGGTAGAGGTCCACAGCACACAATTGCTCAAAGGCCACCGTGTCCGACCAGGCCCGCTGCGGGTCCAGGCCAACCTGGTCGTCGGAGTCTAACAGCACGCCGGGGTCAGGCAGGGCGCGGCGGAGGTGGGTCAGCAGGTGGCTGAGATGGCGGTGGGCGGTGGACTCCGCTGTGTCGGGCCAGAAGAGAAAGCATAGGTGCTCGCGGGGGACAGGCCGCAGCCGGGCGGCCAGGCGGTAGAGGAGGGCGCGGGCCTGGCGGCGAGGGATGGGAAGGGTACGACCGGCCCACTCCACACCTGGTGGGCCCAGGAGATAGATTCGCAGGTCCGCCGTTGTGAACTCGGCGGAATGTTGGTTCCCGGGTTGGCTGGACATGGCCTACTCTCCAACCGTTCTACCTGAGGCTTTAGAGACAACATACCCCTATGCACAACCTCATTGTACCACACAGTTACGGGATGGTCAAGAGTTCGATCTGCTTTGTCAATCATTTGCCCCTGCGGGTGCTTTGCAGTATAATTTGGCCGGATTTCTATCTTCTGGGGGGAGGGAGAGATGAGCAACTGGCTAGAGCGATACCGGGGTTATATTCTGATTACGTTGATCAATGTGATCGTCCTGGGCGGGGTGATCATCTTTTTGCGTCGCCCCCCACCACCGGAGCTCGTGGTAAGTTTGCCCACACCCACAGCCACCCCTTTGCCCACCCCTACTCCTCTACCCACTCCCACCCCTCGCCCCCTGCGGGTCTACGTCAGCGGGGCGGTGGTTCACCCCGACGTGTACGAGCTCCCGGCCGACAGCATCATCAAGGACGCCATCGAAGCCGCAGGGGGCACTACCAGTGAGGCCGACCTGGACCGCATCAATCTGGCGCTGACTATGACAGATGGTCAGCACATCTACGTGCCTGAGCTGGGCGAGGAGCGCCCACCCGTGAGCCCGCCAGTGAGCTTGCCACCAACCAAAGCCCCAACCAGCAGCGAGATTGGAGGCAAGATCAACATCAATACCGCCAGCCAATCCGAGCTCGAGAGCTTGCCAGGCATCGGTCCCTCCAAAGCCCAAGACATCATCGAGAATCGCCCTTATGACAGTATTGAGGAGATCAAAAAGGTGCCCGGCATCGGGGAGGCCACTTTCCAGAAGATCAAGGACTTGATCACTGTGGACTAGCCAGGGAGGTAGCGCAATCTATGCGTGCGATTGTACAGCGGGTTAAACGAGGTGCTGTCTCAGTGGATGGTGAGACCACAGGGACCATAGATACCGGTTTGGTGGTTCTCATCGGTGCAACCCATCGAGATACCCAAGCGGAAGCCCAAAAACTGGCCCAGAAGATAGCCAACTTGCGCATTTTCGAAGACGATGCGGGCAAGATGAATCTCTCGGCCCTCGACGTCGGGGCGGACATTCTGGTGGTTTCCCAATTCACGCTCTACGCCGATTGCAGACGAGGGCGGCGGCCCAGCTTCACCGAGGCTGCCCCCCCGGAGGTAGCAGAACCGCTGGTTGAGCATTTTGTGGACCAGCTTCGAGAAGTCGGTGTCGCCAGGGTGGAAACGGGCGTGTTCAGGGCCTACATGCTGGTCGAGATCCACAACGATGGGCCGGTGACCATCATCCTGGATACGGACGAGTTATGAGAAGCTATTTGGTGAGCGCCTGCCTGCTGGGCATCCCCTGCCGATACGACGGCGGCTGTTGCCCCCATGACCAGCTTCAGGCATGGGCCGCGCGAGGCCACGTCTTACCCATCTGCCCGGAGGTGTCGGGCGGGCTTCCCACCCCACGCCCTCCGGCCGAGATCCAGGGCGGCGACGGGAGCGGTGTCCTGGACGGACGGGCTCGGGTGGTGAACATCAAGGGGAAGGACGTCACGGCACAGTTTTTGGCCGGAGCACAACGGGCGCTGGATGCCGCTAAGCGCTGGGGCATCAAGGAAGCCGTTCTGAAGGCCCGCAGCCCTTCCTGCGGCGCGGGCCAAATCTACGATGGGAGTTTCAGTGGGCGCCTGGTAGAAGGGGACGGGGTGACCACCGCTCTCTTGAAGCGCGAAGGGATCATTGTCAAAAACGAGGAAGGTTGGAAAAATGAGAAAGATCGTGGAGTGTGTGCCTAACTTCAGCGAGGGACGATCAAACGAGGTCATTGACCAGCTCGCGGAGGCCATAGCTAGTGTGCCCAATGCCCACGTGCTGGATGTTCAGTCCAACGCCGACCACAACCGCACGGTGGTAACTTTCGTGGGAGAGCCTGGGACGGTGGAGGAGGCCGCCTTCCGCGGCATCGAGAAGGCAGCGGAGCTCATTGACATGAATCTGCACCGGGGCGAGCACCCCCGCATGGGAGCGGCCGACGTGGTGCCTTTCGTGCCCATCAAGAACGTGACCATGGAGGATTGCGTGGCTATCGCCCGGCGGTTGGGGGAGCGGGTGGGCCGGGAGCTAGACATTCCCGTCTATCTCTACGAAGAAGCAGCCACTCGACCCGACAGGCAGAACCTGGCCGAGGTGCGGCGGGGTGAGTATGAGGGGATCAAGGCGGAGATCGCCACCAGGCCCGAACGGGAGCCCGACTTCGGCCCCCGGCACGTGGGCAAGGCGGGAGCCACAGCCATCGGGGCTCGACCACCGCTCATCGCCTTCAACGTCTATCTGGGCACCGACGATGTGGAGATCGCCAAGGCCATCGCCCGCGCCGTGCGCCACTCCTCCGGCGGACTGCGCTACGTCAGAGCTCTGGGACTCCTGGTGAAAGGCCGGGCTCAAGTCTCGACGAACTTGACCAATTATCGGAAGACGCCCGTTCACCGCGTGGTGGAGATGATCCGTCGCGAGGCGGAGCGCTATGGCGTGGCCGTGGTAGAGAGTGAGCTCGTTGGCCTCATACCCAACGAGGCATTGGTAGAGGCTGCAGCGTTCTATTTGCAGATGGGCAGCGGCTTCTCGTCCCATCAGATTTTAGAGAACCGTGTAGCTGACGCGATTCAGAGGTAGGGGTAAACGTTGTGCGCCAGACAGAGAACAGCTCGTTAGATACAAGGGTCGTTATAGCCGGGGCCATCGCTTTGGCCCTGGTGATCTCGGCCATCGCTTTGGGCGGGCAACCATCTGCCCAGCTCGCCATCTTGAGAACTCTCACACCAACGCCGACCTTTACCAGCATCCCCACATCCACATCCACGCCTACGGCAACGCCGACGTCAACCTCCACCAGCACCCCTACGTCCACACCCACGCCAACACCGACGATTACCCCTACGCCCAGCCCGACGTTGACACCAACACCTACCTCGACGTCAACGCCCACGCCGACAGAAACACCAGGGCCTCCCCAGGACCACTACTGGCTGGAGCGCCCCATCGGCCCTGAGGGCCAGGTCCAGGTCAGTCGCTTGTACCCCTACGGTACCACGGCCAGTGGCCGCTATTTTCTCCATCACGGGGTGGACATCGAGAATCCTATGGGCACGCCCGTCCTGGCTGTCGCCCCAGGGACGGTCATCGTCGCTGGCAGCGATCAGGCCAGGGTCTACGGCCTCAAGCCCGATTTCTACGGCCAGCTCGTAGTGGTGCGGTTGGATAGAAAGTTCCACGAGCAGCCTGTCTTCGTCCTTTACGGCCATCTCTCGCGAGTAAGGGCTCGCGTTGGCCAGCGAGTGACGGCAGGCGACGTGTTGGGCGAGGTGGGAATGACGGGGGTGGCCATCGGGCCTCACCTTCACTTCGAGGTGCGGGTGGGAGCCAACACCTACGCCGATACCCGCAACCCGGAGCTGTGGCTGAAGCCCGTGCCTCTCCACGGGACCATCGCTGGGGTGTTGCTGGATGCCGAGGGGAATCCCATCCCTGAGGTTCTGATCAACTTTCACCGCGCGGAGGAGCCCGACAGGCGGTGGCGCGAGACCTGGACCTATGCCAGCGAGGGGGTGAATCCTGACGAGGAATGGGGCGAGAACTTCGTGATGGGGGATGTGCCGGCCGGCGCTTACGTGCTGAAGACCAGGGTAGACGGGCGGTTGTACACCCAGGAGGTAGAAGTCAGCGCCGGCAAGACCTCTTTTGTCACCATAGAGACGGAGGAATAGAGTCTCAGTACCCCGCAAGCATGATGTGAGGGAGTTGAACTCCCGAACGGAGGGCTCGGAGTACAACTCCTCGCCATCGAATTGGCGCTTCTCTCAGGGCTTCGGCTCAGGGCAGCCTCCCCCTACGAGAGGGAGGAGTTATGCTATGGCAGAAGCCGGGCGCAGCGGAAGCTGAACCTCACGGGCAAATTGGCCGTAGACGTGGGCCACCACCAGGTAGGTCCAGAAGGCAACGCCCAGCCCTATAATCCAGAAGATGATCCATCCACAGATGGGGATCCAGCCCAAAATCGCCCCAACCATGAACTCCCCGATTCCGACCACAATGCCCACAACCAGTACGTAGAGCCAGGCTTTCAAGTAGCTGTTGACGTTATCGCGGATGAAGGCAAATATCTTGCCCAACCGGAACGCGGCGGAGAAATCCTCGGCCGAGGCGTAGTGGAGCATTACGGCGGGCATGACGAAGGTGTAGGCGAGGGTGTACAGTAAGGCAAGTAACGCAAACAAACCCAGGATGGCAATGGAAAGAGCTTCTGTCACAGCCATCTCACCTGTTTCGGAGAAAGCGAGCAAGAACGTCGCACTCATGGGGCAGCAAGCCAGTAGTAGAAGAGGCAAAGCGTAGATCAAGCCGATCATGAATAGAACCAACCCCTTGATGAAGTAATCGCCGAAGTCATCCCAGGTTGGCAAGGGGGGAATGACGTCATTGGCCACGTTACGAAGTGTGGCTAACATGTAACCTGCGCTGGCAAAGTTCAGGAGGGGGACCATGTTGACTACCGCTCCCACCACCACTTTGTTGGCCCATTTCTCGTCTTCGAACATGTAGGTCAATGATTTGCCGATGTCCATTTTTTTCTCCTTCTTGTGGTGAGGCCCAAGGCTTGATCCTGGGCCGGCGGATGAAACCGACGCTCATTATACCAGGGTTTCAAGTTCCCCGCAACTTCCGCCAGCAAGGGCGAGGGCAAGCCTCGCCCCTACCATACGCGACCTGGGTAGCGAGGGCAAGCCTCGCCCCTACCATACGCGACCTGGGTAGGGGCAACCCTTGCGGTTGCCCTTTAAGAACCCGTTTCAGCGCAAAATGGGCGAGGCCAACCACTGGGTCAAGGCGAGGTGTAAGAGTCCCAGCACACCGAGTTCGAGGAGGGTAGCCGGCAGCCCCAGCAACAGAGGCCAGCGGGCATCGTGCCAACTTTCGGCTCTGCTCTCCCGCCGGGTCACGATCAAGACGATCATGGTGTTTACAAGCATCAGCATGGCCAGCACCCCCAGGATGCTCAGAGCGGCCACTGGGTACAGGAGAAAACTGGCCTGGGTTTGAACGACCCCTACGAGTAGAGCGGCCGGGATCACTAGATAGCCCAATTCACGAAAGTTGCGGATCACCCTGCGGGCATCGGCCTTTTTCCAGAGAACGAAATTGAAGATGGGATAGACGATGATGCTCAGGGCCAGGCCGTTCAGAGTCCCCGTGATCAAGCGCAGAAAGTTGTGGGGATGGTAGAGGTGGGGAGCGTTGGGAAGGAGGGCTAGAAATGAGTTGAGGCCGTCAACGCCCCATAGAACGATGAAGATGGCGAGCGAAGCCAAGACCTCGTTAGGTGGCAGGCCGCTGGCACGCCGCCTCCTCAGCGCAGCCAGGCCCAGAAAACCCAGCAGGATACCCAAAAAGGTCCCCGTGCAGCGAGCACAGAGGGGAAGCTGACTTCCGCCGATGATGAAAGAATGGCCGGGTATCTGTCCGCAGACCCCGCCGCCAAAGAAGCTAAGGATGTCTAGAAAACTGCGAATTCCCATACTCCTTCGGATTATACAGCCGAATGGAAGTTGGGTCAAGCTTCAAACCTTAAAATTTATCCAGACAGCCCTTTTTCACCCCTCCAGAGCTACGCTAAAAACGATTTTTCTAGTATAATACAGGGTGCATCTGCAAAGGCTTTCGGTTTGACAGGAGCATTTCATGCGTCCCTTTGTTCACCTCCACGTGCATAGCGAATACTCCCTGTTAGATGGTCTGGGTCGGGCGGAGGGCCTGGTTGTCCGGGCCAAGGAGCTGGGCATGCCGGCCCTGGCCCTCACCGACCACGGAGCGATGTACGGGGCCATCGAGTTCTACCAGGCAGCCCAGAAGCATGGGATAAAGCCCATCATCGGCATCGAGATGTACATTGCCCCCCGCGGCATGAAACGGAGAGACCCCCAAAAAGACAGGAGCCCCAACCACATCATCCTCCTGGCCAAGGACAAAGTCGGCTATCACAACCTGCTCCAGATAGCCACGGCCGCAGAGCTTGAAGGCTTCTACTACAAACCCCGCGTGGACAAAAAGTACCTGGCCGAGCACGCCCAGGGGCTGATTGCCCTTTCTGGTTGTGGCTCAGGGGAGATTCCCCGCCTGGTCTTGAAGGGGCAATTGGATAAAGCACGCGAGGTGGTCGCCTGGTACCGCGATGCCTTTGGACAGGGCAACTTCTATCTGGAGCTGCAGAGACACGAGGGCATCCCTGAGTTTAAGCAGATTAACGAGGGGCTCATTGCCCTGTCCAATGAAATGGGCATCCCTCTGGTGGCCACCAACGATGTCCACTACGTGCGGCCCGAGGAGGCCAAAGCCCAGGAGATCCTCCTCTGCATCCAGACTAACACCACCATCAAAGACCCCAAGCGCATGACCATGGGGGACGAAAGCTTCTACCTCAAGAGCGGCGAGGAGATGGCCGCTCTCTTCCCCGATGTGCCGGAAGCGGTAGAAAACAGCCTGCTCATCGCCGAAAAATGTAACCTGAACCTGGAGAGCGAGGGCTATCACCTGCCAACCTTCGAGGTTCCCGAAGGCCACGACGCCGAGAGTTACCTGCGTCACTTGTGCCAGCAGGGCTTGAGGGATCGCTACGCCATCGTCACCGCGGAGATCGAGGCCCGTCTCCAGCACGAGCTGCGCCTCATTCACCAGATGGGCTTCGATACTTACTTCTTGATCGTCTGGGACCTGGTGCGTCACGCCAGGGATCGGGACATCTGGTGGAATGTACGCGGTTCTGTGGCTGGCAGCATGGTGGCCTATACCCTGGGCATTACTAACCTGGACCCGCTGAAGCACGGCCTCATCTTCGAGCGCTTCCTCAACCCGGGGCGGGTGACCATGCCGGACATTGACCTGGACTTCCCCAACGAGCGGCGCGACGAAATGATCAAGTACGCAGGGGAAAAATACGGCCAGGACATGGTGGCCCAAATCATCACCTTCGGCACCATGGGCGCGCGGGCGGCCATCCGTGACGCCGGGCGAGCCCTGGACCTGCCTCTGAACGAGGTGGATACGGTAGCCAAGATGATCCCCTTCGGGCCAAAAGTCAAAATCCAGGATGGCCTGGAGAAAGTAGCAGAGCTTCGAGGTCTATACGAGAGCAAGGACTATATCAAACAGCTCATTGATACGGCCCAGAGCTTAGAGGGGGTGGCTCGCCATGCCTCGACTCATGCTGCTGGCGTGGTCATCGCTGACGCGCCCCTGATAAATTACACCCCGTTGCATCGCCCCACCGGGGGCACGGATGGAGGAATAGTCGTAACCCAATATCCGATGGAAGCATTGGAGGACATCGGCCTGCTCAAGATAGACTTCCTGGGCCTTTCCACCCTGACCATCATACGCAAGGCCGCTGATCTCATCCGCCAGAACCACGGCCTCCAACTAGATATGAACACCATCTCCACCGAGGATCCGGTCATCTTCGAGCTGCTCTCCAGCGGGGAGGTAACCGGCGTCTTCCAGGTGGAATCCTCAGGTATGCGTCGCGTACTCACCGATATGCAACCCACGCGCTTCGAAGACATCGTGGCCGTACTGGCCCTCTACCGCCCCGGCCCCATGCAGTTTATCCCCAATTACATCGCCCGCAAGCACGGCCGCGAGGGAGTGGCCTATATCCATCCCAAATTGGAACCTATCCTTAAGGATACCTACGCCATTATCGTCTATCAAGAGCAACTGATCCGCACCATGACCGATTTAGCTGGTTATTCGGCTGCCGATGCCGACCTGATGCGGAGGGCCGTGGGCAAGAAGAAAGAGAAAGAGCTCCGCAAGCATCGGAAGACCTTCATCGAGGGGGCAGTCAAGTATGGCGGCATCGAAGCCGATGAGGCCCGGGAGATATTCGACGCCATCGAGTACTTCTCTAACTACGGCTTCAACAAATGCCTGCCTGGCGATGTGGAGATATTGGACGCAGCGAGCGGCCGGCTCTTCAAAATCGAAGACCTCTACGTGGGAGCGGCCGAGATTGACGAGGTGGTCACCTGTGATACGAGTACGTTGAAACTGCGGGCTGGCAAAGTCACTGCCATCGCAGACAACGGCGTCAAGCCGGTCTTCCAGTTGACTACTGCACTGGGCAGGCAAATCGAGGCGACGCCTAATCATCCCTTTTACACCCCTGGGGGCTGGCGACTGCTGGAAGAGCTGCAGCCCGGCGACCAGATTGCTGTTCCCCGCAAGCTGTCTGTTGAGGGCAAAGCCGAATGGCCCGACTATGAAGTCATCGCGTTGGGGCATCTCCTGGCCGAAGGCAACCTCTGCCATCCATGCTCGGTCTACTATTACACTCAGGATAGCGAGCAACTGGCCGACTACGTCGGGGCTGTCGAGAGGTTCGATAACGTTGAATGTAGTATCAGGTTGCACAAAGGGACCTATTCGGTTTATGCCAAGCGAATTCACCGCAATGAAGAGCCGGGCGTAGTACGGTGGGCCAAAGCATTGGGCATCTGGGGCAAGCGCGCTCCAGAAAAAGAAATCCCATCAGAAACGTTTACGCTGAACAACCGTCAGGTCGCACTACTGCTGAGCCGCCTCTGGGCCGGCGATGGTCACCTGGACAGGCAGGATAACTACGTCTATGCCTACTATGCCACGGCGTCCAAGCGGCTGGCCCACCAGGTGCAGCATCTTCTCCTGCGCCTGGGCGTGGTGAGTCGCCTGCGGACAGTGAATTTCCCCTATCGAGGCGGGCGGATTGGCTATCAGGTGCACGTGTTGGGCATCGAGCACATCAGGAACTTCGCTGCCAACGTGGGCCGGCATTTCATCAACCGTCGGCGTCGAGAGATTTGCGCCTACGTGCTGACTACCGAGTTCGATACCGCGCGTGGGACGCGGGACGTCGTTCCACTGGAGGTGAAAGAAATAGTGCGGGCAGAGAAAGCGGCGGCTGGCATCACCTGGACTCAGATGCGGAACGAAGCCGGCGTCGCGCAGCGAGATTTTTATCCTACCAGTGCAAGGTCGAAACGCGGGTTCCGCCGGGAGACTATTGCCCGGTTAGCCGATTACTTCGACAGCAACGCATTACGGCGGTACTCGGAAGGCGACATATTCTGGGACGAAATTGTCAGCATCAAATATATTGGCCAGAAACAAACCTATGACCTGACGGTGCAGGGTACTCACAACTTCGTGGCCAACGACATCCTGGTCCACAACAGCCATGCCGTCTCCTACGCGGTCATCACTTGCCAGACGGCCTGGCTTAAGGCCAAATACCCCGTAGAGTACATGGCGGCCCTGCTGACTGTGGAGCGCAACAACACCGACAAGGTTGGCCTGTTTATGGCCGAGTGTCGCAGGATGGGGATCGAGATCCTGCCGCCGGATGTGAACAGGAGCGGGCTGGACTTCACAATCGAAACAGGTGCTGACAGGGCCATCCGCTTCGGTTTGGGTGCCGTGAAGAACGTGGGCGAGGGACCCGTTGAGGCGATACTGACTGCCCGAGAGCAAAATGGCCCCTTCAAGGATATTGAGGATTTCTGCCAGCGGGTTGATTTGCGTCAGGTGAACCGCCGGGCCCTGGAATGTCTCATCAAAATCGGTGCTTTTGATGCGTTCGGCCAGCGATCCCAACTGCTAGCCGTCGTTGATCCCCTGATGGCTCTGAGCCAGAGCACTCACCAGGCCCAGGAGGTGGGCCAATTGAGTATGTTCGACGCTTCCAGTGGCTTCTCCCTGACTATGGGAAGGTCTATTCTTTTGCCCGACATACCCGAGGTGCCCCGCAAGGAAATGCTGGCCTGGGAGAAGGAGTTGGTTGGCTTCTACGTCTCTGAACATCCCTTGCAGCAAGTGGCGGCCAGCTTAGGTGGCACAGTGACCGCTTTCTGCGGCGAGATTGACGAGGAGGTGACCGGCCAGAAGGTGGTCATAGCTGGGGTGGTGACCTGGGTCCGTCCCCATATGACTAAGAAGGGTGATCCCATGGCCTTTGTGCAACTTGAGGACCTGCGGGGTAGTATCGAGGTCATCGTCTTCCCCAGCGTCTACGAGAAGACCCGTGAGCTCTGGCAGGAGGACAAGATTCTGGTCGTCAAGGGCAGGGTGGACGCTAAGGACAGAGGGCCTAAGGTGATCTGCGAATCGGTTCAAGATTATCTGCTGATCAGCCGGCCGGCAGATGAAGATAAGTATCGGCCCAGTAGACCCCGATACCTTCACATCACCATCCCCCGCACTGGCAAACACGAGCAGGACATCGAACGGCTGGGAAAGGTGCACAGTCTATTGCGGAGTTACGAAGGTGATGACCACTTCAGCATCTATCTGGTAGGCGATGGGAAGCGAGTACAATTGGATTTCCCTAACGACACTACCGGCTATTGCCCTGCTCTGGAGGAAGCCCTGATCGAGATGCTGGGAGCAGGGGCAATAAACGTAGAGTAGCCAGATTCACACTACTGTCATTGCGAGGAACGAAGTGACGAAGCAATCCCCTCGTCCGCTGGAGATTGCTTCGGCACAAAAACCGTGCCTCGCAATGACAAATCAAAGGAGGATGTTCGATGAAACGAGAAGTCATAACTACCAGGGAGGCCCCAGCAGCAGTAGGCCCGTATTCCCAGGCGGTCCGCGTGGGCGATTTTGTCTTCACCGCCGGCCAGTTGGCCATAGACCCCGCCACAGGCAAATTGGTCGAGGGTGGGATCGAGGAGCAGACTCGCCAGGTGCTGGGAAACATCGCCGCGGTGCTGGAGGCAGCCGGTAGTTCCCTGGACAGGGTGGTAAAGACCACGGTGTTTCTCAAGGACATGGGAGACTTCAGGGCTATGAACCAGGTCTATGGCCAGTTCTTTGCCAGCGAACCGCCTGCTCGTTCGACCGTAGAGGTGGCGAACCTGGCCCTGGGAGCCCTGCTGGAGATAGACGCCATAGCAGTCGTAGGATAGTGATGGCCTGGAGTGTGCCTTAGCGCCCTTGAGCTTTTAGCACGAGGATTTGTATCCCTGGCGGGCTTTTTTTGCTTGCCTTTTGGCGCGAATGTTGGTATAATAATATGAGCAAACTCAAGAGAAGGAAGATTTGTTATGAAAGAAGAGAACACCCTGTTGATACAAGAAAGGAGGGTGCAAGAGGCAGTCGAAGACCAGAACGTTGGATCTATAGAGCACCTCCCGGAGGGAGCCTACACTTTCAAGACCCTGAGTCGAGGCGATATCTTGGAGGGGACGGTAGTACGGGTCAGTCCTGACGAGGTTCTGATTGACGTAGGTTGGAAATACGAAGGCACCGTCTCCAGTCGCGAATTGGAGAGCATGGGGCCGGCGGCTATCGAGGAGATAAAAGTCGGGGACCAGGTGCTGGCTTATGTACTGAACCCTGAGGACAAAAACGGTCGGACCGTCCTCTCCCTGCGCCAGGCCGAACTGGAGAAGGAATGGCGATCTTTAGAGAAGCTTTTCGAGACCGAGGAGGTCTTCGAGGGGATGGTGACTGGTTACAACAAAGGGGGATTGATCGTCCAGTTGGGTCAGGTGCGGGGCTTCGTGCCGGCCTCACAGTTGGCTCCCCCTTCCCGGCGGGACACGGAGAGGGCCCCGACTCCTGAAGAGCGCCGAGCAAAGATGGTCGGCCAGCAATTATTGCTCAAGATTATCGAATTGGATCGTGAGCGTAACCGCCTGATCCTCTCCGAGCGATCCGCCCAGCGCCAATGGCGCAAGGAGCAAAAGAATGAGCTGCTGGCCACGCTTAAAGAAGGTGACATCTGCCGTGGACGGGTTAGCAGCCTGTGCGACTTCGGCGCGTTTGTTGACCTGGGAGGAGCCGACGGCCTGATCCACCTGTCGGAGCTTTCCTGGGGGCGAGTGTTTCATGCCAGGGAAGTATTGCAAATAGGTGACGAGGTGGACGTGTACGTCATGAACGTCAATCGCGAGAAGCGGCGCATTGGCCTCAGCCTCAAGCGTCTGCAGCCCGACCCCTGGAGCCAGGTTGAGGAAAAATACTCCGAGGGTCAGTTGGTGGAGGGCACCATCACCAAGCTGACCGATTTCGGGGCCTTTGCCCGGTTAAAAGGAGACGATATCGAAGGGCTGGTCCACGTTTCAGAGCTATCGGACGACCGCGTCACCCATCCCAAAGAGGTAGTCAAAGAAGGGGACACCCTCACCCTGAGGATCATCCGTCTCGACCCAGATCACCGTCGCCTGGGCCTCAGCCTGAAAAGCGTCGCCAAGGCCGAGTACGCTGACCTGGACTGGCACGTGGAACAGGCGGCCATGCTTGGAGAAGAGCACGAAGTCGAAGTAGAAAGCGAGGGCGAGGAAGATGGCTAACAAATTCGATAGATTCACCAAGAGAGCCCGCCGTGCCCTGACCATGGCTCAAGAGGAGGCCCAGCGTCTTCATCATGGCTACATCGGCACCGAACACCTGCTGTTAGGTCTGATTTATGAAGAGAAAGGCATAGCCAGCAAGGTCTTACAGGATCTGGGTGTCAAGCCCCAGCGACTGCAGGAGATTATCGAGAGAATTAGTGGGCCCAGCCGGCAGGTCTCATTCGGTAAGATCTACCTCACTCCACGCACCAAACAGGTGATAGAGCTGGCTTTTGATGAGGCGCGACGACTGGGGCACCATTACATTGGCACCGAGCACCTTCTCCTGGGGTTAGTGCGCCAGGGTGACGGCGTGGCCATTGATGTGCTGAAGAGCCTGGGTGTCAGTCTGGACAGGGTGCGCACCGAGACCACGCGGGTCATGATGAAGAACCCCGTCTATGCTGGACGTGCCAGAGAGGAGAGAAAGACCCCCCTCATTGATCAACTGGCGACCGATCTCACGGCCTTAGCCGAGGCGGGCAAGCTGGACCCCGTTGTCGGCCGGCAAACGGAGATAGAGCGAGTCATTCAAATCCTCTCCCGGCGGACAAAAAACAATCCGGCGCTCATTGGCAACCCTGGGGTGGGTAAGACGGCTATCGTGGAAGGCCTGGCTCAGCGCATCGTGGCCGGTGATTCACCGGCGCCCTTGCTCGACAAGCGCCTGGTGCAGTTGGACGTTGGCTCGCTGGTAGCTGGCACCATATTCCGTGGCCAGTTCGAAGAGCGGCTTAAACGGGTCATTGATGAAATCAAAAACTCAGGCAGCATCCTCTTCATAGACGAAGTACACATGTTGGTTGGAGCAGGAGCTGCTGGTAGCTCCGTGGACGCGGCCAACATCCTCAAGCCAGCTCTGGCGCGGGGGGAGCTCCAGTGCATCGGGGCTACCACCGCCGATGAGTATCGTAGATACATCGAGAGCGATTCCGCTTTGGAACGACGTTTCCAGCCCGTCCTCGTCGAGGAGCCCACTGTCGAGGAGACTGTTGACATCCTGCAAGGCTTAAAGAAGCGCTACGAGGCTCACCACAAGCTGAGGATATCCGACGAGGCCATCTATACCGCCGCTCACCTGGCCGCCCGCTATGTATCCGACAGGTATCTGCCTGACAAGGCTATAGACCTCATTGACGAAACCGCCTCCCGGGTGCGCATGTATAAGGCCCCCCAGCCTACAGACCTGAAGGAGATCTACACCGGCCTGAAAACAGCGCAGCGTCAAAAAGATGAGGCCATTGAGGACGGACGATACGAGGAGGCAACGGAGCTACGCTATCTGGAGGTAGAGCTCCAGGATAGGTTAAACCAGCTTCGCCTGGGCTGGGATTTCTCGGACGAGGGCCCGTCAGTCACCGCCGACGATGTGGCTGAGGTGATCTCTATGTGGACAGGCATCCCTCTCACCCGCATCGCCGGCGAGGAGACGGAGCGTCTCCTGCACATGGAGGAGGCCCTGCATCGAAGGGTCGTTGGTCAGGACGAGGCCATCACGACCATAGCCAAAGCTGTTCGCAGGGCACGAGCGGGCTTGAAAGACCTCAAGCGGCCCATCGGGTCCTTTATCTTCCTGGGGCCCACGGGCGTAGGCAAGACGGAGCTGGCCAAGGCCCTGGCCGAGTTCATGTTCGGTAGCGAAGAGGACCTGGTGCAGTTAGACATGTCGGAGTTCATGGAGCGCCACAACGTGTCCCGATTGGTAGGGGCTCCGCCAGGCTACATCGGCTACGACGACGCCGGGCAGCTCACCGAAGCCATCCGCCGCCGTCCCTACTCCGTCATCTGCTTCGACGAAGTGGAGAAAGCCCATCCTGAGGTGTTCAACATGCTGCTCCAGATCATGGAAGAGGGACGTCTCTCCGACGCCAGGGGGCGAGCGGTGGATTTCTGCAATACGATCATCATTATGACTTCCAACATCGGTGCTCAACTGATCAAACGGGAGACAAGCCTGGGCTTCGCCGTGCCTCGTGACGAAGCCAGAGGCGAAGAACAAGCTTACCAGGAGATGCGCGAGAAGCTCCTGGCCCAACTCAAGAAGACCTTCCGCCCCGAATTCCTCAACCGGGTGGAGGGGATAGTAGTTTTCAAGGCTTTGACCAAAGAGGAGATCAAACAAATCGTTACTCTGGAGCTGGACAAGATCCGGCAGCGCCTGGACGAGCACCAGATAGAATTAACGGCCACCGACGAGGCCAGGGATTTCCTGGCTCAGGAGGGTTACAGCACCGAGTTTGGGGCCCGACATCTGCGGCGGGTCATCCAGCGTATGGTCGAGGATCCCCTGTCGGAGAAGTTGTTGGCGGGTGAGTTCCAGACCGGTGACGTGGTCGTGGCCGACGTGGCGGACGACGAGATCGTCCTGCAGGCCCAGGAGCAAGCTGAGGCCCCCTTGATGGCGGAGTTGCTGGCCTGAGGGAGATCAAGACCAGTTCGGGAGGGGGTACATTGAAGCGACTCCCAGCAATTCCGTTAAAGTGAGAAGACATAGGTGGCTAAAACGCGCACTCAATTCGTCTGCCAGCAGTGCGGCAGCACCTCGCCCAGGTGGATGGGGCGCTGCCCGGACTGCGGGGAATGGAACACCCTGGTAGAGACGATTGTGGAGAGCAAAGAACGCTCTCCCCTTTCGTATGCCGTGCCGCGCAGCAAGCCCCAGCGCCTCTCGGAGGTGACGGCCGACGGCCTGGAGCGCGTGCCCCTGCCCATGCCGGAATTCTCCCACGTGCTGGGGGGCGGCATCGTGCCTGGCTCTATGGTTTTGATAGGGGGCGATCCAGGCATCGGCAAATCCACACTCCTGTTGCAGGTCTCGGCCTTGATGGCTGAAGCCCTCGGTAAGGTGCTCTACATCTCGGGCGAGGAGTCGGTGCATCAGATGAAGATGCGCGCCGGGCGCCTGGGGATAACCACCGACCAGCTCTACCTCCTGACGGAGACGAACCTAAACGTGATCCTGGAGCACATCCAGGAGCTCGAACCAAAGGCAGTAGTCGTTGATTCCATCCAGACGGTCTACCTGGACGAGCTGGGGTCAACGGCGGGCAGCATCAGCCAGGTGCGCGAGTGCGCTTCGCGGCTGATGCAGGTAGCTAAGGGGGAGGGCATCCCCATCTTCCTGGTTGGGCACGTTACCAAGGCCGGAGCGATCGCCGGCCCCAAGGTTCTGGAACACATCGTAGACACCGTGCTTTACCTGGAGGGAGACCGTTTCCACGCCTACCGCCTGCTGCGCAGCGTCAAGAATCGCTTCGGGGCAACCTCCGAGGTAGGCGTCTTCGAGATGGGCAGCCAGGGACTGATCGAGGTAGCCAACCCCTCCGAGGCTTTCCTGGCCGAGCGGCTGCCCAACGCGGCCGGCTCCAGCATAGCCGTCACTCTGGAGGGCACCCGTCCTCTCCTGGTGGAGATCCAGGCCCTGGCCAGCACTACCAGCTTTGGCTTGCCACGGCGGACGGCCAACGGGGTAGACTTCAACCGCCTGCTCCTCCTGGTGGCGGTGCTCAACAAGCGGGTGGGGCTGAGGCTCTCCGATCAGGACATCTTCGTCAACGTGGTGGGTGGCCTGAAGATCAACGAGCCAGCAGCGGATCTGGCGGTGGCCATTGCCATCGCTTCCAGCTTCAAGGGCGCCCCTGTGGCGGCGGACCTGGCCATCGTGGGCGAGATCGGCCTCTCAGGGGAGCTCAGGGCGGTGGGACAGCTCTCCAAGCGTTTGAACGAGGCGGCCAAGCTGGGCTTCAAACGCTGTTTGGTACCCAAGTCTTTTCGCCGTCAGGAGATTGCCTCCGACGGAATAGAAATCATCGGCGTACGCTCATTACAAGAGGCCCTCCAGGTGGCTCTGATAAACAAGTAACCCTTATTTATCGTCATCATTCGTAAGACCCGATAGATCCAGGATTTCCAGCAGAGGCGGCTCCCATGCCGTCGGTTCGCGGGCGTAGGAGCCCGCTCTGCCCAGAATTTGGATATAATTTCATAGGACTTATCCCTTTTTATTCGTACCGACAACACGTGACCAGGATAACCAGGAGCTGTTGCGTTGGCACCCCTGGATCATAGCGCCAACTTGCAGCCACGTTGTCTGTTCGAGTGTACTCTGCGGTACACTCGTTTTTGTCTCTGGTCATCATTAATTCATAAATGGTGCATTCAAAATGGAGGTGAAAAAATGAGAGTCGAACTTGTGTTGCGTCTAATTGGAGCGCTGGTCTTCGCCCTGGCCGGCTGGCAAGCGAGCGGCCCTCTGGCTGGAATAATCCCCTGGCCTTATGTCGGTTATGTGATAAAGGTGGCTCTCCCTTTAGCCAGTGCGGCCCTGGGGCTGTTTATCACGCCCTGGCTGACCACCAAGCCCTTTTTCTGGGTGCGGAGCAAGATTCGTCAACTGCCGGCTCAGCAGTTGGTAGCTGCCATCATCGGTTTGATCATTGGCTTGATCGTTGCTGCACTACTGGCGTCGCCTTTGTCACGTCTGCCTGGGATCTTGGGCGAGGTATTGCCCTTCATCGGGGCCATCATCTTCGGCTACCTGGGCATGGCGGTGATGACCATCCGGCAAGGGGACATAATGCATCTACTCGGCGGACGCCTGCCTTTCAGGGAGGTAGGCCTGCGCCGAGACAACTATGTCCTTCTGGACACCAGCGTGATCATTGACGGGCGCATCGCCGACATCAGTCGCACCGGCTTCATCGGCGGTACCATGTTGATACCGCGCTTCGTTCTCAACGAAATCCAGCACATCGCCGACTCCTCGGACCCGCTGCGCCGCAATCGCGGTCGAAGAGGTCTGGACATGCTCAACAAGCTACAGAAGGAGTCGGTAGTTCCCATCCGCATCCACGACATAGACGTGGAGGAGGCCCAGGAAGTTGACGACAAGCTGGTGCTGCTGGCCAAGGAACTGCGCTGCCCCATCGTCACCAATGACTACAACCTCAACCGGGTGGCTGAGCTGCAGGGTGTGGCGGTGCTCAACATCAACGAACTGGCCAATGCGGTCAAAGCCATCTTCCTACCCGGCGAATCAATGAGAATGCGCGTCATTCAAGAGGGTAGGGAACTGGGCCAGGGGGTGGGTTATCTGGACGATGGGACTATGGTGGTGGTAGAAAACGGACGCCGCTACATCGGCAGCACTGTCGAGGTTGTGGTAACCAAAGTCCTGCAAACTGCCCAGGGGCGCATGATCTTCGCCCGATTAGAGGAGTAAAGAGGAGGAGAGATGACTTTGAAAGTGTACAATTCCCTGACCCGTCAAAAGGAGGAATTCGTGCCTGTGCAAGAAGGACAGGTCGGTATCTACGTCTGCGGGCCGACGGTGTACGAGGACGCTCACCTCGGCCATGGCAAGACGTACGTCAACTTCGACACCATCGTGCGCTACTTGCGCTATCGCGGCTATAAGGTGCGCTACGTCCAGAACATAACCGACGTCGGACATCTCCTCGACTCGGGTGAGGATCGCATCATGAGGGGAGTCCGCCGCGAGCGCATCGAGCCCATGGAGGTGGTGGAAAAATACACGCGGCGCTATTTCGAGGACATGGACGCCCTCAACGTGTTGCGCCCCGATATCTCGCCGCGAGCCAGTGGGCACATCCCAGAGCAGATCGAGCTGATCAAAGCCCTCATCGAAAAGGGCTATGCTTATGAGGTCAACGGTTCGGTCTACTTTGAGGTGGCCAGATGGCCTGAGTACGGCAAGCTCTCCGGCCGGCGGGTGGAGGAGCTGATGGAAGGATCACGGGTAGAGGTAAACCCCGATAAGCGTCATCCGGCCGACTTCGCCCTGTGGAGGAGAGCGGAGCCGGAGCACATCATGCGCTGGCCAAGCCCGTGGGGCTGGGGTTTCCCTGGCTGGCACCTGGAGTGCTCGATCATGTCCACCAAATACCTGGGCCAGCCCTTCGACATCCACGGCGGTGGCCTGGAAAACAAGTTCCCCCACCACGATTGCGAGATAGCCCAGTCGGAGGCCGCGGCCGGCGTGCCCTTCTGCCACTATTGGCTGCACAACGGGATGCTAATGATCAGCGGCGAGGAGATGCACAAGTCCCTGGGAAACTTCGTCACCCTGAAAGAAGCCTTTGAGCAATACTCGCCTCTGGCCATCCGCTTCTTCGTACTCGGCGGCCACTACCGCAGCCCGCTGGACTTCAGCGAAACGGCTCTGCAGGCCGCGAGCAAGGGACTGGAGCGCCTTCACTGGGCAGTGCAGGCGGTGCGGGAGCGGCTGCTGGCAGCGGATTCGGGAACGGATTCAACGGAGAGAGCGTTCATGGCTAAGCTGGCAGAGCACAAAGTCCGTTTCGTAGAAGCCATGGATGACGATTTCAATACAGCGGCGGCCGTTGGCGTGCTCTTTGACCTGACCAGAGAAGTGAACACCCTGCTGGATTCCGGGGAGGAGATCAGCCAGGAGACCCTTGTGGCCATTGATGATCTCTATCGCCAGCTAGGTGGTGATGTTTTGGGTGTCATCCCCGATGAAATCGTCAAAGGGGTGGCAGGTTTAGAACAACCCCTGATCGAGCTTTTGATCGAGACCCGTGAGAAGTTACGAGAAGCCCAAAAATGGGACCTGGCAGACGAGGTCCGCGCTCGCCTGGCCGAGCTGGGGATAGTCCTGGAGGACCGCCCCGAGGGGGCAAGGTGGCGGATCAGCAGGTAATGAGAGAAGTACTTTATGGTCGCAACGCTGTGCGAGAGGCGTTGAGAGCCCGGCGACGAAAGGTCTACAAGCTTGTCCTGGCCGTGGGGACGAAGGAAACAGGCATCGTTGCTGACATGGTGACGTTGGCCAGCAACAGCGGGGTGCCGATCCAGCGGGTGGAACGGCAACAACTGGACAGGCTCGGCGACTTCAGCCATCAGGGCCTCGCCGCCGAGGCAAGCCCGTACCCCTACGTCGAACTGGCGGAGATTCTGGCCCAGGCCGATCAACGCCAGGAAACACCTTTGCTGCTACTGCTGGACTGTCTCCAGGATCCCCAAAACTTCGGTGCCCTCCTGCGCACCGCCGAGATAATAGGCGTTCACGGCGTGGTTATCCCCAGGCGGCGTGCCGTGGGGATCACCCCCGCCGTGGTCAATTCCTCGGCCGGGGCCACAGAGCATCTGCTGGTAGCCCAGGTGACCAACCTGGTGCGAGCCATGGAGGAGCTCAAAGCCAGGGGACTTTGGATGGTGGGCCTGGAGGATGCGCCCCAGGCCCAACCCTATTACCAGAGCGACCTGAAAATGCCTCTGGCGCTGGTGGTGGGAAGCGAGGGCAGGGGCATGGGCCGGCTGGTCAGGGAGACGTGCGATATACTGATCAGGTTGCCGATGAGAGGCCAGATCAGCTCGCTGAACGCGGCTGTGGCGGGCTCCATTGCCCTCTACGAGGTCTGGCGGCAACGAGAGATGGGGTGATGATTTGACATTTTGGGGAATTTTATTATACTATCACTGCTAGCGTCGGCTTAAGGAACTTGACCGCAGCGGTGTTCTTATGAAGCCGACGTAGCTCAACGGTAGAGCAACTCTCTTGTAAAGAGTAGGTTGTCGGTTCGAGTCCGACCGTCGGCTCTGGTGGTCAGATGGTCACGTGGTCGGGGAGTCTGGTGGTCAGGAGTTTTGGCTAAACACCAGACCAGGCGACCATCAGACCAATAGACCAACTACGGGCAGGTACCCAAGTGGCCAAAGGGAGCGGTCTGTAAAATCGCTGGCTCAGCCTTCGGAGGTTCGAATCCTTCCCTGCCCACTGAAGGAGTCAACGAGGCAACGAGTTCCGAGGCAACGAGGGTAGCAACTCCTCGGTGCCTCATTAACCTGGTGCCTCGGTGCCGCCAGGATTTGCCCACGTAGCTCAGGCGGTAGAGCACCTTCTTGGTAAGGAGGCGGTCAGCGGTTCAAGTCCGCTCGTGGGCTCCAGAATAATCAGGAGGTTGTTAGAAAATGGCTAAGGAGCATTTTGAGAGGACGAAGCCCCACGTGAACGTGGGGACGATAGGGCACGTCGCCCATGGGAAGACCACTCTCACTTCGGCGATTACCAAGGCCCTGGGGACGAAGGGGCTGGCAAAATTCGTTCCCTTCGACGTTATCAACGCGGCCCCAGAGGAGAAGGCCAGGGGCCTGACCATTGCCATCAGCCACGTGGAGTACGAAACGGAGAAGCGTCACTACGCTCACATAGACTGTCCTGGCCACCGGGACTACATCAAGAACATGATCACCGGGGCGGCGCAGATGGATGGGACTATTCTGGTGGTGGCGGCCGACGACGGGCCGATGCCGCAGACGAGGGAGCACCTGT
>Ga0194111_10001509_pt1 | contig 28694 bp, 26 predicted proteins | sample TA2KigC300mmetaG_FD_146194 | JGI IMG/M metagenome (GOLD analysis project Ga0194111, IMG submission 146194) | Freshwater microbial communities from Lake Tanganyika, Tanzania - TA2015033 Kigoma Deep Cast 300m | ecosystem: Environmental > Aquatic > Freshwater > Lake | place: Tanzania: Lake... | reverse complement strand
GCGCTCAATCAAGTCATGGTGGCGGCATCGCACGACGACGCGCGCCCGGTGCTGACCGGGGTCTTCTTCGAGGCTCAGGACGGCCCGCTCCGCCTGGTGGCTACCGATTCATATCGGCTGGCGGTGTGTGATGTCCCCGCCGTGCAAGGGAGGCTGTCGGCGCTGATCCCGGCGCGGGCGCTCCGCGAACTGCACCGGACGGTGGGAGCGAAGCGGCTTCAGGTCGCCGTGGGGTCGCGCGAGGTCGCCTTCGGCTCCGATAAGGGAAGCCTCACGGCGCGGCTGATAGAAGGGACGTTCCCGAACTACCGGCAGTTGCTCCCTGCTTCGTACCCGAGCCACCTGCGAGTCGCCCGAGACCTGCTGCTGGACGCGATCGCCCGGGCGTCGTTAGTAGCCGAGGATCACATCCCCATCCGGATGCAACTGCAGGCCGGAGGCGTCGAGCTGAGCGTGACCAGGCAGGATGTGGGTGGAGAAACCGAGCACGTCCCCGGGGAGTACGACGGCGAAGACATGACCATCGCGTTCAACAGCCGCTACCTGAACGACGGGGTCGCGGCCGTCGAAGACGACCAGGTCGTGCTCGATGTGGTGGACCCGCTCAAGCCCGGGGTTCTCCGGGGCGCTGATGCGCCGGAGTTCCTGTACTTGCTGATGCCCGTCCGCCTGTAGGCGGCCATGCGGCTGCACTGGCTGGAACTGCGCGGCTTCCGTTGCCATGAGGCCCTTGCTTGGCAGCCCGACGCCGGTCTGAACCTGCTGTTGGGAGGCAACGGCACGGGCAAGACCAGCATCCTCGAGGCCATCGGCTACCTGGCGACCCTGGCGTCCTTCCGACGGTCGCCGGATGCCGCCCTGGTCGGCGAAGGGGCAGGCGCGGCCCTGCTGCGCGGGGAGTTCTCCGGTGCGGCGGGGACCATTCGGGTGGAGGTGGAGATACCTCGAGAGGGCCGGCGCCGGGTGCAGGTAGACGGGAAGCGGGCTATGGGGCGAGCGGCGGTGGCGGCCCGGGTGGCTCTGGTCGCCTTCCTGCCCGACGATCTCGGCTTGGTGAAGCGAGGCCCGGCGTTTCGGCGGGAGTTCGCCGACGACCTCGCGGCGCAGTTGTGGCCGGCGGCGGCGACGGAGCACCAGGAGTACGAGCGAGCCCTCCGTCAAAGGAACGCTCTCCTGCGCCGGGACGGAAGGCGGGCGGACGCCACCACGCTGGGGGTCTGGGACGATCGCCTGGCCGCGCTGGGGGCGGTGGTGCAGCAGAGACGGGTGCGGGCACTGGGCGAGGTGGCCGGGGGAGTCGCCGCGCTCTGGGATCTGCTGGGGGGGCGGGGCACGGGCTTTTCCTGGCAGTACCACGGGGCGGGCCTGGGCCGGGTGACTGCTGATGAAGCGGCGGGAGCCATCCGGGAGAGGCTCTCGGCGGCGGTGGCCGCGGCCCGTGACGAGGACCTGGAGCGCCGCACTACCACGGTGGGGCCGCACCGCGACGAGATAGCGCTGTTCGCCCAGGGAAGGGACCTCCGGACCCGGGCCAGCCAGGGGGAGCAGCGAACGGTGGCGCTGGGCCTGCGGCTGGCGGCCTTCGATCTGCTGACCGAGCGGCGGGGATCGGCGCCGGTGCTGCTCCTCGACGACGTGTTCTCCGAGTTGGACGGGCCGCGCCGGGAGGGGTTGGTGGCGCGCCTCCCGGCCGGCCAGGTGTTTCTCTCCAGCACCCATCCCGAAGATGTGCCGGCAGGGGGCTTGCGCTGGGCGGTGGCGCCGGGCAGGGTAGAGCGCATGGAGGGTCCATGAGCGACCTGCAGCAGATCGGCGAGGGGCTGGAGGCGGTCTTGCGCCGGTTGGGGCTGCCGGCGCCGGGGAGCGCGGACCGTCTGGTCGACGACTGGGCGCAGCTGGCCGGCGAGCCCTGGGCCGGGCACGCCGTCCCGGTGCGGCTGCACCGCGGGGAGCTGCTGCTCGAGGTGGCCGACGGGGCGGCGGCCAGCCTGCTCCGCTACCAGGTGGGAGCCCTGCTGGAGCGGCTGGAAGAGGCTCTGGGGGCCCGCCTGGCAGACCGGGTGCGACTGCGGGTACGGAACGAGAAAAAGAGCCCCTGACCAGGGGATTCGTCGGCGCGACCGGGCCGGGTTGTCCCCCTCGGGCACTATACTTACAGCATTGTCGGTGACTCTGCGCCGGGGCCTAGCACGGGACCGGGCGGGGGGGAGCCGGCCGCTCACCCGACCGCCCCGGTGACGAGGAGTTTCGTGGCCACCAGACGCGCCAACGGCTCATACGAAGCGAAGGACATCCAGGTCCTCGAAGGCCTCGAGGCGGTGCGCCGGCGCCCGGCCATGTACATCGGCAGCACCGGCCCGCGCGGCCTGCACCACCTGATCTGGGAGGTGGTCGACAACGCCGTCGACGAGGCCATGGCGGGCTATTGCAGTCGCATCGAGGTCACCCTGCTGGCCGACGGCGGCGTCCGCGTCAAGGACGACGGGCGGGGCATACCGGTGGGTAACCACGCCAAGACGCGCCAGTCGGCGTTGACCACGGTGCTCACCACGCTCCACGCCGGGGGCAAGTTCGAGTCCGGGGCCTACACGGTCTCGGGGGGCCTGCACGGGGTGGGGGTCTCGGTGGTCAACGCCCTGTCGCGGCGTCTCGAGGTCGAGGTGGCGCGCGATGGTTTCCTGTGGCACCAGGCTTTCGCGAGGGGCGACCCCCTGGGCAAGCCCACCAAGGGCAAGGCAGCGCGACGCACCGGCACCACCGTGACCTTCTGGCCGTCGCCCGAGGTGTTCACCGAGACCACCGAGTTCAGCTACACCACGGTCGCCGGGCGCATGCGCGAGATGGCCTTTCTCAACAAGGGGCTCGAGATCATCCTGGTCGACGAGCGGGGCGAGGGCAGCCGCGACACCTTCCGCTACAACGGCGGCCTGGTCGACTTCGTGCGGTACCTGAACGCCAAGCGCGAACCGCTCCACGCCCACATCGTCAGCCTCGAGGAACGCGGCGACGACGCCGAGGTGGACGTGGCCCTGCAGTGGAACGGCGGGTACACCGAGACGGTGCTCACCTTCGCCAACAACATCAACACCCACGAGGGCGGCACTCACGAAGAAGGCTTCCGGCGGGCCCTGACCAGGGCGGTGAACGAGTTCGCTCGCGAGAGAGGCCTGCTGAAGGAGAAGGACGAGAACCTGGTGGGGGAGGACATTCGCGAAGGGCTCACCGCGGTGTTGGCGGTGCGGGTGCGCCAGCCGCAGTTCGAGGGCCAGACCAAGACCAAGCTGGGCAACACCGAGGTGCGTTCCTTCGTCGAGGTGGCGTTGAACCGCCTGCTGCCCGAGTGGCTCAGCCGCCACCCGGGGGAGGGGCGCGCCATCGTGGAGAAGTGCACCACCGCCGCCCGGGCCCGGCTGGCGGCGCGCGCGGCGCGCGACCTCACCCGGCGCAAGAGCCTGCTCGAATCCACCGGCCTGCCGGGCAAGCTGGCGGATTGCTCGGCTCGGGACCCCGAGGCCAGCGAGCTCTTCATCGTCGAGGGCGACTCGGCGGGCGGCTCCGCCAAGCAGGCGCGCAACAGCGAGTTCCAGGCCATCCTGCCCATCCGGGGCAAGATCATCAACGTCGAGAAGGCCCGCCTCACCCGGGTACTGCAGAACAACGAGATCCAGGCGCTGATCACCGCCATCGGCACGGGCATCGGGGAGGACTTCGACCTGCAGCGCGCCCGCTACCACAAGGTGGTGATCCTCACCGACGCCGACGTCGACGGGGCGCACATCCGAACCCTGCTGCTCACCTTCTTCTTCCGCCACATGCGGCGACTGATCGAGGCGGGCTTCATGTACATCGCCCAGCCCCCGCTCTACCTGGTGAAGGCGGGCAAGGAGGCCTCCTACGCCTACTCCGATCGGCAACTCGAGGAGATCAAGGCCGGTCTCGACGGGCGGCGGCCCGTCATCCAGCGCTACAAGGGCCTGGGGGAGATGAACGCCGGGCAGTTGTGGGAGACCACCATGGACCCCGAAGCCCGGGTGCTGCTGCGCGTGAGCCTCGACGATGAGGCCATGGCCGACGACGTCTTCGTCACCCTCATGGGAGACAACGTGGAGGCCCGGCGCACCTTCATCCAGCAGAACGCCCGCGACGTCCGCTTCCTGGACATCTGAGCATGACGGTCACCGACACCGACTCCGAGCACGTGCGGCTCATCGATATCGAGAGCGAGGTGCGCACCTCGTTCCTCGAGTACGCCATGTCGGTCATCGTGTCGCGGGCGTTGCCCGACGTACGCGACGGCCTCAAGCCGGTGCACCGCCGGATCCTGTATTCCATGTACGACGCCGGCATCCGGCCGGGTACTCCCTTCCGCAAGAGCGCCCGGGTGGTCGGCGATGTGATGGGGTGGTTCCACCCGCACTCCAACGATGCCATCTACGACGCCCTGGTCCGCATGGGCCAGGACTTCGCCATCCGCTACGGCCTCATCGAGCCGCAGGGGAACTTCGGCACCGTCGACGACCCTCCGGCGGCCATGCGGTACACGGAGTGCCGGCTCGAAGCGCTGGCCATGCACCTGCTCGAGAGCATCGACGAGGACACCGTCGACTTCCAGGACAACTACTCGGGCGAGCGGCAGGAGCCGGTGGTGCTTCCCGCCCGGTTCCCCAACCTGCTGGTCAACGGGTCCACCGGCATCGCGGTGGGCATGGCCACCAACATCCCCCCGCACAACCTGGGCGAGGTGATCGACGCCGCCATCCACAAGGTGGAGCACCCCGAGGCCACCGCCGAGGACCTGCTGCGGTTCGTGAAGGGCCCCGACTTCCCGACAGGGGCCCTCATCGTGGGGAACCGGGGGGTGCGCGAAGCGCTGCTCACCGGGCGGGGGTCGGTGAAGATGCGCGCCGCCGCCGACATCCAGGAGGTGCGCAAGGGGCGCACCGCCATCGTGGTCGGCGCCATCCCCTACCAGGTCTCACGCGACCGGATCATGGAGAAGATCGCCGAGTTGGTGCGGGAGCGCAAGGTGAGCGGCATCGCCGACCTGCGCGACGAGTCCGACCGCACCGGCACCCGACTGGTGATCGAGTTGAAGCGCGACGCCACCCCGCAGGTGGTGCTCAACCAGTTGTACAAGAACACCCAACTGCAGGAGACCTTCGGGGTCAACATGGTGGCCCTGGTCGACGGGGTCCCCCGCACCCTGAACCTCGAACAGATCATCCGCCACTACCTCGACCATCAGATGGAGGTGGTGGAGCGACGGACCCGCTTCCGCCTGGCCAAGGCGGAGGCCCGGGCGCACATCGTGGCGGGCCTGCTGATCGCGCTCGACAACATCGACGAGGTGGTGCAGATCATTCGCTCCTCGCGCGACACCGAGGCCGCCCGAACGGCCCTCATGGAGCGTTTCGGCCTCAGCGAGGTGCAGGCCACCCACATCCTCGACATGCCGTTGCGGCGGCTCACCGCCCTGGAGACCGACAGACTGCGCGAGGAGGCCGCCGAACTGGCCCGGGTCGTCAAGCACCTCAAGGGCCTGTTGGCCAGCCCGGCCAAGCGCTGGGCGCTGATCGGCGAGGAACTGAGCGCCCTGCGGGAGAAGTACGCCGACGAGCGGCGCACCCGCATCGTGGCGGGGGAGGAGGGGGAACTCACCATCGAGGACCTGGTGCCCGACGAGGAGGTGGTGGTCACCGTCACCGCCAACGGGTACGTGAAGGCGGTGCCGGCCAACTCCTATCGCCACCAGGGGAGGGGCGGCCGGGGGGTGAAGGGCGCCCAGGTGCGCGAGGACGACGTCATCACCCACCTGGTGCACACCCGCGCCCACGCCAACCTGCTGTTCTTCACGAACCGGGGGAAGGTGTACCGCGTGCGGGCGCACCAGATGCCGCGCAAGGACCGCACCGCCAAGGGGGTGCTGGTGCAGTCGGTGCTCCCCATGGCTCCCGACGAGCGGGTGGAGGCGCTGGTCGATACCCGCACCTACGACCCCTCCCGCTTCCTGGTCATCGTCACCCGGCAGGGCATCGTCAAGAAGACCCGCCTCTCCGACTACGACTCGCGGCACCAGGTGCTCATCGCGGTGAGGCTGAATGAGGGCGACGAGGTGGTCGAGGTGCTCACCACCAACGGGGAGGACGACCTGCTGCTGTTCACCAACTCCGGGGCCGGCATTCGCTTCTCCGAAGGCGAACTGCGCTCTATGGGACGCGACACGACTGGGGTGCGCGGCATCCGCCTGCGGCCCGAGGACCACGTGGTGTCGGCGGCCTGTGACGCCGACGGCGACCTGGTGCTGCTGCTCACCTCGGGCGGCTACGGCAAGCGGACCAAGGTGAGCGAGTTCCCTCGCCAGAAGCGCGGAGGCTACGGGGTCAAGGCGATCAAGCCCACCCGGGTGCGGGGCACGCTGGTGGCGGCCCGAGGGGTTACGGCCGGGTCTGAGATCTTCGTCACCTCGTCCGACGGGGTGGTCATTCGCACCGCGGCCGACACCATCAGTCGGCAGAAGCGCGATGCCACCGGGGTCAAGGTGATGAACCTGTCCGAAGGGGCGCAGATCACCGCCTTTGCTCTCGTGCCGGCCGAGGAGGCCGGCGACGAGTGAGCCGCTCTCGCCCGGAAGGATGAGGCGGCGGCAAAGCTACGGTTGAATCGGAGGCCACCGGTACACTGCGCGGCGTTCTCAACAGCCGGGGGCTCATGCCGGTGCAGCGAGTCCGGCGGGTGGTCCGCAAGATCGACCCGTGGACGATCCTCAAGGTGTCGCTCGTCTTCAACGCCATCATGGCGTTGGTCACGGTGCTGGGCCTGGTGGTGTTCTGGTCGGTGTTCGTCAACGCCGGCATCCCCGAGCGCATCAACGACCTGGCCTTGACCATCGGCATCGAGAACGGCATCACCTTCGACGGCACCGTCTACTTCCGCATCGCGATGCTGCTCGCCATCGTGGGGACCATCCTCATGACGGGCCTGTTCACGTTGGGGGCAGTGGTGTACAACCTGATCTCCGACCTGGTGGGAGGGGTGGAGTTGGTGGTGCTCGAGGAGACCGCGGCGACGGTGCCCGCGGCGCGCCGGGTGAAGCTGCCGGTGACCGTAGCCGCGGCGGAGGAACCCAGGCGGCGGGGGTTGCGGCCCTTGCCCCGGGTGAGCCCGCCGGCGCCGCAGGGCCCGACGGCGACCGGCGCCGAGGCTCGAGTGCCTGATGGCGGCCCCTCACCGGCGACGGAGACCGTCGGCCAACCCACCCGGCAGACCGGCAGCTGAGCATCCGGCTGCGCTTGGTGGCGAGAAGGCTCCCCGCCTCACCTTCGGTTCGAGCCGCTCCCGGGCGTGCCCCGGCCGCCCAGGCCGGCGGCTGCGAGCCCCAAAGCGAAGCAGGTGTGGAGGTAGGCCGAGGCAGCGGCGCCCGGGCGGGAGGCGCCGGGAGGCGCCCCGCCGCGAGCCGCCAGTAGGGCCCCGGCGGCGAGGGCGATGGCCTCCAGGTGCCGGGAGTCGTCGGCGGTCGCCACCAGGCGGGCTGTGGCCCTGCGGCCTTGGGGGGTGGTCACCCGGGCCAGGGCGGCCCCCCAGGGCCCGGGAAGGATCGTCTCGGCCCGGATGGTCGTGCTCGCCTCGCCGGGGCGGGGAGGCAGGCGGGTGCCCCAGCGGGCGCCCACCGGGTCGGGGAAGGGAACGGCCAGTCGGCCGCGGCGGCCCCTTCCGGGCTTGCCCTGGCGGGTCCAGGCGAGGAGCACCTCGCCGGGAGGGGAGCCGGGCGCCTCGTAGCAGGCGAAGGCCTCCGCCAGCCCCGGCAGGGAAGCGGCCACCAGCAGGCTGAGCCCGGCGGCCGCGAAGCGCGCCGCCAGCACCGGAGGAGGCTCCACATCGGCCCCGATCACGCAGGAAAGCCCGTCGGCCACGGCGATGCCGGCCAGATCGAGAGGAGCGGTGGCGTCGTCGGTGGCCAGCACGGAGAAACCCGTCAGCGCGGTGATGGCGGTGGTGCGACGATCCTCGGTGGCCGGGCTGCGGCGGCCGTAGATGCCCAGGGCGGCGAGATCCGCCTCGGCGAGCAGGATCCGCCCGGCGCGGCGGCCGACTTCGCCGGTGGAGTGCAGGGCGAGCCGCACGGTCGGGGTCACCCCTCCAGCGGCTGCCAGGCGCCGGGGGAGGGGCGGGGCCGGCGGCGGAGCAGGGCGGCCGCGGCCAGCAACATCGCCGGGAGGCAGGCGACGGCGAGGAGGCGGCGGAGGGGAGGAGGCACGGCCGCAGTGTAGGGGCCGGGCCGTCGGCTACCATGGCCCGGCCCGGCTTGCGGCCGGGTGACTCGGCGGCTCCCGAGCGAGGGACGCAAGAGCGAAGTCCGGTTCGACTCCGGCGCTGTTCCCGCAACTGTGAAGCCCCGAAGTGGGACGAGTCAGGTCGCCTGCCACCGGGTCGGATGTGGACGCTCTCGGAGGAAGGGTGACCTGCCGTCTCCGGCCCTCAGCCCCTCCTCCCCGACTGATGGGGAGGCACACGTGAAAACAGGCCGTACTGCGCCGTCCCCGGCGCTCGTCCTGACGCTCGTCCTGACGCTGACCCTGGCGGCCGGTTGCGGCGGGGGAGGGGGGGGCGAGCCGCCCACCACGGCCGCCTCCGCCGGCTTCCCGGTCGAAGTGGCCGGCACGCTGATCCCGGCCGAGCCGCAGCGGATCGTCTCGGCTTCGGCGTCCCACACCGAGATCCTCTATGCCCTGGGTGCCGGCGAGCGCGTGGTGGCGAGCGACCAGTTCTCCAACTACCCGGCGGCGGCGGAGGCCACCCCCAAACTCGACGCCTTCAACCTGGGGGCGGAATCGGTGGCCGCCTTCGACCCGGACCTGGTCGTGCTCTCCTACGACCCGGGCGACCTGCAAGCCGGCCTGGCCGCCCTGGGCATCCCGACGCTCCTGTTCGGGCCGCCGCTGACGCTGGGGGACGTCTACGCCCAGATGCGGGCGCTGGGCGCCGCCACCGGCCTCCAGGCGGAGGTCGAGATCCTGGTGGCTGAGGTCGGGGGCGAGGTGGAGCGGCTCACCGCCGCGGGGGCGCCGGCCGGCGACCCGATGACCTACTACTACGAGTTGGATCCCACCTTCTACAGCGTGACCTCGCAGACCTTCGTGGGAGGGCTCTTCGCCCTCTTGGGACTGCAGAACATCGCCGATGCGGCCGATGCCGCCGGCACCGGCTATCCGCAACTGAGCGCCGAGTTCATCCTCGCCGCCGACCCCGACCTCATCTTCCTGGCCGATACCAGGTGCTGCGCGCAGTCGGCGGAGACCGTGGCGGGCCGCCCCGGATGGAGCGTGCTGCGTGCGGTGAGGCAGGGCAGGGTCTTCGCCCTCGACGACGACGTGGCCTCCCGCTGGGGGCCGCGCCTGGTGGACCTGCTGGCCGCCGCGGCCGACGCCGTCTCCTTGGGAGCGGCGGCTCCGTGACGAGATCGCGGGCGCTGCGCCGCCTCTCCCCCCTCCCCGTGGGGGTGTTGTTGTTGCTGCTGCTGGGCGCCATGGCGGCCGGCGTGCTGGTGGGAGCGGTGGGGCTCTCCCCCCGGGCGGTGCTGGCCGAGTTGGCCGACCGGCTGCCGGTCATCTCGGTCGACTCGGGCTTGGGGGAGCGGAGCGCCGCCATCGTGTGGGACCTGCGGCTGCCGCGGGTGGTGCTGGCCGCCCTGGTGGGGGCCACGCTGGCTGCGGCGGGGGCCTCGTACCAGGGGGTGTTCCGCAACCCCCTGGCCGACCCGTACCTGCTCGGGGTCGCGGCCGGAGCCGGCCTGGGGGCGACGCTGGGCATCGTCGGAACCGGCCCCGCATCCCCTCTGGTGCCCGCCGCCGCCTTCGCCGGAGCGGTGGTCGCCGTGCTCCTCACCTATGCGCTGGGGAGCGCCGCCGGCGGGGGGCGGTCGGGGACCACCCTGGTGCTGGCCGGGGTGGCGGTAGCCGCCTTCTTCACTGCCGTGCAGACGTTCGTGCAGCAGCGGCACGCCGACACGGTGCGCGAGGTGTACTCGTGGATCCTCGGGAGGCTGAGCACGGTGGGCTGGTCCGAGGTGACCCTCCTGGCCCCCTATGCGGCGGTGTCGCTGGTGGTGCTGCTCTTCCACCGCCGCTTGCTGGACGTCCTGGCGGTAGGGGAGGAGGAGGCGGCGACGCTGGGGGTGAGCGCTTCCCGGGTGCGCCTGGTGGTGGTGGCCGCCGCCACTCTCGGCACGGCGGCGGCGGTGGCGGTGAGCGGCCTGATCGGCTTCGTGGGCATCGTGGTGCCTCATGCGGTGCGGCTGCTGGTGGGCAGCAGCTACCGGGTGATCCTGCCGCTCTCCGTGCTGGGCGGGGCCGCCTTCCTGGTCCTCGCCGATCTCGGCGCCCGCACCCTGGCGGCCCCGGCGGAGGTGCCCCTCGGGGTGATCACGGCCTTCGTGGGCGCCCCCTTCTTTGCCGTGGTGCTGCGCTCCAGCCGCCGGGGGTGGGGGCCGTGAGCGGCATCTCCGCCCGCGGGGTAGGCGTCCGCTACAACGGCCGGGTGGCGGTGGCCGGGGTGGACTGCAGTGTGGAGGGAGGGGAGTGGGTCGCCCTGGTGGGGCCGAACGGAGCAGGCAAGACCTCGTTGCTGCGCGCCCTGGCGGGCACGGTGGCCGCGTCGGGGATGGTGGCGGTGGGGGGGCGCTCTCGCCGGGAGATGCCGCGGCGGCGCTGGGCGCGCCTGGTGGCCGTGGTGGCGCAGCATCCTCTGCTGCCCGCCGGCATGACCGTCGCCGAGTACGTGCTCCTGGGCCGGACGCCGCACCTGGGGTACCTGGCGGCGGAGGGAGCGAACGATGTGGCGGCGGCCCTGGCCGCGCTGGAACGCCTCGATGCGGGGGCCCTGGCGGCGCGGCACCTGGGGAGCCTGTCCGGCGGGGAGCGGCAGCGGGTGGTGCTGGCCCGGGCCCTGGCCCAGGAGCCGGAGGTGCTGTTGCTCGACGAACCCACTGCCTCGCTCGACGTGGGCCATCAGCAGCAGGTGCTCGACCTGGTGGAAAGCCTGCGGCGGGAGCGAGGCATGGCGGTGGTGTCGGCCCTGCACGACCTGACGCTGGCCGCCCAGTATGCCGACCGCCTCCTGTTCCTGGACGGAGGCCGGGTGGCGGCGGACGGGCCCCCGGCGACGGTGCTGACTCCTGAGGTGCTGGGGCGCTTCCCCGGGGCCCGGGTGGCTCTCCTGCAGGGCCCCGGCGGGGAGCTGGTGGTGGCGCCGCGACGAGCAGGCCCGGCGCCACCGGCGGCCTGAGAGTCTCCGGCGGAGTGGCGGAAGCGGTCGAAGACGCCATAGTGGAAGGCGTATGAGAGGGAGGATCGGGATCATCGCCGCCGGGGCGGCGCTGCTGGCCGCGGTGTGGGCCCCGCCGGCCCGGGCCACCTCCACCGAGGACCTGCGTCGCGTCGAGGCCCGCCTGGAGCGCCTCGTGGTCGCTCTCGAGAGGGAGAGGGCCGCCCTGGAGCGCTTCGCCGCCGGGGCGAGGGTAGGGGGCAACGACCGGGCGGTGCTGGTGCAGGCGCGCCTCACGGTGGTGGAGGAGCGGGTGTGGCGGTGGCGTGCCGGCGCCGCGGCGGCGCTGGGAGACATGCCGGGGGCGGTGAGCGCGGTGGGCGCCCAGGCCTCTCCGGGCCCCTTCGACCCCGTTCCCGCCCTCGGCCTGATGGCCGAGGACGGTGCCGACGTCTCGCGACTGCGGCCGGTGCTGGCCGACTGGGCGGCCTACCGCCGGGCGCTGCACCGCCTGCTGGGGGTGATGGAGGCACTGCGGGCCTCGGCCGACACCGGGGCGGTGGGGCTGCTGCCCGGCGGGCGGGTGTGTCCGGTCGACGGGCCGCACCACTTCGAGCCGACCTTCGGCGTGGGCCGGCCGTGGGGGCGCGACCACAAGGGCGAGGACGTGCACGCCGCCTGGGGAACTCCCTTGGTGGCCCTGGAGAGCGGCGCCATCCTGCAGGCCGGGTGGCACGGGGAGGGAGGGTTCGGCGTATACCTGGAGGGCTACTACAGCGGGGACGTCTACTACTACGCCCACATGGTGTGGTCGGCTCCGGGCATTCGCCCCGGGGCGGTGGTGGCGGTGGGGGACCTCGTGGGCTGGGTGGGATCGTCCGGCAACGCCACCTCGCCTCACCTCCACCTGGGATGGATCCCCGACCATGGCGGCCCTTGGCTGAGCCTCGAGGGTCTGGCCGACCCTTACCCCCTGCTCGCCGGCCTCTGTGGCCCGGGTTAGATCGCCAGGGCCCGGCGCAGGGCGGGAGGCATCTCCGCGGTGCTGACGCCCCGCAGGGGGGTGATGGCGATGCACCCCTCGGCCGAGGCCTGCACGTCGGTGCCCTCGGGAGGGGCGAAGTGGTTCAGGAAGCCGCGGTAGTCGTGGACGAACTCCCCCCCGACGGTGCGGGTGAAGAGGCGGTCGTAGCCGACCTCGGCCACTCGGGTCAGGCGGCGAGGGGTGTCGGCATCGGCGTCGTCGGGGAGGTTCACGTTCAGCACCAGGCCCTGGGGAGCGGCGGCGAGAACCGGGGCGGCGAGGTCGGCGGCGAGGGAGGCGAGGCGCTCCCACATGGGAACGGAGGCGGCGCTCAGCGACCAGGGGCGCCACTCCCGCCAGCCCCGGGTGCGGCTCTGGGTGGAGAGAGCCACCGCATCCACCCCTCCGATGGCCCCCTCCAGGGCGGCCCCGACGGTGCCGCTCGACTGGATGTAGGCAGCCCCGTGGTTGTAGCCGGCGTTGATCCCCGACACGACGAGCAAAGGGGGTTCGTCGAAGAGGCCGTGCAGGCCGAGTTGCACGCAGTCGGCCGGGTAGCCGCTCACCGCGTGGATCTCTATGCCGGCGCGCTCGACCACCTGGACGCGGACGGGTTCGAAGCGAGTGATGGCCTTCCCCACCCAGGAGCGCTCCCCGTCGGGCGCCACCACCCGCACCGGGGCCAGGGCACCGATGGCCCTCGCCAGCGGGGGCAGCGAGGGGGCGTCGACGCCGTCGTCGTTGGTGACCAGGATCCAGTCCATGGGGGAGGACGATAGCCAGGCGCCGTTCCCCGTCGAGGAGGGACGATCCGGGTCTTCGGGCGGGGACTGAGGGGGGCGCGGGGAAGGAGCGGCAGGGCTCGGACCGGCGGGAAGCACCCCGGGTGGACGACGGGCCCGGCCTTCCCGGCGCGGAGAACGGACCTTTCGGGAACCTTCCTTCCCGGCCGGGCGGTCATAGAGTCGACGAATCCTCCCGGGAGGGAACTATGCGCCGGCTCAGCACCGCCATCGCCGTACTCGGCCTGCTCGTCGCCGCCTGCGGGTCCCAGGGTGCGGGCACCAGCACCACGGGGCCGGGCGGCCCCGTGGGCACCGCCGCCACGGGTCTTCCCGGGGGCACCGGGCCCATCACCGGCATCGCCTCCACCTTCGACCCGAGCCGGGTACGCTTCGAGGCGGCCCTGCAGCGCTTCGACTCCTGCGATGCCCTGCTGGCCTACTTCCACGCCGAGGCCCTGGCTCGGGTGGGGCCCTACGGCCTGTCCGGCGGCCCGAGGTACTGGCCGGGCGCCTGGCTCGGCGGGGTGGACATGGCCGAGTCCGGCGCGGTTCCCACCACCGCCGCCGGGATGACCGGCGCCCCGTCGGGCGACGGCCACTCCACCACGAACGTGCAAGTGGCCGGGGTCGACGAACCCGACACCATCAAGACCGACGGGCGGCGCATCCTCACCATCTTGAACGGCACCCTCTACTACGTGGAGGTCGAGGGCGCCTCGGCCCGCCTCGCCGGACGGCTCTCGCTCGAAGGGGGCTGGGATCACCGCTTCTTCATGTCGGGAGATCGGGCCCTGGTCTTCTCGTCGGGCGAGGGCTACGCGGTGGCCTACCCGGAGGCGGTGACCGCCGTGCTGCCGCCCACCAGCGGCCCGGCGACCCTGGTGCATGAGGTAGACCTGTCCAACCCGGCGCAGATGCGGGTGGTGCGCACCCTGCGCCTCGACGGGCGGTTCCTGAGCGCCCGGGAGATCGACGGCACGGTGCGCCTGGTGGTCTCGTCCTATCCCTCCGACCTCCCCTTCGTCTACCCCAGCAGCCCGGCCGCCGAAGCGCTGGCCCTGGAGACGAACCGGCGGGTCATCGAGGAGTCGAAACTGGAGGACTGGCTGCCCTCCTATGTGCTGTTCGCCGGCACGGAGATCATGGAGCAGGGCCTGCTGGCCGACTGCGAGCAGACCCATCGGCCGGCCGAGTTCGCCGGCTTCGACACCCTGTCGGTGGCGACCCTGGACCTCGGCGGGCGCCTCGATCCGTCGTCGGCCGCCGCGGTCATCGCCCAGGGCGAGACGGTGTACGCCTCGGCCGAGCGCCTCTACGTGGCCACCAACGTGTGGGTGCCGCCGGAACTGGTCGGCGATGCCCGCCTGGCGGTCATGGAGGAGGACTACTCCACGGCTCTCCACGCCTTCGACATCTCCGGCGACGGCCCGGCCCGCTACCTGGCTTCCGGGTCGGTGGACGGCCACCTGCTCAACCAGTTCTCCATGGACGAGTATCGCGGGCATCTGAGGGTGGCCACCACCGATGGCTCCCCGTGGAACGCCGCCAGCACCTCCGAGAGCGCGGTGAGCGTGCTGGCGGTGCGGGGCGATCGCCTGGTCCAGGTGGGCCGGGTGGGGGACCTGGGCAAGGGGGAGAGCATCTACTCGGTGCGCTTCGTCGGCCCCACCGGCTACGTGGTGACTTTCCGCCAGACCGACCCGCTGTACGTGATCGATCTGCGCGACGCCTCCACGCCCCGGGTGGTCAGTGAACTGAAGATCACCGGCTACTCGGCCTACCTGCACCCGCTCGGCGAGGGGCGCCTGTTGGGCGTGGGCCGCGAGGCTACCGAGGAAGGGCAGGTCACCGGTTCCAAGGTCACCCTGTTCGACGTCTCGGACCCGGCGAGCCCGCGAGCCGTGGACACCTGGACGCTGGCCGACGGCTACAGCGACGTGGAGTACGACCACCTGGCTTTCCTGTACTGGGCGGCCGAGGAGATGGTGGTCCTGCCCCTGCAGGACTGGGCGCACAACTTCGCCGGGGCGGTGGTGTTGAAGACCGACGACGGCCTGCGCGAAGTCGGCCGGGTCCGGCATGATCCCGAACCGGCGGCCGGCGGCTCGGACTGCCGGCCGGTGGAGATCGGCATGGACAAGGAGATCGTCCTGCAGGTGTGCGAACCGGGCGACATGGGGGGCCGGGGCGGGTACTCGTGCGAGGCTTACCCGTCCGATGTCGCCGCCGAGATTCTGAGGGGTTACGGCATCGGCGAGGTGGAAGTCGGAGCCGACGAGTGGCTGGAGCAGTGCTGGCCGACCTACTACGGGTCCGCCCAGATCACCCGGTCGCTGGTGATCGGGGACACCTTGTGGACGCTGTCGTGGATGGGGCTGCAGGGCAACGGCGTCGACGACCTTGAAGTGGTCGCGCGGGTGCTGCTGGGCTGAGCCGGGCTTCCTCCTCTCCCGGCGCTCCGGCGCCGGGAGAGGCGCGTCCGGGCCCAATGTCGCCCTACCGGGAGGACGTGGTCTGAGCCGTTCGCCCCTGGCGGGGGGCATCCCGGCCGGGTGGACTGCCCCTCGTGGAGCGGACTTTCGGCGTGGTGGTCGTGGGCGCCCCGGTCCACGGGGTCGAACAGACGGCGGCACTGGTGGCGCCCTACCTGGCCGCGTTGGCACCGCTGGGAGGCGGGCGCGCGGCCTCGGCGGCGGGGGCGGGGGGGCGGCCCGTGGTCTTGCTGGTGGCCACCGGCGGGAGTGAACGGGCCCTCCTCGACCTCTGGGACGGTGCGAGCCCCGTGGTCCTGCTGGCGCACCCGGGGCACAACTCGCTCCCCGCCGCTCTCGAGGCACTGGCGGCGGTGCGGTCCCGGGAGGGCCGGGGGCGCATCGTCTACCTGGCCGGCCCGGAGGACGAGAGCGGGCTGGCTGCCGTCCGGGAGGTGGTGGAGGACCTGGAGGCGGCGGCGGCGCTGCGCCGGTCCCGGCTGGGCGTGGTGGGGCCGCCGTCGGATTGGCTGGTGGCCTCTTGCCCCGAGCCGGCGGTGGTGCGGCGGGTCTGGGGCCCCGAGGTGGTGGCGGTCCCCATGTTGCGCTTCCTGGTCGGCTGCCGGGCGGCGGCGGTGGAGGGCTCCGGCGGCGGGGGGGTGGAGGCGGCGCTGCGCTCCCTGGTGAGCGAGGAGCGCCTGGACGCGGTCACGGTGCGCTGCTTCGACCTGATCGGTGCGCTGCAGGCCACGGCGTGCCCGGCGCTTTCGGCCCTCAACGACGAGGGCCTGGTGGCGGGCTGCGAAGGGGACGTGCCCGCGGCGCTGGCCATGCTGTGGGTGCGCCGCCTCCTCGGGGTCGCGTCCTGGATGGCCAACCCGGCTCGCTTGGACCGGGACGCCGGTCTGCTCACCCTGGCCCATTGCACCGTGCCGCGGAGCCTGGTGGGGAAGGTGCGGGTCGACACCCACTTCGAGTCGGGACTGGGCCAGGGTCTGGCGGGGGAGATGGCTCGCGGGCCGGTGACCCTGGTGCGCCTCGGCGGGGCGGGCCTGGATCGCCTCTGGTTGGCCGAAGGCGAGGTGGTGGGCTCGGGGAGCGAACCGGACCTGTGTCGGACCCAGGCCACGGTGCGGGTCGAGGGGGGAGCGCTGGAGGACCTGCTCACCCGTCCTCTGGGAAACCACCTGGTGCTGGTGCCGGGCCGGCACGCGGCTCGCCTGAGGTCGTGGTGGCAGATGTTCGTCGGGTGAGCCGGAGTGCGGCGGCGGAGGCGGCGGTTGTCGGCGCCGGGCTCGTAGGCTCGTGGCTGTCGGGTCGGGAGAGCACTCGTGACGGGCGTCCGGCTCGCGGTGACGCGAGAGCAGATCCTCGCCTTCCGCAGGAGGGTGGGGGCCCTCGATACGCGCCTGGCCCCGGGGCGGCGCTCGCTGCGGCGCGCTGCCTGGGCGGGGTTGCAGGACAGCATGCCCCGGGCCGCCCTTCTCTCGCTGCACGCCCGCGTTGCCGATGCGGGGCCGTCGTCCTGGGAGGACCCTTCGCTCGTGCAGGTGTGGGGGCCCCGCTTCAGCGCCTACGTGGTGGCCGCCGGCGACCGGGCGGTCTTCACATTGGGGAGGCTGCCCGACGATGCCGCCCGGCGGCGTCGGGCCGTTGATCTGGCCGATCGCCTGGAGGGCGTGCTGGAGGGGGCGAGACTGCCCTACGGCCGGGCAGGGCGGGCGCTCGGGGTATCCCCGAACAGCCTCCGGTACGCCGCTCCCACCGGCCGGGTGCTGCTGCGCTGGGACGGGGCCCGGCAGCCGGTGGTGTGGACGGTCCCCGCTCCCGAGGTGGACCCGGGCGAGGCCCGGCTGGGACTCGCCCGCCGGTACCTCCACGTCTTCGGTCCTGCCACCCCCGAGGCCTTCGCCGGGTGGGCGGGGATCCCGCGGCCGGCGGGCCTCGCCGCCTTCTCCGCCTTGAACGGGTCGCTGACCCCGGTGCGAACGCCCATCGGGGATGCCTGGGTGGTGTCCTCCGACGAGGCGGCGCTGCGGGCCGCCCCGCAGCCGGCGGCGCCGGCGCGGCTGCTCCCCAGCGGCGACGCCTACTTCCTCCTGCAGGGCGACGATCGCCGGATCCTGGTACCCGACGCCGGGCAGCGCTCCCAGGTGTGGACGGCACGCGTCTGGCCGGGGGCCGTCCTCGTCGAGGGCGAGATCGTCGGGACGTGGCGGCGTTCCCAGGAGACGGTGACCATCGCGGCTTGGCGGCGCCTCCCCCGGGGGCCGCGCCGCGCCGTCGAGGCTGAGGCGGAGTCGCTGCCGCTGCCGGGCCTCGAGGGGGAGATGGCGGTCCGCTGGGAAGAGTGACGGGCCGAGCTCCGGGGGGTGCCGCACCGCCGCCCGAGGTCATCGGGAGCCGGGGCCGTCGCCGGCCGCCCGGCCGGGGCCCCGGCAGCTGGCGGGCTCAGAGGGTCCGGGTGGCGAAGCGGTCCGTTGCGTTCACCAGGGCGTCGACGTGCTCGGCCTCGAACGCCGAATGGCCGGACGCCGGGCTGATGATCAGTTCGGCCTCCGGCCACACCCGGTGCAGGTCCCAGGCGTTCTGGAGGGGGCAGACCACGTCGTAGCGGCCGTGCACGATCACCCCCGGGATGTCTCTGATGCGGTGGGCGTGGCGCAGCAGTTGATCCTCGGTGTCGAAGAAGCCCCCGTTGACGAAGTAGTGGTTCTCGATGCGGGCGAACGCCAGGGCGAACTCGGGAGCGTCGTGCGACGCGATGTGGGCCTCGTCGCCGCGGAGGAAGCTGGTGGCCCCTTCCCACACACTCCACGCCCGGGCGGCGGCCAGGCGCACCTCCGGGTCGGCGGAAGTCAGCCGCCGATGGAAGGCGTCGATCAGATCGTGGCGCTCGTCCGCCGGGATGGCGGCCAGGTAGTGCTCCCAGGCATCGGGGAAGAGCCGCGAAGCCCCCTCCTGGTAGAACCACTCCAACTCCCAGCGGCGCAGCAGGAAGATGCCCCGCAGGACGAGTTCCGTGACCTTCTCCGGATGGGCCTCGGCGTAGGCCAGGGCCAGAGTCGACCCCCAGGAGCCGCCGAACACCTGCCAGCGCCCGATGCCCAGGCTCTGGCGCAGCCGCTCGATGTCGTCGACCAGATGCCAGGTGGTGTTGTCCACCAGATCGGCATGCGGGGTGGAGCGGCCCGCCCCGCGCTGGTCGAACAGCACGATGCGGTATTGCTTCGGGTCGTGGAACCGCCGCAGCTTCTCGCCACAGCCGGCGCCGGGGCCGCCGTGCAGCACCACCACCGGCTCCCCCTCCGGGCTGCCGCACTGCTCGTAGTAGAGGGTGTGGCGACCGTCCACCTGCAGGGTGCCGACGTCGAAGGGCGCTATCTCGGGGTACAGCCGGCGCCGGGGGGGTGGACCGGCGGGCGTTTCGGCGATGGTCATGACCGTCCTCTCGGCGTTGTCGAGGTCATGATGGTCGACGCCTGCCCCACCCGGCTCGATCTCCGAGCACGCAGTGAGGTCAGGGGTCCCGAGGGATCGCAGGGCGCTGCCCGGTGCTCAGCGGTATGGGCATTGACCTGCGGCCGCGACAGACTATAATTCTGGTCATGTCGCAGGTTCTGCCGCTCTCCGAGGTCAAAGCGAGGTTCTCCGAGATCGTCGAGGTGGTGTCGAGCACGCACGAACGGGTGACCGTCACCCGCAACGGCCGGCCGGCGGTGGTGGTGGTGAGTGCGGACGACCTGGAAGCGGTCGAGGAGACACTGGCCCTGCTGTCCGATCCCGTAGCAATGCGGGCCATCGAGGAAGGCCGCGCCGCGATCGCCGCAGGCGACTTCGTGACTGCCGAGAGCCTTGAGGTGCTGCGCGCCCAACTGCGTTCCTGCTCGACGTGACGACAGGGCCATGGAAGCTGGTGGTGGCCGGTCCGGTGCACCGGGCTATCAGCCGGCTGCCGGCCAAGGTGGCGATCGCTGTGCTGGACTTCCTCGTCGGTCCACTTGTTGAGAACCCGCAGAGGGTGGGCAAGGCGCTGCGGGGTGATCTGAAGGGACTGCACGCGGCGCGGGTGGGCGCCTACCGGGTTGTCTACGAGATCGACGGGGCGGAGCGAACCGTCGAGGTTCTGTTCGTGGACCACCGGGCCGACGTCTACCGACGTCGCTGATGGCGGCAGAGAATGCCGGCCGCAGGCAGCACCAGCAGGACCTCCACCCTGGTGAGGTTTTCCAGGGGGTCCCGAGGGGCGTTCCTGTTTCGTCCCCTCTCCAAGGGGGCTGACAGTGATATGCTGTCAATGTAAGTTGACGCGGTGGACTCCACGATCCTGGCGAGCGCTCGCAAGCACGGGATCGCCGACGACGACATGCTGCCTGCCTGCCACCATCCTGTCCGGGTCTTCGAGGCGCAGGGGCTCGTCATGCTGATCGGGGCCGATCTGTCCGGGCGTCTTTTGGAGATCGGCGTGGCTTCAGCGGAGGGGCTGGATCTTGTCGTGCACGCCATGCCTGCCCGCCCCAAGTTCCTGAGGTGATGCCGATGCCGCGATCGCTGCAGGAGATCCTCGACCAGGCCGATGAACTGGCCAAGCAGCTCGAGGCCTACGAGCCTGCCCCGGGCGACGAACGCCCGGTTGCCGAGTACCTGCTGCAGCGGGCCGCGATGGCGCGGGCGCGCAGCGAGCGCCAGGTGCTCGACGCGGTGGCGGCGGCGCGCACGGCCGGCGTGTCCTGGGCTCGGATCGGCCGGCTACTGGGCACCTCGGCTCAGGCTGCTCAGCAGCGCTACGGCCTCATCGTGGAGCAAGTCTGAGATCACGAGGTGGTGGGGCCGGAGCCGGGGCTCGGGAGCAGCAGCCGGAACTCCACCCTGGTGAGGTTTTCGAGGGGGTCGCTGAGGGGCGGCCGACCTTCGCTCACTCCAGGGCCTGCCCGCTCACCTCTCCCACCGGCCTCCCTCCATGATCGCCCGCAGCCTTCGCTCCGCCCGGGCGAAGAACTCCGGGACGTCGAGGTCGCCGAGCGCCGCGGGCGTCATCTGGAGCACATCGTTGGCCAGCACCAGGGACCGGCCGGCGATGAAGGTCTCCAAGTCGCCGGGCCGGGTTTCGGGCCACGGCGCCACCTGCTCGTACCCGCCCCGGAAACCGTCGAGGATCGCCGGGAAGTCGGGCCGGTGCTGCAGGTAGTACATGGCGGTCGCGATGTCCTGGATGGGCCAGCCCCACATCAGGTCCTCGAAGTCGATGGGGGCCAGGCCCCCCCGGTGGACGAGGACGTTCCACACGTGGAGGTCGCCGTGGAGCAGGCGCTGCGGCTCGGCGGCCCGGAGGCGGGAGATGGCTCCTTCCACCCGGTCCGCCGCGGCGCGGAGCAAGGCGAGCCGGCCCGGCGGCAGCAGCGGGCTCCCGCCGGCGAAGAGGACCTCCGGCTGATCGAAGGGGAAGAGGCGGTCGTAGCGGGGCAGGGGAGGGTCCCCGGGCGGGCGGAAGCCGGCGGCGTGGTGGTGGAGCCGGGCCGCCAGGGCCCCGTAGGCAGCCAGGTTGGCCGGGCTGAGGCGCCCCTCCAAGGAGGTGCCCGGTATCCAGCGGAAGACGACCACGAGGCGCTCGCCATCCACGCCGGGCAGGGTCATCGGGGTCACCCGGCGCCCGGCCGGGTCGGGCACCGGCTCGGGGACGGTGAACCCCGAGGCCCGCAGCGCCGTCAGCCAGGCCGTCTCTGCTTCGGCCTCGGGAAGCGAGTGGGCGATCGCGCCGTGGACCCCGATGCGCACCACGAAGGCGCCGCCGGCCGCCCGGGCCCGGAAGAGGATGTTGGTGTCGTCGGTGAGGAAGCGGAGCGAAGCAGCTTCGAGGCCGCGCGCGTCGAGGGCGCTGCGGGCCATCGAGGCCAGGCGGCGGACGCGGCCGAGGCGAGTGAGTTGGTCGAAGGGTCGCCGAGGCATCCCCGGCTCAGCCGGCGCCGGCGCCCATCCGGGCCCAGCGGCCCCCGAGGTGCTGGTGCGCCCCGGTGCGCAGGTGGCAGGAGGCGAGGTGCCCCGGCTGACCCGCCACCTCGGCGAGTTCGGGAACCTCACGGTCGCAGATGCCCATCTCCACGATGGGGCAGCGGCTATGGAAGGAACAGCCCGTCGGGGGGTGCAGCGGGCTGGGGATCTCGCCGGGCAGCAGGATCTGGCGTTTCACCCGGTTGGGGTCGGGCACCGGGATGGCGGAGAGCAAGGCCAGGGTGTAGGGGTGGTGCGGGCTCTCGAAGATCTCCTCGCGGGTTCCGACCTCCACCACCCGGCCCAGGTACATCACGGCGATGCGGTCGCAGAGGTGCTCCACCACGCTCAGGTTGTGCGCGATGAACAGGACGGTCAGTTGCAGGTTCTGCTGCAACTCCTTGAGCAGGTTGAGGATCTGTGACTGGATGGAGACGTCGAGGGCGGAGACCGGCTCGTCGCACACCAGGAACCGGGGCTTCACCGCCAGGGCGCGGGCGATGCCGATGCGCTGCCGCTGGCCGCCGGAGAACTCGTGGGGGAAGCGGCGGTAGTGGTACTGCTCCAGGCCCACCAGTTCCAGGGCTTCGAGGGCCCGCTGCCGGCGGGCATCGCGAGGAACCCCCTGCACCCGCAGCCCCTCGGCGATGCTCTCGCCGATGGGAGTACGGGGGTCGAGGGAGGAGAAGGGATCCTGGAAGATGATCTGCATCTCGCGGCGGATGCTCCGCAGTTCCTTCTCCTTGAGCCGGGTGATGTCCCGCCCGTCGAAGACGATCTCCCCGGCGTCGGCCTGGATGAGACGCAGCAGCAGGCGGCCGATGGTGCTCTTGCCGCAGCCCGACTCGCCCACCAGGCCCAGGGATTCCTGCTCGAAGACCTGCAAGTCGACCCGGTCGACGGCCTGGACGCGCCCCACGGTCCGCTGCATGGCCCCGCCCTTGACCGCAAAGGACTTCGATACCCCGCGCGCCTCGACCAGCACCCGACTCACGGCGCCTCCTGGAACAGCCAGCACCGCACCTTGTGCCCCGGTTCCGTCTCGAGCAGGTCCGGCTCGGTCACGGTGCAGATCTCCAAGCCGCGCTCTTCGCGGGCGCGGCAGCGCGAGGCGAAGCGGCAGCCGGGAGGCAGGTCGATGAGGTTGGGCACCCGTCCCGGGATGACGTCGAGCCACTCCTTGCGGGTCCCGATGATGGGGATGGAGCCGATCAGCCCCACGGTGTAGGGGTGCTGCGGGTGGGCGAACAGGGTCTCGGTGTCGGCCTCCTCCACGATGTTCCCGGCGTACATCACCGCCACCCGGTCGGCCATCTCGGCCACGATCCCCAGGTCGTGGGTGATCAGGATGATGGCCATGCCCAGGTCGGCCCGCAGCTGGCGCATCAGGTCGAGGATCTGGGCCTGGATGGTGACGTCGAGGGCGGTGGTGGGTTCGTCGGCGATGAGCAACTCGGGCCCGGCGGCGAGGGCCATGGCGATCATCACCCGCTGCGCCATGCCCCCGGACAGTTCGTGCGGGTAGGCCTTGGCCCGGCGGGCCGGGTCGGAGATCCCCACGCGGGAGAGCATCTCGACGGCCTTCTCCTGGCCCACCTGGCGCTTGAGGTCCTGGTGCACCTCGTAGACCTCGGCGATCTGAAAGCCGGCCGTGTAGACCGGGTTCAGCGAGGAGATCGGCTGCTGGAAGATCATGGAGATGCGGTCGCCGCGGATGGCCCGCATCTCGGCGATGGTCTTGTCGGCCAGGTCCTCGTCGTGGAAGTGGATCCGGCCGGCGACGACCTTGCCCGGCTCGGCGACCAGGCGGAGGATGGAGAGCGCGGTGACGCTCTTGCCGCACCCCGACTCGCCCACCAGGCCCAGGATCTCGCCGCGGTCGATCTTCAGGTCGACCCCGTCGACTGCTTTCACCACCCCGTCGCGGGTGAAGTAGTAGGTGGCGAGGCCGCTGATCTCGAGGAGGGGAGCCCCGTTGCCGCTCATCGGTTGAGCCTGGGGTCGAGGGCGTCGCGCAGGCCGTCGCCCAGGAGGTTGAAGGCCAGGACGTTCCACATGATGGCCAGCCCGGGGAAGAAGACCAGGTGGGGGGCGGTGAACACCTGGTTGCGCTCGGCGGCCAGCATCGACCCCCACTCCGGTGTGGGGGGCCGCACCCCGAGGCCCAGGAACGAGAGGGCGGCGATCTCGAGCACCGCGGTGGCCACGCCGAGGGTGGCCTGCACCACCAGGGGGGTGAGGGAGTTGGGCAGGATGCGGTTCCACAGGATGCGAGCGGTGCGGACGCCCAGGGCCCGGTCGGCCGCGACGTAGTCGTTCTCACGCACGGTGAGCACCGCGGAGCGCACCACGCGCGCGTACGCCGGGATGGTCACTATGGAGATGGCCAGCATGGCGTTGACCAGCCCTTGGCCCAGGACGGTGATGATGGCGATGGCCAGCAGCAGGGCGGGAAAGGCCAGCAGCACATCCATGACTCGCATGATCAGGTTGTCGATGCGACCCCCGAAGAAGCCCGAGAGCAGGCCCAGCAGGGTGCCGGCGGCTACCGCTACCGCCACCGCGCCGAAGCCGGCCAAGAGCGACACGCGGGCCCCGTAGAGCAGTCGGCTGAAGGCGTCGCGGCCGTTCCCGTCGGTGCCCAGGAGGTGCTGGGGCTGCGAGCGGTCGCATCCGAAGAGGTGCACGCAGGGGCCGGAGCGGACCTTGATGCCCTCCTTGATCCCCACGGGGTCGCTGGGGTCGAAGGGGGCGATCAGGGGGGCGAAGACGGCGACGATGATCAGCACGGCGAGCATCACCAGCCCGATGCGCGCCGACCGCTTGTGGAGCAGCTCCCGGAAGGCGGTGGCCCACAGGCCGCGGGTCTCGGGGAGACGGGCCGTCTCGCCGCGCTGGTCGGCCCGCTCCGCTTCGCCTCCGGAGGGCAGCGGCTCCGGGGGCGTGGGGTCGGGCACCAGGCCGTCTTGGCCGGTCATGAGACCCTCACCTTCGGGTTCAGATAGGTGTAGAGGATGTCCACCACCAGGTTCACCAGCACGAAGCCGACCGCCACCACCAGGGTGAATCCCTGCACCACCGCGTAGTCGCGCGATTGGATGGCATCGAAGAGGCTCTTGCCCACCCCGGACAGCCCGAAGATGGTCTCGGTGAGGATGGCCCCGCCCAGCAGGGTGCCCAGCGAGAGGCCGATGACGGTGACCACCGGGAGCATCGCATTGCGCAGGGCGTGGCGGATCACCACCCGCCTCTCGGGCAATCCCTTGGCGCGGGCGGTGCGCACGTAGTCCAGGCTCAACACATCCAGCAGGGACGACCGGGTCATGCGGGCGATGACCGCCATGGGGATGGTGCCCAGGGCGATGGCGGGCAGGATCAGGTGGCCGGCGGCGCTGCGGAAGGCGGTCCAGTTGGCGCTGAGCATCGCGTTGGTCACGTTCATGTTCGACACGAACTCGAAGACACCCCAAGGGGGCAGGCCCCAGGAGTCGTAGAAGGCCCTGGGGATGAGGCCCGCGTCCAGGGACCCCGAAGGAGGTAAGGACAGGAAGGTGTCCCGCAGCAGCACGGCGAACAGGTACTGGAGCATGAGGCCCAGCCAGAAGACCGGCATCGAGACCCCGATGTTGGCTCCGATCATGGTGGCTACGTCGGCCGGCGAGTTGTGCTTGTACCCCGAGATGATCCCGGCGGGAACCCCCACCAGCACCGCCACCGTGAGCGCCGCCAGCGAGAGTTCGATGGTGATGGGCAGGCGCTCCAGGAGGATGGTGGTGACCGGCCGCCCGTAGCGGAACGACTCACCCAGATCGCCGGTGAAGACGTCCTTCAAGTAGATGCCGAACTGTGTGTAGACGGGACGGTTCAGCCCTTTGCGCTCCATGAACGCGTTGCAGATCTGGTCGGTGGCCCGCTCACCCAGCACCGCCCGGCAGGGGTCGCCGGGGATGACCCGCGCCAGCAGGAAGGTGACGAACAAGATCCCCAGCAGGACGGGGATCGAGTAGAGGAGGCGGCGGGCAACGAAACGCGACATCCGAGGGCCAATCTAACTGCCGAAAAGGTTGGGGGGCGCCGCCGGGGCGCCCCCCAACTCGTAGATGGTCTGGGACGGCTGCTTACCCGTCGCCCTCAGGGGCGTTCAGGAAGTTCCCGAACAGGCCGGGGAAGTAGGTGAAGTTGCCGTCACGGCCCACGTGCAGCGGATGCGAGGCATCCCACTGCACCACGTAGGACATGACCACGTCGTTGGCGTCGAAGGTGCTGCCGTCGTGGAACTTGACGCCCGGGCGGAGCGTGCAGGTCCACACCGTCAACTCATCGTTGGACTCGCAGGCGGTGGCCAGCGACGGCACCGTGTCGGCGCCGCCCACCTCGTAGGCCAGGAGCGACTCGTTGATCTGCTCGCAGGCGCGGAGGCTCTCGCCGTCGGTCTCGTCGGCGCAGTAGAGGCCGATGGGCTCGGCGTTCTGCATCCAGACGAAGGTGCTCCGGCCACCCGGGTCGACGACGGCGAAGTACTCGTTGGAGAGCGGGCTGGCATGAGCCCCGACGACGTCGGCCTTGTAGGCCAGGCCGGAGCCGCCGTGGGCCACCGGGATCATCGGCACATGCTGCTTGATCAACTCCGCGGCCTGGGCGTAGAGCACGTCGCGCTCGGCCTGGTCGGACAGAGCGGCCGCCTGGGCCAGCACCGTGGTGATGTCGTCGAACTGGTCCCCGAACTGGTCCGAGGACCCGGCCCCGAAGTGGAAGTCCAGGAAGTTCGTGGCGTCCGGATAGTCGGCGCCCCAGCCCAGCAGGTACATGGTGAGCTCACCGGCATCGGAGGCGTCGAGGAAGGCGCCCGACTCCATCACGTCGATGGTGACGTTGACCCCGATCTCCCTCAGCTGTGCCTGGATGTCCTGGGCCACCACCCCCGGCTGCGGCAGGTAGCCGCGCACCACGTCGCGATAGGCCAACGTGATGTCGAAGCCGTTGGGGAAGCCGGCCTGGGCCAGCAGGTCGCGTGCCGCCGCCGGGTTGTACTCGTACCAGGTGGCACCCGGTGCGTAGCCGGGGATGTCCTCGGGCAGGAACTGGTCGGCCACCGAGGAGCCCGGCGGGTAGAAGTTGTCGATGATCCGCTGCTTGTCGATGGCCATGGCCAGAGCCTGGCGCACCTGCTCGTTGTCGAGCGGCGGCATCCAGTTGTTGAGCCCGATGTAGAAGATGTTCAGCGCCGGGCGCTCGATCAACTGCAGGGTGGCGTCGTTGGCCACGGTGGCGAAGTCCTCGGGGCCGACGTTGTCGATGCCGTCGACGGTGCCGGCGCGCAACTCCACCAGCCGCTGGGCCGCCTCGGAGCTCCACCGGAACACCAGGGTCTCGGCGATGGCCGGGGTGCCCCAGTAGTCGTCGAAGCGCTTCAGCACCAACTGGTTGCCGCGAGCCCACTGCTCGAGGCGGTAAGGGCCGGTGCCGATGGGGTTGGCAACCAGGGCGTCGCCGCCACCGCCGGTCGCCTCGAGATGCTCGGTGGGATGGATGCCGAAGGCCGAGAAGGCGATCTTCGACCGGAAGGCCACATCCGGGAAGCACAACTCGAAGCGCACGGTGAGTTCATCGACCGCTTCAATGGTCTTGAACTCGCCACCGTAGTCGCAGTCCGGCGCCGAGAACGAGAGGCCCTCGAAGGCGCCGCTCGTGGTCGTCGGACCCGCGGTGGTGGTCGGTCCGGCAGTAGTGGTCGGGCCCGCCGTGGTGGTCGTCGCCGCGTCGTCGCCACAGGCGGCGGCGAGCAGGGCGACCACGGCGAGGACCGCCATGAGTCTCCACTTGGTCATATCTCTTCCCTCTTTCAGCCGATGCCCCGGGGCCCAAAGGGCCCACGGACTAGCAGGAACACTAGTAGTCAAGTCCCCGAGCCGCGGGCCGGCAGGCTGCCCCGAGGCGCCTTGCCCGGCGCGGTGGAGAGGGGGAGGGATCAGGCCCCGTCGAAGGCGGGGTGGTAGTGAACCTCACCGGCCAGGCCCTCGGCCGCCCCCGGGCGCACCTCGAGCGCCTGGAAGGCTTCGCCGGCATCGCGGTAGTGGAGGCCGAAGCGCTCGGCCGGGACGAAGCCGAAGCGCCCGTAGTAGCCGGGGTAGCCCAGCACCACTACCAGGCCCTCATCGCGGACCCGGCAGTGCTGCAGGAACGCGTCCACGAGCAGCGCTCCGATGCCGCGTCCTTGATAGTCGGGGTCGACGGCCAGAGGGCCCAGGGCGACGGCGGCCCGGGGCATGCCCCCCACCTCGACCGGGGAGAGGGCGACGTGGCCCACGATGCGGTCCCGCACCAGGGCCACCAGCGAGGCGAGCAAGGCTCCGCGGCCGCGGAGCGACTCGACCACCTCGGCCTCGGCAGTGCGTCCGAAGGCGCGGATGTGCACCTCGGAGATGGCCTCGTCTTCGCCGGGTTCCTCGACCCGGATGAGCACCTTCACAGTGGTCCCCCGTAGCGGTTGAAGCACTCAGCCTACGGCACCCGGGAGGGTGGGGCGCGGCGCGTCACGGCGGACAGAGCTGATGGCCGGTCGGCGCTCCGGCCGGTCGGCGCTCGCGCGGCTGTTCCCGCCCGACGCTCGGGCCGGGGGTCGGGCCGATGCTTCCCGGCTGCGGCTCGGGTCGGCGCTTCCCGGCTGCGGGTCGGGTGGGCGGTCGGGCCGATGCTTCCCGGCTGCGGGTCGGCGCTTCCCGGCTGCGGGTCGGGTGGGCGGTCGGGCCGGCGCTTCCCGGACGGCGCTCCCGCCGGCCCTCCCGGCCGGCGCTCGGACCGCGGTGACCGGGGCGCTACCTCCGGGGCGGACGCCCGCGCCGAGGCCTGGCCCGGCACGGGCAAGGGCCCGGTGGGGGCCCGCCCCGGCGCGGTCGGGATCCTCCCCCCACCCGCCGTCTGTGCCCCCACCATCTGTGGGCAAACCCGCCCCCGGCCCGGCGCCGCCGCGCCGGGTGCGCCGACGGCGCCGCCGGCCGGTTCACTGCCTGAGGGGGTGGGACTGGTTGTCGTGTGCCTGGCGGTGGTGTTGTCGGCATAGGAGTTGGAGGTTGGCCAGGATGGTTTCCCCGCCTTGGGCCCAGTGGGTGATGTGATGGGCGTCGCAGAAGCGGGCGGGCATGCGGCAGCCGGGATGAGCACAGCCCC